>OICL01000112.1_pt1 | contig 51703 bp, 44 predicted proteins | sample 1581231 | NCBI WGS metagenome assembly OICL01 (sample SAMEA3882542, study PRJEB24775) | human gut metagenome | biome: human-associated habitat; feature: intestine environment; material: feces | place: Netherlands | collected 2009/2010 | reverse complement strand
GGACTTGCAGCGACGGACCTCAGGACACTCTTACACCACGTCTGCGCGCGCGACCACGACCCTCCAGAATAGTCGCTGAGAACGACACTAAATGACAAAATCCGACACTTGGACGTTCTTATATGAGTAGCCATTGAAGGACACCTAACGACTACTTCCATTCGCGACACACTGTGTCGCGAATTAAGCTGGTCCCATTACCGAAGACCAGTGAGAGTTCCTGCCCAGAATCTCGATACCTTAATAAAACGCTCCCCTCCGGAAGTTCAACGAGCATCCAAATTCCAAGCTGAAAAGCAAAGGAGTATCGAAGCCGTCAATGCTCATTTCCTATCGAGCAGGCGGATCAAAACAAGCTAATTAGCCTGATAAACTGCTTGTATTTTTGTCTACAAAATTGTATACAAAAAAAGAAATCCGAGAACCAGCGCTCGACATTATGTCGATCGATAGGAGGCGCTATGAATGCTGAGCAGCTTGAAAAAATGATGGGATTTGCCCCTGGAGAGTTAGAGAAAGCTGCGGAAGCTTACGAAAAAGATGAATGGCCGAAAGGCCGCACCGTTAAGCTGGGAAGGCCACCGATCTCTGATGAGCGGAGCGCTGTCTTGTCGGCACGTGTGGGCGAATCGGTTCTTGAGGCGTTTGACGAAAAAGCCAAACGCCATAGGCAAACGCGCACGGAACGGCTCAGGGAACTCATAACACTTGATGCAATGATTGTCTAGGCACCGCTCCCCCGCCGAACCCAAACATGTACGCCAGCATCCAAAGTCGATCATTTTCGACATCTTTGGATGCTGGAGTACAGCTTTTTGCAGGTAGTCATCGGGAACGTTCTTAAATGACTAGTCGTTAAAGAACGTCCCCTACGACTAGCTAGCCGTGGAAGCGGGCTGTGGGTGCGAGTGGCTGCTCGCGGAAGACGCGGTCGACGGCAGCGCGGTATTCGTCGACCTTTTTGGTCTTGCGTACGATCTTGTGGACGGTAGCGGGATCAGCGAAAGCGCACTTGGCGTAGAACCACCACTCCTTCATGCGGAAGACCGCATTGCCGCCAATCTCTTCTGCATATGCCGCAAACAGCGTGTCGTGGAAGCGCTGCAGCTCAGCAGCCGTTGCAGCAGGGCCGCCCTTGACCATGCGAGCCAGAGCGGGGTTCGCGAGCAGGCCACGCCCCAACATCACATGGCGCGTGCCGGGATAGGCCTCCACCAGCGCGTCCATATCCTCAAGATCAAAAATGTCACCGTTATAGGCCACGGGGAACGGCGCACGCTCCAGCGTCTCGCCATAAAACTCTTTGCGCGGCGAGCCCGTATAGCGGTCCTTCTGTACGCGCGGATGCACGATCAGCTCTGCCAACGGCATGCGGCAATACAGATCGAGCACGCGCTCGTATTCGTCGTCATTCTCCAGCCCCAGCCTGGTCTTTACCGACACCGGCAACGGCGACCGCTCGCACACATCGCTTAAGAACGCCTCGAGCTCGTCGAGATTGCGCAAGAAACCCGAGCCCTTGCCCTTGGCGACAACCGTTCCCGAAGGGCAACCCAGGTTGAGATTGACCTCGCGGTAGCCCATGTCGGCGAGCACCTGTGCCGCCCACACAAACTCGTCCGCGTTCTTGGACATCAGCTGAGGCACCACGTTGAGCCCCTGGTTATTGGCAGGATCGATCTCCTTAAACGCCTTGCCGCCAAAGCGGTTTCCCACCCGCGGCGGCGGCAAAAACGGCGTGTAATAGCAATCGAGCGCACCGAAGCACTCCGCATGCACGCGACGGAACACATGCCCGGTAATCCCCTCCATAGGGGCCAGCGAAAGGATCATCTACTCTTCTCTCATATCAACACAACAAAGGGGCCGTCCCTTTGTCACATGCATTATGCCTTGCGCTTCAGGCGATTCACAAGGAAGAGGTAGCTACTGAACGATGACCACCCTCCAGCCGCACCCCATACAACGAGGTTTAATACTTTTCCCGAGAAGTGAACGAGTGAAAACGGGCCCCCGAAGCATCGGCACTTTCGAGATGCAATTTCCTGCGGTTTTGCCAGCCAAATCCTGCGGGTTTGACGTCTAAAAATGTCGATGCTTCGGAGGTCCAAGTATGGCCGTTCACTTCTCGGAAAAGTATTAGACCTCGATTTACATGCCACTCAATGTGACAAAGTGGCTGCTCCTTTGTCACATTCGATGAAAAAGGGCACCGATGTTAGTCGATGCCCCAAAGCGGCTGCAGGTTAAGCCCTACAGCGTATGTCTAAGACGAATCGAACTATTCGTCCCAGGAGAGGTTCTTACCAGTCTTTTTTGCCAGCAGCAAGAACAGGCCGATAATAACGTTGCATGCGATGCAGAAGATGAAGACGCCCTGGAAGGAGCCGACAAGCTCATAGACCTTCATCATAACGGGCATGCCAAAGGCGCCGACGATATAGCCCACGGAGCAGATCAGCGCGAAGATGCGACCGAAATCGCGGGAGCCAAAGACATCCATAACCAAAACGGTCAGGGCAGTGCCAGCGATGACGTACATTACGTCGTTCACGCCTGCTGCGAGGATGCTGAGCGTCGAGTTGCCGCTGCTCATCATGAGCATGACAAAGGAGAGGATGGAGACAGCGAGCCAGCCCAGAATGGCCTTCGTGCTGCCGAACCTATCGCAAGTGGTGCCGACGATCGGATTGAGGAACAGATCGAAGAGCGATGCAGCGGATACCATGAAGCCGCCCACCATGGGGCTAAAACCAACCTCGGAAGCATACGTCGGGAAGAGCTGGTTCATGCAGCAAGTGAGCTGAACGAGACAGAGGAAGCCGATGCAGAAGAAGAAGGCAGGCGACTTAATGGCGCGCGCATAGCTAACGCCACGCGTGCTATCCTCGGTCGTCTCCTCGGTCTCGGTGACCGTCTCGCCCTCGACGTAGCCATAGGGCAGCATGCCCTTGTCCTGAGGCTTATAGCGAATAATCAGGACGGAAGCGGGGAGAATGAGCACGGCGGAGACGCCAGCGAGCACCAGATAGCCAGTCCTCCAGCCAGCGGCCTCGATGACAGAGGTGATGACGGGGCTCATGATGAGCATGTAAATCGAGTTCACTGCCCAAGCGAGACCGATTGCCAGGCCACCAGATTTTTTGAACCACTGGTCAATAACGTCGGACATGGCGACGCCGGTGGTGAAGGCGAAGCAAACGCCAATCAGGGCGCCAGCGGCGATGAACATCCAGACTTCGGTGTAGAAGGCCATGCCTGCGCCGGCAGCAAGCAAAATAAGCTCGACAACGGGGAGCCAAACCTTGCCAACGACCTTGGGAATGAGTTTTCCGACAAACGGAAGAGCTGCCGCAAGACCAATGAGCGTTGCGGTGAAGTAATACGAGAAGATGGAATAGTCAAACCCGAACTCCTCGCACACGGGTGCGACGAAGGAGCCCGCGATGACGCTATAGGATCCGGTCGTGCCGGCAGACATAAGGCCGAGCGCGATTACGAGAACCCATGCGTAAACCTTGCTGCTCTTTAACTTTGCATTTTCCATTGATACAGCTCCTAGAGACCCAGAAGGGCACACATAACGGCCTTGATGGTGTGCTGACGGTTCTCTGCCTCACGGAAGATGACCGAAGCGTTGGCCTCAAAGCACTCGTCGGCAATCTCAAAGCCCTCGGTGATGATTTCGCGATGGAGGTCGTTCTTGCACTGGTCGAGGAGCATTTTGCCGACACGGTGATCTGCGTTATGGACAGAGGGAAGCTCATGCATGCAGAAGATGTCGGGATTGTTGGTGCGCTTGCACAGCTCGCTGGTGACGCGATAGGGGTACAAAGACTCGGCATCGCCCAGCCAGGAGTTGTAGTCGTCGGGATCCAGAACCTCTTCGCCGCACTCGGGGTTGATGTAGCGCCACTCCTCGGTAACGATAACGTCAACGCCATCCAGGGCATCGAGGTCAGAGGTGATGGTAAAGGTCCTATTGGGAGCGTACTTGGCGTAGCAGGCCTCCACCTCTTCGATCATTTCCTTGCACATCTGATGACGGAGGTCGTCGGGGCCGATGGCGAGGAAGTCCATGTCGAGCATAGCGCACAGACGACCATACCACACCGGGGCGCCGGCGCAGTTGCCAACGAAAGCCATCTTCTTGCCGCGGCTCGTACGCAAACCGCCCCATTGCTCTTCCATCGTAAGAGCGTCAGCGAGCATCTGAGTCGGGTGATCGCCGAGAGTAAGGGCATTGATGACCGGGATGTCAACCAGGTCGGCGACGTCATAGAGGAACTGCTCGTCCTTCTGTGCGCGATAAACGATGAGATCATACATGCCGTTAAAGACGCGCATGGCGTCCTTGACGGTCTCGCAGTCACCCATGTGGGAGTTGGTCAGATAAGTGAAGCCCATGCCCAAATCGTTGCAGGAGGTCTCGAATGCGCAACGAGTACGGGTCGAGCCCCACTCAAAGTTGGCGAGGACGTTTTTGCCGGGGAAGTAGCGCTGGTCGACACCAGACTTCTTCTGAGCCTTAAGGTTCCAGGCAAGATCGATGAGATAGCGGAAATCCTCGGAGGAGAGATCATGGATGTTGATGTAGTCGCGACCGCGGAGGCTGTTGTTCATGCCTATTTCCTTTCGAATTATTATCAAAATTATTGTTGAATGTGTCCCCGAGGAAAACACGGATATCCCTCGGGGAGCGGTACATGTGGCGCCTAAGCCAAAGAGCGCAGGCTCTAAGGCTCACTAACGACTGGCCGCCACGTCCTTAGTCCAGCAGTGCACGCCGCCGCCGGACAGGTTAAGCGCGAGGGAATCAATCATGATGACCTTGCGATCGGGGAAGCAGCTCTCAAGAACTGCCTTGGCCTGCTCATCCTTCTCTTTCACGACCTCGCTCATGCCCTCGTGGTAATAACGCTGGCCAAGAACGACGCCGTTGCAAATCAGGAAGTTGCAGTAGCTCGCTGCGGCGTAGAAGTGGACGGGGCCCTCGGGCCAGGGGGTGCCATCCATAAACTTGCCGCCCATTTCGTCGATGAAGCCCTTATAGAGCTCGTAATCTTCATCGCCAGGGGCGATAACGACTTCAATAGGCTCGGCGATGGGCATACGAACGATCTCGAAGGGCTTGCCCTCCCAGTCCGTTTCGTTGCTCAGGATCTCGTAGGCTGCCTCAATGCGGCGACGAGACTCTGCTCCAGCCTTGCTCGAGGCTGCCTCTTCATCGGACACCTCGGCAAGAAGAATCTTGTTCGGAGTGATAAAGCGACACATCTCATCAATGTGAGCTGCAAAGCTCATGCCAAAGACGGGAGTTCCGTCTTCCTTCTCGTCGAGGATGCCCAGTCGATAGTCGTCGTCCTCGAGCATAGGCTGCGGAAGCCAGATAACCTTGTTGAGGTTGTAGATGCGCTTATACTCGGCCTCTACTTCCTCTTTCGTGAACTCGGGATTACGCTTGCGGCATTCCGTGTCCTCGATGGCGATCAGAGTGCCGTGACCGTCAAACTCGCGGTCGCCGCCCTCCGAAACCATTTCGGAATTGACGATATCGAAGCAACCGAGCGCAACCGCCATGTGAACGGCTGCCTTACGTGCGGACTGGCACTCCGGGGAGTTCTTGTCCCACACGCCGTAATAGGTCCAAGCGGGGTTGACCATATAAGAATGGCCCTTGTCGTCGACCATGATGCTGGGACCGTTGTCGCGGACATAGAAGTTGGAGTCTTCGAACTGCGTGATCTCGATGCGATCGAGATCAACCCCCTCCTCCTTCAGGCGCGAGCAAGCCTCCTCATAGGAGCCGGGGGTGCCGCAATTGAGGTTGACCGTAACGTCGCCATACTCGAGCAGAGCCTTGATCACGTCAACGCAGGGCTGGCGGTTATCGTAGCCCTCTGCACGGATGTAATCGGGAAGCCATGTCACATAGACGTTGGAGCGCTTCTCGAACTCGCCCGGCATACGATAGTTCTCGTACATGGTTGGTCCTTCCGTCGGGTTTCCCGCGATGCTGTCCGGCCGCGACAATAGCGGGGTTTCACCTGCTATAGTACTACTATACCTACCGTTCGGTAGATAATTTTGAATAATTTCCGCTCGCCTACTGATACATACCGTTCGCCGTATATAGTGGTCATGTTTGGACACGAATTGATGTTCCGTTGCCATCCTTAATAATGTTGGTAGTGCGGAAGTGATTTGCAATGGAGAAATGCAGCGTGAGCACAAGAAAAAAAATATTGGACGCAATGTACGATCTTGTGGCAGAAGTCGGTTATGACAAAGCGTCTATCGGAAAGATTTGCGACTTTGTCGGTATATCCAAGCCGTCGGTGTACTACTACTTTCCCTCAAAAGAGGAGATTTTCACTACGCTCTTGGACAGCATGTTTCCGACCATTGACTATCAGCGCGACTACTCGCTAATAGTCGATAGGGACGGGTTCAAGGCCGCGCTTATCGAGCTCGGCAATTCAGTTATAGGTGGCTATCGAAGCGATGAAAAGCGCCGGCGCGTGCTGGCCGAGGTTAGCGTTCAAGCAAATCGAATTCCTGCAGTTCAGGAACGTCAAGCGACGGCGACCAAACGAACCATGGATGCGCTTAAAGACATCCTTCTTCATGGTGTAGAGATTGGCGCGTTTTCCGATAGCGCCGACGTAATGCTCTACGTACAAATTCTTTATACCGTTCTGGAGGGAGCAAGCAATACGGTCGCTCAAGGTGAGGATATTGATGAGAAAGCGGTTTGGGCGGGAATAGTCGAGCTTATGTTCAAATAGACCAGCCAAGCTGAAGCGCATGTTGGCGCCCATGGTGCCTGCGGGCAACCTTTAAAACGAAAACAGGGGTCGACTCCAATCTGGCTTGGAGTCGACCCCTGTTGCGTGGCAATCTATGCCGGTGCAATCGGCGCTTATTACTTTTCAGCAGCCTTATTGAGAAAGCCGGAAACGATAGCAAACGCAGCAATCATAAGGTTGCAGGCAATGCAGAAGATAAATACTCCCTGGAATGACCCTGCCATGCCGTAAACCTTCATCATGACCGGCATTCCAAAAGCACCGACGACATAGCCCGCTGAGCAAACGATCGAATAGATCCTTCCAAAATCGCGTGATCCAAAGAGCGAGAGGAGAAGCATCAGCATTGCGGTTCCAACGATGGCGAACATGACATCGTTTACACCAGCTGCAATGATGGAAACGGCCTCATTGCTTCCGCCAATGATAAGAAGCAGGAATGAAAGAATGCTGACACCTGTCCATGCGACCGTTGCTTTAATAGCGCCAAGCTTGTCGCATGTTTTGCCCACGAAGGGATTTAGGAAGATATCGGAGAGTGAAGCTGCCGAGACCATTAAGCTTCCTACGATAGGATTGAAACCGACCTCGCTTGCATAGGTTGGAAACAGCTGGTTCATGCAGCAGGTGAGCTGCGCCACGCAAAGCAAGAGGACACAGAGAATAAAAGACGGCGTTTTCGCGGCATCGCGGAGTGCCATGCCCGAAAGGACATCTTCCTGCTCATCGGCGCTGCAGCTCTCATGGGTTTCGGAGGCGGTCTCTCCGTACGGAAGCATATTGCGATCAGAGGGGTTAAGGCGAATGATAAATGCGCTTGCAGGCAAAATCATAGCTGCAGAAACGGCCGCAAGCACGATGTATCCCGTACGCCAGCCTTGCTGCTCGATGACCAGCGTAATGACAGGACTCAATAACAGCGTGCAGAGAGAATTAACGCCCCAAGCGAGGCCGATGGCGAGACCGGACGATTTGCTGAACCATTGGTCAATGACATCGGACATGCAGACGCCCGTTGTAAACGAAAAGCAGATGCCGATCACTGCGGCGGAGACGGTGAACATCCAGACCTCGGTGTAGAACGCCATTGCGGCGCCGGCGGCAATAAGGACGAGTTCAATGCAAATATGCCATGGTTTGCCGATTACTTTTGGAATGAAGCGACTCAAAAGCGGAAGCCCAAGCGCAAGGCCAAGAAGAATCGCGGTGAAATAGAAAGAAAAAGAAGTGTAGTCAAAGCCCAGATCTTCACATACTGGAGCAACGAATGAGCCGGCAATAATGCTATATGTGCCAGTTGTTCCGGCGGACATTAAGCCGAGCGCAATAACGACGACCCAAGCAAATGCGCCGCTTTCACGGAGACAATCTTTTTTGGCTGGTGTGGTGAGAGTCATGGTTGCTCCATTTCTATCGGCAATACATCCTATATGCCTACCGATAGGTATATAAACTAGAGGACTCTTCGTCAAGCATTAAGCGGGGAGAGGGAGTTCTTAACCTGCCGAACGGTAATTAGACCCCGTTTTCGCAAGGGTCTCAATGTGACAAAGGGACTGTCCCTTTGTCGCATTATTCGGAGCGCAGGGCTTCGACGGGGTCCTTCTTGGATGCGCTGCGGGCAGGCAGCAGGCCGGCAACGACCGTTAGCAGCACCGAAATTGCAATGAGCACCAGCGCATCCTGCACGGGCAGGCTCATCAGGTTGGGAACCTGTTTGACCGCAAGTGCCCAGGCATTGACCGGGAAACTCACGAGCACCACGACGACAATGGCAAAGACGCCGGCAATGAGGCCCTCGATAAAGGTCTCGGCGTTGAACACGTTTGCCACGTTACGCTTCGACGCGCCAATCGCGCGCAGGATGCCAATCTCCTTTTTGCGCTCCAGCACGCTGATGTACGTGATGATGCCGATCATGATGGAGCTCACCACCAGGCTGATACTCACGAATGCGATGAGCACCAAGCTGATGGTATTCACGATATCAGTCACCGAGCCCATGATGATGCCCATGTAGTCGGTGTACGAGATTGCCTGCTCGTCGTGGCCGGCGGCTTTGACCTGCTTGTTGTACGCATCGATATGGTCGAGTACGCGCTCCTTGGCCTCAAAGTCACGCGGGAAAATCTTGACCGAGATGGGGTCCGCCTCGTCCGCATAACCCAGTGTGGTCAGGTTGTTGTCATAGGTAAGCTGCGATGCCTTGGCATAACTCATCATGAGCGAACTCAGATCCTCGGCGTCCATGTTGAAATGGATGGCGTGGGCAAAGGCGCTCGCATCCATATGCATAGCGCCCGCCAGGTTGGCAAAACTCGAAGACATCTGTGTCGCTATCTGGCCCATGAGCCCTGCCGCGCCCGCCTTGAGCTGGGACGATACCGTCGTCGCAATCTGCTCGCTAATTGTCTTCATCACCTGATCCATAGCCTGCTGCAGATACGGAGCCAGCTGCTTTTGCACATAGTCGGTCATCGCCTGTTGCAGGCGCTCGGCCAGGGCATCGCCACCGAGTGCCTTGAGCTGAGCCAGATATTGCTGGGCTGCGGCATCATTCTCAAGATACGTCGAAAATGCGGCGGCGAGCTTTGACGCGTCCTTAAGGTCTTCGGGCGACAGCGCCTTAAACTGATCAGACTGCAAAAAGCCCTCAAACAGCTGGTTGGCTAGTGTTCCCACCTGCTGCATTTGCTCGGGCGTGAGTTCCAGACCGTCAAAGATACCCGAGAAATCTGGGGTTGGCGCTTTTGCCATGATGTCGCTGAAGTCGATGTCCTTGCCAACGCCCGAAAGGTCAATGTCCAGCCCCGACAGATCGATGCCAGAAAGGTCCATACCGCCGGCTGCACCCGAGAGCGCAGATGTATCGAACGAAAACGCGCTCTTGAGCGCTGCCTCGTCCACACTGAACATGCTGCCCAGATCCACGCCTTGCTTGGCCTCGCCTTGCAGTTCGTCGAAGGTTTTGCCCGTAAAGACATCCGTCTCGGGGTGGGCGAGTTGCTCCTGCACAATCTGCGAATCGGCGGCGCGCTCCATAAGCTGGCGAGTCAGTGCATGCGTATAGGCAATACCCGGAGACAACGCGCTCGCGTTGGCGGTCTCGTTAGGTCGCACCACACCCACAATGTGCACGTCGATACCGTCGGCAACCTTGGCCGTCATAAAGTCGGCATCGTCAGACATGTCAGTCCACATGCCGGTCTCTTCGTTTTTGCGATAGGCATCGGCCGGCGACAGCACCTTAAACGTCGTGGACAGCGCATCGTCGTAGGTAAATTCGGTGCCGGTCTCGGGCGTTTCGACCCCACCGTCAGCCGTCATAGCGCTGTTTACCAGATCGTTGAGCTCATTGATATCCAGCGCGCCGATGCTGTAGAGCGTGTAGTCACCCACCGTGCCACGACTCGAGAGCACCATTACGGCTTCGTTGGCGGACGTGGGCCAATGACCGGCGACGACATCGTACTGACTGTCGAGCAGGCTCTGGTCGTCGATCATCTCGTTAAAGACCGAGGTTCCCATGGATTCCATGCTCACCGTTGCCGCCGAGCTCGCGCCTCCGCTCATGGCCTCGGTCATGGCGTTGGGCACCAGCCGGACAGGCTTCTCATCGCCCTTGCCGGCACGATAGACAACCGGCGATACACCGTAGCCGTACTGAATGGCGTTGACCTCTTTATCGATGCCGTCGCCACCGGCATCGAGCCATGCCTTAAAGCTCGTCATGTCGTTGGACTTAACGCTCGCAAACATATCCTTTACGGCCGTGACCACAGGAATCTTATCGGTTCCTTTAGCCTTGCCGCCGGCACTGTCGTCGGATGAATCCACGTTTTCAGGCGAGTCATCATCCGCAGCCCCCTGTCCGCCCATCATGGACGACAGGTCGTAATCCTGCTTGGAGATGGTGAGCGGGTAGCTCGAGAGCGTATCCTCCTCGACCTTTTTGATGTAGCCGTTTACGCCGTTGGACAGCGCCAGAATCGCCGCGATACCGATAATGCCAATCGAGCCCGCAAAGGCCGTCATGGCCGTGCGGCCCTTCTTGGTCATGAGGTTTCGGGCAGAAAGCCCCAACGCCGTCACAAAGCTCATCGAGGTTTTGCGCGTAGGCTTTGCCTCGCGACGCGCGACCTTGGCAGCATCGAAGGGATCGGAATCGTCGGTGATCTTGCCGTCCGCCAGATTGACGATGCGCGTGGCATATTGGTACGCCAGCTCGGGATTGTGCGTGACCATGATGACTAGGCGGTCGCGCGCCACGTCCTTGAGCAGGTCCATGACCTGTACGGATGTCGTTGAATCCAAAGCGCCGGTCGGCTCGTCTGCCAGCACAATCTCGGGATCATTAATCAGGGCGCGGGCGATGGCCACGCGCTGCATCTGCCCGCCCGAAAGCTGGCTCGGGCGCTTGTTAACGTGCTCGCCCAAGCCGACTTTCTCCAACGCCTCGCGCGCACGCTGGCGGCGCTCGGCATGCCCCACGCCCGTGAGCGTGAGCGCCAGCTCCACGTTTTCCAAAATGGTCTGATGCGGAATGAGGTTATAGCTTTGGAACACAAAGCCGATGCGGTTGTTGCGGTAGGCATCCCAATCGCGATCGTGAAAGTCTTTGGTCGAAATACCGTCGATCAGCAGGTCGCCAGAATCAAAGTGGTCGAGCCCACCGATAACGTTGAGCATCGTAGTTTTGCCCGACCCCGAAGGTCCCAGAATGGCCACGAACTCGTTATCGCGAAAAGACAGGCTCACGCTGTCGAGCGCCACCTGCGTAAACGACTGCATAACGTACCTTTTGCAAATACCTTTGAGCTCCAGCATGGACGGCAACCTCTCCTGCGCAGGCACATTCGCCCGCTCTCCCCCGCCGTTCGTATTCGACGCGTTTGTCCTACTCTATCCCCATTTTTTGCCGGCGCCAGTGAGGAATGTAGGGAACCGCATCAAAAAACGAACGGGACGGTGCCTAAAAGAAGAGGTCCCGAGCGGGACCTCTATATGGTGGAGTTTATCTTGAAAGGGAGCGAACTACTTCGCACAGCGACACACGATCCTCGCTATGCTTTACGCGTTTTCTACTGCTCGCTATTCGCAATCGCCTGGTCGATAAGCTTGTCGAGCGCTGCGCGCTGCTCGGCGGAGCTGATGGCTCCCACGATTGGATCCCCTACGATGTTGCCATTCTGATCGATGACATACGTTGTCGGGAACGAGAACAAATTTGACGTAAACTTACCGGCCTCGCTATCCGACTTGAACCAGATGTTCTTATATGTCACGCCCTTCTTGCTCAGCACGTCCTTGGCATCTGCAATCTCGCCCTTGTTGCCATCGAGCGTAAAGGAATTGACGCCCACGACCTGGCCGCCCTTCTCGGCAAGCTCCTGATTCAGTTTCTCAAGATCGCCCAGCTCGCCCACGCACGGCTTGCACGTGGTGAACCAGAAGTTCATGACGGTGACCTTGTTCTTAGAGAACAGCTCGTCGCTGCTCACGTCGTTGCCATCCAGGTCCTTGCCCGTAAAGCTGGGGAACTTCGTCGTCTCGCTCGAAGCATTGGCACCAGCCGTCATGCCAGCGGCCGAAGCGTCGACGCTCTCGCCTGCGCTCGGCGTGCTTCCACAGCCGGGGAACTCCTTCTCCAGGCTCTCGAGCCTGTCCTCGATCTCCTTGATCTGCTGTGCACCGGCCTTGAGCGTCTTAAGCTCATCCGCCGTGAACTCATCCTTGGCGCCGTCGATGGTCTTGAGCAGGAAATCGCCGTAATTGCTGCCGTCCTCAATCATTGCCGAGTCTTTATTTGCCGCATTGAATACCTTTTCCCACAGCGCGTTATCACTCGAAAAGATCTCGTTCTCCTTCTGCATGAGCTTCGCATACAGCTCGGCGGCCTCGTCGGCATTGGCCGGCTTCTGCGCAGTGAGTTCTGCGATCTTAGGATCGGAGCTCGCAGATTCGCTCGCATTGCCACCGGGCGCCGAACATGCCACAAGGCACAAGGCCAATACCGGCACCATAAACAGGGCCGCAATCTTAGAAAGCTTCATGGTCATTCCTCCGTTTTGTCGAAGCTTGTTTACTTTTTATCGGCGGTCAAGGGGAGCTTTTCCGCCGACACATCCAGGCCATAGCGATAGCTGATGGCATCGACGGGACAGGCCCCGATGCACTTTCCGCACCGGATGCATTCGGCATGATTGGGCGCGCGGACCACATCAACGTCCATCTGACAAACCTTTGAACACTTGCCGCACGAGACGCATTTGCATGCATCGACCCGGATCCCCAGTAGGGACACCTTATTCATGAGCGCATAGAATGCGCCGAGTGGACAAATCCATTTGCAGAAGGGGCGGTAGAACAAAACGCTCAGCACTACCACGGCAATGAGAACGGCAAGTTTCCAAGTAAAGAGCTGTCCCAACGCAGATCGAATGCCGGCATTGGCAGCCGCCAGCGGAATGGCGCCCTCGAGCACACCCTGTGGACAGATGTACTTGCAAAAGAACGGGTCTCCCATCCCCACGTCGTTAACCACCAAGACGGGCAGCAGCACCACGGCAAACAGCAGCACAACGTACTTGATGTACGTGAGCGGCTTGAGCCTTTTTGTCGAAATCTTTTTGCCGGGAATCTTGTGAAGCAGCTCCTGCAGCCAGCCAAACGGGCACAGAAAGCCGCATACAAAGCGTCCCAGCAGCACGCCGAGCAAAATGAGCGTACCGGTGACGTAGTAAGAAAAGTTGAACTTGGATGAACCTACCACCGACTGGAACGACCCGATGGGGCACGCACCCGATGCCGCGGGGCACGAATAGCAATTAAGTCCAGGTACGCAGACTGTTTTTCCCGCGCCCTGATAGATGCCGCCTTTGGCAAAGTTTGGCAGGTGAATGTTGGTGACGAGCGTCGCCGCCGCCTGAATGAATCCGCGAAATCGAGCCAAAACATGCGACGCAGTGTTTTCTCTTTTATCCAATTCCGATACACTCCAAGCACAGCCTAATCGCTTTGGCCAGCACGGCATCCGCCTCGCCACGCATAACGCCAAAGCACACCATGGCAATTCCGACGATCAACAAAGCGACCTGTACCACGGGTTTTACCGCTTTGAACAACCTGACCACTCCTTTCGTAACGCGACCATTGGACCATATCGGCTATAAAATCCGTGTTAAGCGCGATTTGAAATGTGCAAGGAGACTGTTATGCGTATTTTGATCGTCGAGGACGAGCGGGCGCTGTGTGACGCAATCGCGCGCAGCTTGCGAAACTTGGCGTACAGCGTCGACTGCTGTCACGACGGACAGGAGGCGCTCGACCTACTGAACGTTGAGGCCTTCGACCTCGTGGTACTCGACCTCAACCTTCCCCGCATCGACGGCATGACCGTGCTCAGGGAACTTAGGAAAACTGACTGCGAGACTAAGGTACTGATTCTGTCCGCACGCGGCGAAGTATCCGATAAAGTCGCCGGACTCGATGCCGGCGCCAACGATTACCTCACCAAGCCGTTTCATCTGGACGAGCTTGCGGCAAGGATCCGCAGCCTTACCCTCAGACGCTTTACACAAAGCGACATAGTTTTAACCTGCGGAAAGCTCCGTTTTGACACCAAGGCGCGCATCGCTTCCGTGGACAGCGAGGCTTTATCTTTTACGCGCAAGGAAACGGGAATCTTGGAATACCTGATGCTTAATCAGGGGCGTCCGGTAAGTCAAGAGGAGCTTATCGAGCACGTTTGGGATAGCAGCGTGAACAGCTTTAGCAACGCAACCCGCGTTCACATCTCGTCACTCCGCAAAAAGCTACGCAGCGCTTTGGGATACGACCCGATTCGCAATCGGATTGGAGAGGGCTACGTTATGGAGGATAGCGAATGAAAAGGCTTTCGCTGCAATGGCGCATAACGATTATGACGGCGCTGCTCACGTGCGCAGCGTGCGTGTTGACGAACTGCCTGGTCGGCTATACGGGCATGCGCTACATGGATGCCATCGGCAGTGACATCTCGGCCTTTACCGCTACCGGCGCGGATTCGCCCCAGGCGTTTGACCCAACACAAGCAGCCCTCGATGACGAGGTCACGGTCGTCGTAAACGACGCACAAGAGTCTTTTGGCACGACAACCTGGTACATCACGGCTGGAGTCACACTCCTTGGCGGCGCGCTGGCATACTTTGTGAGCGGCCGTGCACTCAAACCGCTGCGGGCTTTTGCGGCCCAGGTTGAGCGCGTGCAGCCTGACAACCTAAGCGAAATTAAGCTCAGCGAAGATGTGCCCACCGAGCTACAACGATGCAGCGCCTCTTTCAACGACATGATTGCCCGTCTTTGCGAAGGGTTCTCTGCACAGCGTCAGTTTACCGGCAACGCCGCACACGAGCTGCGCACCCCGCTCTCCCTTATGCAAGCACAGATTGAACTATTCATCTCTGAGCACTCCGGTTTGCAACCCGAAACAGCCGAGCTGTTCGGCCTGCTACAAGAACAAACTGAGCGCATGTCTCGAATGACCAAGGTATTGCTCGAGATGAGCGAGCTCCGCAGCGTTCCTTGCGAGGACGATGTTGAACTCGGTCCCTTGTCCGAAGAGGTCCTCACCGACCTTGCGCCACTTGCCGAGAATAAGGGCATAGCCCTCAATTGTGCTGGAGACGCTTTAGTAATCGGGAGCGACACGCTCCTCTATCGGCTGGTGTTTAATCTGGTCGAAAACGCCATCCGTTACAGCCGCTCCGGCTCGACTGTCAACGTCTCCATCTGCGACAGCAACAGCCACGTGTTCCTGCGAGTCAAAGATGAGGGCCCGGGAATACCCAAGCAGTACCGTGAGAGTATCTTCCAACCGTTCTTTCGCCTAGACAAATCCCGCAGCAGGGCATACGGCGGCGCAGGACTCGGACTAGCGCTTGTTTGGGAGATTGCAGCGCTTCACGGTGGCACGGTAGAGGTCGAAACAAGTTCCGAGAACGGGACCGTGATGCTCGTAAGCCTTCCAAAACGATCCGCAGCGTTAACCGAACAGTAAAACGAAAGGGGTCCCGAGCAACAGGAGTACAATTGCTGCATTGTTGCCAGCTGTTGGGAGATGGAAGATGGACTGCGATGGCTACCCATGCGTTCCCATGCCGTTGATGTGCACCGCCTTTGTGCCGGGGCAGATTGACGCTGCGGTTGCAGGCATTTCCGACCCCGATTCACGCACCATCGCCACGGCAGAAGCGCTGTACTTTCGCGGACAGGCCGCCCTCGCTGCCAAGACGGCGCGCCCCTATCTTGACGCCACCGATCCCGCGCTGTGCTATTCCGCATGCTTTATCTGCGGATACGCCAGCCTGTCGCTCAACCGTATCGCCGACGCCCGCCGGTGCCTTGCTGGCATCCTCGATACGCCGGCTGACGAGGAGTCGCCCGCCGTCCACGCCACGCATATCCTGTTCGCCTCGGCCGCGAGCGTCCTGCTGCACTTGCCTTCCCCGTATTCCGCCGAAGAGTTTTATCCGCTTGCGGCGCACCTACCCGAAGGACTGCGTCTGTTCTCCAGCTACGTGATGGCGCACGCCTTGTATCTGCGCGGCGAATACGGCCGCAGCCTAGGCATGGTGGAAAACGCCCTCATCATGAAACAGGGAAGCTATCCCATCTCGGAACTGTTCCTGCACCTGGCAGCTTCCATGGCATGCATGAGCCTCAAGGACATCGACGCCGCAAAAACGCATTTTGGAGCTGCTTGGAACATTGCGCGCCCCGACGGCCTTATCGAGCTCATTGGCGAGCACCACGGCCTTTTACAGGGACTCATCGAGGCATGTTTAAAATCGCAATACCCCGACGATTTCGCTCGCATCATCGAGATCACGTACCGCTTCAGCTACGGCTGGCGGCGCATCCACAACCCCGATTCGGGCGAGGACGTAGCCGACGATCTAACGACCACGGAGTTCACCATGGCCATGCTCGCCTGCCGCGGATGGACCAACGCCGAAATCGCACGCCATATGGGAGTATCGCCGGGCACCGTCAAAAACCGCCTATCCGGCGTATACGCAAAGCTTGGCATCGGCACACGCGCCGAGCTGGTCGCGCATATGTTGCGTTAGCGACCGGGCCGCCAAGCGCATCGAGCGCGTTCCGGAACCCCGGCGCTTCGCTCGATTAATTTGGACATTTTGACCCTTGAACGGCACTACCGCCACGGGGCGACTTCTCGCAAAATTGGATTATTTCCACCGATACCTGCGGGATGGGAGCCAAAGATGCTTGATCGCCGTTCGTTACTTGTTGCCGGAGCATCCTCGCTGGCGAGCATTATGTTGCCGCGCGTGCCGGGAAGCGAAAATGCCTTCCTGCTGCCGTTCGCGCCCACCGCGGCCTATGCCGACGAAGAAGACCCCTTCAAGGTCCTGGTGCTCTCGCGCACCATGTTCGGTGTGGTCGTGGTCGACGTCGCCAACAAGAATATGCCCATCACGGGTGCTCAGGTCACGCTCACATCGCGCTATGCCGCAGGCAAGCAGCTCGCCGCCACGACCGATGACGAAGGCACCGCCATCTTTGAGATCGCCTCGCTTTCGGAAGGCTACGTAGACGAGGCAACGCTCCTTGACGCGTACGACTTTAACGGCGGCATCTCCATTAGCATGGCGGGCTACCGCGATGTCGAGATTCCCCTCGCGCGTGTCCAAGGCGGCACCGCCATTACCGCACCCACACGTCCGCTTTCCGACGGCGAGCCGTACTTTCGCCAGCTCACATTCGACGAATGGGACATCCAGTACGCCGACGCCACGTTTATGGCAATGCCAGCGGACGAAGCAGCAAACGACCAACCCGACACGCACGCCTTTACCGTGCAGGCACATCTGCCGCAGGGTGGACAGGCAACGCTGCACATCAACAAGGTAATGCCCGCCACGAGCAGCTCACCCGAAACCGTCACGCAGATTGGCCAAGTCAAGGCCAGCGCATCGGGCGCGAATAATCTGGCGACGTTCACACTCGAAGACAAGTTCCTCGATGCAGCGTCAAACCTTCTGGAGGAAGGATGCAAGCTGCGCTTTGTCCTCGACTATCAGGGCAAAACCTATACACTCTCCTCCCCCATGGCCGTTGTTACCGCGCCGGCAGCAAAGGCGGAATCCGGATCGACCACTATCGTCCCCACCACCATGGACCAAGAGATTACTCCGTTTGATTTCCCAGCAGCGTTCCCCGGCATTGGCGGCAACAAGTTCACCTGCTGGATGCCCGCGTTCCCCATTTTGTTCGATTTCTCGTTTGCTGGATACGTGCTGTTTGGCGGAGGATACAAACCAGCCAGCTATATGAACGATTCGGGCAATCCGGATCCGGAGTACTGGAAGAAGTCACCGCGCGAGTCGGGTGCCAAGCAGGCAAACCGCTACCTCGACGAAATGGAGGGGAAGTGGAATCAATATAAGAGCATGAGTGCCGGTTCGGGCACCGATCCAAGAAACACCAAGCTCCTTCGCCACCATTGCACGCCGCTGTTCACGATGGATATCGCCACACAGGTGTACGGCTCGCTCGCCTACGACTGGGTGGGTAAAACCTGGGGCAACAACAACGCCCCCGCATACGGCAATATCAAGGCCCTCTTCCAGGTAAGAACCGACCTCAATTGGACCGAGCAGTTTACCCTGGGACCGGTGCCGTTTTTCCTCAACGTCAACCCCTGGGTGCTGGCAAAACTGGCGCTCGCCGTGGGCGCCCACACGCACGGCAGCGGTGCGGCGTTCTTCAAAAACATTTCGCTCGACTATTCCAATACGTCAGGATCATTCACCATCCAGATCGGACTTGCCGTCACCTTTGGCGCCGGCGTTGCAGGCGTCGCTTCGTCTGCCGTGCGCGGCGCCGCATCACTCACGCTGTTCATTGGGTACGAGAAGGCAGATGGACACCAGCTTCCGCGACTGCGCGTAGGTGCAGACGTCGATGTCGATGTGATACTCCAGTTCGTAATGTTCAAGTGGACCACCAAGGCTTGGTCGGGGTCGTGGCCCACACTCCTCGATTCGTGGAATATGTCGGTGAACAATGGCAACCAGTATGTGCTCCAGCGCTCTGAGCTCGCATTGGGTGGAGATACGCCTTACACGTTGGATGCCCGCTTCGGCACGCCCGGCAACATCAAGGCGGGCGGCGTGCCGCAATTTATCGCATCGGCCACCATCGTCACCAACGCCGAGCTGCTCGCACGCGCCGAGGTTAAGGCTACTGCCGTAAACGTCGCGCCTGTCGTGCGCGATTGGGATCAAGTGGTCACGCGCATTGAGCTCGAGGCAGATGCAGAAAGCAACGACACGGGACAGATCGAGCATTTCGTCCACGCACTGATAGAGAACGACGAAAACGCCGCGCCGATGTATGAGTACACCTATATCGGGCAGGCGACGAACGCCGTTGCGGACCCCAACGCCAATTCTGCTGGCGTATCGGAGGACGAGCGTGGCGGCATCAAGCCCTCGAGCGACAACGTGCTGTTTACTGGCGTGCTCAGCGAAGCCCACATGAAGCTGGCGATTATCGCCGGCGTAGAATGCCTGTTCCGTATCGCCTCGGTGCGCTACGGCGAGAATGGTCGTTCGCGCCTGGTGGTGCATACAAAGACGAACGGCACGTGGTCCGCTCCCACGCCCGTGGACTTCCCCCTTGGGTTTGGCGAGGGCGACGTGGAGCGCGACGGCATATACGATTACGACTTCGACGTGGTGGAATATACGGACGGAAGAGGAAACCAGGACGCCTACGTGCTGCTGGTCTCGGGCGAGCGCCCCGCCGGCGACAACACCCATTTCGATACGGCGAGCACATCCGGCATACTGTCCGTTGTGCGCCTGCGCATAAGCAACGACGGAGTTCGCGTGATATCGCACACGTCGTGGCGCAGCATCTCGCGCGGACGCCTTCAGGAGGATGGCTACCATTGCCTGCAGTGCCCACGCATCACGGTGGGCAAGACGCTGGTCGACGGACGCCTGTCGGGTGCCTACCTCCACCGCCGAGGAACCACCGCAGAAAAAGCGCTCGGCAGCGAGGCCGAGGTTTCGCTGGAGTGCTTTACCCTGTGGTCGGACGTTTCGGGCGACAGCCTGACGTTCCGCCAAGTTCTCCGCTTTCCGCAGGCACCGTCGAGCATCGAGCTAGGCGCGCCCGAGAATATCAACGGCAAAATGGTGGTGCCCGTTGCATACGAGACTGCAGGCGGTTGTGGCTGCGCATCGTACGCCGTGATCGGCCAGTCCATTGCGGGCTGGGGCGTTATGTCGCCAGATGCCACAGTACCCCACGCGGTGCCGTGGCCGCAACACACAGGCTTTTTGGCAACCGTCAACGAGCAACTGCAGCATATTGCTTGGACGCGAGGCGCATCGGCATTTGCAACGCAGCCCGTGGGTGCCGCAGGCTGTGGCCCGGCATCGTTTAGCGTAAGCAACAACGGCAGGTGCGTGCTCTATGTAGAGAACACCGATGGCAAGGTGGGACAAACCTACGACGAAGAAGGCAACCCGGTAGCAGTGATGGGCAAGCACTTCCGCATCTTCGCCAGCACCTTGGCAGGCGATCTGTTCACGGAGCCGTTCGTGATGTGCGAGCTGGACCATCCCGTCGATCAGATAACGACATTTTTGACGTCGGGAGGCATGCTCTCCGCGCTCGCCACGCACATTGTAAGCGCGGAGAAGAGCGAGGCAGAGCTGCACGGCATCGAAGTACCCTTGGTGGCGTGTGCCACTCCGACGGGCGCGGTCGCTACCTCGGGCGCGGTGGTGCCCGGAGCAGCAGGCGAATCCTTCATGGTCACGGTGCGAAACGACGGCAACACCTTGCTGACCGCCGGCACGATCGATCTGTACCGAGAGGGCTCCAGTCAGCCGTTCTCCAGCGCATCCATCGGATTCGGCGTGAACGCACGCATGGCTTCGATCTACGATCCAGAGCTTGCCGAGGACGTTTCGGTCAACGATATGGCACACGTGAAGTACGCGCTCGAGACGCTGGGCGCACGTTTTGCAACACACCCGCTGGTAGCCGACAACGGCAACGCCGTGCTGGCACCGGGTTGCACGGCACAGTTCCGCATGAGCTTCGCCATCCCCGAGAGTTGGAGCGACGAAGTGGGCAAACGCGTAACGCTGTATGCGAAGGCGCGTAATCTGGTGGCGCTCGATCCCGTAACGCTCGAGGAAATTCGACCGGGCGCAAACTCGGCGCTGGGTGTCGTACTGCACGAACTTCATGTGCCCGACGCGGCATGCGAACGCTCAGAAGTGCAGGTCGGCGTATGCGACAGCGCGGATACGGCAGGACTTCACGACGCCCCGATGACAGCAGACGGCGATGGTGACTCGAGTGGCGACGGTACTGACAAGGGCGGCGGCTCCGGCGGAAGCAGCTCCGACAGCGGCAAGGACCACGGCAATAACAAGCGCTCCGGAAAAGCGGGCGCGCTTGCGGGCACGGGCGATGCCAACGCTCCCCTTACGGCAGCCGCTGCAGCACTCGCCGCGGCAGGCGCCGGCCTTATCGCCTACAGTGCCCGCCGCACGGCGCTCGAAACCGACACCGCCAATGAGGTCAATTCGGATAGGCCTCGCTAGCTCCTAATTACTTTTGTGAGAGACGCCGACTCGGCTCATCGAACACCAAAAGGGGCTGGCCCCGATAACTCGGAGCCAGCCCTGAGTCGCCTGACGTGAGAATCACAGCGCTACTTGAGCTTTAGCGCCTCCATCATGGGCACGGCGGCATCCCAATCGATCTTCCAGCCGATCGACACGCGGACGGTCTCGCCCGTTGCGGGAGCCGTCGCAAACAGTGTATGGCCGTTGTCGGGACCGGTAAAGCGCAGCCACGTTATGCCGTTGTACTCGACCTGGTCGGTTGTTGTCTCCTTGCCTTCGTAGACCTGCTCTAGGCTTGCAACCTCTTCCTCCGGCGAGCGCGGGAAGATGCTGATGTTCAGGCGTCCTCCAGTCTCGTCGTGGAAGAAGTCTGCCTTTTCGTGCTCTTCGTTGGACGAATCCAGCGTGTACCCATCGGCGGCCTCGATACTGTACGATGCGCAATCGATGCCGGTCATATTGGCCGCATCACCAGAATCGGCCACACCGCCGGCCGCCTTGAACTCCTTGGTCTCGCATCCCGTGGTGTCAAAGTGCATGGCCTCATGATTCTTGGCGGGGGCATAAGCGTCTACGAACTCGACAGTGATGGGCCCGTAGTACGCCGTCTTGGGCGCCCAGAAATACACGTACTCAACGGTCTCGCCCGGGCCGATATCTGGCCTCTCGGAAAGGTCGATGCCCTCGTGCAGCTCATCGGGAGCCTCGCTTGCAACGTAGTCGAGCACGGCCGCCTTGCCAGAAGTAAACAACGGGTCGCCTGCCTCAAGATCGCCCTGGGCAGCATGCACGTTAAAGGAACTGAACGTCCTGTTCTTTGTGTTGTTGTTGGTGATCTTGATGTGCAGGTAAAAGCCGTCCTGCAGCTTAGCATCGCCGCGATAGAACGTACCGTGAGCCACAGACTCATAGGTAATGCCTGCTACCTCGACCGTCTGCGAATCATAGGCCTTGGCCTTCTTGGACTTCTCCTGCACAGGTGCGCTCCCGCCCGAGCCACTCGGCGCATTACCGCTGCAGCCAGCAAGCGTACACGCCAACACAGCCGAAAGCGCCACGGTGGGAATTCCTAACAGCAGCTTCTTCGTCATGGGCTTCATCATCCTCACCGCTCCTTTCGCTTGCAGCTCATCCGTTGCCCGAGGCCTTCGTCGCCCCGTGGCATCGGCTTCCACAATGAGCGTATGACGAAACACGGCTCCGGCGAAGTGACCCACGGCCCAAATAACGACCCGACAGCGTTCCTTATGGGCCAAAGGGACTCGCACACGCACGCCCGTGGCCCATAAAACGAGACGCTTGTCCCATTGTTCGATTCGATCCATCCGCAAACAAGGTAGGGCGCCTCCAGCCGCCTTCAAACTTACTCGGGCAGAATCAACTCGGTCTTGTCCGAGTAAACGCCGTTACATCAAATTCCGAACGATTGTTCGATGGATTTCGTGTTGGTTGGAATCGCCCAAGGGCTGGGCTATGCTACCTTGACTATCTATATGACTAAAACGCAGCAAAGGAGTATCGAGAGAGCGAGCATGGCAAAAAACACCGCAAACTATGGTAACGACAGTATTCGTCAGCTCAAGGACGAGGAGCGCGTACGCCTGCGCCCCGCCGTCATCTTTGGCTCGGACGGGCTCGACGGCTGCGCGCATGCCGCCTTCGAAATCCTGTCCAACGCCGTTGACGAGGCGCGCCAGGGCTACGGCAAGCTCATCACCCTTACCGCCTTTCGCGATGGCTCTATCCAGGTAGAGGACAATGGCCGTGGCTGCCCGCTCGACTGGAACCCTTCCGAGAAGCGCTTCAACTGGGAGCTCGTCTTTTGCGAGCTCTACGCCGGCGGCAAGTATAATAACAACAACCAGGGTGGCGACTACGACTTCTCGCTCGGCACCAACGGCTTGGGCTCCTGCGCGACCCAGTACGCCTCCGAATACATGGACGTCACGGTTTGGCGTGACGGCAACAAGTACTCCCTGCACTTTAAGAAGGGCAAGGTCGTCGGCGCAAAAAAGAAGGCGCTCGAGATTGAGCCCAGCGACGAGGACCGTACCGGCACCACCATCAAGTGGCGCCCCGACCTTGAGGTCTTTACCTCGATTAGCATCCCTCACGACTGGTATCGCGAGACCATGCGCCGCCAGGCCGTGGTCAACGCCAACGTGACCTTCCGCCTGCGCATTGAGGGTGACGATGGCGAGTTTTCCGAAGAGGATTTTTGCTATCCCAAGGGCATCGAGGACTACGTGCTCGAGAAGGTCGGTACCGACTACCTTACCGAGCCCTTCTTTATCGAGGCTGACCGTCGCGGTCGCGATCGCGAGGACCTGCCCGATTACAACGTAAAAATCACTGCTTGCATGTGCTTCTCGCGCACTTTCATGATGCAGGAGTACTACCACAACTCCTCTTGGCTCGAGAACGGCGGCTCGCCCGAGAAGGCGGCCCGTAGCGCTCTGACCAGCGCCATCGATGCCTACATTAAGCAACAGGGCAAGTACAACAAAAACGAGAGTGGCATTAAGTGGCAAGACGTCCAGGACTGCCTGGTACTGGTGACCAACTGCTTCTCCACCCAGACGTCCTACGAAAACCAGACCAAGAAGGCCATCAATAACCGCTTTATCCAGCAGGCCATGACGGCCTTCTTTAAGGAGCGCCTCTCGACCTACTTAATCGAGAACAAGGACGCCGCCAACAAGATCATGGAGCAGGTGCTCATCAACAAGCGCTCGCGCGAGAACGCCGAGAAGACGCGCCAGAGCATCAAGACCAACCTGCAGCAGAAGACCGACATGGCCAACCGCGTGCAGAAGTTCATCGACTGCCGCTCCAAGGACAAGAGCCGCCGCGAGATCTACATCGTAGAGGGCGACTCGGCAGCAGGCGCCATTCGCACCTCGCGCGATGCCGAGTTCCAGGGTGTCATGCCCGTCCGCGGCAAAATCCTCAACTGCCTAAAGGAGGACTACCCGCGCATCTTTAAGTCCGACATCATCATGGACCTCATGCGCGTGCTGGGCTGCGGCGTGGAGATCAAAGACAAGCGGATCAAGAACCTTGGCGCCTTTGACCTGGACAACCTCAACTGGAACAAGGTCATCATCTGTACGGACGCCGACGTCGACGGTTACCACATCCGCACGCTCGTGCTCACCATGCTCTACCGCCTGGTGCCCACACTTATCGACGAGGGCTACGTGTATATCGCCGAGTCGCCGCTCTACGAGATCAACTGCAAAGAAAAGACCTACTTTGCCTACACCGAGCTCGAGAAGAACGGCATTCTCAAGGAGATTGGCGACCAGAAGTGCTCCATCAACCGCTCCAAGGGTCTTGGTGAGAACGATCCGGACATGATGTGGCTCACCACCATGAACCCCGAGACGCGTCGCCTAATCAAGGTGGAGCCCGAGGACGTCACCAAGATGGAGACCATGTTCAACCTGTTGCTGGGCAACGACGAGGCGGGCCGCAAGCGCCATATCTCCGAGCACGGCAAGGAATACCTGGACCAGCTGGACCTGCAGTAACAGCAAATCGATAACGACGGCCCATAAGAAGTTCAAGAGGAAATCGTGGCAAAGAAGAAGACGAAGAACCAGCCAAAGAAAAAGCAGGTCAACGCCGAGAACGTCATCGGCCTGCACTCCGAGGTCACCGACCAGCCGATCACGCAGACGCTCGAGGTCAACTACATGCCCTACGCCATGAGCGTCAACGTCTCGCGTGCGTTCCCCGAGATCGACGGCTTTAAGCCCTCGCACCGCAAGCTGCTCTACACCATGTACAAGATGGGTCTGCTCAAGGGCGAGCGCCAGAAGAGCGCTAACATCGTGGGTCAGACCATGAAGCTCAACCCGCACGGCGATGCCGCAATCTACGAGACGATGGTGCGTCTAGCCACCGGTAACGAAGCGCTGCTCGCCCCCTTTGTGGAGTCGAAGGGCAACTTTGGCAAGTACTATTCGGGCGACCTGAGCTACGCCGCTTCGCGTTATACCGAAGCCAAGCTCTCCCCCATCAGTGCCGAGATCTTCAAGGACATCGACAAGGACCCCGTCGATTTCGTCGACAGCTACGACGGTGCCATGAAGGAGCCGCGCCTGCTGCCCACCACGTTCCCCAACATCCTTGTCTCGGCCAACAAGGGCATCGGCGTCGCCATGGCGTCCGACATCTGCGGTTTCAACCTCAACGAGGTCTGCACTGCCACAATGCACTACCTGCAGGACCCCGACTGCGACCTGCTCGAGTACATGCCCATGCCCGACTTCTCGACCGGCGGCGAGATCATCTACCGCCGCGAGGAGATGGAGAAGATTGTCGAGACCGGTCTTGGCAGCTTCCAAATCCGCTCCCGCTGGCGCTGGATTCCCGAAGAGCGCATCATCGAGGTCTACGAGATCCCCTACACCACCAAGACCGATGTCATCATCGAGCGCATCGTCAAGCTCTCCAAGGAGGGTAAGGTCAAGGAAATCGCTGACATCCGCGACGAGACCGACCTCTCGGGCCTGCGCATCGCCATCGACCTTAAGCGCGGTGTCGACCCCGACAAGCTCATGGCCAAGCTCTATCGCTCGACCACGCTGCAGGATTCGTTCTCGTGCAACTTCAACGTGCTCGTCGACGGCTATCCCCGTGTTATGGGCGTGCGCCAGATTCTGCACGAGTGGGTCAAATGGCGTATTGAGTCCACGCGCCGCCGCATTAACTTTGACCTGGGCAAAAAGTCCGAGCGCCTGCACCTGCTGCACGGCCTTGAGGCAATTCTGCTCGACATCGACAAGGCCATCGCCATCATCCGCGGCACCAAGCTCGAAGCCGAGGTCGTGCCCAATCTTATGAAGGGTTTCGACATCGACGAGACCCAGGCCGAGTTTGTTGCCGAGCTCAAGCTTCGCAACATCAACGAGGAGTACATCCTCAACCGCACCAAGGACATCGCCAAGCTTGAGGGCGAGATTGCCGAGCTGGAGGAGATTCTCTCGAGCGAAGACAACATCAAGAAGGTCATCAGCGACGAGTTGGCCGCGGTCAACAAGAAATATGTGATGCCGCGTCGCACGGGCAGGATCGAGCCCCATGAGGTCATCGAGGTGAGCTTGGAACCCGAGGTCGAGGAGTACCCGGTCACCATCATGCTCTCGCGCGATGGCTACCTTAAGAAGATGACGGACCGCGTACTCAAGAAGGCGACCACGCTCAAGTACAAGGACGGCGACAAACCCTTTATCGAGTTCCCGTCCTCCAACACCCACGAGCTGCTGGTCTTTACCAACAAGAGCCAGGTGTACAAGTGCAAGGTTGCGGCGTTTGAGGACACCAAGTCGGCCCAGCTGGGCTCGTACCTGCCGACCGATCTCGAGATGGAACCCGATGAGAGTGTGATCTGGGTCATCGACCCCGAGGACTACAAGGCCGACGTGCTGTTTGTCTTTGAGAACGGTCGTGTGGTGCGCGTCGCACTTGCCGGATACGTTACCAAGACCAACCGCAAGCGCCTTAAGAACGCCATCTACGGCGGCAGCAAACTGCTGTATGCCCAGGTGCTCAAGGAAGATCGCGATATTGCACTGGTCTCGAGCGACTATCGCCTGATGAACTTCAACACGTCGTTGCTCAAGACCAAGACGACCACCAACACGCAGGGCGTCCAGGCCTTCACGGCAAAGAAGGGCCGCTCGGTCACCACGGTCGGCACGACCGAGGAGATTCTTGGCGCCGGCGTCTCGGCCGAAAAGTTCACCGCACAGAGCCTACCCTCCGCCGGTGCCCTCATGAAAGAAAACGACATGCCGAGTCTGTTTGACTAAAACAACGGTGGCCAAACCGTCATGGGTTTACAAAGCAGCGGGGCCCGGAGCGCAGCAACATCGCGCTCCGGGCCCCGCTCGTTGCAACGTAGTCGGAATAATAGGAATCCCCGTTTTTCACTCCTGCAATCCCACGGCACAAGACATGTTAAGCCGTTAGCAAAACTTGCAAAAGTTAGCAAAACTTGCAAAAATTAGCAAAACCTGCAAAGGGGCCACCGTGGATTGCAGCAAATGTCTCCGCCATGCCAGGCATGCTCGAAGATATTATCGAGCGAACCAAAGAAGCGGCAGATAGCCGCCTCTCACAGCCTCGCGCGTGCATAAGCGGCGTTGAGATTGGGCCAGTCGGCATCGATTGGACATATGCTCAGGAGACTCAGGGTAACTGGCGCACGCGCATGAATGGCGTCTTCAGGCAACTCGAGAAGCATGACATCGAGCTTCTCTCGAAACGACCTATCGGGAGCTTTCCGATAAAGACATTGAGTTTTTGCTCGCGATGCTGCCCGATTCTGGCCCCAGCAGGGTCTCGGAGATAGCCAAACGCATGGGCGTCGCCAGCAACTACGCAAGCCAATACAAACGCCGCCTCCTCGAGGACGGCGTTATCGGGGAACGTGGACGTGGCCTCGTCGGCTTCGACATCCCTGCGTTCAGGGAATTCTTGAACGAGAAGGCGTTTTAGCACGCCGGAATTGTCCGCGGGAGCATGCTGCATGGCAATCAGCAATCCTCTTGGTAAGGGCAGCAAGCATTTCCGCTTGTGCTGATTGCCATGCGCTCCTCTTGTCCTTAGGCGAGCTTGCGAGCGAGCTCTCGCACCTCTTCCAACTTGGGCGACGATGCCATGCTGTCGCGCTCGGTCATACCGCTGATGGTGACAACGCCCTGGTCCTCCCACTTGCAGTACGCGCAGGTTAACTTGTACATAGCGATCGCCGCATCATAGACGCCCTCGCTGTGGCTATCGAGCAAAAGGGCCGTCTTGGTGAACGGGAAGCCCGTAGCACCGAAGGCGTACAGGCGGTCAATGGCGGCCTTCTCCTGCGCAGTGATATCAAACCAGTAGATAGGCGAAGCGAAGACAACCATATCGGCGCCTTTCAGCGACTCGATCACGTCGGCCATGTCATCCTTCTGCACACAGGTGCCCTCATGGGCAAAGCAGTACTGGCATCCCAGACAACCAGCGATCTTTTTGCCGGCAACGCGGATGACCTCGACCGTATTGCCGCCCTCACGCGCGGTCTCGGCAAACGCCTCGACCATGGTGTCGGTATTGGCGCCCTTACGCGGGCTGCCACTCAATACAACGATATTCATAGAAATCTCCCTCCTTCATGCCGCAGGCGCGCGGCACACATTTCGTTGTAACCAAAACAGATGGAGCTATTCAGTCGTCCGCAGACCACATCTCTCGTCAGTGTTCTCTAGACATAATCTCACCGCCTGATAACTCCTCGACTGTCTTGACTCTCTCTCCGAGAATTGAACAGCAAATCGTTGGCCGCAAAGTGTCGACTGTGGGAAAATTAACTAGAGCTTTCTCCTGCTCGCGTGAGCGTTCGCGTGTATGATCCTGACCGAATCGGGCAGGCGCAATATAGATCCACGGAAACCGGCCTACGAACAAGGAGCGCCTTATGTATGGACAGCATGTTGCACCGCAAACCCATAACAAACGCACTGGTCTGTCTATCCGCAACGTCAAGCTTCATGTAGGCGCCAGAGTCGTCGCCTTCGGAGTAAGCATTCTTATGGCAGGGCAGCTCTTGCTACCCGGTTCGGCACAAGCGGCCGAAACGCCCGAACCCGATGCTGCAACGCCCATTATCCGCAGCGAAGCCAACACGGACGGCAACTTCACAGCTACCACCGTTGTCGACCATAACTATGACCTGGAGCTCCCCCCTGCCTTCATGTTGGTCCAGAATGAGGCGTTTGTATACGATTTCCCCGACAAACCCGAGGACTTCATCTACGGGCTTAACGACACCGTCCATCTCTTCAAGATCGACACCGATACCGAAAGCCTTATAAAAACCGAGAACCCCAAAGAGGCCAGCGTCTCTATTGCCCTAACCATGATCGACAATCACGTTAGAGCAACCGCAGTCTTTACAGGCGGCTACGCTGACGACCAAATCCCTTACAGACTGAACCTTGTCAGCTCAACCCACCTTGGCACACACGTTGACCGTGACTTCGACAGCGGGCAGGGGATTATGCACGAGACGCGGCACGATTACTACATCCGTTACGTCTTCGACAGCGACGTGCACTTGATTGCAACCGATACGAGCGGTTCCAAACCCGATCCAAGTGTTAAGCCGATCCCAGAGGTCAAACCCGAACCGGGAACCAAGCCCGAGCCCACACCGCAGCCCAAGACAGAAAAGCCCGCGGCAAATCCCGTTTCCACCAAGGCAGTAACGGCAGTTAAACCAGCCGGGACCACCCTACCCGCGACGGGCGACAACAGCGCGATAGCGGCAGCCCTGAATGTTGCCGGTGGTGTAGTCGCGGCAGTTGGCATTTCCGCAACAAGGCGTCGCAACCACTAGCTAAAGCAAATACGCCATTCACACAGGCAAACAACCAAGCTCCAACGAAAACGGTCCAGTCATCCGACTGTGCCGCACTCCAGTAGTTCGTGGAAGATATCAAAGAGGTATCCCAGGCTCCCTTGAGCTGTGCGACAGACAGATCAGGTTTGGGAAGTAGAACGGCCCTTGCGCGAAGCGTGAATCGGGCAAGTCTGACGTTTATTCCCGGGGCCAAGCAGGGCCGGAGGTTTTATTGGCGGCTCTTGAGGGCGGCGCGGGTTTTGGCGAGGACGTAGGCATCGGGATCGTCTTTGAACCAGGGGCAACGACGCACGCCGGAAACCATGCAGCGGTGGGGGCAGCCGCCCATGCACATGGATAGAATGTGGTGCACGGATGATTGGGCGTCCGCAGGCTGAGCGAAGCCATAACAACACTTCGCGCATCGAGCAGTTTGAGCCGGCATGCGTATGTCGGCGCCATACCGGGAAGGGAGGACCTTCTTGTGGGGCGGACGACCCCATTGCAGCCTCCTTCCGCTCTATAACTACGGAATCGACGGCAGCCGTAGGAGAATCGCTATCGTACTCGTAGCGGTTCTCCGTCCCCTAAGCAGCGTGTCCGCTACGAAACGACCGTCTTGTAATAAGCGCCGAAGTCTGCGAGCGAGTCCATGATGGGCATCATCTGGCGACCGAGCTCGGTAAGGCCATACTCAACCCGGGGAGGATTCTCGCCATAGTCATGGCGAAAGACCAGCCCATCATCCTCCATCTGCCGCAGGCTATCGGTAAGCACCTTCTGAGAGATCCCCTCGAGGTCGCGGCGCAACTCGTTGAAACGCCAAGGGCGTACGCGCAAGTTACGGATAATGAGCAGCTTCCACTTGCCGCCAATGAGCGCTACCGCCGTTGCGACCGGACACTCCGGAAGCTCCTCTTTCGCCATCACGGGAGACTCAACCTCCTTGACCATACCGGTTTCACAAAAAAGTACGCAGTTACAAATATGTGCGTACTCGTATTTGCATGCGCTTTCACGTTGAATATATCTCACGCAGGAGATGCCTGCAAGGTAAATCAACCCCAAGAGAGGAACCATTATGGCTAATTATGCAAAGACCCACATCGGTAATGAGAGCCGTGTCGAGCTGCACGAAGTGCTCGGGCTTACCGGGGCAGAGGTGAGTGTCAACAATCTTCCCGCCGGCGCTGGCGTTCCGTTCGTCCATGCACACAAGGAAAACGAGGAAATCTATGGCGTGCTCGAAGGCGCTGGCTCGGTCACGATCGACGGTGAGGAAATCGAGCTTGCAGCCGGCGACTGGCTGCGCATTTCCCCCACCGCACACCGTCAGTTCCGCGCCGCATCCGACTCGAGCATCACATACGTCTGCATCCAGGTCAAGCAGGGATCCCTTGATGCCTTCACAGCCGACGACGCTATCATGTTCTAATTCGCGATCGGTGTGCAAGGGGCCGATACCGCCCGCATGCCCCCTTCGGAATAGGCGCCAAGCAGCTCTTGGGCGTGGGCAAACTCGGGCCCTCGCCTCCAACCGAGCAGGCGGTTGACCGCGAGATTTCCCTGGACGTTGTGGACGAAGAGCAGATAGGCGTCCTCGCGCGAAAGCCCGGTCTTCTCCATAATCGAGGGAACCATCTGCTCAGCGCCGCGCTCGACGACGCGCTGTGCCACCCGGGTGTACGCATCGTCATCCGAGTAGAGCAGATAATAGTCATCGTTTGCCGGCGGGCGCTGGCAGAGGGCGCCCGCCTCCGTTCCCTCGAGCGGCGGTGCCGCCGCCAGGGCCTCGTCGATAAGTTCGTCGAGCAGCGCGAACTTGTCCTCGTAGTGCAGATAGAACGTGCCGCGGTTGATATCGGCGCGGCGGCAGATATCCGCTACCGTCATCTTCGCGAAGCCAACCTCGGCCAGCAGCGCAAAGAACGCCTCCCGTATGACCGAGAGCGTATAGCGTCGGCGACGATCGATCTTCCCCGATTCCATGGCCCCTCCAATTGCAGCGCTCAACAATATCCAGAAGCCGCCCGTTTATCGACAGCAACTCGAAACTGTTCATTGCTCTGACGCAAATCAACATTGATACTTTTTATAGACACCTGTTCATTGTAGTTGAAAGAGAGTATCAAGTGACTCTATACGAGCGGCTCGTTATCGAACTCACCAACCGGTCGTTTTCCCATCAGGCCGCTTACCGCAGCGGCGGCACGCCCTATGATCTGAGTGACCGCGAGCCTGAGCCCTACGCCCAGCAAATCAAAACGTTTGCCCGCATGGTCGAGGAAGCCGATTGCGTGTTTGTAGGCGGGGCCTCCGGGCTCTCCGCGGCGGGCGGCGGCGACTTCTACTACGAGGACAACGCGACCTATCGCAGGCATTTCGGCAAATTCGCCGAGCGCTACGGTTTCAGAGGCGCTTTTGAAGGGTCGTCCTACCGCTGGCCCACCGCCGAGTCGCGCTGGGGCTACCTTGCCACCTTCCTCGACACCACGCTCAACGCCCCGTTGCGCGGGCCCTACAAAGATCTCGACGCCATTCTTACCGAGAAAGACTTCTTCGTTCTCACCACCAACCAGGACACGCAGTTCATGAAAATCTACCCTTGGGAGAAGGTGGCAGAGATCCAAGGCGACCACCGCTTCTTCCAGTGCTCCCGTTGCTGTACCGACGAGGCATGGGACGCCATCGAGCCGGTCTCTCGTATGGTAGAGGCCATGGGAGACGGCCTAGAGGTTCCGACAGAACTCGTGCCACGCTGCCCGCACTGCGGGGCAGAGGCGTTCCCTTGGGTTCGCGGCTACGGCAACTTCCTGCAGGGCGAGCTCTACGAGGAGCAGTACCGCAAGGTGTCCGACTGGCTCGACGCGCACGCGCGGCAGAAGATTCTCTTCCTTGAGCTGGGCGTGGGCCGCATGACACCCGCGTTTATCCAGGAGCCGTTCTGGGCCCTCACAGCGCAGTTGCCGCAGGCCGGCTACATCGCCGTGAACAACAGGACCCAGTTTCTCCCCCGCGCGATCGAGGATCGGGGGCTCGCCGTTCGCGCCGACATCGCCGACGTGCTCGCCGACGTGCGCAAGACGCTGGGGAAGTAGCGCATGGAAACGATGAAGGCAGCTCGCATCGGCAGGGCGCTTGCAGAGGCGGATCTGATCGTCATCGGCGCTAGCAACGGACTCGACATGGCGGAGGGGCTCAACCTCTTTCGCGCCGATGCTCATTTTCGGGAGGCGTACGGAGACCTCGCCCAGACCGACGGCATCGGCTGCATACTGCAGGGGCTTACCTCCCCGGATGCCAGCGTGCGACGCCGATGTGCCGAGCGGTTCCATCAAAAGGAATATCTCGAATATGAGCCCAGCCCGCTCATGAACGGGCTGCGGCATCTTACGGAGCACGCCGACACCCTCGTGGTCACATGCAACATCGACGGGCACTTCGCGCGGGCGGGATTCAACGAGAACCGCGTGCTCGAGACGGAGGGGAGCATACGCACGTCGATTGACGAGCGGCGTCTCGCCCATCCAGACGCCCTCGCCATGGCCCAGCTCGACGAGCTCGCGCGTCTTGTGCAAGCCCATCGCAACGGCAGGGTCGCCATCCTCGAACTTGGCGTGGGACTGCACAACGGCGTCATAAAGCGCATGCTCGCTCAGGTCGCGAACGTCTGCGAACACGCCACCTACATCGTGTTCAACTACAGTCAGGCCCTGGCGCCCGATGCATCGTGCGAGACAATTCTCGTTGACGGCGATATGGCCCCGGCTTTTGAGGAGATCGCCCGATGCCGCCTCTAGAAAGAGAAGCGATGAGGCTTCGAAGCCTTATCGACGATGCCGACGCCATCATCGTCGGCATCGGCTCGGGCATGTCGAGCGCCGCCGGGTTCAACCATTACAACCACGCGGGCATGACGCGTGCCGGAATGGCGGACTGGCAGCAAGCCTTTGGCTTCAAGAGCCTTTTCGACGGCTTCTACCACCTCTACCCCAGTCTCGAGCAGCAATGGGCCTACTACGCGCGATACATCGATTTCATGCTGCGCGAGCCTGCCTCGCAGCCCTATCTCGACCTGCGGTCCCTCATCGGCCATAAGGATTACTTCATCCTGAGCACCAATGTGGACACCCAGGTCGAGAAGACGTTTCCTGCCGAGAGTACCTGCAACTATCAGGGAAGCTTCGCGCACCTTCAGTGCAAGCAACCATGCTGCGACGAGATCTTCGATGCGAGTCCCTACGTCGAGCGCATACTCGCAGGCATGGCGGGGTTCGAGATCCGCAGCGAGGATGTCCCCCGATGCCCGCACTGCGGTTGGCAGCTTGTGCCGTGGGTACGGGACGACACGTTTCTGCAGGGCACGGCATGGCGCGAGAGTCTCGAACGATACGAGCGCTTCGTGCGCGAGCGCGGTAACGTCCGTGTGTTGTTGCTGGAACTGGGCGTGGGCGAGATGACCCCCGGAATCATCACACTCCCGTTCTGGAGCATGACCGCAAAGCTGACGGATGCGCACCTGTTAAGCGTAAACATCTCGGGCGACTCGGCTCCGCTGCAGCTTGGAAGCAAGGCAGAGGCAATCCAGGCCGATTTGGGCGCCCTGCTCTCGGCGGCGCGGACGGCGAAGGTATTTAAGCCTCCTTGTTAGTCGCTTTGAGATATTGCTCGTCGTCCACGGGCTCCAACCACTCGTTGGAGGCCTCCTCGCCCGGAACCTCCACCGCGAGATGGGAGAACCAGCTGTCGGGCGCCGCACCGTGCCAGTGCTTTACGCCTGCGGGAATATTTACTACATCGCCGGGGCACAGCTCCTGTGCCGGTTTGCCCCATTCCCGGTAAAACCCTCGGCCAGCCACGCAGACGAGAATCTGCCCGCCGCCGCTTTTGGCGTGATGGGTGTGCCAGTTGTTGCGGCAGCCTGGCTCGAACGTAACGTTGTAAATGCCGACCTGCTCGGTGGAAAGGGGCGCGAGGTAGCTTTGCCCGATAAAGTACTTCGCAAATGCGTCGTTGGGGGCACCGATGGGAAAGGCCATCTCGTTTTGATGCTTGGTTCTTGCGTCGGCGGCATCGCTATCCGCCCAGACCTCCTTCGCCATGCGAAAGGCCGCCCATGCCTTGGGCCAGCCTGCGTAAAACGCCGCGTGCGTAAGGATTTCCGCTATCTCCGCCCTGGTCACGCCGTTGTTCTTTGCGGACATCAGATGATATTGGAACGAGGAATCCGTCAGCCCCTGTGCCATCAAGGCAACCACCGTCACCACGCTGCGGTCTCGAAGGGAAAGCCTGTCTTCTCGGCTCCACACCTCGCCGAACAGTACATCGTCATTGAGCTGTGCGAATTTGGGAGCAAAGTCCCCCAGGGCATCTCTGCCCGCTGTCTGTTTGATTGCCATGATCGATTTCCTCCTGTCGATGGTTTTGAGTGCAAAACTGCTTCCGTCCAGCTAAGCCGCGCCTAGACTCCTGTGCCCATTCGTCGCGCCTGCTCAAGAGCGGGATGCCCGCCGATTTTGCCCACGCCGTTCAAGCCGCCGGCGAATACCGTTCCGGCAAGCGTGCGCCTTTGGCGAAAATCCCTTGCGCTCCCGATTTGTATTGACGAAAATAAAGGTAATACCTAAACCTAACTTTAGGTCAAGGAGTAAATTCGAGATTTGTCCGGAGGGACCATGTACACAATCGGACAGGTGGCGGAGATGTTCGATCTGCCCGTTTCCACGCTGCGTTATTACGACAAGCAGGGATTGTTCCCGGAATTGGAGCGAACGTCCGGCATTCGCCGATTCGGCGATACGGAACTCGAGGCGCTTCGGGTCATCGAATGCCTGAAGAAGGCTGGGATGGAGATCAAGGACATCCGGCTGTTCATGGAATGGTGCGCGGAGGGCCCATCGACATATCCCAAGCGCAAGGCCATGTTCGAGGAGCGGAAGGCCCACATGGAATCGGAGATCGCGAACATGAACCGTGCGCTGGATATGTTGAAGTTCAAATGCTGGTACTACGAGCAGGCGATCCAAGATGGCAACGAGGATAGAGTGAAGGCGCTGATTCCCGACAATTTGCCGGAAGAAATCAAAGATACCTACGATAACGCCCACACTCAATAATGCCGCCCGATGCTCAAGGGGCTTTGGCAAGGAGTCGTTTTAGGCAGACATGCAAAAAGAAAGCCTCCGAACCAGAAGGTTCGGAGGCCGTTATTCCCGTTATTTCGCTGATGGCTTTGCTCTATGGCGACGCCGAAACAGCATCAGGCGGTACTCGACGGTATCAAAACGCGAGTTCAGAAGCCAGTTCCCGTTATTCCCATAGGCATAAGCGCATCTGTTCGCGATTGCCTATCGATGCTCTGTCTCGAGCACGGCAGACACCGCATCGAGGAACTCCCGCACATGGTCTGCGGGGTGCGACGAATGAAGTAGCCCGTAAGACACGAGACAGTCCCAATCGGTAGGGACGGTTTTGAGCATGGGGTGGACGTTGGCCCACAACGGCAGCGTCGCAAGCGCGAGGTCCTCGTTCGCGCCGCGATTGAACACCTCCGCCCGATATTGCGGGAAGTCTACGAGCGCGATTTGAGGATGATGCAAGAGTATCTCGTCGCGCACGCGGTCGATTTCGGCGTTCCAGCCCCGGCGTATAAGCATAAGACTGTGATTGTAGAGGTCGTCGAATGTGACGATGTCGCGTTTGGCGAGTTCGCTGTCGACGGGAACGGCGCACCAGAGCGGCTCGCGCGAAAGCTCGAGGCCCAGGCACCCGCGCTCTTTAAGAAAGGCATCGTCGAAAATCCCCGCCACGATATCCATGTCTTGCCCGAGGTTCGCCAAACCGCGCGCCGCCGAGGGTGTGTTTTCAAACGTGACCACCTGAAGGCTCATGCCAGGGCAACGTTCCTTCACCTTCGGCCACAGCTTCGTGAGCGGCGTGCTGGGCGTCATGAGCGACACTCCCACGCGGATGATGCGCTTTTCTCCACGCTCGGCGACGCGGGCGCGTGCGATTGATTCTTGAGAGTACTGCACGATATGGCGGGCGTCGGCGAGCAGCGACCTGCCTGCTCGCGTAAGCGAAAGCCCCTGATGCGATCGGTGGAACAGCGTAAGGCCTAGCCGCGACTCCAGCAGGTTCATCTGCTTGATGACAGCCGTGGGCGTGATGAAGGACTCTTGTGCCGCCTTGGAGAAGCTGCCCGCCTCCGCCACGCGGATGAAAGTGTCAAGCTGTGGGTTGTACATCGATCCTCCTGTCACGCATTATGTGCCGTATATACCCCATGGTTATATCCATCATTCCAACGTGAACTTCTCGCACGTCAGTAAACGCCGTAGCCTTGTATTCGAAAAGTCGCCATTAAGGAGGAGACCATGGAGTATCTGAAGCTCAACAACGACGTAGAGATGCCCATCGAGGGTTTGGGCACCTTCCTCATGACCCCGGCCGAGGCCGAGGCGGCCGCAACCGCCGCGCTCACGGCTGGCTACGAGCACATCGACACCGCCAACGCCTACATGAACGAGCGCGCCGTAGGCCGTGCCATCGCCAAGAGCGGCGTCGCGCGCGACAAGATCTTCGTCTCCACCAAGCTTTGGCCGAGCGTCTACGACGCGGGCATGTCGGCGGTGGACGCCACGCTCCAGCGCCTGGGGCTCGACTACGTCGACATGCTCATCCTGCACCAGCCGGTAGGCGACTACCTGGCCGCGTGGCGCACGATGGAAGAGGCGTACCGCGCAGGCAAGGTGCGCGCCCTCGGCCTCTCCAACTTCCCGCAAGACAAGATCGCCGAGGTCATCGAGGTCGCCGACATCAAGCCGCAGCTCGTGACCGTTGAGTGCCACCCCTACCACGCCCAGCGCGGCCCGCGCGCCTACCTCGCGCCGTACGGCACGGTGATCGAGGCGTGGTACCCGCTCGGCCACGGCGACAAAGGTCTTCTGGAGGAGCCCGTCTTCGTCGCTCTCGCCGAGAAGTACGGCAAGACCCCGGCCCAGGTGATCCTGCGCTGGCACGTGCAGATGGGCACCTCCATCATCCCCGGCTCCAAGAACCCCGCCCACATCGCCGACAACGCGAACATCTTCGACTTCTCCCTCACCGAAGACGAGATGGCCGAGATTGCCAAGCTCGACGGGACCATGACCTACTACACCGCCACTGAGGAAGCACTCGCGGGCTACCTGGCCATGCGCCCCGATTTCGACGCGCAGGAGTAGCGCTCAGACGATAACGGACCAACCAAGCCGCCGCCGAGGACCAGTCGGCTGTCGAGGACGAGCCCGCCGCAGTGCCCGCTGCAGACGGTAACGTCCTCGTGGCCTACTACTCGGCACAGGGCCACACCGCTGTCGTAGCTCAGGCCATCGCCGACGAGCTCGGCGCCGATCTCTTTGAGGTGACGCCTAGAACCCGCGGGTTATAGCCCCGTGCGCACCCCAGCGTTATAGAACCCTCACCAACGGAAACTTCCGCCGGCGCGGCGCCCCTCGTATGGTGGATACGTCAAGTTGCGAGAAAGGAAGGCACCATGGACTACATCACCTTGAACAACGGCGTCAGGATGCCGCAGCTCGGCTTCGGCGTGTACCAAATCCCGGACGCCGCGGAATGCCAGCGCGCCGTGGAGGACGCGCTCTCGGTCGGCTACCGGCTGCTCGACACGGCCGCGAGCTACGACAACGAAGAGGCGGTCGGGGCTGCCATTCGTGCGAGCGGCCTGCCGCGCGACGAGGTGTTCGTGACGACCAAGCTGTGGATGTCGGATGTGAGCTACGAGGGGGCCAAGCGCGGCTTCGACGCGTCGCTCAAGCGGCTGGGGCTCGACTACGTCGACCTCTACCTCATCCATCAGCCGTTCGGCGACGTCTTCGGCGCGTGGCGCGCCATGGAGGAGCTCTACGAGCAGGGCGTTATCCGCGCCATAGGCACAGCTAACTTCTACCCCGATCATCTCGCAAACCTCATCTCGTTCAACCGCATCGCCCCCGCCGTGAACCAAGTCGAGTGCAACGTGTTCTTCCAGCAGCGCGAGGCGCAGGAGTACATGGTCGGCAAGGAGGTAGCCATGGAGGGCTGGGCGCCCTTTGCGGAGGGCAGAAACGACCTCTTCCGCAACGAGGTCCTCACTCGCATCGGCGAGGCGCACGGCAAGACGGTCGCCCAGGTCGTGTTGCGCTGGCTGCTGCAGCGCGGTGTGGTCTGCATCCCTAAGAGCACGCACCGCGATCGCATGGAGCAGAACTTCGACGTCTTCGACTTCGCGCTGGGCGACGACGAGATGGTCGCCATCGCCGCGCTCGACACCGGGCGCAGCGCGTTCTTCGACCACCACGACCCCGCCACCATCGAATGGATGTCCGGGCTCGTGCGCAACGTGTAGACGAGCGTCAGACCGCACTGATAACTTACTAGGAGGAATTGCCATGAACTCATTCACGTACGACTACCCGGTCAGGAACTACTTCGGCGAGGGGGCCATGGACCAGGCACTCGACGCCGAGATGGGTGCCATGGGCAAGACAGTGATGCTCGCCTACGGCGGAGGCTCGGTCAAACGAACCGGCGTCTACGGCCACGTGGTCGACAAGCTCACGAGCGCGGGCAAGCGCGTGGTGGACTTCGGCGGCATCATGCCCAATCCGACCTACGAGAAGTGCCAGGAAGGCGCCGCGCTCGCACGCGAGGAGCAGGTCGACTTCATTCTCGCCGTCGGCGGCGGGTCGGTCTTCGACTGCTGCAAGGTGGTCTCCGCGCAGGCGATGCTTGACGAGGACATCGAGACGTTCGAGCACGCCGACGGCAAGATGCCGAGTTCGTTCATCCCCATGGGCTGCATCGTTACGCTCTCCGGCACGGGTGCCGAGCAGAACAACGGCGCCGTCATCACCAACGAGGAGACGCACGTGAAGGGCGCCTATCTGGGGGCGATGCCCATGTGGGCGGCGCTCGACCCGGCGCTCACGCTCACCGTACCGCACGCGCAGTTCATGAGCTGCGCGTTCGACACGCTCTCGCACTGCATGGAGAGCTATTTCGGAAGCCCGCGCGGACGCAACGTCACCGACGACATCAACCTCGCCATCCAGCGTAACGTCATCCGCAACATGCGGATTATCGCGGACGACGACCAGAACCTCGATGCCAGAAGCGAGCTCGTATACGACTCCGCCATGGCCGAGAACGGCGTGCTCAAGATCGGCAAGTCAACGGACTTCCAGGCGCACATGATCCAGCACCAGTACGGCGCGTACACCCACACCAACCACGGAATGGGCCTCGCGGTCATCCACCCTGCGCTCTACCGCCACCTGGCCCCCGAGGCGCCCGCGCAGTTCGCCCGCTGGGCGCGCGAGGTGTGGGGCGTCGACGGCGAGGGCAAAGACGACCTTACGGTGGCGCTCGAAGGCATCGACCGCCTGCAGACGTTCATCGGCGAGATGGGGCTTCCCACGAGCTTCGCCGAGATGGGCTCCGACGCGTCCGACGAGACGCTGCACAAGGTTGCGGACACCTGCGTGCTCACCGGCGGCTGCGCCAAGAAACTGGAGCGCAGCGAGGTGTTCCAGATTCTGACCGAGTGCCTCTAGATCGGCAGCGGGTCCCAATCCGCCCGCGCCGAAGAACTCAGAAGGCTCCTCGTTTTTCACGAGGAGCCTTCTGAGTTCTTGCCCGATTGTGAAACCATGCGGCTTGCAGGTGCGGCGGTTGCGAAACGTCCCCATCGGTCGCCATCGGAACCGTATGAAACCGTATGAAAAACAAGCGCAAATGTTCTATTACTACTCCCACTCGATGACTAATCCAGTCCGAGTGTTGTCGATGCGTGTCGCGTCGTACCGCCCGAGGGCTGATTCGTGCGCAATTTGGGCGAATCAGGCCCTTAATTCGCGGTTTCGGGAATGACTCAATTGATTCGCAAAACCGCAGGTCGCTCCTTTAATCACTCCCTGGTTTCCGCCGGGGTTCGTAGCGGGTGGCGTGAAAAGGGGCGATTCAAAGGGTCAGAGAGATGCGTCTTAGCCAAGAAAATAAGGTTAGCCTTATCTTACTGCATGATTCGTGTGTTATAGTTAGATGGCTCTAACTGTTTGGGGCGACAGCCATGCACGAACGCAAGGACTTCTGGGACAAGAATGCCGGTCGGTACGACCGTTTCACGCGAAAGGACCGGGCGGCGTATGAGAAGATGTATGAGCTGATCAGGCCGGTGGTGAAAGCAAAAACCGTGCTGGAGGTTGCCACCGGCACGGGGCTTATCGCAAAGAGCATCGTGAATGTAGCGGCGAACATCGAGGCTACGGACGCTTCTGCAAAGATGATCCTTGAAGCAAAACGGGACAATCAATCCGCAAAGCTGCACTTTTCCGTACAAGATATGTTCCGCCTGCCCTATGCACATAAGTCCTTCGAAGTGGTGATCGCGTCCAACGCGCTTCACATAGTGCCGCATCCGGAAAAGGCCCTGCAAGAAATCAGGCGGGTGCTGAAGGACGACGGCGTGCTCATCGCGCCAACCTTCACCCACGCGGGGAACTCGGTTTCCGGCAAGGCAAAAGCCTTTTTCATGAGTATGGCGGGATTCCCCCTCCACAGCAGGTGGACAAGCGAGGAATACCTGTGTTTCCTGCGTCAAAACGGCTGGGCGGTGCAGAAAAGCGCGGTGCTGAAGGCCTCGTTCCCGTTGACCTATGCGGAATGCACGAAATCGGAGGGGCCAGATGTCGTTCTTTGAAAACACCCGCAAGCCCGTGGGCCTCGGCGGAAAACTTATGGTTGCCATGATGAATCTGGGCCACAGCCCTGTGGCGCAGTGGGGACTTCAATTTCTACGACTTGCGCCAAATGCCAAGGTGCTGGATTGCGGCTGCGGCGGCGGGGCGAACATTTTTGCATCCATCCCGCACATGGCGATAGACATGACGGTCATAGCGGCTGTGCTGGCGGCAATTATGACAGTTGTTATTCACTGAGGAAGAAACCTATGAAATGTAAAATTGAGAAAAACACCGTTCAGGAGACGCTGATCCTCCCGCTGTATTCCCGGAAGCTATGTACGGAGCTGTACCCGAACCTTTACAGGGATGAAACAGCGGTTCGTCTGCTCGACCAGATCGACTACGACTTTTCAGAGGCAGAGAAAAACTCCCGCAGCCTGATACAGCGCTTTGGTGCGCTGGAGGTGGCAATGCGGCAGGGTGATCTTGCTTTCGAGGTGCGGGATTACCTGAAAGGCCACCCCAATGCGGCGGTGGTCAATCTGGGCTGCGGGCTGGACAACACCGGCAGAACCTGCGACAACGGTAGATGCAAGATCTACAATCTGGACTTCCCGGATGTGATTGCCTTGCGGCAGCAGCTGCTGCCCGCCGGGGATCGAGAACAAAATATCCCCTGCGACCTGAAAGACACCGCATGGTTTAGCAAAATCGATGCCTCCAGCGGGGCGGTGTTCTTTGCCTCCGGAGTGTTCTATTACTTTCTGACACAGCAGGTCCGGGAACTGGTGCGGGGGATGGCGGACGCTTTCCCCGGCGGTGTGCTGGTCTTTGATGCTGCCAATCGGACGGCAGTAAAGATGATTGCAAATACATGGCTTAAGACTGCAAAAATCAAGGATGTGGGGCATATTTTGCGGTTTCGGATGCCGCCAAGGAAATCGGCACGTGGGACAGCCGTCTACAGGTCACAAGTCGCGGCTATATGCTGGGCTACAACGATTTGAGAGACCCTTCTGTCGGCGGCTTTTTCCGGTTTCTCGCAAGGGTCGGTGACAACGGGATGAAAATGCAAATCGTGAAAATAAGATTCTAAGAGACAAAAATGAAGCGCGCTCACTTTGACGTTGAAGAAGACGGCTTTTACGGCGCATATTGGGCGTGCAAGGACACACATACAGCAGCGGGCACGGATTCGATTGAAACCGTGCCCGCTATCTGATACTAAATTATTTTATCGAACGTCTGTTCTATTATCGCCTATTACAACAGCATTGCGTTCGCATTCACGGAGCTTTACGGCAGAAGCTGTGGGGCGGTGTACTTGAGATTCTGCCCAAGAAAGTTGGCGATATCCATGTTCTCAATACCGGTCTATTGAACATTAATCCCGAGCTAAAAAGAAACGTTATCAGCATAATTGACGGAGTAGTAAGAAATGGGCGCAATATCGACGAAGCGTTGGATTACATTGATGCAAAGATACTCGTTGGTGTACTTAGATTCGATAAAGATACCTGTCGCGCATGTAGACGCATATGGAAAGACATTGAAAGCAAGGCGCCTTGGCAGAGGAACAAGATAGGCAGTGACTATAATGACCAGCACAAAATTTACTTGGATTAGCTTTTATGAAGAGTTATCTGACAAGCTGCTGACCTATCGAGACAGGCGCGACGATTTGATAATCAAGCTAGCAACTGTCTATGAATCGATCGGGATGAGTCTCCCTAAGCTTGAGGCAGATGAGCTCCAAGACATCGATCCGTTCACCGTCTTCGGCCTCTTCAACAAGGGCATCACAGACGCAAACCGGCAAAAGATCATCGCCGGCATCGCCGAGGTGTTCGACATTGGGGCAGATCAGCCCACGGACTTCGAGGGCATCCCCGTGCTCAACAACCTCAACGCGACCTTCTATGCCTTCGCCAACGACGACCGGCGCGGCGAGAATGACATCGATAACCTTTGGCATGTTTTCGAGGCCGAACTTGCACTGGCCGCCGACGACAACGAGGAAACCCGGAAGGCCTTCGTCGAGGCATTCGATACCGCCGTCATCCAGTTCACACTTGGCTGGAAGCTCACCATGGGCCTCTACTGGGCGAGGCCCTACAACTTCATCAGCCTGGACTCGCGCAACCGTTGGTTCATGGCCGACGTGGCAAAGGCTGGCTCCACCATTGCCGGCATAGCGCCAAAGGAGAAGGACTCACCGATTCACGACGGAGAACGCTATCTCGCTATTTGCGATACTGTCAAATCAGAGCTCGAAAGCAACGAATGCCCGTACGCAGACTTCCCCTCGCTGACGGCTGCCGCCTTCGTGGAGTCTGAGCGCGTCAACCGTGAGAAAAAGGTCGCCGAGAAGGCTGCAGCCGAGAAGGCGGAAGAAAATTCCCTTGGAAACGAGGGGGTCAAGACCACACATTACTGGACCTACTCCCCGGGAGACGGTGCCGCGAGGTGGGATGACTTCTACGCACGTGGCGTAATGGGCGTCGGTTGGAGCAAACTCGGCAACGTCGAGAAATACGCCAGCAAGGAAGATATCCGCAAAAACCTGCGCACCCTGTACAGTAGCAAGTACTCGCAGAAGAACTCCGCGCTTGCGCTCTGGCAGTTCTCGCGCGAGATCAAGCCGGGTGACGTTGTCTTTGCTAAGCGGGGCCGCAGCGTGATTATTGGTCGCGGCATCGTTGAGGGGAATTACCAATTCGACGAAAATGGCGACTCCTATCCGAACATCCGCAGGATACGCTGGACGAACAGAGGAGAGTGGCACACGGAAGACCTCCTCGCCATGAAGACCCTGACGGACATCACCGCCTATCCCGACCTCGTTGAGAAGCTCAACTCGTTCTTCGAGGACGAGGGCGGCGAAGTCGAGGAAGACACGGAGGAGGTTGAATACCCAGCGTACACGTCCGAGGACTTCCTCTCGGAGGTCTACATGGACGGCGAGCACTACAGGGCCCTCGTCAACGTCCTGCGCGCGAAGAAGAACATCATCCTGCAGGGTGCCCCAGGCGTGGGCAAGACCTTCGCCGCAAAGCGCCTGGCCTACTCCATGATGGGCGTAAAGGACGCCGAGCGTGTGATGATGGTGCAGTTCCACCAGAGCTACAGCTACGAAGACTTCATAGAGGGGTTCCGCCCGAACGCGCAGGGCTTCGACCTCGAGAAGGGCGCGTTCTACAACTTCTGCAAGAATGCGAAGGACGATTCTGACAACGACTACTTCTTCATCATCGACGAAATCAACCGTGGCAACCTCTCGAAGATCTTCGGCGAGCTTTTCATGCTCATCGAGAACGACAAGCGCGGGCCCAGGAACACGCTGCAGCTCCTCTACTCGCACGAGCTGTTCTACGTCCCGAGCAACGTATACCTCATTGGCATGATGAACACAGCGGACCGCTCGCTTGCCATGCTCGACTACGCCCTGCGCCGCCGCTTCGCGTTCTTCGACCTCCGTCCCGCCTTCGACGCGGAGAGCTTCATCACCTATCAGGAGGGACTTGCCAGTGAGAAGTTCGATAGGCTCATCTCTTGCGTCGTGAAGCTGAACGAGGCGATCGCGTCCGACGAGTCGCTGGGAGACGGCTTCTGCATCGGCCACAGCTACTTCTGCCGCATGTCCCCGGACGACGTGACGGACGATAAGCTCTCAGCAATCGTCAACTACGAGCTCGTGCCGATGTTGCGCGAGTACTGGTTCGACGAGCCCGCCAAGGTCGACGAGTGGGCCGGCAAGTTGCGCAGGTCAATCCGGTGATCCGGATACAGAACATCTACCACATGCTCGCCTATGCGTTCCAGACGCTGCAAGGGCAGGGCTACCGCGACATCGCAGCCGAGGAGTTCGACAACACCGCCGACCTCCTCGCCGAGATACTGTCACGGGGCGTGAGCCTGCAGCTCAAGCGCGGTCTTGGCCGAGAGTACGTCGACCGCAAGGATATGCTCTCCTCACCGAGGGGCAAGATTGAGCTGTCCGAGTCCTTGAAGACGCGCTCAATTCTGCGCAGGCAGCTGATTTGCAGCTACGACGAGTTCAGCACGGACACGCGCATGAACCGCATCCTCAAGGCGACGATCATGCTCTTGATTCGCTCGGACATCGACAAGGCGCGCAAGAAGGCACTTAAACGGCTGCTTCCGTACTTCGTAGACGTGGAAGACGTGAACCTTTCGGGCGAAGACTGGCACATGCGCTTCGACCGGAACAACCAGACTTATCGCATGCTCATGAACGTGTGCTGGCTGGTCGCGAAGGGCCTTCTCCAGACGCGGGAGAGCGGGAGTCTCCGCATGATGGACTTCCTCGACGAGCAGCGAATGAGCCACCTGTACGAGAAGTTCATCCTCGAGTACTACAGACGTGAGCACCCAGAGCTTTCCGCAGGGGCGCCGTACATCAGCTGGGCACTCGACGACGGCTTCGGCGATATGCTCCCCGCCATGCACACCGACATAACGCTCACACGGGGCAGGACCGTCCTCATCATCGACGCGAAGTACTACAGTCACACGACGCAACAGCAGTTCGACAAACAAAGCGTCCACTCCGGAAACCTGTACCAGATCTTCACCTACGTGAAGAACAAGGAAGCAGAGCTCGCCAGCACTCACGACCAGCATAGCGTGTCGGGCATGCTGCTCTACGCCAAGACCGACGAAGACGTGCAGCCTGATGGTGTGTATCAGATGAGCGGTAACCAGATAAGCGTGAGGACATTGGACCTGAACCAGCCCTTCGAGACAATACGTTCGCAGCTCGACGGTATTGCTGAAGCTCATTTCTCAAAAGAGGCGGCTTATGTTTGAGAGCCTGACAAAACATCTGCCTGCGATTGAGAATGCCGAGGGATTTGGCAACTGGGTTGTAGACCGAGAGAGCAAGGGCACCATGAACGACCCAATCAAGATGCCCTACGTGAATTACGGAACGACGGTTGCTGACGTTGAACAGGCAATCTACGACTTCGTCGACGAACATTCAGAGTACGAGCTCACGCATTACCACGACATACTTGAACGCAACGGACTCGAGTGGAGCAGCCAAGCAATGTCTGGGGCAGATGTATCGGAACTTGACGGCCAGGCGGTGATGGCGCTTCTGCTCGGAGCCGTGAGGGCAGAACGCTTCTGCGATGGAGCATTGCTCGACTTCTTTGAAGACGGGAGCATGAGACGCTGGCTGTTGAGGTTGAAAGGGATTGACGGGCGAGACGGGAATGAAGTGCGACATGAATAAAGATGACGCCATCGCGAAGCTTGAGTTGTTGATCAAAGAGGGCGAGACAGTTCTTGCTACTTCGCACTATATCGAAGGCGTAATCGGAGCACCTTATGTTAAGTCTGAGCTATTTAGCCCCTGGAGAGCGAAGGCATCCATTGCGCTCCATGAGCTACTTCCCGAGTCTCAGCAGGACGCGATGAAAGACCTTGAGAAGAAGGCAAACGACCACACCAGGATTGCAAGACAGTGGCAAGGACTTCTCCAGGGAACTTTGGAGGGAATACAGCAAGGCTTCATCGTCCTAGAAGACTCGAATGATAGCGACGGTGACATTGTCATTGAGCAGATATTGGACAGGTTCCCCGACGTCGTTGCTTCCATCAATCGTAGACATGCTGGTAGAGACGGTTTTGCGATCAATGATGAATACGACGTCCAAGACCTTCTCAGATCAATCTGCCTGGCCTACTTTGATGACGTACGCGCTGAGGAGGCGGTGCCCGGCTTTGCTGGAAAGAACTCGCGCACGGATTTCTATCTCAAAGACGAAGCGCGCTTCATTGAGGTGAAGATGACACGTGATGGCCTACGTGACAAGGAGCTTGGCGAGGAGTTGAGCATCGACATTCCTCAGTACAGAGAGCATCCAGGATGCGAGCGGCTTTTCTGCTTTATCTACGACCCAGGTAGACTTGTCCGAAACCCAACTGGTCTCAAGCGTGATCTCGAGAAGATAATCCCGGGATTCGTTACCGTCATCATTGCGCGGTAGACAGAACAAGCAGCCTTTAGAGCTAGCGCCCGGCGAAAAGTTTTTGCGGCCCTTGCGGCCGCAAGAGGTTCCCGACAGCCTGCAAGAGTCCAAGGAGAGCCCCTGGAGGTGGGCAAGGTGCAAGGGAGCATTGTCCCCCACTTGACCTAGCCGCCTCGCGATGGATCGCATGTCCCTAGAGGAAAAAATCCCTCGCGCTCACGATGCGGATGCCGTCGATGTCCGTGTCGTAGGAACCCTGCCTCACGACCACGATCTTCTCGTGGTTGTCTCGTATCGACTTCAGAGGGGCGATCTCTCGCTCCCTGGTCTCGCTTGCGAACATCTCGTCAGTCGCCTGCGCATAGAGCACACGCCCGTCCTTCGTCGCGGCGAAGTCGACTTCTTTGCCATAGAGCTTGCCCACATGCACGCTCCACCCTTCGTAGAGCAGCTGGAGATACACGGCGTTCTCGAACAGGCGGCCAGTATCCGTGACCCTATAGCCGGCCATCCAGGTCCTGAAGCCGGTGTCGACGATATACTCCTTCGGGTTCGTCTTGAGGAGCGCCTTGCCGTGCAGATCGTATCACGTGGCATAGAGAGGGGTCCACCACTGCGCTTTTGCCCTTCGCGCGCTCGTGATCACACCGGCGAAGTCGGTGTCATGAAAGAGCATCGCCACCTCGAGGTATCTATCGGGCGTTTCGGTCTATCGCCTTTCAAGAGCTGCTTCTAAAATTCAAATCTCATTTCACTTTTGGAAGTATCAAAACTCCGCGCTACAGGAGGCCTAAGAACCAATCTCGAGACGAACCGCCTAAAGGGATAACGCTCTCACCGAGAGACTGGGCAGCTTGCTCGATCGACGCGAACCGGCGATTGCTAAACCCCAAAAGCCAAACCGCACGACGGCGCTCGTTTCGCTAAATCGACTTGATGAGATGGCGGATCACGGTCTTGAGCTTCTCCGGCGCGCACTTGCGCGGGTCGGAGAGGTAAATCTCGTGATGGAGACGAGATTCGGAGAAGTCGGGCGCATATCCCTGTTCCGCCGCAAATGCGTGCATGGCGCTTATGGTCGCCGGCTCGTCGTCGTAAGGCCCGGCGTGCATGCATTGAACGCATAGGCCCTCGTCGACCCTCAGCAGCTCGACCGCCGAGAAGTCCAGCTTCTTCTTGGCGGCAGCTTCCGACTTGCCGGGCGGCTTGCTCGTGATGTTGTAGCGCACCGTAGACGCTGATGGAGATGGCTGCGCGCGGATACGGGCGCGCCGCCGCACCTCATGGCCTGTTTCTCGGGTATTTGGGGCGCGCGGCGTTCAAAAATGTGAAGCGGTTCCGCATGGCTCGAGACTGAGCCGAAGTGCCCTACTTCTCGCCCTCCAGCAGCCCCACGATGCGGTCGATGTCGACGGCAAAGCGAGGCCTTCCCTCGCGCTCGTAGCTGTCGAGGTATGCCTGGCACTCGGAGACAATGCGCTTGGTGTTGCTGTCGATGATGCGCTGGAGCGTCTCGTAGTAGGCCGAGCCCTCGGTCCTAAAGCGGCGCTGGCAGGCCTTGGTTATGGGGAACATCTTGATGTAGTGGATGCCGTGGCGGCAGCCGGGGCGCGTCGTGGGGCGGGGTGGCAGTGCAAAGTATTGGTCTTTGGGCACGTTGGGGGCGATGTTGGAACGCAGCGGCACGGCGAAGTCCCTGCGCTTTCCGCGGAAACGCAGCCTCACCACCACGATGCAGGGGCGATTGTGCTTAAGCATGAGCTCACGGTCGCCATCGACGAGGTCGAAGAAGTCCTGGGAGATGGATACGATCTTCATCGGTTACGCCCCCTTCATACGAAGCGGGGCCCGCATCGCTGCAGGCCCCTACAGGTGGGCGATATTCTACGCCTTGCGGCACCCCGTCGCCCACGGAGGTTAAACGTACACGTAAGCCGTACTCTGAAAGCCGCGGCTTCCGGCAAGTAGTTTATACCACGAAAGGTCGCTTTCAATGCGCATAGCTCGCAAAATAACACTCGCTGGGCCGGCACCCCTAGCAGTTACCCTCCGATCTTCATTGGAGTCAGCAGGTCAATTCATATATTCATGGGGGTTTATCCTAAAGGAAATCAAATTTATACCCCATAACTAAGGAATTTTCTATTCCCACTCTTTCACGCTCGTTTGTCGTGGCGCCATTCCAATTGGGTCTAGTTTGGTTGTCGGTTTTGTCCACTTTGCCGCCGAATCCCTCAGCGTGTCCTCGCGTAGGCGTTTGGGACAAATTCTGGGACAAAACCGCAAACTATTTCGAAACCACGAGCCCGCAGTTTCATTTTTGTCCCGGGGACAAAAACGGGTTGGTTTTGAGGCCCTGAAACGTCCGATATGAACGCCAAAACGGCCGACTATCCTCTTCGACACCCGTTTGGCAAAGTGAATCGTAGCCAGTGGCTTTAACGTCTTGCATTTCCGCGGGTCATGAGGGATGCACAAGGGCGATGACTGAAAGAATCGTCACGGGTGGCTTTGTTTTCGCCCTTATGGGCCGGCTCTAAGCGCCTTAGAAACCGAGTTAGAAATCCGAGTTAGAGGATCCCAATCGTCGCCTTATTTCAGGCTGATCGCAAATCAGCTGGCAACCGAAAGCCAAGGTATAGAGACGGGCCGCACCCATGCGCACACATTTCGGTACGTTTCGTACGGCATTGGCCATAACAAAGCAAACCGCCGAACGATTCAGATTGCAGACGGCCAACTCGACGCGACAAATCCGGCCTGTCATCTTCCCAATATCCGCCTTCGCGCCATCAGCGCCCCGCGAAATCGGTGAGTTTTCCAGCACTTTTTCGGGTGCCATTGCTCCGATTCGGCGTGCTCAGCCTCCGCTCGATCTTACGCATGTTTTTTTGGGAGGGCATGATTCGTCCGCCACGGCGGCTTATACAGCCTCTCGGCATGGAGGGAAACGCCATGGTCACGCTCAACATCTACGCCGACATCGAGCCGATGCCCAAGATCCAGAACATGCTGCGCGTGGCGCCTGCCTTGCGCGGGAAGTCGAGCAGGCGGTCGCGGTAGTACCCGTACTGCACCCGGCGTGCCTCGATCTCGGCGGGGAGGCAGTCGGTCAGCGATGCCGTGAGGGAGTCGAAGCGGTCGAGGACATCGACGACCTTCCGCCGGGTGCCGATGGATGGGGCGGGAATCTCGACCCTCGATAAGTCCACAGGCGCGGCTTCGATTACCTTTTTCGGTTTAGCGTATTGCTCTTCAGATCATCGTGGTGTGCTCGTAGCCGCGCTCCATGAGGAGCCGCTCGGCAACGTCGAGAATCTTCTCGACCGTCTCCTCCGGGTACTTATTGCGTGCCACGGGCACCTCCGTCCTTATTATCACGATAGAAATACCATGAGCGGCGTACGGTTCGAGAAGGGCTGGCGCCAAAAGAGCCCAACGGCCGTTACAGCTTCGTTAGAAACGCGCCCCACTATGGATGGTGAACCCGAAAGGTAAGGCGTGCGGGCACGGCGACTCGGCCCGCGCGCCCGGAAGAGAAAGGACGAACCCATGGGTTACATGCTCGAGACGCGCGGGCTCACCAAGCGCTTCGGCCGCGGCGACCAGGCGCAGGATGCCGTGGCCGACGTGAGCCTTCATATCCGCGAGGGCGAGGTGTACGGGCTGCTCGGCCCCAACGGCGCCGGCAAGTCGACAACGCTCAAGATGATCTGCGGGATGCTGCGGCCGACGGCCGGGGAGATCCTCTTTGCCGGGCACGCCTGGCGCCGCGAGGACCTCTACGCAATCGGCAGCCTCATCGAGGAGGCGCCGCTCTACCCCAACCTCACCGCGCGCGAGAACCTGCGCGTGCGCACCACGCTGCTGGGCCTTCCCGAGAGCCGCGTAGATGAGGTGCTCGCCGCCGTGGACCTCGCGGACACCGGGAAGAAGCGCGCCGGGCGCTTCTCGATGGGCATGCGGCAGCGCCTGGGGCTCGCGCTGGCGCTGATCGCTCGGCCACGCCTGCTTGTGCTCGACGAGCCCACCAACGACCTCGACCTCGAGACCGTGGAGTGGCTGGAGGACTACCTGGGCGAGATCGACGAGAATCAGACCGTCCTCGTCGTCAGCCACGACCGCC
>OICL01000107.1_pt1 | contig 53144 bp, 62 predicted proteins | sample 1581231 | NCBI WGS metagenome assembly OICL01 (sample SAMEA3882542, study PRJEB24775) | human gut metagenome | biome: human-associated habitat; feature: intestine environment; material: feces | place: Netherlands | collected 2009/2010 | reverse complement strand
ATGCTCTCTCTTTTTTCTTTTTATTTCTGTAACATATGTTTTATCACATTACAAACCGCAAGTTCAACGGCGGCGGTGACCCGTAAAATGGAACATGCAGCCCCTGTCACGCCGGAACCGGCACAACAGCGGGCTGCATGTTTGGATGATTGCCTTCGTGTTATTTAACTTTTACGTAAATGTTGCTGCGCGCCACACTCATACCCAGCTGTTTTTCCGCGAAGGACGTGATCCGCTCCGGCCCTTTGAGGCCGTCCACCTCGATTTTCAGTTCGGAGTTCTTCGCCATCAGCTGCGCTTCCTTGGCCTGCAGCGCTTCCAGCTGGAAGCCGGCGCTGGTCAGGGTCGCGTTCTGGAAGACGAGGAGCGTGTAGATGCCGAAAATGAGGAGCGCCGTCACGAGGATGCGGCGTACGAGGAGCCTGTCACGCCGGTGGGCTGCTCTTTTAGCCCGCTCGATGCGGTCGCCGGGTACCACATACGGCCGTTCCCGTCGCCGTGGTTCCGGTGCTGTCTGGGGCGCTGCCGCCCATTGTGCCGAGTAATCATATTTACGTGCTAGCATAAACTATCTCTCCATCCGTTCCTTGCCTGTATATCTTGTCTGCCGGTCATTTGCCGAGCTTTTCCGCGAACCGGAGCCGCGCGCTCCGGGCCCGCGGGTTACGTTCCACTTCGTCCCGTCCCGGATCCAGTTTGCCCGGTTTGCCGATGACGGGTTTGCGTCCGCACACACAGGGCATGTGCGGCGGGCAGATGCAGCCGCGGTGCAGCTGCGCCAGTTTCTGTTTGATGATGCGGTCTTCCAGAGACTGGAAGGTGATGACGCCGATGCGGCCGCCCGGTTTGAGGACCGAGACCGCATCCTCCACCACCTGGTCCAGGATGTTCAACTCGTCGTTGACTTCAATACGGAGAGCCTGGAAAGTACGCTTCGCGGGATGAGGACCGTCTTCCCGGGCTCCCTTCGGAATGGCCTTCTTGATGACCGTGACCAGTTCCCCCGTGGTTTCTATCGGATGCTGTTTCCGCTCCGCCACGATGAACTGGGCGATCCGTTTCGCCCACCGTTCCTCGCCGTAGCGCCAGATGACGCCGGCCAGGTCAGCTTCGGAGTAGGTGTTGACGACCTGTGCGGCCGTCTTGGGGTTTTCCTGGTCCATACGCATGTCCAGGGGACCGTCGTGCATATAGGAGAACCCCCGTTCCGGCGTGTCCAGCTGGTGGGACGAGACCCCCAGGTCGAAAAACACGCCGTTCACTGTATCGATGTGCAGCTCCCGCAGGACCTGCAGTAAGTTTTTAAAGTTGGATTTTACGATGGAGACGCGGCAGGGCACGTCGGCCAGCCGTTCCCTGGCGGCGGCCAGGGCTTCGTCATCCTGGTCGATGCCGATGAGCCAGCCGTCCGGATGCAGCCGCGACGCGATGGCATGGGAATGGCCGGCACCGCCGAGGGTGCAGTCCACATAGATGCCGTCGGGATCCGTGACGATCCAGTCCACGCTTTCCTGCAGCAATACGCTGACATGGGAGAATTCCATACGCTGCCCCTTCCTCAGATATCCAGGTCCAGGTCTTCCATTTCCTCGGCCATTTCCTGGTCGGCCATGCGGTCCTTTTCCTGCCACTTGGCGGCGGCCCAGATTTCAGCCTTGTCGCCGACGCCGATGATGACGACATCTTTGTCGATGCCCGCGTAACGCCGCAGGTTCGACGCCAGCAGGACCCTGCCCTGCTTGTCGCAGCTCACATCGGAAGCTCCGGAAAAGAAGAAACGTTTCAGGTCGCGGTTTTTCTTCAACCCCATGGAGAGGTTGTTCAGTTTCTCCGTAAACCGCTGCCACGACGCTTCGTCGTAGACCATGAGGCAGCCGTCGAAGCCTTTGCAGAGGTAGAAATGCTTGCCGAGCGCGTCGCGCAGTTTGGCAGGGATGAACAAACGTCCCTTGTCATCCAGGGAGTGCTCGAATTCGCCCAACAACATTTCGTTCCACCTCTTTTCCCCACTTTTCACCACTTTTTTACAATTATACCGTTGAAAGGGGGATTTTGCAATAGCTCGGCACCCCCTGCAACCTCCCATGACAGGCGGAAAAGGACCACTTTGACCGGTCCGTTTTCCGGCAATTCGCAACATCTAGAATACGATGTATTTTTCATATCTATATATGGTGTACCTACAAATTGCAAAAAAATTTCCGTCCGCAAAAAAATTTTTCTCCGAACAAAAAATGAATTTAGTTTGAAATCCGCCGGAAGACCTTCCGCCTTCCCTTTCCCTTTTCGGCAACCGGTGATATAATGATTGCACTGATTCTGTGCAGAAGGCTGCAGAGAAAATCACAGCATATGAATAGACGAGGTGAACGATATGGAAATGAACGACGCAAAAAAAGTAGAAAAGATCACGGCTGACACGAACATCATCGCGGCCGTACAGGCTCATCCGGAAATCATGCAGGTCTTTGCCGAATACGGCCTGGGCTGCATCGGCTGCATGGCTTCCAGCTTCGAAACGATCGGCGAAGGCGCCGGCGCACACGGCCTCGACGTTCCGGCCCTGATTGAGGACCTGAATGCCTGCATCGCTGAATACGAAGGCGAAAAGAAGTAATCTGGCCTTACAAATACCAAAAGGGTGTTCCCGCAGTGCAGCGGGAACACCCTTTTTGCGTTTTGCGATGTTCTGTTGTGTGCCCTGGTCAGGCCTTGAGCAGCTCCACGAGCATGCGGGCCTGCAGGGCCAGTGATTCCAGGGGGATATATTCATAGGGTCCGTGGAAGTTGTGGCCGCCCGTGAACAGATTCGGGCACGGCAGGCCCCGGGCCGAGAGCAGCGACCCGTCCGTACCGCCCCGCACGGGGACGATGTCCGGTTCGACGCCGGCCGCCCGGTAGGCTTTTTCCGCCCGTTCCACGATTTCGTACACCGGCAGAATGTATTCCTTCATGTTGCTGTACACGTCGTCCAGTTCCAGCTCCACGGAACCGGCGCCGTATTCCTTGTTGAAACTTTCCGCAAGGGCACGCAGGACATCTTTCCGGTGGGCCAGGACGGCCTTGTCATGGTCGCGGACGATCATGTCGAGGCGCACTTCGTCGACGCCGCCCTGAACGCGCATGCAGTGGTAGAAGCCTTCGCGGCCTTCCGTGTATTCCGGCGCCTCGCCCCGTGGCAGGGCCAGCTGGAACTGGGCGCAGAGGGTCACGGCGTTCTTCATCTTGTGTTTGGCCGAGCCGGGATGGACGCTGACGCCGTGGAAGCGGACCGTCACGTTGCAGGCGTTGAAGGTTTCGTAGTTGAGTTCCCCTGCCCCGCCGCCGTCGACGGTGTAGGCGAAATCGGCAGGAAATTCGTCCAGGGGGAAGTGTTCCGTGCCGCGGCCCGTTTCCTCGTCGGGCGTGAAGGCCAGGAGCACGCGGCCGTGGGGCACGCCGGGATGCTGCAGGAACCATTCGCAGGCCGTGACGATGCCGCAGAGGCCCGCCTTGTCGTCGGCGCCGATGAGGGTCGTGCCGTCCGACGTGAGGAGCGTCTGGCCGATATAGCGTTTCAGTTCCGGGAAGACGGCCGGATCGAGGGTCCGCCCGCCGCCCAGGGGCAGGACGCCGCCGTCGTAATGGCGGTGCACCTGCAGGTCGATGTCCGTGTCCGCGGCTTCGCTGCTCGTGTCCATGTGGGCGATGAGGCCGGTGACCGGCACCGCCTCGTCCGTGTTGGCCGGCAGTTCGGCGAGCACATAGCCGTATTCCGTGAGGCGTACTTTCGCCAGGCCCAGGTCCTGCAGTTCCTGCCGCAGTGCCTTGGCCAGGACGAGCTGCTTTGCCGTGCTGGGGAACGCGGTGGAATCCGGATCCGAAGCCGTCGGAATCTGCACGTAACGGCGGAAGCGTTCCAGCATGCGGTCCGCCAGCTGGCGCTGCTGCAGTTCCGCCCACAAGGCCGCAATGGTCTTGCCCAGGACGGGATGGACGGCATCCGGCGCGATGCGGGCCAGCGGTTCCAGCACGAAGGCGCGGTTCTGCATGTCCGGGTGGGGCAGTTTCAGATCCGGCAGGTCCAGGACCCGGTCGTCATAGAGCAGCAGGTCCAGGTCGATGTTGCGCTCGCCCCAGTGGCGCCGGCGCACGCGGCCCATTTCCTGCTCCACGGCCAGCAGGGCCTGCAGCAGTTCTTCCGGGCCCAGCCGCGTTTCCACGCGGGCCGCGGTGTTCAGAAAGTCCGGCTGGTCCGTGACCCCGTACGGGGCCGTCGTCAGAAAAGGCGCCACCTGGACAGGGTGGACGCCTTTGCCCGGCAGCAGGGCCAGTGCCTTCTTTAAGTTTTCTTCCTTGTTGCCCAGGTTCGAACCCAGGGCGATGTAGATAGCCATAGTCTCTCCATTGTGTCATGGCGGCATCAAGCCGATGTCACAGTGCCGTCACGACAGTATTTGTCTCTCAGGCCCGGCGGATGGCTTCGAGCATCCGGACGAGCCGCACATTCTCTTTGACATCGTGGACACGGACCATGTCGGCGCCGGCCCAGACCGATGCCGCCGAGATGGCCAGGGTCCCTTCGAGCCGCTCTTCCGCGGGCAGGCCGCCCAGCACCTGGCCGATGACGGTCTTGCGCGAGGCCGCCATGAGCACGGGATAGGCCGTGCCTGTCAGGGCTTCCAGGCCCTGGATGAGCTGCAGGTTCTGGTCCTTGTCCTTGGCGAAGCCGATGCCCGGATCCAGGATGACCTTGTCGGGGCCGACGCCCTGTTCCTGCAGCAGCCGCGCGCGCTCCAGCAGGTACGTTGCCACTTCCTGCACCACGTTGTCGTAATGGCACTGGGTCTGCATGTTCTTGTGCACGCCGCGCATGTGCATTAAAATGATCGGCGCCCCGGTGTCCACGACGGCGGACAGCATGCCGTCGTCGGCCTGCATGGCGCTGATGTCGTTGATGATGTCGCCGCCGCAGGCCATGGCGTCCCGGGCCAGGGCCGCGCGGTAGGTGTCAACGGATACGACGGCCTCGGGGAAATGCCGTTTGACGGCTTCCACGGCAGGCAGCACGCGGCGCCGTTCCTCTTCCGCCGTGACGGGGTCGGAACCGGGCCGGGTCGATTCGCCGCCGATATCCAGGACGGCCGCCCCGTCGGCGAGCATCTGTTCCGCCTGGACGAGGACGGCGTCCGTCCCCTGGCGGCGCGAGCCCGCGTAAAAGGAATCGGGCGTCACATTGATGATGCCCATGACGGCCATCTGCTCATAGGTCAGCCGGCGTCCGTCGGCCAGGACCGTGCACTTGGGCTGGCGGCCCAAATACCCTTCCAGTTCCCGGACGATGTCCGGAATGCCGAAATAGGGCATCTGTTTCAGTTTATAGAGCAGGATGTCGTACTGCTTGCGCCCGCCCAGCAGGATGATGTCGACCCGGGGCACGGCGCAGGTGATGGTCGTGCCCGGCGTGGCGCAGTCGCCGCCGGCAGCGAGCATTTCCTGCTTGATGATATTGGCTGCCGGGGTCCGCACGCCCGTCACCTTGAGGGGCGTCACGCGGCCTTTGGCAGCCAGTATGGCGATACTCGGTTTATAGACGCCCAGCTGCGCGATTTCGCGCTCCAGGGCGTCCTGGCAGATTACATACAGCATGGTCTCCCTCACTCGTTCATCCAGCCTTTTTCCACGGTGGCAAAGGCGTTGTGGTTGTGGATGCTTTCCATGCTCTCCACGGTCACGCGGTACCACGTGACGCGCCGGTCCTTCTCCAGCCGCAGGGCGATTTCCCGCACGGCGTCTTCGACGAAGCGGGGATTCTCGTAAGCGTGTTCCGTCACGAACTTTTCATCGGGGCGCTTCAGCAGCCCGTAGACGGGCGAGCTGGCGCCGGCGTCCGCCATTTCGGCCAGTTCCTCGATCCAGATGAATTCGGACATTTCGATTTCCAGTGACGCCGTGGCGCGCTGGTTGTGGGCCCCGTAGTCGCTGATCTCCTTCGAGCAGGGGCACAGGGTCTGGACCGGCACTTCGACCTTCACGCGCTGGCGGAACGTGTCGCCCTTTTCCATGGTGAAGGTGCAGTTGAGGTCCATGAGCGACGTCAGGCCGCTGACGGGGGCTTTCTTCTCGATGAAGTACGGGAAGGTGAGGCGCATGTAGGCGCTGTCCGCCTCCAGACTTTGCTTCAGGTCGTCCAGGACTTCTTCCAGGGCGGAGAGGTTCACGACGTCGAGCTTTTTGAGGCACTGCACGAAGCGGCTCATATGCGTGCCGCGCAGGTCCCGGGGCAGGTTGACGGCCAGGGAGACGCGGGCCACGGTGTGCTGCTTCCCGTTCTGGCGGTCGCGCAGGGTCAGGGGCCAGCGCAGGTCCTTGATGCCGACGCGTTTGAGCGGAATGTTCCGCGTGTCCTGTTCGGACTGTACATCTTTCAGCATAGTTCCCCCTCGTAAAATTCGCCGTTGTAGATGCAGCCGCTCGTCCGGGTTTCCCAGACCTGCACTTCGCAGAGGCGGTGGTTCGGGCCGGACAACGGACCGGCCAGCTCGTTCCAGATCCAGATGGCGATGTTTTCGGCGCTCGGATTGGGCAGCAGGTCGTTCAGCAGGTGATGGTCCAGGCGGGACAGGACGAGATCCTGCACCGTGTGTTTCAGTTTCGTGAAGTCCATGACCATGCCTTCGCCGTCGGGGCGGCCTTCCACCATGACCACGAGGCGGTACGTGTGGCCGTGCAGGTGTTCGCATTTGCCGTTGTAGCTCGGCAGGTAATGGGCCGCGTCAAATTCAAACTCCTTCAATACTTTCATGTCTATCCTCCCGGATGCAGGCCCCGCGGGACCGGCGTCCTTACCGGTATTGCGAATTCAGGGTGCCGTGGTGTTCCGTCGGCACGAGCGACAGGCCGCCGAAGTCCGGCTGCTGCCGGAAGGCCTCGTAGACCACGATGGCCACGGAGCTCGACAGGTTCAGGCAGCGCGCCTTGGGGTCGGGCAGCATGGGGATGCGCAGGCACTGGCCGGCGTATTGCTCGTGGACCCAGTCCGGCAGGCCCGATGTCTCGCGCCCGAACACGAGCAGGCTTTCCGGGTCGTAATGGACCTGGGTGTAGCCTTTCGCTGCCTTGCTCGTCAGAAAGTACTGGCTGTGGTCCTTGTACTTTTCCAGGCACTCCTGCAGGCTGTCGTAATAGTCGATGTCCAGCAGGTGCCAGTAGTCGAGGCCGGCCCGCTTCAGGGACTTATCGTCCGTGTTGAAGCCCAGGGGCCGGATCAGGTGCAGGTGGCACCCCGTGACGGCGCACAGGCGCGAAATGTTCCCCGTGTTGCCGGGAATTTCCGGTTCGTATAACACTACATGCATGTCTTTGCTCCTATCTGCGGAAGCCGTGCGCCACGGGCGCCGTGCTCACGACATATGTGGAATTGCCCGACCGCACGATCTGGCGTTCCTTGTCCTTCGACTTCTTCTTTTTATCCTTCGTATCCTTGCGGTGCTTGTCCGTATCCCGGTCCGCGTTCACGGGCTGCCGGGACGGCGAAGCCCAGCCGTGCTTTTTGCGGTCTTCGTAGATGCGCTCGTATTCCGATTCCATTTTGCTGTAATCGTGCCAGGCATCTTTCGGTTCCTTGTCTTCGCAGAGCAGCATGCGCTGCTGGATGGTGAAGATCTTTTCGGCGTATTCCCCGCCCATGGCCCAGGTCCAGTTGAGGCCGGACCATTTCGTCACGAGGCCGTTCTGCAGGCGGATGCTGCGGGCCGACTGGAAGCGCGGGTCGATGATGGCCGTCTTCGGCTTGTCGGCGCGGGAATAGGCCACCAGGTGCTGGATATGCGCCCGCACGCCTTCCTGGGGCGTCTTGAAGGCCGCCCCGCGGACGCCGCCGCCCGTCGTGCCGAGGCCGCAGAAATTATGCTGCCAGGGTTTCACGTCGCCGCCGAACTTGAAGAAGCCCGTTTCCACGAGGGCCTGGGCCAGGGCCATGTCGGGACGGATGCCTTCCCGTTCGGCCTCTTCCCAGTAATATTTGACGATTTCGCCGACGCCGCAGCCGATGTTCAGGACCGGCGTCTGCTGCATGATCAGCTGGGCCGCCTGGTTCTTCGTCGCCTCGGCCTTGCCCTGGATCGTGATGTTCTGATAGCCTGCCGGCAGCAGGAAGTTCTTGTTGCGGATGACCCTGCCGGCCCGGGCGATGATGTTGCCCTTCCCCACGGGCGCTACATCGGCCGGGATTTTGGTGTCGCCGGCCTGGTAGGGGCCCGGTGCAGTAGCATGTACGCTTACGGGCAGCAGAAGGCACAATGCAGCAGCCAGCGCGCCGCCCGTCCGTTTCCAATGCAGCATATGTCGATTCCTCCTCCGGTGCGTTCTGATGATGATGTCATAATAATTAATTGTATAACATTTTTCCGATTCCTGCAAAACTTTACGCCCGAAAACTGCAATGATGCGTGGGATACGGGGCTTCTTATGGTATAATGGAAACGAACGAACCGGGCCATGCGCCCGTAAAATGTCCTACGGACAAAAAGGAGGTTTATCATGACCGCAACATTCAAGTACATCCATCACGCCTGCTTCACCGTCACGGCCGGCGGCGAGACGCTGATCTGCGACCCCTTCCTGGACGGCAACCCCGAAGGCATCACCATGAAGGACCTCAAGGTCGACTACATTTTCATCACCCACGCCCACGGCGACCACCTGGGCTGCGCCTATGAACTGGCGAAACAGTGCCACGCCCTCATCATCACGACGGCAGAAATCGCGGCACAGGCCCAGGAACAGGGCTGCGAGGCCCATGCCATGCACCTGGGCGGCACGTTCCGCTTCCCCTTCGGCAAAGTGCGCGTAACCCCCGCTTTCCACGGCAGCGGCATCGCCGGCGGCCACGCCTGCGGGTTCATCATCAATTTCCACGGCACGACCTTCTACTTCGCCGGGGACACGGCCCTGTACAGCGACATGCAGCTGCTGGAGAGCCTGGACCCCTTCCGCTACGCCCTCATCCCCATCGGCGGCAACTTCACCATGGATCCCCAGGACGCGGCCAAGGCGGCGTACTTCCTGAAGGCGCCTGTCGTCATCCCCATCCATTACAACACGTGGCCCGTCATCGCCCAGGACCCCGCCGCATTCAAGAAAGAGGTCGAGGCCAAGGTGCCGGGAACCAAAGTCGTCATCGTCCAACCGGGCGGGACCATGGAATGGGAATGATCGTCGATTCCCTCTCTCCCGCCATCTGAACCAGGAATCTGAAACCGGAAAGAAGTTAACTGTTCATGCAACTCAATCCCGTTGAGCGCGAAGGGTACCTGCAGGTCTTTATCGGCGCCGCCATCTGGGGCACCATCGGCTTTTTCGTCATGGTCCTGTCCCATTACGGCTCTTCAGCCGTCCTGACCAGCTTTTTGCGGCTCCTCTTCGCCACGGTCATTATGGTCGTGCTGACAGGCGCCCGGTACGGGCTGCGCAGCCTGATCGTGGACCGCAAGACCCTGGGCATCTGTGCCCTCCTGGGGCTCATCTGCCAGGGCATCTATAACATTTTCTACAGCGAGGCCGTCGTCCAGGCGGGCGTCACGCCCAGTGCCGTCCTGCTCAACACGGCGCCGGTCTTCGCCGCCGTGGAGGCGCATCTGCTCTTTCACGAGGAAATCGGCCGGCGCAAGGTACTGCCCCTCGTCGTGGACGTCGTCGGCTGCGTCCTGGCCGTCACCGGCGGCCATTTCGACGCCGGCAGCCTCTCCATGACCGGCATCCTGTACGGCATCGGCGCAGGCTTCTGCTACTCCCTGACCTCGGTCATCGGCAAAATTGCCGGCGAGCGGACGAACGCCTTCGTCATGAGCACGTACAGCTACGTGTTCTCCGCCCTGTTCCTGCTCTTCTTCCTGAAGCCGCAGGATTGCGCCACGGCCGCCCAGGCACCTTTGCTGGGCGTCGCCTTCCTGTACGCCCTGCTGCCTACGGCGCTGGCCTACGTCATCTATTTCCTCGGCGTCCAGAAGATCCGGGACAACAGCATCGTCCCCGTCATCGCCTCCGTGGAAACCGTCGTGGCCGCCCTGCTGGGCGTCCTCCTGTTCCGGGAGATCCCGAACCTCGTCAGCATCGTCGGCATCCTGCTGGTGCTGAGCTCCATTTACCTGCTGTCGAGAAGGTAAGGGAAACGGCGGAACGTTGAAAAAATTAAGATCGGGTGCAGTCAGAAAGGCTGCACCCGATTTTTTTGGTTTTTTTGCTATTGTCTTTCCGGCACCAGTTCAATGGCGCCCGGAAACTTTTCCTGCCAGGCCTGCACGTTCCCGTTGTGCTGGCCCCGCAGTTTCGATTCTTCCCGGGCAGGGAAACGGATGCGCACGCCCTCCCCTGTCCGTTCCAGATGAAGGGACGGCACGACGGCGTCGGAAAAGTCCACCGTGCTGCCCGGCGGCAGCACGGCAGCTTCTGCCAGCAGGCGCGCCGCTTTCTGCCGGTAGAGCCGGCTTTTGACCAGCTCCCCCATGGCCGGATGGAAGGGGCCGGCCAGGACGTTGCCCGGCCGGACGAGTTCCGCATCGGGCTGCAGGCCTGTGCGGATGACGCGGATACCGGCGTTTTCCAGTTTGTCGTACACCCAGGCGGCCTGCTCCACGGCCTCTTCCAGCGCCAGGGGCTCGTACCGGCCTTGCCGGTACTGGTCGGCCAGGACCGTACCGGCGATGACGAGGACGGGGTAAATGCGCGCGATATCGGGGTGCAGGCGGCAGACCTCTTCCGCCGTTTCCTGCACGGAGGCGAAGGTCTGGCCCGGCAGGCCCACCATGAGCTGGATGCCTGTGTGGAAGCCGCATTGCTTGAGCAGGTCCATAGCCTGGCACACCTGCGCTGCCGTGTGGCCCCGTTCGGCCCGGCGGAGCACGTCGTCATCGAGGGACTGGACGCCCAGTTCCACGAGGCGCACGTGGTGGCGGCGCAGAAAATCGAGGCGCGGCGCGTCGATGTAGTCGGGCCGCGTGGACAGGCGGATGCTGCCGATGATTTCCTGTTCCAGCAGGGCTTCGGCCGGTGCCAGGAGCCGCTCCTGCAGGGTCAGGGGCAGGCCTGTGAAGGAGCCGCCGTAGAAGGCTGCCTCGTTGTCCCGGGACGGACGGATGCGGGGCAGCCACGTATCAATCTGGTGCTGTACTTCGGCCGGCGACGTTTCCGACTCGCCGCTGATGGTGCGCTGGTTGCAGAAGACGCAGCGGTGCGGGCATGCGGCGTGCGGCACGAAGATGGGGATGATGGCCATGTTGTTTCCTTTCTTCCGGGCAGTACATCGTCCCGGACAAATTCATAAACAAAAAGGACAGCCGGAGCTGTCCTTTGGATTGTTCAGTTTTCCTGGGCCTTTTCACGGCGGAGGATTTCGAGCGCTTCGCGGGCTGCGTGCTGTTCGGACTCCTTCTTCGTGTGGCCCGTGCCTTTGCCGAGCAGGCGGCCGTCGACGCTGACGCCGGATTCAAAGATGCGGTTGTGCTGCGGTCCTTCGAAGCCGAGCAGTTCGTACTCGATGGTGTCTTCGCCGGTTTTCTGCACGAATTCCTGGAGCATGGTCTTGTAATCGCCGAGCATGAGCTTTCCGTTGCACACGTCGTTGATTTCCTTTTCCATGAGGCCCAGCAGGTACCGCTGTGCCGCTTCGAAGCCCTGGTCCAGGTAGTAGGCGCCCAGCACGGCTTCGAACGCGTCGGCCAGGATGGAAGGCCTGCGTTTGCCGCCCAGGTGCTCTTCCCCGCGCCCCATGCGCAGGTACTTGCCCAGGTTCATCTTTTTCGCCAGCTGGTACAGCGAGGCTTCGCAGACGACCTGCGCGCGGAGTTTCGTCAGCCGGCCTTCGTTGAAGTTCCGGTATTTGTCGAAAATGTAGGTGCTCACGATGACGCTCAGCACGGAGTCGCCAAGGAATTCCAACCGCTCGTTGTGCGTCATGTGGGAATGACGCCGCTCGTGGGCGAACGAGGAATGGGTCAGGGCGATGTCCAGCAGGCGGTAGTTGTTCATCGTGATGCCCAGGTTCCGGCACAGTTCTTCCAGTTCGGCTTTGCGCCAGTCCGGGACGATGTCCTGATAGACATCGCGCGGGGCGGTCTTGCCTTTATTGTTGGTTTCATCCATTCGGATCACTCTTCGTACCTGGTAATGACGATGGCCGCGTTGTGGCCGCCGAAGCCGAAGTTGCAGGACAGTGCCGCTTTGACGTCCTTGTTACGGGCTACATTCGGCACGTAGTCCAGATCCAGGCCTTCTTCCTTGTCGACCACTTTGTAGTTGATGGTCGGGGGCAGAATGCCATGGACCACGGTCAGCGTGGTGGCAACGGCTTCCATGCCGCCTGCGCCGCCCAGCAGATGGCCCGTCATGGACTTGTTGGAGCTCATGGGGACTTCGTAGGCGCGCTGGCCGAAGATCTTTTTGACCGCAATGGTCTCGTTCAGGTCGTTGCGGTGGGTCGACGTGCCGTGGGCGTTGATGTAGTCGATGTCGTCCGGCGTCAGGCCTGCGTCGCGGATGGCGCCCAGCAGGCAGGCAGCCGGCATTTCACCGGACGGATCCGGTGCGGTGATATGGTAGGCGTCGGTGTTCATGGCGAAGCCTTTCAGTTCCGCGTAGATATGGGCACCGCGCTTTTTCGCGTGTTCCAGTTCTTCCAGCAGCACGACGCCGCCGCCTTCGCCCATGACGAAGCCGCTGCGCCGCTTATCGAACGGGCAGGAGGCACCCTGCGGGTCTTCGTTGTTCGTGCAGAGGGCTTTTTCGTTTTCGAAACCGGCAATGGCCATTTCGTTGATGGAGGCTTCCACACCGCCGGCGATCATGACATCGGCGTCCCCGTACTGGATGGTGCGCAGGGCGTCACCGATGCAGTTGGTACCCGTGGCGCAGGCCGTCACGATGCACGTGTTGGGGCCTTTGAAGCCCAGCTTGATGCCGATATGGGCTGCGGGCATGTTCGGGATTTCCATCGGAATGAAGAAGGGGCTGATGCGGGACGGGCCCTTGGCAGCGAACTTCATGGACTGTTCCAGGAAGGTGTTGATGCCGCCGATGCCGGTGCCTACGCAAACACCGCAGCGCGTGGGGTCTTCCTGGCTGATATCGAATTTAGCGTCAGCTACGGCCTGCTTGGCTACCGCTACGGCAAAATGTGCCACCCGGTCCATGCGGCGGCCTTCCTTCGGGTCTACATAATCGGTATACTTGAAATCCTTGACTTCGCCGGCGATCTTAACGCCCAGCGCGCTCGTGTCGAACGATTTGATCAGGTCGACACCGGATTTGCCGGCCACCAGATTCTCCCAGAAGGTCGGTACGTCGTTGCCGATAGGGGTAACGGCACCCAAACCTGTAATAACTACGCGTTTCTTCAAATTAATCACCTCGTATAAATTTTGTTCCCTTACTCAGCTACTGCCGCGATTTCCGCCTTGAGACGACGGAAAATTTCCTTGACGGGCAGGATTTCATGAATCTTCCACATGTTGGCGCCCGTAAAGATCAGGCCCGTTTCCACATCGCCCTGCTGCGCGCGGCTCAGGGCGCGGATGATGCAGAAAGAGTGCGTGCAGTGTTTCAGGCACGCGTCACAAACGACCGGCTTCGGGGCCCGCCCCTCCAGCGACAGGATGGAGAAGGGACTGCGGATGGCCCGTCCTTTGTAACCGACGGGGCTGTCGATCTGGACGACGTCATCCTGGGTCATTTTGAGATACATCTCTTTTAAGAATCTGGCGCCGTTGGATTCCAGGCTTGCGGCAAAACGGCTGCCCATCTGCACGCCGCTGGCACCCATCTTGAGGAGTTCCGCCACGTCGGCCCCCGTGATGGCGCCACCCGCCGCGACGACGGGAATGTGGACGGCCTTCACGATTTCCGGCAGGATTTCCTTGATGGACTGCTGCGTGCCCAGATGGCCGCCTGCTTCCGTGCCTTCGACGACGATGGCGGAAGCGCCCAGCTTTTCGGAAATTTTAGCCAGCTTGACAGAGGAAACGATCGGTACCACCGCTACGTTGTACTCTCTGCCAACGGCGAAGATATCTCTTGAAAATCCAGCGCCGGCCACAATCAGGTCCACACCTTCCTGGGCCGCCGTCACTATTAAGTTTTTGAAAGCCCGTGCCGCCACCATGCAGTTGATGCCGATGATGCCTTTGCCGCCCGTCAGTTTGCGGGCCAGACGGATTTCCGTCCGTAATTCCTTCTCTTCCATGCCGGAAGCAGCAATCAGGCCGATACCACCTTCACTGGCAACCGCGGCTGCAAGCCGTGCTGTCGATAATCTGATCGCCATGCCGCCCTGAATAATCGGCACCTGGGCCACCAGATTTCCAATTTTAAGCACTGGTAATTTCAACAGATATCCCCCATTTCAGGAAAAAAGCAGCGAACGGGAAGGTTCCGCCGGAACCCTCCCGGCTGCCCATGAATTACGAAGAGATTATTTCTTTTCTTCGTCCAACATTTTAACTGCGTCGGCAACAGTGCGGATCTTTTCAGCCTTTTCGTCGGGGATTTCAACACCGAATTCCTCTTCGAAAGCCATAATCAGTTCAACGATGTCCAGGGAGTCAGCACCCAGGTCGTCGATGAATGCAGATTCCATCTTGACTTCGTCTGCATCTACGCTCAACTGTTCAACAGTAATATCTCTTACTTTTTCGAACGTGCTGTTTTCGCTCATCACGATTCACCTCCTCTCACTGTGGTAAGGTAATATCAATACATAAACATACCGCCGTTGACATGCAATGTCTGGCCGGTAATATAGGCAGCGTCCTCGGAAACGAGGAAGGCCACTGCCTTCGCAATATCCTCCGGAGCGCCGAGGCGTCCCATGGGGATAGCTGCTTTGAGGCTCTCGACCACCTTTTCCGGAAGGACGGCGGTCATGTCGGTTGCAATGAAGCCCGGTGCGACGGCGTTCACCGTGATGCCGCGGGAAGCAACTTCCTTTGCGACAGCCTTGGTGAAGCCCATGATGCCGGCCTTGGCGGCGGCATAATTAGCCTGGCCTGCATTGCCCATGGCCCCTACGACGGAGCTGATGCTGACAATGCGGCCGCTGCGGGCTTTCATCATGTATTTGATTACTGCTTTGGTGCAGTTATAGACACTCTTGAGGTTCGTGGTCAGCACGGCGTCCCAGTCGGCTTCCTTCATGCGCATGAGGAGTCCGTCACGGGTGATGCCGGCATTGTTGACGAGGATGTCGATCTTCCCCATCTCTTTGACGACTTCGGCCACCATGGCTTCGCAGGCAGCCGTATCGCCGACGTCGGCCTTGATGACCATGGCCTTGCGGCCCAGGGCTTCCACTTCGGCCTTCGTCTTTTCCGCCGCTTCCGTGTTGCCGGCGTAGTTGATGACGATGTCCGCACCGCGGGAAGCGAGCATCAGGGCGATGCTTTTGCCGATACCGCGGGAAGCTCCCGTAACAAGCGCAACTTTACCATCTAACTGCATTTTATCTGACCTCCTTGAAATGTGCAAGGGTTTTTTCCAGGCTGTCCATATCCTCTACGTTGAGGGCCGTCTTGGAGCGGTCGATTTTGCGGGTGAAGCCTGTCAATACGCGGCCCGGGCCGACTTCGACGAAGGTGTCGTACCCGGCGTCGATCATGGTATGCATGGACATTTCCCACTTGACCGGGCTGGCGGCCTGACGGACCAGGAGGGCCCGGATTTCTTCGGATTTCGTTTCCGGTTCCGCCGTCACGTTGGCAACCACCGGGAAGGCGGCGTCGTGGAACTCGATCTGGTCCAGCACTTCCTTGAGGCGGTCGGCGGCAGGTTTCATGAGCGTGCTGTGGAAGGGGGCGCTGACCGGCAGCATGACGGCGCGGCGTGCACCGGCTTCCTTCAGGGCGTCGACGGCCTTGTTCACCGCGGCGGTGGCACCGGCGATGACGACCTGGCCGGGGCAGTTGAAGTTGACGGCCTGGACGGCTTCGCCGCCTTCTTTTTCCACCTTCTGGCAGACTTCGACGATCTGTTCCGGTTTCAGGCCCATGACGGCTGCCATGGCGCCTTCCCCGACGGGAACGGCTTCCTGCATGAACTGGCCGCGTTTGCGTACGGCCCGGACGGCATCGGCCAGGCTCAGCACGCCGGCCGCGACGAGGGCGGAATATTCACCCAGGCTGTGGCCGCCGGCGATGGTGCAGTTCAGTCCGTTTTCACGGAGCACGGCCAGGGCGGCGACGCTGCAGGTCAGGATGGCCGGCTGCGTGTTCATGGTCAGGCGCAGCTGGTCTTCGGGGCCTTCGAAGCACAGTTTCGAAATGGAGAAGCCCAGCGCGTCGTCGGCCTCTTCAAAGACCTGTTTCGCACAGGCGAAATTATCGTAGAAATCCTTGCTCATACCTACTTTCTGGGACCCCTGGCCGGGGAACAGAAATGCGACTTTTGACATTGGAATGACCTCCTTAACGGGTTTGACAGACTTGCTGCGGATTTGTTTATTTGGCCCACTTCAGGAGCATGGAACCCCACGTGAGACCCGTACCAAAGGCGACAACCAGCACGTTGTCCCCTTTATGCAGACGGCCTTCCCGCTGTGCTTCCGTCAGGCAGATGGGAATGCAGGCAGCGGAAGTGTTGCCGTATTTATCGATGTTGACCCAGACCTTGGCCGGGTCGATCTTCAAGTGCTTCACGGCGTTGTCGATGATGCGCTGGTTGGCCTGGTGCGGGAACAGCATGTCCACGTCGCCGATGGTCAGGCCCGCCTTGGCGAGCACGCGTTTGCACGTGGCCGGCATGATGCGGGCGGCAAACTTGAAGACCTCTTTGCCGTTCATATGGATGAAGTGGCCGTGGTTGTCCACCGTCTCGTGCGTTGCGGGATGGCGGCTGCCGCCGGCCGGCTGGTACAGTTCCAGGGCACCGCTGCCTTTGGAACCCAGCTCCAGGGCCAGGACGCCGTACCCGTCCTCCACGCGGCCCACGACCGCGGCACCGGCACCGTCGCCGAAGAGGACGCAGGTGTTGCGGTCCGTCCAGTCCGTGATGCGGGACAAGGTTTCGGCCCCGATGACGAGGATCTTCTGGTACAGGCCGCTGGCAATCATCTGCGATGCCACGCTGAAGCCGTACACGAAGCCCGTGCAGCCCGCCGCCAGGTCGAAGGCGCCGGCATGGGTCGCGCCGAGCTTGTCCTGGACGATGCAGGCCGTGGACGGATAAATGTAATCCGGCGTGGCCGTGGCCACGATGATCAGATCCAGTTCCTCCGCCTTGACGCCGGCGTCCTTGAGGGCCGCTTTGGCGGCTTTCAGGCACATGTCCGACGTGGCCGTTTCCGGGTCGGCGATGCGCCGTTCCCGAATACCTGTCCGTTCGACGATCCAGTCATTCGATGTATCGACGAGCTTCTCTAAATCGAAGTTCGTCATAACTTTTTCAGGCAGGTAAGCGCCTGTTCCGAGAATTCCTGCGGAAAAACCCATGTATCTTTTCCCTCCGTCTGTCGCGGATCCGGGAAACAGACCCGCGCAAGATTATTTCATGTGACCGACGACTTCGTCGATCTTCGTCTGATTGGCGATGGCGTCCGTGATATGGGCCACGATGTTGCTCTCCACGCCGTGGACCGCGACGCCGATGGCGCTCTTGATGGCCCGGGCCTTGGAGCTGCCGTGGCAGATGAAGAAGGGGGCCCGCACGCCCAGCAGCAGTGCGCCGCCGTAAGCTTCCGGATCCAGGGTCTTCATCAGTTTGCGCAGGGCCGGCGTAATCAGCAGGCCGCCGAGCTTGGCGAAGAAGCCGCCATTCATGATGGCGCCCTTCACCATGGTCAGGATGGCCTTGGCCAGGCCTTCCGCAAATTTCAGGACCACGTTGCCGACGAAGCCGTCGCAGACGACGACGTCCACCGTGCCCTTGTTGATGTCGCGGCCTTCCACGTTGCCAATGAAGTTGATCAGCTTTTCCCGCTGCAGCAGCGGATACGTGGCGAGGGCCAGTTCATTGCCCTTCGTCTCTTCCTCGCCGATGTTCAACAGGCCGACGCGGGGGTTCTTCACGCCGATCATCAGTTCCGAATAGATGGAACCCATGATGGCGCTCTGGACCATGTTGTCCGGCTTGGCATCGACCTTGGCGCCGCTGTCCAGCAGTACCGTGGTGCCCGTCAGGCTCGGAATCGGCGTCGCGATGGCCGGACGGCCGACGCCCTTGATGCGGCCCAGATGGAACAGGGCCGAGGCAACCGCCGCGCCGGTGCTGCCCGAAGAAACCAGGGCGTCGCACTCCTTGTTGCGCAGCAGGTCCGTGGCCACGACGATGGACGCATCCTTCTTCGTCTTGACGGCGATGGCCGGATGCTCATGCATATCGATGACCTGGGACGCATGTTTGATGGAAAGGTGCGGATTGTTTTCCGCGCCGTATTTTTTCAGCAAATCCTGAATGGTAGGTTCGTCACCTACCAACACGACATCGCAACCGTATTCCTGCACGGCCATGACGGCGCCCATAACCAGTTCGGAAGGCCCGTAGTCCGTTCCCATTACGTCTAATGCGATCTTCATGCTTCTCGCTGCTCCTTCTCCTGCCCTACGGCTACGATGATGAATTTGGCCCGGAACACTTCGACACGCTCGTTCCGGATGATGACTTTGATATAGTAACGGTCGCCCTTGATGTGCATGACCTCGGCTTTGGCGACGAGGCGGTCACCGGGATGCACGGGCACCTTGTACTTCACATTGCTGACGGCCGTCAGCGCGAAATCCGTGTCCACCAGGGACAGGGCCAGCGTATCGGCCATGGCGAACATGAAATACCCGCGGCCCACGCCGGTCTTTTCCAGCACCATGTCGTTGGAGATGGTCAGCGTGGAAATGCCGACCCGGTTCAACTCCAGGTCCACGAGCTCACCGACGATATCCTTCTTGTCGATGGCCCGCAGGCGGGTCTGCGCCTCACTCGCCATCTGGCGGGTGCGCACGCGTAATTCGGGAATGTTGAGGCAGATGCGGTCCAGCCGGACCGTCGGCACGCTGACATGCAGCGAATCCGCCAGCTGCGCGTCCGTCAAAAATGGATTCTTGTGAATCAGCGTCTGCAGCTGCTTCTGCCGTATTAACTTTTTGGAAGAATTCATTTTATCACCCGGACTTTATTACCTTGATTTTATTACCTAGTCATAATATCTGTTGCTATTATACAGGGTACGATGTCGTAATGCAAGCCCCGGCACGCAAATTTTTCCCGAAATTCCGTGAATCTGACACTAATACCATTATAAAAAGAAAAAACCCCGAAACCCGTAAAGGGCTCAGGGTAGATTCTCCGAAATCAGTCTTCCGTCTTAACGACTTCCTTGCCATCATAGTAGCCGCAGCTGGGGCAAACACGATGGGGCATCTTCATTTCGTGGCACTGAGGACATTCAACCAGGTTGGGAGCGGTCAGTTTCCAGTTGGCACGACGGGCGTCGCGACGGGCTTTCGTCATTTTTCTCTTCGGTACTGCCATTGCAAATACACCTCCTCACACGATAATGGTGAATTTAATATTTGATGAATTGCTTTAATGCCGACAGTCTCGGGTCAATCGTCCGGGTATCGCAGTCACAGGGATGGACATTGCGGTCCGCCCCGCAGACCGGGCAGATACCCTTGCAGTCTTCCTTGCACAAGACTCTCAGAGGTTCCGCTAACAGCAGGCTCTCACGAAGCAGCTCCGTCACATCGACGAAGTCGCCCTCGTAGACATAAGCATCACTCTCAACGCTCTGACTGCCTTCCGGATAGAACTTTTCCAGCGCCTTCGCCGTGCTTTCCGCCGTGAATTCCTTCAGGCAGCGGGCACAGGTCCGCCGGACGGCTGCCTTTTCCGAGGCTTCCACCAGCAGGACATCACCGGCATTGGTGATCTTTCCTTCGATATGCACCTTACCGACCACCGGCAGGTCCTGTTCGGACAAATCCAGTTCGTCCGGACCGACATCGAAACGGAAGTCTTTCTCTCCGGTCAGCTGTTTTTTGATTTCTGCGACATTGATTTTAATCATATTTCACCAATCGTTACAATTATAGCTATCGGGAAAATCTTTGTCAAGGAAAATTACTGGACAAGCCTTCCCTCCCGGACGGGAATCCGAACCGGGCCTTGCATGGAATCTCAGGGCTTTATTATAATATGGTTGGAACGATTTGGCAACCACCCCGGTCCGGCCGAACCCATCATATTATAAAGAAGGAACCCACCATGACGATACATTGTGCAGGCCTCACGGCCGAATACAACCCTTTCCATAACGGCCACGCGCGCCAGCTGGCGATGCTGCGCGCCCAGTACGGCGATGTCCCCGTGACGGCCGTCCTGAGCGGCAGTTTCATCCAGCACGGCGAACCGGCGCTGCTGGACAAGTGGACCCGCGCGGCGGCCGCCGTCGACTGCGGCGTCGACCTCGTCCTGGAACTGCCGGTCCTCCATTCCCTGCGCAGCGCCGACTTTTTCGCTGCCGGCGGCATGGTCACCCTGGCGGCGACGGGCGTGACGGACCACGTGTTCTGCGGCGTCGAAGGCTTAGGCGAAGGCGATACGGACATGGACCGCGCCGGGCGCCTGATCCAGGACACGGCGTGTTTCCTGCGCTCGCCCGCAGGCAACGAGGCCCTGCGCCGCCTGCTGCGGGAAGGCGAATCCTACGGCACGGCCTGGGAAAAGGCCGTCCGCGCCTGGCGCCCGGAGGCCGCGCCCCTGCTGAAAGGGTCCAACAACATCCTGGCCCTGGCCTATGAGAAGGCCATCGGGCAGTACGGCCTGCCCCTGACCCTTCATCCCCTGCCCCGCCTCGGCGAACGCTACACGAGCACGCAGCTGGTGCCGCCGTACGCCTCCGCGTCGGCCATCCGGCACTTTCTGGAAAGCGGCGCTGCCGCCGGAAATCCCGGCGCCGAACAAGTGCTGGCCGGCGTCCTGCCCGCCCCCAGCGCGGCCCGCCTCACGGCGGCCCTGCACGGCGGAACACCCAACCGCCGTTCCGACGCCCCGGGCCTTCTGGACACGCGTCCCTTCGGCGACCGCCTGGCCGTCCTTCTGGCCTATTTCTTCAGCGTCCACGACGCCGCGGACCTCTACAACCTGTGCAACGCCGACGCCGGCCTGTGCGCCCGCCTCTACAACGCCCGGGCCGCCCTGCAGGACGGCTGGCAGGGCTATCTGCGGGCCGTCGTCACGAAACGCTACGCCGCGCCGGTCATCCACCGCGTCTGCCTCATGCTGCTCTTCGGCCTGCCCCGCTCCTTCTGGACCCGGGAACCCCGTGCCGGCTGCCTCCGCGTGCTGGCCTTCAACGAACGGGGCCGCGCCCTGCTCCGCGAAATGAAGCAGAAGGCCGCCGCCCCCATCCTCACCAAGGCCGCCGACGCCGCGCAGTACCGCGGTGCCGACTGGTATCCGGAACTGCTGGCCGACTTCCGCGCCACGGACCTGTGGTGCCAGCTGCGCGGCTTCACCGGATTGTCCGGCCTGGACTACACCGTTTCCCCCTATTACGGCGGCTGAACGGCCTGTCCCACCGGATTTTCCGCAAACGAAAAGTGGCTCGCCCTTCCGGGCAAGCCACTTTGTTTTTTTCGTTACTGTTCTTCTTCCGGTGCGGCCGGTCCCGCTTCCTGCGGTTCTTCCGGCATTTCCGGCTGTTCCGTTTCCGCATCGTCCGGGACATGCTTGACGCGGCCTTCGATCACTTCGTTTAGTTTCTGCCGTTCCATATCGATGCTCTTGTGGTTGTCCTGCAGCGCTTTGAGGGCAGCCCCCAGGTTCTTGTCCAGCTCCCGCTCCAGGAACCCCATCATTTCGTCGGCGTACCGCACGCTGTCCTGCTTCATGTTGTCCGCATAGGAGTCGGCGTCGCTCTTCACCTGGTCGGCATAGCGCATGGCGTTGCTCTTGATGTCCTTGGCGAGGGCTTCCGCCTGCTTCACGATGTCTTCCTGGCGCAGGATGCGTTCCGCTTCCTCCTTGGCAGCCATAATGATGTGGTCCGCCTCGGTGTTCGCCTTCTCCACAATGGCCGAGGCTTCCGCCTGGGCGCCTTCCAGTATGTTCCGCTGATCCTCCAGCACCTTGCCGGCGTTCTGGACTTCCTTGGGAATCGCGTTCTGCAGATCGTAGATGATGGAAGACAGATCCTGCTCGTCGATGATGATCTTTTCCGTCAGCGGCAGACGGTTCGCTTCATCAATCAGATTGGACAGTTCGTCGAAAATCGTTTTCAAGTTTTCATTGGGTTCGATAGTATTTTTCTCAGCCATAATTCCATCCTCTTTCTTTTTATTTTGACAAAGTTTCCGTTCCGACGTTCCATCCAATAAGATGTATTAGTCGCACGGTTCCCAATTTTTCTCTTTCAGGAAGCCGCGGATCTGTTTGCCGACGCCCTTCGGCACCAGCATGTTGATGTCGCCGTCAAAGGTCAGGATTTCCCGCACGCCGGACGAACTGATGTAGGAATACTCGGCTTTCGTCATGATGAAGACCGTTTCCAGGTGTTCGTTCATCTTTTTCAGCAGCAGGGCGCGCTGGAATTCGTATTCGAAATCCGTGAACGCCCGCAGGCCGCGCACGATGAAGGGAGCTTTCTGGGCCACGCAGAAATCGTTCAAAAGGCCGCTGTAACTCGTCACCTTGACATTGGGAAGATGGGCCGTGGCCGTCTTCAGCATGGCCACCCTCTCTTCCGGCGTAAACAACGCCTTATCCTTGGTCGGATTGAAAAACACACACACGATGATTTCATCGAACATGCGGCTGGCCCGTTCGATGATGTCGAGATGACCCTTGGTCACAGGGTCGAAGCTGCCGGAGCACACTGCTCTACGCATGGCCATTCCTCCTAAAATCCTCCGGTCCGCTCACGCGGACAAATTCTGCGGATTGATTTTTCCCGGTTGAAACCTGCCGGGCCAGGCAGTCAACGTTGTTCTTCCACCGTTTCCCCGTGCCGGATGAAGGTAAGCACGGTTTCTCCGTAATGCTGGCTGCGGAACACGCCGTATCCCGCCGGTACGCTGCCGGCAATGTCGTCGTGCTGCGAATGCTCGACGATCAGCCAGCCGTCCTCTGTCAGCAAAGGGGACCGTTCCAGCTTCCGAAGCACTTTCTGCACCCAGCCTTTGTTGTAAGGCGGGTCGACGAAGATCAGGTCAAACCGTTGGTTTTGCCGGTACAGGAGATCCACCGCCGCTTCGGCATCGTACTTAAGGACCTTGCAATCCGCTTCGGCCCGGCACTTGGCGATGTTGCTGCGCACCAGTTTCAGCGAATTGCGGTTGTTGTCGACAAATTGAATGAGGCCGGCTCCGCGGCTCCAGCTTTCCAGTCCCAGGTTGCCCGTGCCCGCAAACAGGTCCAGCACCGCCGCGCCTTGCACTTTCGGCCCGATGATGTTGAACAGGGATTCCTTCACCCGGTCCGCCGTCGGACGGACATCGTAGTTTTTCGGCACGGTCAGGTGAAGACCCCGGGCTTTTCCCGTAATGATCCGCATAGATTGCAGTCCAGCCTTTCTGCGGCGGTCCCGGTTCCGTTCCGCCCTTCCGGCCACTATCCGTAGCCCCGGTGCAGGGAACTTTTCCTATATATAGAATACAGACCGCCATATTCCTTTTTATAATACATCAAATGGGCCATTTTGTCACTTTCTTTCCCTGTTTTTCATGACAGGAAACTTTTAGTTGACAAAGCCCGGCGAATCCTGTATACTATCCTTGTTGTCGGGGCGTAGCGCAGTTTGGTAGCGCGCTTGTTTCGGGTACAAGAGGCCGTGAGTTCGAATCTCGCCGCCCCGACCATCTTCAAAAAGACAGGACCGCGCGGCGGTCTTTTTTTATGCCCTGCAGGCCCCTTGCCGGCCGTACGAAAAAATCTCCGGAACCGCGGAATAACCGCGGCGTCCGGAGATTTTGCGTTTTCGCGGCCCCTCCCTGTCACAGGAAGTTCGGCATGGAAAATCCTTTGGGCACTTCCCCGCCCCGGGGCACGACGACGAAGTCTTCGTCGATGTTGTTGGCGGCAGCCTTCTTCAGGATGCCGCAGGTGCCTTCCATGACCGTCAGGGTGCCGTCGATGGCGTCCAGGGTCGGTTTCAGGTAGGTCTTGACGGGTTCTAAGTCGTAGCAGCCCGTGTCAATCAGGTAGAAATGGTTGAATTTGCCGTACACGCTGCGCAGAAAGGCTTTGGCCCCTTCGACGCCGTGCTTTGCGGCCAGCTTGTCGAAATCCAGGTCCGACCGTTTCTGGAACTCGGCCCAGTCCTTCGTCATGAAGACGCCGGCCATGTCCCGTTTCTGCCGCACGCCGGCCAGCTTGTCCCCCGAAAGCAGGATATCGATGCAGTCCCGCGAGCGGGGCACCACCAGTTCCGCCGTCGTCGCCTTCAGGCCGACCGTGCTGCCGCCGCAGCCCGAAGGCAGCACGATGACGCGGTCCACGTTGGCCACGCGGTCGATGCAGTCCTGCAGGTACGTGTGCAGCTCCTGCGGCACGCTGTGCAGCCGCTGGGGCAGGACGAAGACCGTGTCGGCGCAGCCCGCTTCTTCCAGGGCCTTTAACAACTCCCCTTTCAACGTGGGGCACGTGAAAATGACGCGTTTCATATGGGTTCCCCTTTCTTTCCGTTCCCCGCGGCCCTCAAAACGTGAGCCGCATCTGGTACCAGGTCACGCCGCCGTGGGTGGACCCGGACACGCCTTCGGACACGAAGCCGAACTTGGCGTAATAGGGCACCAGCTTGTCCTTGCAGGTCAGGACGATGCCTTTCCGTCCTTCCTTGCGGGCTTCCGCCTTCAGGGCCTCGATGAGGCGCCCCGCGCAGCCGCGGCGCCGGTACGGCGGAATCGTGTTAAGGCCGAAGATCATCTGCCACGCCCCCTGCTCGTTGTGGAGCGAGGCGTCGGCGTACATTTCGTCCCGCAGGTCCTTTTCGTCCGTCACGAAGCCGTCGATGAACCCCACGAGCCGGTCCCCGTCGAAGAGGAGCAGGAAATGGTTCCCGTACACGGCCAGCCGGTCGCGGAACTCCGCTTCCGTAGCCGCCTCCGCCGCGGGGAAACAGGCCGCTTCGACGGCCGCCACGGCTTCTACATCTGCCTTTGTCGCTTTGCGTATCTCCATCTGTCAAAACACCTTTCCGAATCGTTTTTGTCGTTCCCGGTCCCGGAACGGAAAAGGCCCCGGAACCCGTCTGAGTTCCGGAGCCTGTCGTTGCGGAAACATCCAGCTTGTCATCGCGCCGCCTGCCGGCGTGCCTTCAGCGGCGGGAGCCGAAGAAGGTGTAGGCCCGCAGCAGGATGTAGATCACGATACAGCCCCAGATCAGGTTCGTGAATCCTGTGCGCGGCATGGTGACGTTCATGATGATGAGCACCAGGATGAGGATGTCGTAAATCTTCATGGCTTCCCTCAGCCCTGCGTCACGACGCGGATGTTCGTCACGTTGAAGGCCTTGGCGATGGCCGGAATGGCATCGCGTTCAATGAAGGTGCGGTGCAGTTCGCTTTCAGCCACGATGAGGCAGCGTTCGCCCGCCACGTTGATGTTGTGGATGCGGGTGATGAGGCGTTCGAACTCGGCGTCGCCCAGTTCTTCACGCAGTTTCTTCAGGCCCGGCATCAGCTGGGGTTTTTCTTTCGCCATGCGTTTTTCCAGCGGGGAAAAGGGCACCGTCACAACGCGGGCGTCGCGCGCCACGACGAAATCTTCTTCATGTTCGCCAGGTACAATCAGGTCAGGTCTCATTTTTTATTCCTCCTCATATATACGTTCCCTGCTTGCGCAGGATTACTGTGTGGTCATACATAATAATTATATTTTATTGGCGGGCGTACGTCAAGGAGGGACATCGCCGCCGCGCCGTGCCCCCGGCCGCCGGGAAAGGCCCCGGATTTGCCTTAACAGGCGGAAAGTAGTACAATGAGGGGAACGAATGAAACACCATCGATTAGGAGGATTTTACAATGTCTGTTTTTGATGTTTTAAAGGAACGCGGCTTCATCGCCCAGTTATCCCACGAAGACGAGATCCGTGAGCTGCTGGAAAACGAGAAGATCACGTTCTATATCGGCTTTGATCCCACCGCGGACAGCCTGCATGTCGGCCATTTCATCGCCCTCATGGCCATGGCCCATATGCAGCGCGCGGGCCATCGCCCCATCGCCCTGCTCGGCGGCGGCACCGGTATGATCGGCGACCCGTCCGGCAAGGATTCCATGCGCAAGATGCTGACGCCGGAATTCATCCAGCACAACATCGAATGCTTCAAGAAGCAGATGAGCAAGTTCATCGACTTTTCCGACGGCAAGGCCCTCATGGTCAACAACGGGGACTGGCTGCTCGGCCTGAACTACGTCAAGCTGCTGCGCGAAGTGGGCGTCCATTTCAGCGTCAACCGCATGCTGGCTGCCGAATGCTACAAGAAACGCTGGGAAAAGGGCCTCACCTTCTTCGAGTTCAACTACATGATCATGCAGGCCTATGACTTCTACACCCTGCACAAGAAATACAACTGCATCATGGAACTGGGCGGCGACGACCAGTGGTCCAACATGATCGCCGGCGTCGAGCTGATCCGCCGCAAGGACCAGAAACCGGCTTACTGCATGACCTTCAACCTGCTCACCACGGCGGACGGCCGCAAGATGGGCAAAACGGAAAAGGGCGCCCTGTGGCTGGATCCGGCCAAGACTTCGCCCTACGAATTCTACCAGTACTGGCGCAACATCGACGACGCCGACGTGGAGAAATGCCTGGCCCTGCTCACCTTCCTGCCCATGGACGAAGTACGGCGCCTGGGTTCCTATAAAGACGAAAAGATCAACGAAGCCAAGAAGGTCCTGGCTTACGAAGTGACGAAACTGGTCCATGGCCAGGAAGAGGCCGACAAGGCCGTCAAGGCCACGGAAGCCCTCTTCGGCGGCGGCGCGAACCTGGATAACGTGCCGACGCTGGAAATCACGGCAGCCGACAAGACGGCCAAACTGATCGACGTCCTGACGGCGCAGAAGGTCTTCTCCAGCAAGCGCGAAGCGCGCCAGATGATCGCCCAGCACGGCCTCTACCTGAACAACGAAGCCGTGGACGACGTCGATGCCGCCCTGGCTCCGGAACTGTTCGAAAAAGACGGCGGTGTCCTCATCCGCAAGGGCAAGAAGAAATACTACCGTCTCGTCGTAAAATGATTTCCGCATCCCCGGAACGGACCGTCGCAACGGCGGTCCGTTTCTTTGGACGTAAAAAATGACAGAAAATAAAATCAGTTCCTGGAAAGGGAAGGGATCATCATGAACAACAATCTGACCTGGGGAAAACTGGTCGCCATCAGCTTCGTCCTCTTTTCGAGCTTCTTCGGCGCCGGCAACCTGCTCTTTCCGCCCCTGTTCGGCTACCTGTCGGGCAGCAACCTGAATTTGGCGGCCCTGGGGTTCTGCATCACCGGTGTCGGCCTGCCCATCCTGGCCGTGCTGGCCGTCGCCTGCACGGGCACGGATGACCTGACGGAAGTCGCCCGCCCTGTGAACGTGGCCTATGCCAAGATCCTCCTCTTCACGACGAGCCTCGTTCTCGGCCCCCTCTTCGCCATTCCGCGCACGGCGGCCTTCAGTTACGAAATCGGCATCGCGCCCCATTTGGGAGGTTCGAGCGCAGTACATCTTTTCGTGTATTCCGTCGTCTATTTCATTTTCAGTTATTACGTGGCCAACAACGGCAGCAAGGTGCTCAACTGGCTGGGCAAAGTGCTCACGCCGGCCCTGTTGATCTGCCTGGCCGCCCTGTTCGTCTGTGTCCTGGCCGGGCCGTCCTTCACGCCCCAGCCGCCGCAGGACCTGTATTTGACGAACCCCTTCCTGAAAGGCTTCCAGGAAGGCTACAACACGATGGACCTGCTGGCGGGCCTGCTCTTTGCGGGCGGCACGCTGGCCTCCATCCGCGCCTTCGGCGTCACGGGGAAGAAGGAAATGATCAAGGCCTGCTCCCTGGCCGGGCTCATCGCCATGATCCTGCTGGCCGCCATTTATTACCTGCTCGCCTACTCCGGTGCCGAAGCGCACCGCTACCTGGAAGGGTCCTTCGCGAACGGCGCCCCCGTCCTGATGGCCATTTCCTATGAATACCTGGGCACGTACGGCTCCTGGATCCTGTCCATCATCATCATCCTGGCCTGCCTGACCACGAGCATCGGCCTCATCTCGTCCATTTCCCATTATTTCTTCATCCTCTTCAACCACCAGATGACGCAGAAGCGGCTGGCTTTCTGGATCGCCCTGGTCAGCCTGGGCATTTCGAACTTCGGCCTCACGAGCATCATCCAGGGCGCCATCCCCGTGCTGTGCTTCCTCTACCCCATCATCATCGCCCTGTCGCTCCTGAATGTCTGCGGCTTCACGGGCAACAAGCGGGTGTTCCGCTGCACCATGTGGATCGTCACCGTGGCCTCCGTCTTTGAAGGCCTCAAGGCCGCCAACGTCCAGATTCCCGCCACGATGCAGGACTCGCTGGCCGTCATCCCGCTCTACAGCGACGGGTTCGGCTGGCTCACCATCGCCATCGTCGGCGCCGTCGTCGGCATCCTCTTCGACCACTATAAGAAGTCCCAGGAAAAAAAATCGGCGTGAGTTGAAAAAAAGTCCTCGAAAATTCTGCCGGAAAACGATATAATAACAGTTAGGCCATCAGCCTTTCAACACTTTGTAAGGACACTGCCTCCCGGCAGTGCAGGAGGAATCTACATGAAACTGAACCACATCGCCGCAGCGGCAGCCCTGACCTGCTCGCTGCTCGTACCCATGGCTGCCCATGCGCAGTATCTGCCGTATTTTACGGAATCCGAAACGAACTACCAGACCTACACGAACGTCCTGGACAAGGAAATCAACCGGCCCCAGAACAAGTACTCTCCCCAGGGCCATATGGTGAAGGCGGAACAGCTGATCCGCGAAGGCAAAGGGGAAGAAGCCCTGAAGGAAGCGAACTTCGCCCTCCAGCAGGACACGGAGAACCAGCGCGCCAACTTCGACCAGGGTCTCGCCTATTTCCTGCTCAAGGACTATGACAAGGCCATCAAGTCCTACAGCAAGTGCCTGGGCTCCCAGAACTATTTCGCGCCGGCCTTCAACAACCGCGCCGAATGCTATGGCCTGAAGGGGGACTTCAAGAACGCCCTGAGCGACTACCGCCTGGCCCTGAACATGGAAAAAGGCGATAAGGAGTACATCTACACGGACCTGAACAAGACCTATGCCACGTTCAAGGACAGCAAAAAGGCCGACAACGAAAAGCTCAAGGCCGAATTCGAAGAACTCCTGAAACGGTAATTCCGAAACGAAAAATCGCGATGCTGAACCAATCAGCACCGCGATTTTTTTATGCTTCTCAATCGGCCGTATCCGTTTTGCGGGCCGCGCCTGTAATCAGCCATGTTCTTGCCATCGTGTTGCACCTCAGAATGCTTCCTTGAATACCTGATAGATTTCGTCCGGGCCCATCTGGCGGTAGCTGCCGGGCGAAGCCACGCAGCCGGCGGCAATGGGTTTCAGCAGGCTTTCGTCCTGCATGCCCAGCTCCCGCAGGGTCGTCGGCATGCCGATTTCCTTGATGAAGGCCGCCAGGGCTTCCACGCCTTCCTTGGCCAGTTCTTCTTCGCTCTTCCCTGCTGCCGGGATATCCCACACCCGGGTTGCGAAGCGGGCGAACTTGGAGGCCCCGTCCTTATAGATGTGGCGGTAATAGACCGGATGCAGCACGGACAGGCCGCAGCCGTGGTTGCAGTTCGTGTAGGCGCCCAGGGAGTGTTCCAGGATATGGCACTGGAAATCGGTCTTTTTGCCCAGTTTCAGGATGCGGTTTTCCGCCATGGTGGACAGCCAGACCAGGTTGCTCCGCGCGTTGTAGTCTTCCGGATTCCTGAGGGCGGCGCGCAGGTTGCGGACGACGCTCTTCATGAGGGCTTCGTTCATGCTGTCGGACACGTTGTCCGTGTCGGGGGCGCTGAAGTAGATCTCCATCATGTGGGACAGGCTGTCGAAGGCACCGGAAACGAACTGCTTGTGCGGTACCGACAGGGTGTAGAGCGGGTCCAGGATGGCGAACTTCGCGTTCAGGGCCGGATAATCGCGGCCGGTCTTCACCTTCAGGTCTTCGTTGGTGATGACGGCGCCGCCGTTCATTTCGCTGCCCGTGCCGGACACGGTCAGGATGATGCCCAGGGGCACCGTCGGGAAATCGATGGTGCCGGCCTTGGCCCAGAAATCGGCCCAGACATCGCCGTCGTATACGGCGGCCAGGGCAATGGCCTTGCAGCAGTCGAACACGGAACCGCCGCCGACGGCCAGGATCAGGTCCGCATGGCACTTACGCGCCGCCGCGGCGCCTTCAAGCACCTTGGCGTACGTGGGGTTCGACATGATGCCGGCAAATTCCGTCACGGTCTTGCCGGCGGCCTTCAGGATGGCCATCACTTCGTCGTAGATGCCGTTGCGCTTGATGGAGCCGCCGCCGTAGGCCAGCATCACGTTCGGTCCGTATTGTTTCAGCAGGTCCGGCAGGTAGCGGGACACTGCCTTTTTACCAAAATATGCCTTCGTACTGTTTTCAAAGACAAAATCTTCCATGGGTATCCTCCTCGATGGCAGTCTCGTTGGGCCGGCTTATTTCGCCAGGCCTTTTTCTTTCATCCAGTCTTCAATCAAATCGGCGATCTGCTTGTTGTTGCGGTCGCTCATCAGGAAATGGGTGTTGCCCTTGATGCCCAGTTCGGGCAGCAGGATCAGGCGGGCGTCACCGCCGTGCTTGTTGATGGTGTCCACCCAGATGCGGGCCATGTCGACGCGGACACGCCAGTTATCCAGGTTCCACTGTTCCGTCCGTTCCGACGGGATATTGTCGCCGTAGATGACCACGATGGGCATCTTCGTCAGTTTCTCGAACCATTCTTTCGAAACGATGCTGGGCTTGAGGGCGCCGAAGGGGCTCGACGTCTCCATCGGGGCCGGTGCTTCCTCTTTCGTGAACACATAGCCGCTGCCCGGTTCCAGGGCCACGATGCCTTTCACTTTGTCGCTCTTCATGGCCGTCAGCCAGCCCGGGCCGCCGCCCTGGGAGTGGGTCACGAGGACCGCCCTGCCCGATTTTTCGAGGACGGCCGCCATGGCGTCGCTGACCACGTTGGCATCAAAGGTGCCCGTGTTCGGCGTCATGGAACGGAAGAACTCCTCGCGGGCCGCTTCGTTCCATTTGACCTGCACGCCGGGATAATAGTCCGGATAGAGGCCGATGCGGAAGTTGTCGTACCAGAGCTGTTCCATGGGTTTGTTCGAAATGGTGCCGCCCGTCATGGACTGGCCGGCGCGGCCGCGCCGCGGCTGATCCACCACGTAGGTACTGTACCCCTTTTCCAGGAAGATGTTCTGGAAGCCGTCGCGCCCGTCGGGCGTCGTTTCCCAGGTCTTGCCGGACTGGCCGGCGCCGTGCAGGAAGACGATGGCGTTCCGTTTCGGATGAACCGGTTTCTGGTAGAACACGTAGGCGTGGTCCCCGTGCAGGGTCTGCCCTGCCGAATCCAGGGGTTTCGAATTATCGAGCTTCCCTTCCGACTGGGCGACGGACCCGCCGGCGGTGAAACTGCCCTGCGACGCGATCGTCACGGGTTTGCTGAACGCCCCGGCCGTAGCGGTGAGGGCCATGAGGGATGCTGCAACAGCTGCTGCTAAAAATTTCTTCATTGTGTTTGCCTCCATTCCGACTTGTACATCGTACTGTATCATGTCCAGATTCCATAGCGGATTTCTTTTGCTGTAATCATAATACCCTATTGATGGCAGTTTGCACAATATCAATGGGACATATTACCATGCGTCCAGTGCATACTCTTCCCCGCCTCGCCCGATGGGAAAAAGGGCCTGCCGCAGGGCGGCGTTCACGTATTCCGGAACCCAGTAGGTCTGGATGTGGCTGGCGCCGGGGATCAGGAACAGTTCCTTGTTGTTCGTGCCGGTGGCTTTCTTGAAGGCGTCTTCCGTCATGTAGAGGGTGTCGGCCTTGCTGCCGGCTGCCTCTTTGGCACGCTGGGCGGACGCTTCGGCCAGACGTTTCTGCGTCGTGGCCTTGGAGGCGCTCAGGAAGCCGTCGCGGCGTACGACGCCGGAGTTGAACATGGACAGGATGGCAACGGCCTTGATGCGCTTATCCGTCTGGGAAGCCTTCAAGGTGTATCCGCCGCCGCCACAGATGCCGAGTGCGCCGATACGGTCCGGATCCACGCCCGGGAACGGGGCAATGATGTCGACCATGCCATGAATATCTTCCACACGGAAGGCCGGGTTATCGAGATTGCGGGGCGTACCGCCACTGGCACCCTGGAAGGAGGCATCGGCTGCCATGGTGATGTAGCCGGCTTCGGCCAGACGCTGTGCGTACAGGCCGGCCACCTGCTCCTTGACACCGCCGTTCGGGTGGGCCACGACGACGGTCGGATACTTTTTGTCGGATTGCCTGTCATAGCCTGCCGGCGTATAGATGTTGGCGGCAATGGTGTTGCCGTTCAGGTTGTACGTGACAGGATGGATATTCACCTTGCCGGCTTCGTTCTTCGTGACAGCGCCGCGATAGACCAGGCCGAACGGATTGGAGTTCGGGCTCTTGACCTCGCTCAGGGGAATTTCTTTCAAATCCTTCGCGCCGAAGAACGCCATCAAGAATGGACTTTAGTTCCTTTTCGGCCTCTGCTCGAAAAATGCTCCCACTCATGAGCCGGTGTCCGATGTTTTCCACCTTAGGCCGTTCGGAGAAGTCTAACTTCAATTCTCCACAGAACACTTCAATGCTTTGTGAAAGTTTGTGTCGTTCGTCGCTGCTCGCGAAGAAATTGCGCGGGTACCTTTTCCCTTGGTCTCTCGCGGCCTCGGCAGCGTCCATCCAGTCCTTCTTTGAGGCTTTCGCGCTGATTTCTATCATGGCCCTTTTCGTTTTCTTGCCGGCGGCACTGGCCGGTTTCGCACTACTTTTCGACGCGCCCATTTCCTGCTCGTTAATCCACGCGTCTTCTTGACCTAGCTTGTAGTTCACGGCCTCTTCCAATTCGTAAAGGTGCGCCCTCTCGAGCTGTGTAGGGGCCGATTCGCTCGCTTTTGCAATCTCTTTTTTGATTGCCCTGAGTTCCTTCTGATATGCCTTTGCTCCCTCGATCGTCGCTTTCTGCTTGTCAAACTTACGCGAAAGCTGGCTATACCTGGCCTTTAACTCTTTAGCCGTCGCCGGCTTCCCGGCCCTGCTACTCCCGGACGACCCGCCAACAGGGCAGCTTGCGAATTGACCGTTCTTAGCTCACGGGTGCTTACTTTCTTCCCATGCATCCAGGGTCCGCTGCAGCCTCCCGATGGCAATCCCCAGGCGCAGCGCGTCCGTTGTTTTCATTGGCTTTCCCTCCTGTTTTTTATCAATAAAAAAACCGCTCACGTCTGCACGTAAGCGGTTATGCGCTATTCTCTAAACTTTCCGAGGACGGGCTCATCTTCGCGAAAAATTTTTAACTCCTCAGGTGTCAGTTTATCGGGGAAGTCGCGGTAAAAATTGTACTCTTTTTTCTTGTCAAAACTGAATACAAGCACCCCTGTGACTCCAGGCGTATCTTTCCACCACACGCGGCTGTTCGGGTCGCTCTTATCCCATTTCGCGGTCATTTTATCCCACCTCCGGTTCCTTTTTTCTGCTGACTCTTGTTAGAACATCATACTCAGGCACATGGCTACCGAAGCTACGCAGTCTCCGTAGGCGGTGATTGGAAATTTCCCTTCTTCATATTCTTGTAAGTCGCTTTTATACCTTCTTGCGATTATTTCTTGTGTCTCTTTTTTAGCGAGATAACTTTTTACCTCTTCTTGGTCGAATGCCGGGAGGACTTCCTGCGTGGCAGTCATTACGTCTTTTGCGTATTGCTTGTAATCCGGGAATTGCTTCATGTTTCCTCCTCCAGCCGCTTGTTCCTTATTTCCGCGGCGGCGTCATAATCTTTCCCCATCGGCAGAGCACTTTTTACCTTGTTTTTATCATAAAGCGGAGGAATACTTGCTTTCGCTTTTGCAATCGCCGCAGGGAAATTAGCCGAGGTCATGGACCGCAGTTTGAGAGGCTTGCTTGCTCTTCTTCCCTGCTTTTCGCCCTCTTCACGCTCCACCATATCACTTTTATTTGCACTTATCAAGTTTTCGGCGGCGCCGGCGGAAGGCCATTTCTATTCTGTACTTTGGTTCCCACAGGGGTGCCTGCTTTTTCATGTTCCACCTCTCGTTCAGGTAAAGAAAAACCGCCCAGCGTCATGGGCGGTTCGTTACTTTATTAAATTCCAGGGACGCAGTCATTGATTCCTTTGGCCATTCTCATAGCACGCTGCATCAGGCTGTTTTCATTCAGGTATTCCAGGCCCTTCAGGGTAATCCGCGGACGTCCCTTGCTGACCAGGAAGTTCCCGGCGGCATCCGTGTCCACGGAAATCCCTTCTATCAGGCCTTCCTGGAGCAGCATCCGCAACAGGGACAGCAGCCTAGCCCGGGTAATCCCCAGGGTTTCTGGTGATATGCTGCGCTCGTCGAATGCTTCTGTGTCCATGCTGGCTTCCAGAACGGAAAGAATGCGGTAGATAATCCGGATGTTATCCATCAGTGTTTTCCTCGATCTTCACAAATTTGGTTAACATAAAGGACTACATCTTCTGAGCTCTGTAATTCTTTATTTTCGATACCATTGATGATTTCTTGCCGTTCGTCATCGGTTTTCAGCATAGCCCTTGTACAAAAAACAAATTCATCATCGTTCCAGATGGTTCGTAGGCACTTCTCCATTATATTTTCTACTCCCTTGGCTGCTGGAAGTATCATCGATGCCTTGCTCATTTTATTGGTTCCTTTCTGATAAACCTGTATTCATTAAATCCCAGATTTTCAAAGAAATACACATTGTTCCCAATTGCTTTGTATAAAAATTTCTTTTTTCTCTCTTCTTTGGTTAAATTAGTATTTAGCTCGCTTACCACCATTGCGTACTCTTCTTTTGGTAATTGTATCGTGGCAGGCCGGCGATTGATATTTCTTTTTAACTTACCATGGTTTTCCTGTTTTATCAAGCTATCCTTTTTGTTGCCCTTTTCTCCAAACCGCCCATTATTTTCACGCGGCTGCCCTTTGTACGAGGCTGCATCTGTCGTTCTCTGTGGCTCCATATTTCGCCCTGGAGCCGTTTTTTCTTTTGGCGTAGGTAGTTTGTCCTGTCCTGGCTTTTCTCCGTTCTCAGGCTTATTTTCTGGGGTGCTCTGGTCTTCTCCTCCGAACAGACTACCCATATCTCCCATCCCCTCGTTCGGGTCCTGGATAGTGGCGTCTGCCTTCTCGATATCCTCATCGGTGATATTGGTCCACATGCCGGTGATTTCACTCTGGGCCCGCAGCTCCTTCAGGGCCGTACGCTGCGAAATCAGCCCGGCCTGGAAGGCTTTTGTCACGCTGTCCGTGTTCTTGCTCGCCAGGTCGCTCATCTCATCTTCGTCCGAACAGCTTGGTAACAGGAGTTTCGGCCGCGCCGGCCACATCCATCATGAACCGGTCGTACGTATCAGCGATGCCGCCGAACGTGTATTGATGCGTCTCGAAACTGTCATTTTCCCCGAGGATCTGCAGCGAGTTGTTGTTCATCATGGCGTTGAGGCCCATGATGGTCCGATACAGGTCCGCTTGTGCCTGCTCTCCGCCCGTCGCCAGAATCTGGCTCATGCCTTCCATCTTCATGACGCGAAGGTTGGCCATGAAAGTCAGCATGGCAATATTCCAGGAGACGTTGTCGCGCTTTTTCAGTTCGTCGATGACGTGCTCCAGCTCGCTGGCGCCCCAGTAATTTTCGGCCAGTTGCTCGTAGTACGGCAGCGGCTGCCCGATAAAGCGGATTATACGTGAATGGTGAACCTTGATTCCCTTGGGATACATGTCGCAGGTTACGTCGTAAAATTCGGGAAGCCCGAAGTCGCCGTCTGTCGGATCCTGAATCAGGCTGCTTTCCGGTGTGATACCGTTCCAGCGGTCCAGAACGAGCAGGCCCTTGTAATCGCCCGGCAGGAAGAGCGAGCCTTGCTCTGGGTACGCTTTCGGTCCAAAGTACATACCCGTCATGCGGCGGACGCCACGCCGGAAATAAGACCGGCAGGAGCTCTCGCTCATGTTCGTCCGATCCGCAATGGATCCCCAGCTTTCGCCCTGGATTCCTCGATACGTCACGACCTCTTTCTCAGTCGGTGGCAAATGCTCCAGGCACTGAGCGATGCAGTGCAGGACGGTCCGATACTTGTCATACTCTGCCCGCATCCTGCGCAGGGATTCCGGGTCGTCCTCCCGCCGCAGGCAGTCCGCTTCTTGCGATCTTGGCTTACTGAATCCTTCCGGGGATCCCGCCCACGAATCCGCGCCGTGAAATAAAACAGGCCGTCAGGATTTTCTTCCTGCGGCCTGTTTTTTGTACCGTTTTTGTACCACTTTAGACTTGAATAGTCGTTTAAACGCTGCTTTTATCGATGTTTGGGGCAGATTTTCTGTGGAAAACAAAAAATCCCCGAAACCGCTTTATAATGCAGTTTCGGGGTTGTTCTCCGTGGTACTCGGACTGGGGCTCGAACCCAGGACCTCTGCCATGTGAGGGCAGCACTCTAACCAACTGAGCTATCCGAGCATATAAAAACCATGCACCCCAGTTTCCCGCCCTGTATTCTTCGTACCGGGACGCGGCAGACTCTTCATCATGCCTCAGATGCATGGACAGGGGATATTGCTATCTCCGTTTTCTTATTGTACTACTTTCACGGGAAACTTTCCAGTCTTTTTTTCATTTGCGGCAATTTTTTTGGGATACATCGGGCCCGAAAGGGTGCCGTGCCCCCTGCCGCCGGCGGAATGGCCGGATAACGAAAAGCCGGCAGTGCGCGAGGCCCGCGCCTGCCGACCATTGTTTTGGTTATATCTTCCACATTGTCTTCAGTCCCGACGGATTGGGATGACCGATACCGTGTGCCTTACGGAAATATTCCTCCAGGTAAGATTTCAGGATGCGTTCCGTGGCCTCTGTTTTCGTCTGGCCTACCTCGTCGCTATACCGTTCCAGCAGATCCAGAACTTCCGTCTTCATGTAGAAATTTACACGGCGGCCGTCTTTTTTTGCTCTGCCCATAGTGATACCTCTTGCTTTCTTGATTGATTTGGTCGAAACGCGGCTGAAAAGTGAACCGGCATACGCCTCCTTTCCTCTTGAAATACCCCGGCGCGCTGTCCTGCGTGCCGACATATATATACTCCTCATTTCGACTTCATTATACAAAATGTGGAAATTTATGTCTAGATTCATTCGAAAGAAAATTTAAAATATTTCACATTCTTCCGACGCAAATGCTTTCTCCGGACCCTGCCCTTATAGTATAATAGAGAGTAGCGGAGTGCCTGTATCCTGCCCTTGAACGGGCTATGGCACTACTAACCCGAAGGAGGAAATGAAATGCTCAAAACACGTAAAGTCGTCATTATCGGCAGTGGCCATGTAGGTTCCCACGTCGCCCTGAACCTGATTCAGTCCGGTGAAGCGGATGAAATCGCCCTCATCGATATCGTTCCCAACAAGGCGGCTGCCCAGGCCATGGATCTGGACGACGGCATCGCCGGCGCGCTGTGCCGCCGCGACTGCAGAGTTTACGAAGGCACGTACGAGGATTTGAACGATGCTTCCTTTATGGTCGTGGCGTTCGGCCGTTCCCGCAAACCCGGCGAGACCCGCCTCGACATGTTCGATGACTCCATCCGTTCGGCCAACGAGGTGCTCGGCCACCTGAAGAAAGTCAACTTCAAGGGCATCATGATCAGCATCTCCAACCCGGCGGACATCATCTGCGAATATATCCGCCGCAAAATGGACTGGAACCCGCACCGCTGCTTCAGCACCGGCACGAGCCTGGAAACGTTCCGCCTCATGCGCGTCGTGCACGAAGTGACCGGCGTGTCCCGCCATTCCATCCAGGGTTTCTGCATGGGCGAACACGGCAACTCCAGTTTCCCCGTGTGGTCCCATGTCTTCATCCAGGGCGTCCCCTTCCTCGAACTGCGGAAGCATAAGGCGTTCCTGCGCAAAATCAGCTTGGACGAGCTGCAGACCCGCATCCGCCGGGCCGGCGATGTGGAAATCGACGGCAAGGGCTGCACGGAATTCGGCATCGGCAATGTGGCCGGCATGCTCATTTCCGCCATCCAGCACGACCAGAAGCTGGTCTGGCCCTGCTCCACCGTCCTGACGGGCGAATACGGCCAGAAGGACGTAGCCTGCGGCGTGCCCTGCGTACTGGGCAGAAAGGGCATTGAAAAGGTCCTCGAAGTGAAACTCCTGCCGGAAGAACAGGAAAAGCTGAACAAGTCCTGCGATATCCTGCGCAGTTTCCTGGAACGGGCCGATTCCGTAAAATAAGGCACCGCTGCGGCGTCACGGCGCCGCGAAGTGTCAAGGAGGTCATCCCATGAGTTCGTTCATTATCGATTCCACGTTGTTCCGCGACCAGGTGGGTACGGCGGAGATGCGCCAGGTCTTTTCGGATGAAACCATGATGCAGAACTGGCTGGACTGCTGGGCCGCCCTGGCCGAAGCCGAGGCCGAAGTCGGCCTGGTGCCGGAAGAGGCGGCGCGCCGCATCCGCGCCTGCGCGAAGTGGCAGAACATCAACTTCCAGACCGTCCGCGAAGGGTTCCAGACGACGGACCATCCCCTCATGCCGCAGATCCGCGAATTCACGCGTGTATGCGGACCGGAGGCAGGCGGCTATATCCATTGGGGCGCTACGACACAGGACATCATGGATACCGGTGTCGTGCTCTCCATCAAGCGGGCTTACGCCATTTTCGAACGGGACACGAAGGACCTGATCCGCCTCGCCCTGGAAAAGGCGGTTAAATACCGCGGCCTGGCCATGGCCGGACGGACGCACGGGCAGCATGCCGTGCCCATCACCCTGGGCTACAAGTTCGCCATCTGGGCCGATGAGTTCGGCCGCACGCTGACGCGGCTGGAAGAAGGAAAAGACCGGATTCTGCAGGGCCAGCTAGCCGGTGCCGCCGGCACGCTCGCCTCGTTCGGCAGGGACGGCCTCACCATTCAGGAAAAGTTCTGTCATAAACTCGGCCTGGCCGTTCCCACCATCACCTGGCACGTCGCCCGGGACAGCTACGCGGAATTTGCCGCGGACCTGGCGATTCTGGCCGGCACGGTCGGGAAAATCGCCAACGAAATCATCAACCTGCAGCGCACGGAAATCGGCGAAATCGAGGAAAGTGCCGCCAAAGGCCGCGTCGGTTCGTCGACCATGCCGCAGAAACGCAATCCCATGACCTGTGAGAACATCACGGCCAACGTGCGCGTCATCCAGCAGGATGCGGAACTCGCTTTCGGCGGCATGCTGCAGGAACACGAGCGCGACATGACCTTCTGGCAGGCCGAATGGAGCTATATTCCCCAAATGTGCATCATGCTCGCCGGGTCGCTCAACATGCTGGAAAACGTGTTCCGCGATATGGTTATTCACGAAGACCGCATCCGCGAGAACCTGCACAGCACGCACGGCCTCATCGTGGCAGAACGCTGCATGCTGGAACTGGGCCGCTACCTGGGCCGCCAGAATGCGCACGATGTCCTGCACGACGGCTGTATGAAAGCCTTCGAAGAAAAGCGGCATCTGCTCGATGTGCTGCTCGAAGATCCGCGCGTCACGTCGAAGCTGGACAAGGCGCTGCTGGAAGAATTACTGGATCCCGACCATTACACAGGCAGCTGCGGCGCCCTCGTGGACCGCGTGTACAACGCCTGGAAAGACAAGGTACAGCCTATCGGCCGCACCAGCGGCTTATAGATACCCGGCACCATCGCGGTGCCTGCTTTACAAACCATTATATTGGAGGTGCATTATGAAAGGTTACGCAATGCTGAAGATCGGCTCATCCGGATGGATTGAAAAAGACCGTCCTGCCTGCGGGCATATGGATGCCATCTGCAAACCCATCGCTGTCGCGATCTGCTCGTCGGACGTACATACGCTGTGGTCCGGGGCACTGGGAGACCGCCACAACATAATCCTCGGTCATGAGTGTTGCGCAGAAGTCGTCGAAGTCGGCGACATGGTGAAGGATTTCAAACCCGGGGACAAGGTCCTGGTACCGGCCATTACGCCGGACTGGAACTCCGCTGCCGCCCAGGCCGGCTGGCAGCAGCATTCCGGCGAGATGCTGGGCGGCTGGAAATTCTCGAATTACAAGGACGGCGTCTTTGCCGATTTCTTCCACGTCAATGACGCGGACGGCAACCTCGCCCACCTGCCGGAAAGCATCGACCCGGTGGACGCCTGCATTTTGTCCGACATGGTTCCGACGGGCTTCCATTCCGTGGAACTGGCCAACGTGCAGTTCGGCGACACGGTGCTGGTCGTCGGCATCGGCCCGGTAGGCCTTATGGCCGTCCGCGGCTGCGCCCTGCGCGGTGCCAGCCGGATCATCGCCGTCGGTACGCGCCCCGTCTGCCGTGAAGTGGCCAAAGCCTACGGCGCCGACGAATTCATCAGCTACAAGGAAGGGCCCATTTCCGACCAGGTCCTGGCCCGCACGAACGGCCAGGGTGTGGACCGCGTCTGCATCGCCGGCGGCAACGTGGATACCTTCGAACAGGCCATCCGCTGCCTGAAACCGGGCGGCGTCATCGGCAACGTCAACTACCTCGGCAAGGGCGATTACGTCAAAATCCCCCGCGTCGAATGGGGCTGCGGCATGGCAAACAAGACCATCGCCGGCGGCCTGATGCCCGGCGGACGGCTGCGCATGGAAAAGCTGGCCAGCCTCGTGACGAGCGGCCGCATCGACCTGCACAAAGAAGTCACCCATGTCTTCCACGGCAAAGAACACGTGGAGGAAGCGCTGTTCATGATGCGCGACAAACCGGCTGACCTGATCAAACCCGTCGTCATCTGGGATGACTGACGCGGACGCCTGACAAGGAGTCATTGTGAAAGTACTCATCATTTCCGGGTTCCTGGGGGCCGGCAAGACCACCTTCCTCACCCGCCTCGTCCGGCGCATGCCGGATGTGGATTTCGCGATTCTGGAAAACGAGTTCGGGGAAACGGACATCGACGCCAAAATCATCGGCCAGGACGTGGATTCCCTGAAAATCTGGGAGTTGACGGAAAACTGCGTCTGCTGTACCGGCAAAGCGGATTTCCTGACCAACCTCCTGACCATTTCCTCGGCCGTCGACCCTGACGTGCTCCTCGTCGAACCGACCGGGGTCGCCAAACTGGGAAACCTGATCCGCAACATCGAAGGGCTCCATTACGACCGGATCCGTATGCTCCACCCTGTCACCATCGTGGATGCCCATGCCTTTCTGTCGGAAAAGGAGTCCTACGATGAAATCTGCCTGGACCAGATCGCCCACTCGGCCACTCTCGTTCTGTCCAAATCGGAACAGATGTCGGAGGACGAACTGGCGCCCTGTATCCGGGAGCTGCGCCAATACAACGGCCATGCGGAAATCGTGACCGGCGACTACGACCGGCGCGAAGACGCCTGGTGGCGCGGCCTGCTGACGGACCTGGTGACCAAGGACAGCGGTGCGGAAGACGGAGGTCATGACGACCACGAACACACGCACCACCACGGCGAAGAGGATACGGAAGACCTCCATACGGTCACCCTGCACCATGTGTCCCTCCCCTCGCCGGTCCACCTGCTGGCCCTGCTGCAGGACATTGCAGAAGGGCGGTTCGGTTCCGTCCCCCGGGCCAAAGGATGCCTGCCCTGCCACACGCCGGGCGAATGGATCCGCTTCGACCTGGTGGACAAGCGCTGGATGATTTCCGGGTTCCCGGCCCAGCCGGAAGCCGCGGCCACCTTCATCGGCCGCGGACTGGACGAAACAGCGCTGCAGGAACGCTTTGAAAAAGTTTGAAAACGCAATTAAAAAAGGGAAGCCCAGCCACGTACATGGCTGGGCTTCTCTCTTTATCCCCTACGCCTCTTACGCCAGGGCGGCGTCCAGAGCCTTTTTCACATGGGCCTTGATGGTGTCGTAGTCATCGCCGGGGTGCGCTTCGTAGATCTTTTCCTTGCCTACATAAAGGGTGGGGGCATAGTAAAAGTCGTACTGGCTCACCACGTCGGGATGTTCCGATTCCTCGTACCCGTCGATTTCCACGGCGGCATAGGCCGGGTTTTCCTGTTTCAGTTCCGCGAAAGCCTGTTCCGCCTTGCGGCAGTACGGGCAGTACTGCAGATAGAAAAACGTGATCTTTTGCATGGTTTCCTCCTTATGGTCCCAATTCGTTCCAATCGGCACGGGCAGGGCCCGGCCGTCAATTCCTAGTATTTTAGTAATAATACCATATATCCATCCCGGGCGTCAAGCCGTACGGCCTTTTTTGACTCCGCGGCGGAGCTCCTGTTGCACTTTTTGTGATACCCTGCCCCGTTTGTGATATAATATAAGTTAATGCAAAAATAATTGCAGTAGAAATGTCCATTGAGGCCGTACAGATTCACTACATCTTACGCTAAAGAAGGGAAAGAACATGGCTCTTAAGAAATTCACTTTTGGAATCGGCAAGACGACGCAGGATGTCGAACTGCCGGAAGAACATATCAGCGAAGTGCTGGAAGGCCGCCCGGTGCCGGCCTGCGACGTGAAACAGGCAACCATTGAGGCCATGCGCCATCCCATCGGCTGCAAGCCCCTGCAGGAAATGTTCCACAAGGGGGACAAGGTGTGCCTCGTCATTGCCGATGTGACGCGCACGTGGAACCGCTCGTCCGAGTACGTGATTCATGTGGTCAACGAGCTGAACCTGGCCGGTGTGCCCGATGAAGACATGTATATCGTCTTCGCCCAGGGCACGCACCGCGAGCAGACGCCGGAAGAGGATGTCCGCGTCGTCGGTGAGGAAGTCACGAAGCGCATCAAGATGTACCAGCACCACTGCCGCAACAACGACGAGTTGACCTGCGTGGGCACGACGAAGCTGGGCACGAAGGTCATGCTCAACAAGTACGTCGTCGCCGCGGACAAGATCATCATCATCGACGGCATCACGGCCCACCTGTTCGCCGGTTACGGCGGCGGCCGCAAGCTGATCCTCCCCGGTGTGGCGGGCTGGGACACCATTCAGGAAAACCATTGCCACGCCCTGGCCGACCATTTCGGCGCCGGCATCAATCCCAAGACGCGCAACGGCATCATCCACGACAACCCGGTCAACGACGACATGATCGAGGCCATGTCCATGCTGCGCCCGACCTTCCTGGTCCATTCCATCATCAACACGGAAGGCAAGATCAGCAACATCGTGGCCGGCGACCCTTACGAAGCCTGGCTCGAAGGCACGAAGATCTGCTACGCCAACCAGCGCGTGCCGTTCAAGCAGCGTGCCGATGTCACCTTCGCGTGCGCCGGCGGCTATCCGAAAGATGTCTCCCTCTACCAGGGCAGCAAATGCTATGACCCGGCCGATGTGACGACCAAGCACGGCGGCATCATCATCGCCATCATGGAAGCCAGCGATATCAACGAGCCGGCGGAATACCTGGGCAGCTTCAAGTACGACAACGAACAGGATATGGAAAAGGACCTGCGGGCCTGCTTCACCATCCCCTTCTTCGTGGCCTTCAACCTGTTCTGCATGACCCACCGGTACACCATTTACCTGGTGACGAAGAAGGAGAACTTCGAAGCCATCCGCAAGACGAACCAGATTCCCTGCGCCACCGTGGAAGAGGCCTGGAACCTCGCCAAGGCACAGCTGGAGCGGGAAGGCAAGAAGGATTACACCATCAACGTCATTCCCCACTGCGGCAGCATCATTGCCGAAGAACCGAAACAGAAATAACGAAACAATGAAACTTACCGGACGGGAGGGTACATCATGAGCCTTATGTTTACGCTGGCGAAATGGATGATCCGCCTGTCGGGCAACAAGAAGACGACGGCCCTGCCGCTGGATGCTTTATGCGCCCGGCTGCAGGGCTTTAACCGTTCCCGTTCCTTCTCCCTGCCCCGGGACGGGCGGTTCCGCTACCGGGAGGAGAAGATCACGCTGGACACGGACGCGGGCACGCGGGAGACTTTTCCGTGCCTCGTCATGGAGCAGAAAGAGGCGGCCAGGCCGGAACAGCGGCGGGCCATCCTGTACGTGTACGGCGGCGGCATGCTCATGGCGCCCCTGCCGCTCTTCCTGCGTTTTGCCAAGAAGATGGGCGAACGGACCGGCGCCGATATCTGGTTCCCCTATTATCCGCTGTGCGACCGCTTCACCATGCGCGACGCCGTGCGCATGATCGCTGCCGCGTACGAACGCATGACCGGACTGTACGGCGACATCCGCTGGTACGGCTTTTCATCGGGCGGCGTCCTCATCTACCTGCTGGGCGCGTACCTGAACGACCTGCGCAAGCAGGGCGGGCCTTCCCTGCCCCAGGCGAAGCGCCTCGTCCTCGTGTCCCCCGGCGGTGTGCCCGTCGACGACGAGGAGCGGCGCCTCATGGCGAAAAAGGACGCTACGGACATGATGCTGTCGTGCCGCTACATGGACACCATCCGGCCGCTCCTGACGCACGGCCGCACGGATATCCCCGCCTACATGCTGACCGGCGAAGGGGCCGACCTGACGGGGTTCCCCGAAACGTGGATCTACTACAGCACGGACGAGGTCCTGTCCGTCAAGGCGCCGGCGTTCCTGAAGGCGCTGAAACGTTACGGCGTCCCGTGCCACCTGAGGCTGGCGCCGGGCATGCCCCACTGCTACTGCGCCACCCGGTGCGCCGAAACGCAGGCCGATTACGACGAAATCATCCGGATTTTGTCCTGAACAACCGAAAAAATAATGAAACCGCAGGGTCTGCGCCCTGCGGTTTTTTTACATGGTATGCTGTTTTGCGCTCATTCGTAGCAGGCGCACATGTTCACGACCTTGCCGCGCTGCACCAGGAAGATCAGTTCCTCGCCGCGGGGGCTCCAGGTCTTGTAGATATAGCGCGTGATATGGCTCGTCGGATCTTCCGATTTGACGTCCGGCGCGCCGTAGACGGACGTCAGGACCGATTCCGCCATGCCGACGAGGACGCCGGCCGGCGTGGCCAGGCCATTGTCGGACGAGCAGTTGATGAAGTCGGCGTAGGAGCCGCCGGGCAGTTCGTAAAAGGTGATGGAATAGGAATTGCCGTAGAGATACTGCGTAATGTAGCCGCCGTCCGATTTGGAATAGACGCGGCGCATATCCGTCGGTTCGCCGTAGATCTTTTTGACCTGCCACGGCGTCGTTCCCAGCGCCACGCCGCCGATGGCCACGCCGCTCGCGGAGATGCGGGCCTGGCAGGGCGTCAGGATGGCGCAGGACAGAAAGGCCGCCAGCAGGACGGCCCCCAGTTTGCGGGTCCAATGTAACACGATATACAACCTCTTTCCGTCAGTCCGCCAACGGGGTGGCGGATGCTTTTCCCGAAATCACTTTCTTCCCTTCCTGGTTCGTGCAGGTCAGGCGCAGGGTGACCCGGTCGTCTTTGATGGCGAAGACTTTTGCCTCCGTCGTCACAAAATCCCCTGTGTGGACAGGTGCCATGAAATTGATGTTGATTTCGCCGTTGGCCACCCAGGCTTCCCCGAAGATCTGCATGAGCAGTTCCTGCAGGAAGGCGGCGCTCAGCATGCCGTGGGCGATGGTGCCGCCGAACCGCGTCGTTTTGGCGAAGTCCGGGTCGATATGCAGCGGGTTATGGTCTTCTGCCGCGTCGGCGTAACGGTTGATCATGTCCTGCGTGACATGTTTGGCCGGCAGGGTGAAGATGTCCCCTTTATGAAGTTCCGTCATGGTTTCCAACTCCTTTGTTTCTGACAGGCCGTCTGCGGCCTCCCGGCCCGTTTCCGGGCGCGGGCCTCATTCCGGCAGGATGATCGTGATGCGGCTCGTAATGGCCGGCTCTCCCGCTTCCGTACGGGCCTCCACTTCGCGCACGACGAATTTGAGACCCCGTTTTTCCGCCTTTTCCACGACTCTCCCGCTGAGGATGACCTTGTCCCCCCAGTGCAGCGGTTTCATGTAATGGAAGGCCTGTCCTGCATGGATCGTGCCGTCGAGCAGCTCTTCGTCCGTCAGTTCCTCCCAGCGGGTGAACACGGCGGCCAGGGCCGGCGGGACCAGCTTCTTTTCTTCGTAGATGGGGTTCGTGTCCCCTACGGCTGCCAGGTACTCGCGTATCTTCTTTTCCGTAATGACATATTCTTTTTCCGGATATACCTTGTCCAGGTCGACATCCGCAAATCTGACTTTCATCGTAAAACACCTGCCTAACACACTGCCGCGCGGCACCGGGGCGCCGCGTTCCCTTGGCCTGCGCCGGCGGCAGGCTGCCGCGGCTGCAAAAGGCCATATCTGTATATAGTATTAATACGACAAAAAACCGGAAAATCCTTTTCGATTTCCCGAAAAGCACAAAAAAGACCGGGCGGGTCGAACCCGTCCGGTCTGCCTATGGTTCTGTCAGATTTTCCGTATGGCCGGCTGATACATCGCTCAGTCCGCGGCGGACTTGAAGGTCTTGCCGGCATCCTTTTCGTCGGCCTTCTTCTGCTGGCTCTCTTTCCAGAGGGCGTCGGCCACCGGAGCCCATTCCTTGGCGTAGGCATCGCACTTGCCGCACAGATGGTCCACGCTTTCCTGGGACTGCAGGTCCGTGGAGGGCGCGCCGCTGGATTTCACCATCTGGCGCAGTTTTTCCGGATTTTCCAGCATCGGGCAGGGCTGCAGCATGTTCTTGTTGAAGGGCTGGCCGTTGTGGTACGCCATGAAGAGGGGCGAACGCAGGGCTTCGAGGATCGTCTTGCTACGGATGTTCGAGTCGGAGTAATGGATGAACACACAGGGGTCGATATCGCCGTTGGCGTTGATGTGCAGGTAGCGGCGGCCGCCGGCGATGCACCAGCCGACGTATTCGCCGTCGTTCTGGAAATCAACCGCAAAGAGCGGTTTTTCCGTGCGGTATTTGCGGATGCGGCGGTAGACTTCTTTGCGCTGTTCCGCCGTCGGCAGCAGGTCCGGGGACGCATCGTTGCCAACCGGCATGTAATGGAAGTACCAGATGAAGTAGGCGCCCTTTTCAATCAGCATGTCGAAGTATTCTTCCGACGTGATGGACGCGAAGTTGGCGCGCGTGTAGCACGAGGAAATGCCGAAGAAGAGTTTCTTGTCGTGGAGCACTTTCATGGCGTGCTGCACCTTGTCGTACACGCCCTGGCCGCGGCGGCTGTCCGTGGCCTTTTCGAAGCCTTCCAGGGAAATGGCCGGTACCAGGTTGCGGACCTTGAGCATGCGGTCGGCGAAGGCTTCGTCAATCATGGTGCCGTTCGTGAACATTAAGAAGATGCAGTCCGGATGGCGTTCGCAAATGGTGAACAGGTCGTCCTTGCGCACCGTCGGTTCGCCGCCCGTGTAGATGTACATGTAGACGCCCATTTCCTTGCCCTGTTTCACGATGTCGTCGATTTCGTCCAGGGTCAGGTTCAGGCGATGGCCGTATTCCGCGGCCCAGCAGCCCGTGCAATGCAGGTTGCAGGCGCTCGTCGGATCCAGCAGGATCGTCCAGGGCACGTTGCAGCCGTATTTTTTACGGTATTCTTCCTGCTTGCGCCAGCCAATCAGGTCCGCATTGATGAAGAAGTTGACCAGGACCGTCTTAGCCACCTTTTCGTCCACATTCTGCAGTATATGCTGGATATATTTGCGGTACGGATGGTCCGGATTGTTCAGCACCTGGTGCAGGGCTTCGCGGGCGCCGGCATAGTGGGAATCATCGAAATGATCGGCCCAGTCCAGAATGCGGTTCAGGTTCTTTTCAGGATCCTTGTACACATAGTGGATCGCCTGCTCCAATCCAATTTTCTTCAATACTGCTACCGTATCCATAAAAAAACGCCTCCAATAAACCCGGATGTAAATACATATATTAAATAAAACGGCAGAAGGCGGCTTGTATCCGCTCTTCTCCCGTTTACTATAGTAGCAAAAGGCGCCGGGGAAAACCATGGTCAACCGTGCCGTGTATGTACAAATTCGAACATTTATAGCAAAAGTGTCTAAAAAACTGTCATCTTTTTCGCAAAAGGAGTATAATGTTGTAATGAAAAAGATGTTCCTGCGCGTAAGGACAAAAGGCAGGAACACAGTATGCAGGAAGGCAGGAAGGTGCAGGCATCATGCGCATTACGGAAAATCTGATTTTCTCCACGGCCCTGAAACTGCTCGAGGAGCAGCCGGTCTCGAAAATCACAGTGACGGACATCGTGCGCCGCTGCCAGATCAACCGCAACACGTTCTACTACCACTTTGCCGGCATGGAGGACCTGGTGCGGCGCCTGCTGCAGGCCAAGATGAAGGAGTTCCTGGGCCTGAAACGGCGTTTCCGCCGGCCCGTCACGTTCCTGTTCTACATGATGCTCGTGGCCGCCAAATACAAAAAGGTCGTCCTGAACCTGTACCATTCGGACATGCGCGGCGCCCTCGAATCGACCATCGAATCCATCTGCCACTATTACGCCCATCTCTATATGTCGTCGCTCCAGAAGATGAACCTGTCCGACACGGACCGGGAGCTGCTGATCCGCTATTGGAAGACTATCGCCAGCGGCATCTTCCTGGACTGGCTCAAACACGATATGGAGTACGACATGCCCCATGCCATCAAGCGCATCTGCTTCCTCATGGCGGGCAACAAGTCCCTGTCCTCCTTCGACCAGGTGAAAAACTGACAGAGAAACGCAAAAAGCAGTTTTGCCTCCCCCGGCGGGTTTCCGCGGGAACGGCAAAACTGCTTTCTTTTTTGTCTGCGTCAGGGAGCGGTCCGGCTCACTTCGCCTTGGCGTCGGCCTTGGCCTGGAACTTTTCACTGTACACGGCGACCCGCGTGTGCCTGCCGCGGGAAATGACGCCGGTTTCGTCCTTTGCTTCCAGGTCGAATTCGAAGATACGGCCTTCGTGCTTCGTCAGGGTGGCCGTCACGGTGAAGGCCATGCCCAGGGGCGTCGGCGCGTCGTGGCTCAGGGAAATGAAGCTGCCCACCGTGGTCGTCCCGGCCTCGCAGTATGTGCCGGCCAGCAGCTGGGCCGCCTGTTCGTAAAGCCGCGCCAGGACAGGGGTGCCCAGAACGCGCAGCGTGCCGCTGCCCACGCGGACAGCCAGCATGTCTTCCGTAACGGTCTGTGTCAGCGTCTTGCTGACAGGTTTAGCAGTTTCCATCGTTTCATCCTTTCCGTTGGCTGAAAAAATCAGAGTTTCTCCAGCATGGCCAGCGTGTTGTCCAGATACGGCAGGTCCGCCTCTTCCAGCGTACCGGCATCGACGGCTTCCGCCAGTTTCGGGTCCACGGGAATGCGGTCCCGGCAGGCCAGGCCGTGGGCTTCGGCCACTTCGTCGACACGGCTCTTGCCGAAAATGCTGTATTCCTTGCCGCAGCCGGGGCACTTGAAGTAACTGTAATTCTCAATGAGGCCCAGGACCGGGATATCCATCATCTTCGCCATGTTGACGGCCTTTTCCACGATCATGCCGACCAGTTCCTGCGGCGAAGCGACGACCAGGACGCCGTCCAGGGGCAGCATCTGATAGGCCGTCAGGGGCACGTCGCCCGTTCCGGGAGGCATGTCGACGAACAGATAATCCACGTCGCCGTAGATGACGTCGGTCCAGAACTGCTGCAGGGCGCCGGCGATGATGGGCCCGCGCCACACGACGGGATCCGTTTCGTGGGGCAACAGCAGGTTGATGGACATGACCCCGATGCCCGTCTTCGTGCGGGCCGGGTAGATGCCGGTGTCATCCATGGGCACGCGGCCTTCCAGATGGAACGTTTTGGGAATGGACGGTCCCGTGATGTCCGCGTCCAGGATGGCCACTTTCTTGCCGGCCCGGCGCATGCGCACCGCCAGGATCGACGTGACCAGCGATTTGCCGACGCCGCCCTTGCCGCTCACGACGCCGATGACCTTCTTTATATGGCTCTGCGGATGGCAGGGTTTGCGGAACGATGCCGTCCCCTGCTGATCGTCGCAGCCTTCTTTTACGTTGCAGTGTTCGCAATCATGGTTGCAGTCTGCCATAGCGTATCATCCTCTCTTTGCTTCTCCGGTGCCTTCGCGGCACTTTCTTTAACTCTACATCAAGTCCCGCGCACTGTCAAACCGCGATTTGCTTTTTTGTCCTTTTCGTGCTAAGATGTACTGTGCAACGGGGGTGTAAAGGTTTCGACGGGTATAGGTGCCGTACGATAAGCGAGCCGTGGTTCCATCTGCACGTTAATCGGTGGACGTTTAAATTTAAACGCAGATAACGATTTTGCACTGGCTGCCTGAGTTCAGGTGACCCGTTCTGCCACTCCGGCTCCCGCAGGAGCGGACAGGACGACATTTAGCGGGATCGCCGGGTACTGACGTCCGTAAGTCCCGGTCAAATCTACGGAATAGCGATTGCAAAGCCGGTCGGCAGGCGTTGTGAAAGCGAAACCCAGTATGCTGTCTGCGCTCGGAGAAATTCGTAAGACAATATGTTCGGACAAGGGTTCGACTCCCTTCACCTCCACCAATTTTTCATGCTGCCAACGGCAGCGACCCAACCGAAAACGACAGAAAAGCTTTGGCTGCGGCCGAAGCTTTTTATTTTTATATGACACGGCCGTCTGATTGACTTATAATATAGGTGTAGCAATCTGCGGAAAGGAGGGATTCTTTTGCTGAACCAGGATGCCCTGGACTTCATCCAGGCCAACACGCCCTTCGCGCAGGACCTGCTCATGGCCCTGGCCCAGATTCCCTCCCCGTCCCTGCACGAGGAAAAGCGGGCCCAGTTCTGCAAAGCCCTGCTGGAAAGCTGGGGCGCCCGGGACGCCTATATCGACGAGGCCCTCAACGTCGTCCTGCCCATGGACATCGACAGCGGCAAGCCCCTCGTCGTCTTCACGGCCCACTCCGACGTGGTCTTTCCCGACACCTCCGTCCTGCCCCTGCGGGATGACGGCGAACGCCTCTTCTGCCCCGGCATCGGCGACAACACGGCCAACCTGACCACGCTGCTGCTCTGCATGAAGTACATCATTTCGCGGCGCCTGCAGCCCCGCAAGTTCGGCGTCCTCTTCGTGGCCAACGCCGGCGAAGAAGGCCTGGGCAACCTGAAAGGCACGCGGCGCATCGACGCGGATTACGGCTCCCGCATCAAGGAATTCTACAGTTTCGACGGCAAAATAAACGGCATCACGGACCACGCCGTCGGCTCCAAACGGTTCCGCGTGACCGTCCGCACCGCCGGGGGCCACTCCTTCAGCGGCTTCGGCAATAAAAACGCCATCGCCGAGCTGTCCTCCATCATCGCGGACATCTACCATATCCAGATTCCGGACGACGGCATCGCCACTTACAACGTGGGCACCATCGAAGGCGGCCTGTCCATCAACTCCATTCCCGCCCAGGCCTCCATGCTCTGCGAATACCGGGCCGATTCCCTGCGCAATATGAAGTACATGGACAAGCGCTTCCGCAACATCTTTCTGGCGCACCACCAGTCCGATGTGGGCGTCGAGGTGGACGAACTGGGCTGCCGCCCCTGCGAAGCCATGGGTTTCTTCGCCGAAAAGCGCCGGCAGGAAATGGTGCGGACCGCCGAGGAAACGATCCGGCGTTACAACCCGAACCTGCAGGTCTTCATCTGTTCCGGTTCGACGGACTGCAACATCCCCCTGTCCAAAGGGATTCCGTCCATCTGCTTCGGCTTCTATTCCGGCGCCGGCGCGCACACGCGCAACGAGTACCTGTGGAAATCCTCCCTCGTACCGGGCTACAAGGTGTGCTTCGACACGGTCCTCCCCTATTTCCAGCCCGCCCTGTAAACTGCTATATCAAACAGACAAATACCGGCCTGCGGCCGGTGGAATGCCAGGCACTCCACCCGCTGCAGACCGGTTTTCCGCGTCTTCAGGGGCTCTTTGCTATTTGTTTTGCCGCGGCTGCAGGGCCTTCCCCTGCCCCTGCAGCAATGCTGCGCGGGCCGCCAGCCGCTGCGCCGCATCCCGGCGGGTGCTGCTGTCGTAAAGCACCTGCTCCCAGCGGCCGTAGACGGGGTTGGGCAGCAGGAAGAAACGCGTGCCGAAGTCCGCTGCCTGCGCTTCGGCGGCGGCGTTGCGGTGTGCCTCGTCCATGAAGGCCGTGTCCAGGGGGAAGTCCGCCAGGCTGTCGCCCAGGTAGCAGAGGACGCGGTACCGTTTTTCCAGTTTTGCGAAGACGGGCTGCTTGTTCCCGTCGCCGCTGTTGCAGAACAGGTGCGCTTCGTCGGCGTTGGGGAAACCCAGGCGCTGCAGGGTGCGCAGCGTGGCATCGCGGTCCTGCGGGCCCCGGTTCGTCACGTAGAAGGCCTGGACCCGCCACTGGCGCAGGTGGTTCAAAAAGCGGGCGGCGCCGGGCAGGGCTTCCTGCCGGTCACTGCCGAGCCAGCGGTTCCACAGGGCCAGCCGCTCCGGGCCGGCCGCGTCGGATTGCGCCACTGCCGCCAGGTAGGGTCCGTTGTCCAGGAGCGTCTCGTCCAGGTCGAAGACGACGGCCAGGCGTTCCCGGTCCGGGTGGTACCGGTTCCGCGGCAGGACGCGGCGGAAACCGGACAGACGCAGTACCGTGCTGTACACGCGGCGGTCCGCCTGTTGGAAGGTCTGGCAGCACAGGGCCCGGTATTCCGCCGCCTGGCGCTGCCACAACACGGCCGTCGCGCTCTGGCCGTTCAGCTGCCGCCAGGCTTCGGACGGCGCGGCCTCCAGCGGGGCCGGGACGGCAAGGAAAAAGGCCGCCGCCAGCAGCGCCGCGGCAACGCGGCCGGGACGGAGGAACAGACGCAGGGAGAAGGACATAGGAACACCGCCTTTCCGGAAATTTCAAATATAACTTTCTTTTATTTATTACATGTAAAATCCGTATTTTACTTTATACGCATTCGGCGTTATAGTTAAGGTGAGGTTAGTTGTAAAATGAATTTGAACAGTTAATCAAAAAACAAAAATCCATAGTGA
>OICL01000078.1_pt1 | contig 62495 bp, 76 predicted proteins | sample 1581231 | NCBI WGS metagenome assembly OICL01 (sample SAMEA3882542, study PRJEB24775) | human gut metagenome | biome: human-associated habitat; feature: intestine environment; material: feces | place: Netherlands | collected 2009/2010 | reverse complement strand
TAATAGTAATGAAAACTATATTCATTCCTAATAACTAATAGTAATGAAAACTATATTCATTCCTAATAACTAATAGTAATGAAAACTATATTCATTCCTAATAACTAATAATAATGATAACTGTTTTCATTCCGATTCCGCCGCCCAAATCATACTAAAATAATAACTTATTAAAATAATAACATATTAAAATAATAACTTATCAAAATAATAACTTATCAAAGTAATAACTTATTAAAATGGTATGTTAAGCTGCCGCCCGCCCGCCGCCCCGAGAAAAAAGTCAAAAAAAGTTTATAAAAGTCCAAAAAAGTTATTGACCTTCTAACTGAAAGAGCGTACCTTGTATCTATCAAGGGAAGGGGAATAGGTCCCCAACCCACCAATAGGACAATATAAAAGGAAGGTGAAAAAAGACGAAAAAAGTTGTTGACAGTATAACCCCACTCCGGTTATAGTGTCAGTACAAACCGGAAGGTATTCCTTCCACTGCATAGGTTCTTTATACCATACAGCAACCCGCCCATGCCTGGGATAGGCACGTGATGTCGGGTAAGCCGAACTGCAGGTGAAAGCGCCCTGCTCCATAGGGATAGAATGACGTATCGTTCGGTACAGTATAGGCAGCCGATGGCAGGCTGCTACGTACTGATGGCATGCCGTGCGATATATGATGTGACTACAGACCTGCATACCCTCTAGGGTATCACGGCCTGCACGCTATCAGAGTACACGGGATACCGAAAAGCCCACATTTACCAAGACGGTATTGTGCGCAAAATCGCCGTGATTCCAGTTTCCTGTATATGACATGGACCCCTAGCTGTCCCTTGCCTTCCGTCCCGCGGAAGAGGCACGGCAGGCCTGCTCCCATATCCTCTATACAGGACGATAGCCTCTACAAGTACGGATGCACCATGGTATGCAGGGAAATAGTCAACAATCCAACGCCACATAAAACGACAAAAACCGAAAACCAAAAATCAAATGGAGTACAAAAATGACTACTGAAAATCGCGATGCTTTTATCAAGAAGTTTCACAATCCCCTTTTCGGTGCGGAAATTTACGCCGCTACAAGGGTTCAAGCCGGTCTTGTCCGTGTCTTCTCAAGGGCTGAGCAGAAAGCCTTTAACCGTATTGCGAACCGCGGACCTCTTGAAGATGTCGAAGACCTGTGCATAGCTTACCGCCTGATAGGTGGTAAGGTGGCATCTGAATCCCGTAAGCGGTTGACCTTCCTGCTTTATGGTGAAGTGAAGAACGAAACCAAGAACGGGAAAGTCACCCACTACATTGAACACAAGACGGACAAGGAACTGAAAGCGGCATGGACCGCGAAAAAAGACCTTATGAATCGTGTTAAGCTGTTGGGTGAAAATTTTGCCTACGTAACTAAAAACTCTGATAAGGTGGAGGCCCTTCTGAAAGCCTACGCAAAACTTTCGGAAGAGGACCAATCAGTCTTCCTTAGAAAGCTGAGTGACCTTATGGGGAAATAAGGAAATAGGTTGGGGATTTATCCCCAACCTATTTATTACTAGTCTTGTAATGGATAGGGTATGTACCCTATCCATTTAATTAGCTATTAACTTAAAGGTACACACGTGTACACGTGTGTACCAGTAACTGGAGGGAATCGTGCGTGCTCTGGCAAATTCATGGTTCGATAAGTGGACAGTTCCGGTACGGAGGTGTACCGGGACTGTCTAAATAATTCGGGTATTTTCCAGCCCGAGAATAAATATGGTATTTTCTGGGCGCAAATTAATTCCGGTATTTTTCCCACAGCAAAAATAAATCAGGTATTTTTCTCACGACAAATTAATTCGGGTATTTTCCAGCCCAAAAATAAATACGGTATTTTTCCCACGCTAGAATTAATTCCGGTATTTTTCTCGCGCTAGAATTAATTCAGGTATTTTCCAGTGCAAAAATAATTCCGGTATTTTTCTAAGTGACAAAATTAATTCCGGTATTTTTTCGCCCGAAAAATAAATACTGTATTTATTTTTGCGCTGGACAGCGGGTGGACAGCGGCTGGACAGGGCAAGTGGACAGAGTGGACAGAAGTCTGTCCACTTGGTCGAAAAAAAGTTCAATGATTTCAGTAGGTTATCACTTACTGTTTTTGACTCTGTCCGTCCTGTCCAGTACGGGAAATTCAGGTATTTTTCTAAGTGGTTGAAATTCCTGTACTTTTTTGTGGGTATATTATATTATTATTTTATTTTGGACAGTAAAAAAAATATATATATAATATAGAGGGGTCAGGAGGAGGGGGAAAATATAAATATATATTATATAAATATATATGTGTGTTTTCCGGAGCTCTGTCCACCTGTCCGCGTAACCCGCTGTTTTTATTGGCAATCCGCGACAGGGCTGGACAGAGAGCTTGTAACCCCTTGAAATCATTGGACATCTTCTGTCCACTAAAAAGAGGCAAGAGTTACTCTTAGTATTCTAGAGTAGGGACAGTGCTTCTGTCCACTCTGTCCCGTCCACTGTCCACTGTCCCGTCCGCTGTCCGCTGTCCACTGTCCAGTGTCCCGTTGTCCACTACTGGACAGTCCTTCTGTCCACTGTCCACTGTCCCGATTTGTCCCGTCCACTGTCCACTGTCCAGTACAGGATACAGCCCACATAAAAATACCTGATTTTTCCACACAGAAAAATACGCTATTTTCCACACAGAAAAATAGTTGATTTTTCCGCAGGGAAAAATACAGGATTTTCCCCGGGCAAAAATACAGGAGGAAAAATGAAACTTATTAATCTGACTCCGCACGACATCAACATCGTAGCGGAGGGTACTTCAATTATTCTTGAAACCATCCCCGTATCTGGTGTTGTCGCCCGTGTGGGTATGGATGAGGAAGACCTTGGGGTGAAAGGGAACATCCGTTTTGTGCGGGTGCGTCCCGGACGTCCCGTTAACGTACCGGAACCCCGTCCCGGGACGCTGTTTATTGTGTCCCGTGCGGTACAGGAATCACTCCCTGAGCGGCACGATTTAATCGTGCCGACTCACATGGTGAAGTCTCCGGACAGGCGTACCATTATCGGGTGTGCCGCGTTCTCTGTGAATTAGGAGATGAGATATGAAGCTAAGTAAGATGTTCATTAAACATTGTCCCGAGGTTGCGGAGCTGTACATAACGCCCCGAAATTGCGGATTCTACGAATGCAATGGTGCTGAGGCTGTTGCGCTTGGGGCCCGTGTCGTACAGGACACGGGGCAGGCTGGCGCGCTGATAATCGGCGGCGCCACTGTGGGTATAACCCCACAGGGGTTATATTATATGGAAGGGCATGACCTTCCGCGATTATATAATAGAAACGAAGGAGGCAGGGCGTTTGACATTCTGCCGGACGGGCAGAAAGTTGTCCTCCTCTTCAAAAAGGAGGGGGACAGGCGTCCTTATTACAATCTCACTCTGTACTACTACAGTACAGGAGAGATTGAGGCGGTAGACTTGGGCTATCCGCCAGAATGGATAAGCATACGGATATTGAAAAACTGCTTGGGCCGTGTATCTATCACGGCCACATCGTCCGCAACCTCTAAGACGAGGTACGTGGTATGGGAGTAGGACATTTCCCTGTTCACTGGCTCGTGTGCAACAGGGGGAAAACCGGGAGCAGGTACAAGAGGGTTGCTTTCGCGTGGGCTTTGAACTTTATGTTCAAAGACTGCCGTCTTCTCCCTGCTGGATTCTTTGAACTCATCTTTGATATGTACCATGAGAAGTATCCGCTTACCGCTCTCAGGAGTATGCTCGACTGGCTTAAAAGTCCGGTCGGGTCTGACAGATTCAGGCCTGTAACGGCTGACAGATTAACCCGTGAGATGGCAGACGGGTTCACATCCTATCTCCAAAATGACAAGGGTATTGTGAAGGAACGGGGCATTGCCCTGCTCCAGTATCTGAGGGCCCGTTATCATTCAGCCGTGACCAGTGAGCAGGGGCTTGTCCGGGTTGCTGAGATGATGGTCATGCTCAGTTTGCCAATGAGTCTTAATAAGGACGCTGTGGAAGATACGTCCCGGTACAACTGGTTCATGGCTATGCACCTGCTGTACGGGTACGGCAGACAAAGGAGCCTGCAGGACTTGGAGCATCTGTACAGGGTGTTCCCGGAGTATTCCTGTACAGTTCCATTCCGTAATAACCAAAAATCGCTGGCCCGCATTACTACTGTGGGTCGTGAGGGTCTGTCTCTTACAGCGGCGGACCTCCGGGACATTATCAGAAGCATTACATTTGCAAATGATAATTATGCACTGGCGCTGTACTCGCTTCTGCGCAGCCTGAGAAAATACGGCCATCCCATGGCCGCATACGCAACAAAAATAATAGCATTCTAAGAGGTAAGTAAAATGACTAATGAAGTTCGCGCCTGTTATCTGGATATGGGATTTGTATTGACTGGTCAGCCTAACGGTCAGAAGTTTCCCGGGTATGACAAGCCGGGGGATTATACACCTGAGGTCAGGCAGGATTATGTTCTGCCTGAATGGGCGAAGAAATACTTTGCACAGTGGCTCCGTTTCAGCGCCCGGTTAGGAGCGCTGTACGTTACTGGCCCGTCCGGATGTGGCAAGACGTCCGCCATCAAACAGGTGGCGGCACGGGCTAACTGGCCCGTGTATGAGTGTACCGCTCACGGGCGCCTTGAGATGGCTGACCTTATCGGGCATCTGTCCATGATGAAAGATGGGAGTATGTCCTTTCAGTACGGGCCCCTGTCTCTGGCCATGAGGGATGGCGGGCTGTTCCTGCTCAACGAGATTGATTTGTTAGACCCCTCTATTGCGGTTGGTCTTAACTCTATTCTGGATGGGTCGCCGCTCATTATTCCTGAGAATGGGGGTGAGATTATCCGTCCGCACAAGCGGTTCCGGTTCATCGCTACGGCTAACAGTAATGGCGGCGGTGATGACTCCGGTATGTATACCGGTGTGCTGGTGCAGAACATGGCGTTGATTGACCGGTTCTCGGTCATCAGGGCCGGGTATCTCGATGAGGATACAGAAGTATCTATTGTTTCCCGCCATAAGGGCAGTATTCCGGACGATGTTGTCAGGAATATGGTCTCCCTTGCGGCAGCGGTAAGGGCGGCGAATGTCGGTACGGGAGAAGGTGTGCCCGTTGCCAAGACATTCAGCACAAGAACGCTTGTGCAGTGGGCTGAGTGGACAAATGCCGTGTCATCCATGGCTGACCCGAACGGCCCCAGTCCTCTCCGTACCGGGCTGGACATCGCGTTACTGAACTCGTGCTCCGTGTCAGACAGGGTTGCCATACTGGAGATGGCGTCCCGTATATTTGGTGAAGACGTTATGGGCACGGCGGATGGTAAGTCCGGGTCTGGCTCTGATGATGTGCTTGAGTAGTGTGGAGGTTTAAAATGATTGTAAATATCAAGGATGTTGTCTCTTCTTCTGTGATTATCATGCCCGAGATTAAGGTCTGGACGGGCATGTCAAAGCTTACTGCGGGCGACTTCCCTCCGGAAGTACAGAAGAACCTGCCGCCAGACTATCTGGCGAAGCTTGGGAGCAAACAGCTCCTGCCTAAGGACTACCTGCGTGAGCCGGGGATTATACGCTCACGTACATGGAACAGTCTCGTCCGTGTAGGGACTCATTTCCTTGGTGGGTTCCTGATTCCTAAGGTTCGTATACAGGAGGTGGAGGATTTCCTGCATACGGACAAGACTGACTTTGAAGCGGCTGTCAGGGCTATTCTCAGCGGTCTTCCCAAGGCTGTTGAGGAGTGGCTGGCGCAGACGCCAGACAAGTGGAAGTTCGCTATCTCTTCCGCCATTCCTACGGCCGGGGACATTGCTTCCCGGTACTCGTATGACTGGTATGAGTACGCCCTTGACCCGGAGGCATGCAACAACGGCAGTGCGCCGCTTGGCAGGGTGCTGTCCAGCGCGTTCACTGATGAGATTGCCGCTCTTGCCAAGCGGCAGTATGAGATTATTAAGCTGAAGTCAAGCGTGTTTGGCTTCAAGCTTAAGGGCATGGAGTCCCTGCGGGAGAAGCTTGAGGGGTACAGGATTACACTTCCCCTTGTGGGGCCTGTCATTGCCGCTCTGGATGACGCTGTGAAGAAGGCGCGTAACAGCAACGAGGGGATTAATGACCTTAAGAGTCTGCTTAAGATTATGTCTGACCCTGCGTCACTGGATACGTTCCTCTCTTCTGGCGGGGTCATGTCTGTCCCTGTACAGGAACCTGTGAAGGAACCGGAACCCGAACCGGAACCCAAGCCCGAACCGAAGCCTGTGGAAGACAGGCGGACTGAGCTTGAGCGTCTGCTTGCTGAGCTTCAGGAGAAGCTTGGTAAGAAGGAACCCGAACCCGAACCCGAACCGGAACCGGAACCCGAACCCGAACCGGAACCGGAACCCGAACCCGAACCCGAACCCGAACCGGAACCCGAACCCGAACCCGAATCTGCACAGGCTCCTGTGCAGAATCAGCCCATTATTCTGGGCTACGATGACGATGAGGAAGAGTTTTAAGGAGGTGTATCATGTCAGAGAATGGCCTTTTTATAACATCAATGTCAAAGCTTGCGTCCATGCTGGGGGCAAGATACGGCGTTAAGGTACAGGTGTCAGGCACAGGTGCCTTTACAAATTACAGCGGTAAGAGTCCTATAATTAATCTGCCGCTTGTCACTGCTGAGCGTGGTCAGGAGGTGCTGCTTCGTGGGTACATTGACCATGAGGCTGGGCATGTCCGGTATACGGACAGAAAAATATTTAATAACGCCAGAGTGCAGCAAGCCTATCTTGTGAAGACTCTCTGGAACATCTGCGAGGATGTGTATATAGAGCGCCGTATGTCTGCGGCGTTCAGGGGGTGCGGGCAGAACTTACGGCGTATTGCTATCATACTGTTCCGTGGGAAGATAGAGCCCACTACCAGTGAGCCTGTGCTTGAACAGGCACTGAGTTATATCCTGTATGGGTGCAGGAGTATTCCCGTACAGGAACTCAGACCGGAGGCGGCGGTTCTGCGGGACGCGTTCCCGTGGCCTAGTATTCTTCCTGAACTTGATAAGCTTATAGCCCGTTCGGCTGTGACGAAAAACTCAGATGAGTGCCTGTCCCTTGCTGAGGAAATGGAGGCTCTTATTATTTCTGCCTATAAGCAGGAGTATGGCGAGAAGCAGAGTCAGCAGGATAGTCAGGGTCAGGACAGTCAGTCTGGTCAGGGTCAGGACAGTCAGTCTGGTCAGGGTCAGGGTAGTCAGAAACCACTCACTAAGGCAGAGCAGAGGCTAGCCGCCTCGCTGAAGAAGAAGCTTGATAAGGCCATTAACAAGATAGCAAAATCGCATATCAGCAATGACAATATAACCCCCGGAGAATTGTGGGAGATAATGAAAAAGGACATGGCCAAGAGTATTAACGCTGGTCATGGCTATTATAGTTCTGGAGTGGAGGACATACGGTGCAAGCTTGATATTGGTAAGGCTATCGCTGAGAAGCTTGCGCCTAGGGACGACATCGAAAAGTATACGGGATGTCGTAGTATGACTATAAGAAAGGCTGCTGGTTGTAATCCGCTGTCACAGGAAGATATTATTCTCGGTGACAGAATGGCTGTCCAGCTTGCCAGCAGGATGTCGTCCGTTCTTCAGACCCGTTCTCTTGTCAAACGTGGTACTGGGTCAGTAGGAACAAGGCTTGATAACCATAGGCTGTATCGTCCCGCTGTCGGTGACGCCCGTATTTTCCGTCATGATATACCGGGACGGACTCCGGATGTGGAAATTATGTGTCTTGTGGATACATCCGGGTCAATGTACGGGGACAGTATCTCTACGGTTAACCAGACCGTGTATGCTATCGTGAAGGCCACGCAGAATATCCGTGGCTGTGCTGTGGGTGTCATGTCTTTCAACTCGATTATGGAGTCAGTAAAGGATATGCATACTCCGGTGCCTCCGGTACGGCTGACAAAGATGGAGGCGAACGGCGGCACATTCCTCGGCAGTGCGCTGATGCGTGTACTGGACTGCTTCACGGAGAAGGCACGCCGTCATGTTGTTATCATACTGACTGACGGTATGGCTGATGACCTGCCTATTCTGTCTTCTGCTCTGGACAGGGCGGAGCAGAATGCCGTTGAGGTGTATGGCCTCGGCATTGGAGACGGCGGTAGTTATATCGGTGACGTCATGGGCATGAAGCATTTCAGAGAAGTTCGTCAGAACAGTGCGATTCCGGCGGCTCTGCTTGGTATGCTTGGGGAAGCTCTGCGTATCTGAAGTGAACAAATATCCCGTTAGGTGTTGACACCTAACGGGATATGAAATAAGCGAAACAAAAGGAGGCAAACGATATGAAAAAGTATCTTATGAACACGGCCACGGGTTCCATCGACACGGAGGAAAACTGGGTCAGAGACTGGCGCAGTATGTCAAATGAAGAGTGGGGGTCGGATGAGTTTGACCCGTTCGGTCTGCTTGTCGAAGTCCGTAAGAATGACAACGGTGAGTGGGAGGAGTTCGATGATGAGAATAATTAAAGAGTTTATCGCAGACCTTAAGATGCCGCTTACCAAACTGGAGGTGGCCTGCGAACTTGGGCTTCTGGCTTTCGTCCTGACAATCTGTATCATAGCCACATTGGTACAGGACTCATCTGTTGCGGAAGCGGGAAAGCCCGTTGTCGTGGAGCGCATCCATACTGAGATTAAGGAAGTCCCTGTTTATATCGCTAAGCATGACGGGCTCAAACCTGACAACAAGCTGGCTGATAAGAACATCAACTTCCTGAACGTCAAAGCTCTGCCGGGCGGACAGAAATGGAAAGGGCAGGTTGGTGTGGACAGAAGAGGGTTTGTCATTTTCTCTTCACCTGAGTACGGCATACGTGCCGCCGCCCACATATTAACGGCATACTATCTCAGGCATGACAAAGACACACTGACAAAAATAGTAAAAAGATTCTCGACATCAGACCAGAAAGACTATACTGTCTTCCTGTCACATCAGATGAAGCTCGGGGTAAATGAGCCTTTCCATGTACTGGAGAGGCTTCCGGAGCTCATGCGCTGTATGGCACGGTATGAATGCGGACGCTGGCTTCCCAAGCGGATGTTCGTAGGGTATGACATTGCGTCAGCAAGCTACCGGCTGGGAAAGGAGAAGAAAAGTGCAGATTGATGTTATTGATTATGGTCAGTACTGGATGCGCTACGCACAATACGGACTGGGTTTGTCATATGGGCTGACGTCCGGGAAAAATATAGACGATATTCCCGGGGAACTGGACGAAAGATTAGAGACTGTAATGAAAAGGCTTGCGGGTATTGGCAACGGTGAGGATAAGTTCCTCCGTCAGATTCCCGTGTGCTATAACATACAGGCTCCCCTGTACTGGTGGTCCGAGATGGATACGTACAAGGTTGGCACAACGGCGCAGAGTGAGAGTACCATGCACAGCCTTGGCTCTGTACCCAAGATTACTCAGGATATGTTTGAGCGTAATATTCCGGATGGAATCCTTAATGAGTTGAACGTTGTACTCAACAGATACAGGGTTTCTCATAGTGATGTGGATTTCATGATGCTTAAAAATATTCTTCCATCAGGCTGGCTTCAGCGACGGATGTGGACGGCAAACTACGCTGTTCTGAAGAACATCTACAGGCAGAGGAAACATCACCGTCTGCCTGAATGGTGGCAGTTCTGTGAGACAGTGCGCAGCAGTACGCCGATTTGTCTTCAGGCTATTTTTAAGGGGGTGTAATTATGGCAACATTTCAGGAACAGATGATGAAGATTGTTCTCCCCCGTCTGATTGACGGGCTGAACAATCTGAAGAAGGAAAATACGTCTCTTGAAGAGCGTATTAATAAGCTGGGGGAAAACGTACAGGAACTCATCAAACAGGTACAGGAACTGTTTGTGGATACGGATGACCATGTTAGCCGGCTGAACAGTCTTGAGGCTGCGCTTGTGCATATGCAGGAGAAGCGGAGACGCGGACGTCCCCGTGCCAAGAAGGCGCAGGACCCCGTGGCCATGGTCGAGCAGGCGGCGCAGGAAGCGCAGGCTCCCGTCGTAGAGACGCCGGAGCAGGCCATGAACGAGATTCCGTTCTAGTTGACTCATTATCCAAATTGGTATAGCGTCTATTCAAGGAGGGCGCTATGCCAGCAAAGATGAACCTTATGGGCAGGCGCTTCGGCAAGCTGACTGTGGTTGCCGAAGCGCCTAAGAATAATTCGGGAAAGGTGCGGTGGCTGTGCCGCTGCGACTGCGGAAAGGAGCGCATTGTAATAGGTACGTTTCTTACTACTGGCAGAGTTACATCATGTGGCTGTGAGAAGAATGCGAAGCAGCGTCTGTTCCAGATATGGGCAGACATGCTTGCCCGCTGCAACAATCCGAACATTGCCTGCTGGAAAAATTACGGCGGCAAAGGAGTTGAAGTCTGTGCCGAATGGACGAAGTTTGCCAGCTTCAAAGCATGGGCTGAGACTACTGGATACAGCAACGACTTGACCATTGACCGTATAGACAGCGATGGCAACTATGAGCCAAGTAACTGTCGATGGATTACCATGTATGAAAATTGTATGCGTGGTTTTGAAAAATTTTTTGACAATTCTAGAAAGACTGGTCGGTGGTTAAGCAATGAGCAAATACTTTACATACTACAGCATCGTGATGTTCCAGCCAAGGAATTGGCAAAACAGTTTAATAAGTGTCAGCAAACAATTTATAATGTATGGAATGGTTTAACCAAGGTGCATTAAACATGAGACTAGTTGCACTCGATTTCGAAAGTTTTTTCTCGACAAAAGACGGCTACACTCTTACCAAGATGGGTCCCATTGAGTATATCAGAGACAGCAGGTTTTCCGCTCAGCTCATGAGCTACATTGTAACGGATGCCAGTACGATGACATATGATAGGGTACGGGTAGCGGAACACGATAATATTCCCGCCGTGCTTGCCGCTCTTAAGCTCGATGCCCCGGACGTGGTGACTGTTGCTCACAATGGGAATGGGTTTGACTTCCTTATTCTCTCGGAGATTTACCATGTGGTTCCGAGGATTGCTATAGATACCATGTGCATGGAACGGTGGACAGGGGTATCACGAATCCAGAATGAGTCACTTAAATCCATGGCGAAATTTTTCCAGTGTGGCGAGAAGGTGGAAGGTACAGTGATTTCAGATGGCCGGAAGTGGCCGGAAGATTTCACGCCTGACGAACGTACAGCATTCATCCAGTACTGCCGCAATGATACGGAGCAGTGTTTCCTGAGCTTTAAAGCCATGCTTCCTTTCATGACTGCTGATGCTCTGCTTTTCAGTTCCATAACTGCCAAGATGGCATGCAATCCTGTACTCAGGCTTGATGATGACATGCTTACTGCGTACCTGAATGAGCTTTCGGATAAGGTCACTAAGGCGCGTAATGACATTAACAAAATGTTTATGTTCAAATCGGATGAGGACTTCCTGAAAGCGATTCGTTCTTCTGCCTCTTTCGTCAAGATGCTTGAGCTTCTTGGACGCAAGCCGCCTATGAAATACAGCGTGGCGAAGTCAGAGACGAAGCGTAAAAAGCTGGAAGCTGAGGGGAAGACTAATCTTAGCGAAGAGGATTACGCAGTTTATACTCCGGCTCTGGCTAAGTCTGATTTGGATTTCGTGGCCATGGCTTCTGACGCTGATGAGCGCGTGGCTCTTCTTGTCCGGACGAGACTGGAGAACAACTCCAGTATCCAGAGGTCAAGGGCTGAGACGTTCCATGCGCTGGCTAAGAGCGGCAGGCCGATGCCCGTTATGCTCAACGCGTTCAAGGCTCACACGTCACGGTATACGGCTGGCAACTCTGAGGGGAGCAGTGACAGGCTCAATCTTCAGAACCTGAGCAAGCGTGACCCGAGTCAGCTTACTTTGAGGAAAGCAGTACAGGCACCAGAAGGTATGGCCCTTGTGGCCTGCGACTCAAGTCAGATTGAAGCGCGCATTCTTGCTTATGTCGCTAACGAGACCGAGCTGGTTGACGCGTTCAGGAGAGGGGCTGACCCTTACGCTGACCTTGCTGAAAAGATTTTCCAGATTCCGAGTGAGAAGATTCATAAGGGCGCGAAGTCCGGAGACAAGAAACTGAAAGCGTACAGGAACGTTGGCAAAACCGGTATTCTTTCCTGCCTTGCAGGTGATACTGAGGTATTAACAAATAATGGGTGGAAGTCTATAGTTACGGTGTCCAAAGACGATAAATTGTGGGACGGTGTACAATGGGTAGCTCACCAAGGCCTTGTATGCAATGGCGAGAAGAACACAATAGATGTGGATGGAGTAAGGATGACCCCAGACCATATGGTCTTAAGTGGTTCTTCATGGGAGCAGGCAAGAAGGTGCGTTCAGACACGCTCATACTTGAGCCGGGCACTCTGTACAGGGGGCGAATCATTAGAGATATGGCGTTCGATGATAGGGGACGGGGGCAATACTTGTGTGAATGCTCCAAGTGTGGAGCCGAGGTTGAAAAACTCAGAGCTCGTATACGATCTCTTGAATGCGGGGCCGAATCATAGGTTTACCATACGAACCAAACATGGCGCACTTGTAGTTCATAACTGTGGCTACGGTGTTAGCTGGAGGAAGTATGCGGATACTTTGCTCCGTCAGGGTGTGCGCCTGAGCAGTGATATTGACCAGCATTATGAGATGGCCCACCATGCTCACAATGTTTACCGTGCCAGTAATCCGAACATCGTGACTTTCTGGGATACGTGTCAGACGGTCATTAAAGCGATGTATCTTGGGTATTCCGGAGAGTTCGGCGGCCCCAATGATAATATCTTCCAGTACAGCGTAGCCCCTATATGCGGGAGGGACGATGTACCTACTATCATTGGACCGAATAAGTACACTCTGAGGTATTTCAAACTTTCCTGTGAGGTGTCTGAGAAGAACAACAGGGAGGAGTATTACTATACCAGAGTGAAGGGGAAGTCGGAACTGAAAACGAAAATATACGGCGGGGCGCTTGCGGAAAATCTGTGCCAGTATCTTGCTTTTGCCTTGCTACAATGGCAGGCTTGTCGTATGACAGAACAGGGGATACGGCTTATCGCCAATATCCACGACTCATTCCTTGCCATTTGCCCGGAAGATGAGGCAGAGCATACGAAGTCCGTAATGGAGTCCTGTATGTCCAGTGTACCGGATTGGCTGGGGGATTTCCCTGTCGCATGTGAAGCTGAGATAGGGAAGGATTACTGCATAGCTTAGGAGGCAAGATGTTTGTTTTTTCCCCAAGTAATATGATGTCGTTCCGTACCTGCCCCCGCAGGTTTCAGGCGCAATCCATCACGAAAGAAATCAAGTGGAAGGCAAGTACTCAGAAGTCCCGCGGTACAATGGTTCATGGGGATATTGAAAAGGCCTTCCGTAAAGGTCATCAGGCTGTGGCGCACTGGGATGACAAACTTGATACCGCCTATGTATCTGGTCTTATTGACACAGTAAGAGGCATAAAGGGCGAGCTCTTCATAGAGAAAGAGCTTGTCGTCACGGACAAGTTCAAGCCATCCACTGACTGGTGGGATGCCCATGCCCTTCTCAGGGCAAAGGCAGACACGCTCATCATTCCTGACGAGGGAGACCCGTGGCTTATTGACATTAAGACGGGGAAGAAATGGGATACAGAAGACTTCCAGCTTCGTGTTGAAGCCCTGCTTGTGCATCTCATCTACGGGAAGAATGTCATCAGGTACTCATATGAGTATGTTGATATTGGTGAACGTGTCGAGGGTGTTGTTGACATGTCCCGTGGGCTTCTTCCTGTACAGGATGTGGTTGATACCATGCGTGATATGAAGACGGCTATACATGACAACTGTTTCTTCCCTGTCCGGAACAAGTTCTGCCGCTTCTGTGATTTCAATGGCAAGACGGAGTGCGGACTGTAGGAGGAAAGCTCATGGCGCTAACGCCGGAAGGAAAGGTAAAGGCTAGGGTCAAAAAAATCTTGCAGGAGTCGGGAGCATGGTGGTATATGCCTATAGGAACAGGTATTGGTTCACGCAATGGCGTTCCTGATTTTCTCTGCTGCTATCGTGGAGTTCTGGTCGGTATCGAGACGAAGGCCGGACGGAATAAAGCTACCGCATTGCAAATGCTTGAGCTTAGAAACATCTACAAGGCGGGAGGCTGTGCACTGATAGTGAATGAAACCAACATCGAAGATGTTGCTAAGGCATTGGAGGCCGTAGATACCAAAGAAAGGTACACGAATATCCTTACGCTGAAAGAGGTGGAGCATGGAGACGTCTGATGTAACAGTTCTTAGTGATGACAACTGGATATATCTGGGAGTCAGTGACCCGAAGATAATAAAGACCGGCAAGTCAGTACCGGGTATCGTTTACAAAGATTATACTGACAAAACCCTTTTCGCCGTACCCCATACCGGTGACGGCTGTATGATAGCCGCTAATCTTGGTGCTGATGTTACTGACATTACGCCTTTCATGTCTGACAGACACCCGCTCATCGAGGGCCGGTACAACCCGATGAAGCACCAGCTGAAGACCGCTTCATTCATCACTCTTCACCCGAGGTGCTATGTTCTGTCAGACCCCCGTACAGGGAAGACCGGAAGTCTGATTCTGGCTATGGATTATCTCCAGAGGCACGCTGAGGTAACAGGCGGGTTTCTCATTGTCACTACTGTAACAACAATAGACAGTGTGTGGATAGACAGTATCGAGCAGACTCTTCCGGGCGCGCGGATTGTCCGAGTGCATGGCAAAGGAAGAGAACATGCTTTGGAAACTCCGGCTGATTTCTATATCACCAACTATGACAGTATCAGGATTTCAGGGAAGGCCTTTACAAAGGCAGTACTGGAGAAGCGTATCGGCGGTATTGTCATTGACGAGCTGACCCATGTAGGCAATTCATCAAGTCAGCGTTTCAAAGCTCTGGACAATATTGTCAACAAGCTGAACCTCCGGTATGCGGTAGGAGTTACAGGTTCCCCCGCTGACAATCCCGAGGCTGTATACGGCATGGCACGGATGATTAACCGGAGCAGGCTGCCATGTCGTACTAAAACTGGCTGGCTTGACCTTGTGACATATCAGTATGGGCCTGAACCTTTCATGCGGAAGCCGTCCCCTAACGCCGCGTCCCGTATATATGAGACACTGCAACCGGCGATACGGTTCGCGAAGTCCAGCGTTATTGACCTGCCGCCTGTTGTCACTCAGACCCGCCGATGCTCCATGAGCGCCGAGCAGAAGAAAGTTCATGATGACCTGAAGGCCGAGGCTGTGGCTATACTGGACAGCGGCGCTACAATTACCGCGGCGAACGGCGGCGTGCTTTTCCAGAAGATGATGCAGATGGCACAGGGATTCGTGACGATAGACGGCATGCCTGTACCGTTACAGCACAAACAGCGTACTGACACAATAATAGACTGCATCAATGAGACAAGCCATAAGGTCGTTATATTTGGGGTCTTTGTATTTTCAAATCACCTGTTAGCGGAAGAGCTGAAGAATGCCGGGTTCTCCGTGGGTATCATAGACGGCGGTGTGTCGGCGAAGAGCAGGGCCGAGCTTCTGCACAACTTCCAGTACGCACCTGACCCTAGAATACTGATATGTCACCCTACGACAACGGCTTTCGGCGTGGAACTTTCCGCCGCTGACACTATGATTTTCAACGGGCCGCCGATGCTGGGCGGGTTCATTTATGCACAGGCCCTTGAACGCCTGAGCTCTGCCAAACAGAAGGCGCCGAAGATTTCAGTCATCCGGATTTTATCTTCCCCGGAAGAAGAAAAATCTTTCAAAAGTCTTGACGAAGGCAAAGAACTAGGGCAAACAGTATCTACACTATTTGAGGAGTTGAAGAATGAGCACAACAGCTAAAGACTCAGGAAAAGAGCTGAAGGAATTTCTCGAGAAAAACCTACCGCCTCTTTTCCCCCGTGCCAGTATTAAGGAGCTGACTAATGGGATTATCAGCTACAGGACTATGACTAATCTTGACTTCAAGAAAATGGGCCCCCCTATAGTAAAGGTAGGAAGGAAGGTCTGCTACAAAAAGGAGGACTTTATCGCTTGGGCTGTGGAGTATTTCTGTTTAAACTTTAAGTAACTGAATTTCTGTGGAGGGTTATATTATGTCAGGTTTGAATGAACTTGCCGCGCGTCTCGTACAGGTAAGAGCCAGAAGGCTTGAGCTTGAAAGTCAGGCAGATGAAATCAGGAATGGGGAAGAGAAGGAACTGACGGACCAGATTATGGCGCTTATGAGTGCTGATGGTCTGAAGTCCTGCAACATCCCCGGAGTAGCACGGTTGACTACACGGACTACTCACCACTATGAAATAACAGATATTGAGGCATTATCCATGACCATGTTCAAGCAGATGATTCTGGCGCTGAAGTCAGGCCGGAATATTTCTGATGGACTGATGTTCCAGCGCCGTCCGAGCAAGGAGAATATTGAGGCGTACATGCACGATGCGCTGAACCTTTCCCCCGAGGACGAAGGGTACAATACCGCATGCGCCGGGGCTGGTATCGCTTATGTGGATAAGGATGTTCTCTCTGTAACCAAGGCCTAGTTAAGGAGTTTATAATGGCTAATCTTCCCGTTTCCATGGATTCCATGTTTGTCAGTTCTTCCAGTCTTTCTCAGCTTCCTGAAGAAATTACCAAGACTTTTGCGGCATCATATGAAGATGCTTTCGCCGGTATGGGCGGAGCCGGACAGCGTAGGATTAGGATTCGCAAGACGGATTTTGAACTGCTTGACGGCGGTTCTTCGACTGCTATTCCGGCAAACGAACTTGCTGGTGTCTTTGTCGGAGCGGCAAAGAGCAACTATGCTGTCTGGTATGAACGTGATTATGCCCCCGGTCAGGAACCTGAAGCGCCTGACCTTATCTGGGAAATTGACTCTGCCTGTACTGTCTTCCCCGATGCCCTGCCTGAAGAATACAGGCACAAGGTTATGCGCGGCGGCAAACTCCGCTGGGGTTTCCAGATTCGCAAGAGGCTTGCGTTTGTGCTTCTCCGCAATTTCAACGGAACCAATGTTCTGGACTGTGACCATCCTTATATTCTGGATGTGACGGCCATGTCCCTGTACGGGAACGGGCTCCCTCAGCAGAACATGTTCAAGTGGTCTGGGCTTCGTGACCTGTGCCAGCAGTACTCTGTCGGTAATATTCAGGTTACGCCTAGCATGTTCCTGACGCAGATTGTCCTTGACCCGACTGTCTCTGTGTCGGGTGTGGTCATGTTCCGTCCTTACTTCGACAGGAACAATCATCTGGCATTCCTTAATCCTGATATTATGTCGCAGGTCTATGAGACGGCCTGTTCTGAAGGAACCCGTGAGCTCCTGACTGTCAGGGAGAAGCTCACTTACGGTGACGATAATGAGAACGCCGTTCCGGTACAGGAACACAAGCCCGCTCCCAAGCCCGCCGCTCCCAAGCCCGCCGCTCCGGTGCAGGAACCCAAGCCCGCTCCTGTACAGAAGGAAGTGAAGGCCGAGGTTCCCCATGCCGAGCCTGTCAAGGACGCGGCCATGCGTAGCCTGCTGGATCAGGCTGAGGCGGCTATGAGTCAGGGCAAGACTGAAACTGCCTCTCACAATACGGCAAAGGCCGCTCCGGCTCCTGATGAAGGGCCTGTTGCGAACAATGTGCAGGCGCTCCTTGACGAGCTGAGCTTCTAACTGATATATGCCGGCCAGTCCGATTGCTCCGGACTGGCCGGGAAATCCCATAACACTCTTGCTTTTTACGTGTGAGCCTGATAGGTTTCTTACACACAAAGGTTTGCCTGCTAAGAGTCCCGCCCCGAGATGAGCATGGTCATGGGTGCACCTCTTCCCGGACTAATGCGCTGGAGACTTCTCGGGGCGGGACTCTCATCAGGCAGGCCAGTATCTCCAACTGGCAAAAGGGGTGTTTATGAACAGTACAGAATTTCTCTCGGCGATACTTCCCCCAATAAAGAGCGGGATATTCGGGCCGGAACAGACGTATTATATTCTTGCTCTGAAGGGAAACGAGCTTCGTTCCTTACGGGCCGACAGTACTGACTTTATCATAGATAAGTGTAACGAGTTCAGTGCCAAAGGTTTCGATACCTATATGGCTATGGCCTCGTTCGACATCTATGTACCGGGGCGGAAAGCGGCGAATGCTGTTGGGGCCCAATGTCTGTGGGCTGACCTTGATATAAAGAAGGCGGACTGCCGCTATCAGACAAGGGAAGAAGCCCTTAAGACTCTGGTTGATTTTGGTAAAGCTACCGGGCTTAAGCCGAGTATCATTGTTTCATCCGGCAAGGGGCTGCATGTTTACTGGCTCCTTAACAGAGTTGTGAATGCAGCCGAGTGGAAACAGCTTGCCAATAATTTTCTCAACCTCTGCACCAAACACAACATGGATGTTGACAGGGCAAGGGCAAGAGATATAGCGAGTGTGCTTCGTCTCCCCGGTACGGTACATCAGAAGACAGGAATCACCGTATCAATCCTGCTTGCTACGGACAGGAAGTATGACCCTGAAGCGTTTGGAAACATATCTGTTCCCGCCCCGGTACAGCGCCATCCCGTACAGGCTCCCGCTTCCCCGCAGGATTTCTTTGGGATGGGGCCTGAAGAGCCTGTGTACGACGGCGTAGAGATTGCGCGGAACTGCAATCAGATAATGACCATGGGGAAGCAGTCATACCCCAACTGGTTCGCCGCTATGTCTGTGCTTCGCCGCTGTAAGAATGGTCTTGCCGTGGCTAAGGTTCTGTCCAGTGCATGCCCCGAGAAGTATAATGAGGCAGATACCGAGAAGCGCTTTTATGAGGCTTATCCTGACAGACCGGCCCGCTGTGACGTATTCAGGGTGAACAATCCTGAGGGTTGCAAAGGCTGTAAGTACGCCGCTGTTCTAAACTCTCCGGCGTCTTTACACCGTATCCTGCATTCAAGGCAGGCGGAAATATCAAAGCCTGTTGTCCCCCCGCAGAATGACAGTCATATCACTATTCCGGACTGGGATAAGGACTGCGGTTACACAGCTCTTAATGACGCTGATGACCACTCCCATTTCTCTGTACTGGATGACGGGATTCACTGGTATCCGTTTGACCCGAAAGAGAAGGTCGTTGAAGACGTGCGGATATTCCAGAGCCGCCTCTATTACATACGAAGCGAAGTCTATATAGATGACGCCGAGCGTCCGCATCGTATGCACGTCTTCAGGGTGGAACGCCCTTCAGGATGGTGCGAGACTGTCCATTTTGACTGCGACAAGGACAGCGGACAGAATGTTAATAAATGGTTTCTCAACGCCGGTATAGCTCCGCTTACCCCGCGTTGTGACACACGGGTTATGAATATGCTGATAAATGCCTATCTATCCAAAGTGGAAACTGACCCGAAGGAACGTATATCGTATGACCATCTGGGATGGCAGGATATTACTGACCCTGTATCCAAAGAGAAGCATAAAGGGTTTGTGACTGGCGCTGGTGCCGTGATGTCTACAGGACTTCACCCTGTGGCCTTTGGTGGTATCGCGCGTACCTCCATACCGCAGATGTGCGGCCATGCCGGTACTGTGGAGAAGTGGTCTTTCGTCCCGAAAATGTACAGGGCACTGGACCAGAAACTGGGTCAGTTAGCCATGTGTTTTTCCTTCGCCGCTCCTCTCATGGAGATAGGCGGCGGTGATGCCAACAACTGCATGCTGTCCATATGGTCAAGCGAAACAGGTTGTGGCAAGTCTCAGCTTTTGAAGTCGTGCGCTTCTGTATGGGGCAATCCGAAAGAGATGTTCTTCTCTAAGGATGAATCCATTACCGCACGGTGCAGACGTATGTCCGTGCTGAACAACCTGCCTGCCTGTATGGATGAGGTTACTGACCTTACTGACGAAGACCTCTCCAATCTGGCCTTTGTTATTTCTTCCGGCAAGGAGAAGAACAAACTCCGTGCATCGGGCGCTGAGTTTATCCGTACAGGACGGTGGGCCACATGCACGTTCCTGACTGCTAATAAATCAGTAAAGGAATGCCTTGCCCGTTACCATACTGATACGAGCGCCACACTTCAGCGTATCATGGAGTACCGGTGCAACTTCTCCAGATATGACAACCCCAAGATTCGTGAGTTCATCCAGAAATGCGCCAAGCTGTATGATGAGAACTACGGTATCGCCGGGCCGGAGTTCCTAATCAAGCTCTTCCAGTACCCTGAACGGCTGGTATCCCTGCGTAACTATGTTGAAGACTGGGGACGCCGCAACGGCTTCTATCAGGAGGAGCGTTTCATGTCGAACGCTCTTGCCATAGCCCTGAAAGCCGGACGTTGGGCCGTAGAGTTCGGCCTTCTCGACTACGATATGGACGCTCTTGAGAAGTGGGTTCTCAAAGATTTTGTCCCGTACAACCGCAAGGCTACATGCAAAGCTGAGACAAAGTGGGCTGTTGCTTTCGGTGATGTGATACAGGATATGAGCCGCAGTACGCTGGTTGTCTCCGGTGCTAACAGGCTTCCTAATGAGCCAGACCCCGGCAATCTTGTCATGCCTGACAAGTACGTGAAGTACAGGCCTAGTAACGGGGTTATCCTGTCACGCTATGAGATTCGTAACAGGGTGCTGTACATATCCAGCAAGGCTGTAAAAGAATGGTGCCAGAAGAATAACGCATCTCCCGGCACCGTGCTTGAAGCCCTGCGCGTTGACGGCTTCCATATAAAGGAAGAGCGGATTAATCTCGGCAAGGGTGTATCTACCATCCCGTCAGCCCGCATAAGAGTGTGGCGTCTTGACAAGGATGACCTTGACCGGCTGGATTACATCACGCCTTCAGGGAAGTCTTAATCTCCGCGGCTGAAATTATCCTCTGATTGGATGACCCACGCCACTCAAGGTCAAGGCTCTTCCTCTCCTGAATGAACGGCCCGTCTATCAGTGTATCTATACTGGTAAGCAGACCCCTTATATCTGTACGGGTACGGGCTTTCTGTACAAGTTCTTCCAGTGTGTAGCCTGTATAGCATATAATCGGCAGATGCAGTTTCTGGTGAATGGCACGGGCCAGAAGAGTAAGAGGGAGAGCCTTATCGAATGGTTCGCCGCCTGAGAAAGTGACCCCGCTTATAAGGTAGGCGTGCGCTATTCTCTCGTACAGCTCTTTTAACGGCATATCAAACCCGCCTGCGTAGTCATGGGTTTTGGGGTTATGACAGCCGGGGCAGTTGTGCCGGCACCCCTGAACGAATATGACATAGCGGATACCGGGGCCGTCAGTTATGCTGTCGGGAATGAGACCAGCAAGTCTTATGTTCATATCAGTCTCCTAAAAATCCCCCGTACTGGAGGAGCCGGAACCAGTACGGGGGACTATTATAAAGCCGCTGGGCGGGGCGGCTTACCCGATGCTGAAAGCGATTGTCTTAACCGCGGTCTTTGTCCCGTTCAGATTGGTCAGGGCAATACTGAACGTGACATCTCCAGAGGACGCCGGAGTACCGCTAAGTATAAGACTGCTTCCGGTTCGGGTAACAGTGAGCCAGTCTGGCGCGCCTGATACAGTGACCTGTACAGGGTCAGTGCCTGTGAAATCTATGGTACCACGATAAGCGGTACCTGTAGAGCCAGACGGCGTATAAACGGACAGAAATTCAGCGGGAGTCTTGGGGCAGTCGCCGCTTTCGCAACAGTCATAGTTGCATATCAGGTCTTTAATCACCGCTATGACTGTAGGCGAGACAGAGGAAACACATGTACCGATAGGATGTTTTACCGCTTCAGTACCGGACAGGCCTCTGTCAACTATAAGGACGCCCTGTTCCAGATGAGCTTTTACTGTCTCTATATTCGCGTCATCCCGCAATGTCAGATAGATATATGAGCCGCTGTCTTTCAGTATAGAGGCAAGGTCAGAGGCGGCTTCTTTTGTGAGCGTGATATATTTCCCACTTTCCTCAAGCGGGGCGGTGAGAAATGCTGTGAAAAATTCTGACGTCATACTCATTACTTATTCTCCAACGCAGTGACACGGGCTTCAAGTTCCTGTATCCGTGCTTCCAGTGCGGACGTATCAGCGTCTTTTCCCGGAAGCCCCTGCGGCCCTGCCGGGCCCTGCTTTCCCCTTTCTCCGGGGATTCCCTGCGGGCCCATAAGCCCTGTCTCTCCTATCGGCCCCCGCGGTCCCTGCGGGCCTGTATCTCCTTTCTCCCCTTTCGGGCCTCTGGCTCCTTCAGGGCCCCTGTCTCCCTTCTCTCCCTTCTCTCCCTGCGGGCCTCTGGCTCCTTCAGGGCCACGCTCTCCACGCTCTCCACGCAGTCCCTGTACACCCTGTTCCCCTTTCTCACCCTTATCCCCTTTGGCACCTTCTTTGCCTGTATCTCCCTTATCTCCTTTCGGGCCTTTGATGGCGTCACTCCATTTGAGCTGGAAGATACTGTCAGGGTCATAGGTGAGAACCTGACCGGGCTCGGCTCCAGTGGGGATGACAAACGGGGTGGAGCATCCTTCGGTACAGATGCCGCATCCTTCTATATCTTTACTATGGATGGCCATTATTGAATCTCCATGGTGCAGTTATTAAGCATCAGCGTGACAGCGGTCTGGTCAATGAAATGGTCAGAGCACTCAGGGCCGAGGTCTATATCAAATACTGCCAGCGTACAGCAGGCAGGTTCCGGTTTTCTGGGTTCCGGTCTGGGTGCCGGTGTATCAGAACAGCTCATTTCCCCGAACGCAAATTCAGGGGGCAGTATGGCTTTCTCCGGTTCTGGGGATTTACCGAGTGAGTACAATGGAACCATATTAAGAGGTTTCATTTTGGGTACGAGCCGGATAATTCCTGTATATCGTCCGGGGGGTATGGTACTGAGCTTGTCACCGATGCGGAATATCACACGTCCTTCGTTGTCAGTATTGAACGCAGGGAAGCACATTACAGGAACGTCAGCCGGTCTGGTGTTGGCTACGTCTTCTCCTGTACGGACTCCGGGCCAGCATCCATAGAAGAACCATGGTGAACCTCCCACGCCGCAGTCACAGGGCTGTCCTGCTTCACCTGCTATGATGAGAAGCTGAAGCCCGTGCCAGTCCACAAGCTGGGACTGGTCGTATGTTTTTATCCGGAACGCTATACGGGATACTCCCTGAGTAAGATAAACAATCATGGTTTATTCCTGTGACAGTACTGCAACTGCCCTATTATACGCGTTGTTCTGATTTTCATACCGGATACGGAACAGCTCTTTCAAGCCTTCGTCATCGTCAAGGTCAATCAGACGGGCAATCTTTTCCTTGGTTCCCTGCTGTGCCTTTTTGATTTCGCTGTCAGTATCCAGAATAGTCAGAACCTTTATAATATCAGGGTCATCCCATCCGGCATTGCGAAGCTGACTGACACGCCACGCCCTGTATTTCTCTGGCTTGGCTATAATCTTTCTGTCGCCTGTCTTGAGGACAACGCCTTCCTGTCTGACACGGGACATAATCTCTGCCTTGTATCTATCGTACAGACTGCGGCCTACGTCAGTAATCTCACCTCTGTACATAGTACCGCCAAGCCCAAAGGCCACAGGGCCGAGCTTGTTGTACATACCCTTTTCAGGATTGTTGGCAGGGTTCTTCTCAGCATCGATGTACGAGGGGATGAATCTCAGGAAGCCTGTGGCGTATCCGCGAAGCAGGGCTTTGAGCTGTTCCGGAGCAAAATCAATACCGGTAGTCTGGAGAATCTCCTTAGCGAGATTCTTATATACTGGAGCAGTAGTTGCCCATCCGGAGTCCGCCGCTGAAGTATAAGCACCTTCACTGGCGCTGTAATAAGTAATAGGCCGTCCCTTATAGTTACGGTTAACAGCGACATCTTCTATAGGACGGAGCAGTGCGGGGGAGAGAACCTGCATAAGCCACGTAGCGGGGGACATGGAGAAGTTATAGCTGGGGGTGTCAGCGGGGGACATCTGTTTGGCAATAGCGGCCATAAATTCAGGCATGACATCCTCAGCGGATGCAATACCGCGCTCCATTCTGTCCATAGCTATTGCCATACTGGACGCAAGCTGAGCGATACCGAAGCCAATTGGCATTTTGAAATAGTCGCCCTTGCCATTGGTCGGTATGGGGATATACCGGCACAGGTCACTGATAGGCAGAGAGTCAATACGATACGCGCCTGTATCCTCATCCTGTCCCAAAGACTCACGGGCAAAGCTGTACAGCATGTTGCCCACAGCGGTAAGGCCTACAAACGTAGCCATGCCCCTGTATGACATATGGAAACCACCGTCCGCGCCCGGAGCGAGCCCCACGGTACGGAGCATGGCACGCGCGCCCTGAAGTGTAGGGTTGGTAAAGGGGAAGAACATACGCAGAGCGTTCGTGTACTGGCCCGTCTGGCTCTGGTCCATAACTTCTGATACAGCGTTGGCTGTCTGGGATGGCTCAATACCGCGTTTGCGCATGGCCACGTACTGTGCCAGTGACGGAGTAAGGTTCCAGACATCGTTCCATGCGTATATCCATTTGGAAACAATCTCACGCATTTCACCAAAACGGGAAGCAATACGGTCTATTGTCTTCTCCGTCTGGGCATTCTTCTTATCGGCATAGAACTTGTTGAGGTTATCTATGTTATTGATAAGGGAAGTGCTTTCTTTGCCGATAGCACGTGAGTAAGTATAATGCAGACCAGCGTCAGTAAACTCTTTGAAATACTTCCCGTACTCACTGTTGGGGTCAAGCCTGCCTGTGACCTGATGTATCACTGCGTTAAAGGCCTTGGGAAGCTGGCTTACGTAGCTGGCAAGCATTTTATACCCGGGGACATGCTGACCATAGCTGTCAACGTAATCACGGTTAGCCATGTTAACGCCGCGTTCCATAAGGTCACGCGCGCCGTTGCAGGGGGCGAACCCAAGGTTGAGACTTGTACAGGAATGGCCCATCAGGGCTGTAGCTTTGGCAAGGTAATTCAGCCGTTCATCGTTACGCAGTACAGAGGTCAGGGCATCATTTAGCTTGGTGCCTGTGATGTTGTTCTTCTCATCACTGTACGATGCGTTGAACTGTATGAACATACGGGCGTAGGATACGTTGCCGTCTTTGTCATGGACGTACTTGCCATTGGAACTAATTCTGGGAGCGATGAAAGACAGGCCGCCGCCATGCGCGGCTGAGCTTGTAATGGCATAGTACATGTTCCGTTCAGCTTCACTCCGGCTGAACTGCATACGCATAAGCCTGTCCCACCTTACAGAGTAGAACGGGTTATGCGACATGGCATAGGCATTGGTATCCTTACCGCCCTGCTTCGTTTCTCTCTCAAGCTCTCTGGCTTTAGCCAAATCATCAGCTGTAAAGTTTCTGAAGCGGGCCTTTATGTTTTTATCAGCGTCTTTACTGAACGGGTCAATGCCCTGTTTAACAACCTCGTTATAGGCCTTAAGCCTGCTGAGCATCCTGCGGTTGGAGTTCATGGCCTGCTGTGCGGTGTACATGGCCATGGCCGCTTTGGACATACCGACACGCGCGGCGGCCCTGTTGGCAAAATGCTGTATGGTATACCATGCGCTGACAGGCGGGTTCACCATACCCTGAGCCTGATGGAAGTTACCGGGAAGGTACGCATCGGTATCCGTTACTGGTCTGCTGATGTTGTCCCGGTTTGACGCGAACGGAACGAAGTCATCATAGTCAGCAAAGTACCGGACCTGTTCAGGGAAAACCTGTCCGGCCTTTGACAGGTCAGTCATGGAAGACCGGATTACGCCGGCCATCTTGCTCATGATTTCCTGCTGTTGCTGTTCGCTTATTCCATGCTGGACAAGCAGGTCTTTAATTTTGCCGTCACGGATAGCGGCGTCATTATCAAGCAGTCCCGCTGTAGGATGCTTCTCATCATAGATGAATGGACCTTTGCTGTCACGGTTGGCCGTGAGCCATTCATAGTTGACCAGTAACCTCTCGTATTCATCACTAAGGTCAATATGCCGCTTATTGGCATCAGGATTCTGTAGCTCGAAATGCTCATCTTCCGCGATTTTCTTAATCTCCTGCATCCGCCTGTCCCAGTTGCGCAGGATAATGTCAGTATGTACAGACATCTGGGAAAGATTGAGCCTGTCACCTATAAGCTCAAGGGCCTTGTTGGTAGAGATAGCGCTGTCCCTGAGGTACTTTCTGGTGAGCTTGCGGATATTATCAAGCTGTTCAGAATACCCTGAACGAAGTCCGGAGACAGTACGGAGCCCGTCCTGTATAGCGCTTACAACGGGGTGCTCCATAACAGAGCGCCCCTGTACAGGAAAGGTACGGGCAAGGAACATGTACACGGGGGCCATTTTGTCTGTGAATTTACGGGCCAGACCGCTGGAGATTCTGGTGTACAGGTTCATTGTTTTGGCAATGCGTCCCGTGAGATTCTTGAAGTTGCTGACTACGGCCTTCTCTTCACTCTCACGATACTTACTGACCTCTTTAATGTAAGCTGAGGCCATTCTGCCAATAGCTTTCTCATCTGTCTGGGTGAGACGGACACTTCCTCCGGCAGGGGCGGAGCCAATATTCTCGTTAATACTGTTCGCCGTATTAACCTTCTGCGAGATAGCGTCCGCTTCAGCGTCAGGAACAGAGGGTTCAGCTGTATCCGTATCAGCGGCGTTATGGAAACTACCCTGAGTGAAACCGCCGCCGTCCTGTTTCATCTCATTTTCTACGTCTTTACTCCCGTAACAATTACTCATAGCTGTCTCTGGCTCCTAAGAAATACAGTCGTTGTCCCCATCAAATGCCTTCTTCGCCTTTTCTGTCTGAGAGGAGAGCTTCTCCGGAGAGACAGCATCGGCGCTAAGGTTGCTGTGCGCTCTGTCGCTGTTCAGCATATCGGAGAAATATTTAATCTCATCCACGTCATCAGCGGTGAATAACGCACTGCTGTCCTGTCCGTTTGATTCTTTGTACCGGTTCATTCTGTCAGTGATAATATTACCGACTTCTTTTGGGAACATCTGTCCAATGCTCTTGGGGGCTTTCCTGCCAAGTGCGTACTGACCCCGTTTGTAAATCAGGGACGTAAGATTAGGCGCGGATTTAACAGCAGATGAAGCCGCTTCGTCCTGTCTCAGGAACAGAGAGTTGAGCATATCAGCCGCCTGTTCGTTAGAGAGCTTCTCCGTACCGGTATTGGAGAAGTACTCCTGTAGGGAGTCGTGCATCTTCTGCCGCTGGACTTTTGTCAGCGGCTTAGGCTTTTCTCCAATATCAGGGCTTCTCTGGCCTGCGCCTCTTTCTGTCCTAAGGCCTCCTGCGCTCTGACCTGACTCTGCATTTCCAACGGTTGCTGATTCAGTACCTCGTCCTCGGTCAGCCGGCTCTGGTCTTCCTGCGGTACTCCTCTGTTCTCCAGCATTGACCGCATAATTTTCAGGCGCAGGGGCGTTTTCATTGGGCCGCCTGCCGCTCCCTGCCGTCTGATTTCCCTGATTATCTGCTCTAATTTCCGCAGGGTTTCTATTGGTAATGGGTTCAATAATTCCTGCGGTATTGGCTGCCATTGGGCTATTAAGGTTAGTATCCGGCGGATTAACTGTTCCTTCTCTGAGTTGTCCAACAGTTCCATCGGGGGTAACTGATTGCGTTCCCTGTATGTTTGTCTGATTGCGCTTCGTGTTTCCACTACGTCTTCTCTTTCCGGCGGGGCTGATATTTACCGGTGCAGTATTCGTGGTAATGGGCGGAAGAGCCTTTCTGGCTCTGTCCTCATTAATCAAATCAAGGAGAACCATATCCCTGTTCTGCGGGACGGCGGACTGCTTCTTTCTCCCGGATGCGGCAGTCCTCTGTTGTCTGGCTCTTTTCCCTGTTCCAGCCGGCACCATGTCAGGAGTAATACCGGGGAGAAGCCCCGTACTGGTATCAGGCGCAGACCTCTGAGCCTGTGCCATCAGGCTGGACAGGGGCGTCTCGACTCTTTCCGTGGGAGCGGAAGGAGCTACCGGATGCTCCTGTACAGAAGAAGCCATGGCCGGCGTTCCCTGAGCAGGGGCGGCAATGTTTTCCTGTACAGGAGCAATAGGCGCTTCAGGTGCAGGGGAAGCAGGAGTTTCCAGCGTAGCAGGAGAAGCGGGCGTTTCCGGAGTGACAGTGGAAGCAGGAGCCTCAGGAGCGGTGGGAGTAGCAGGAGCCTCAGGAGCGGTGGGAGTAGCAGGAGCCTCAGGAGCGGCAGTGGAAGCAGGAGTCTTCGGAGCGATGGGAGTAGCAGGAGCCTCAGGAGCGGCAGTGGAAGCAGGAGTTTCAGCCTTTTTCTCTGCCGCGAAATCTTCCGCTCTGTACTGCATAGGAGCAGGAGCTTCCGGTGTCGCGGTGTTGTTCCTGTTAAGGATTCTTCGTCCCGCCAGACCAAGAGCACCGCCGGCACCAGCCATAAGACCGCCGTATAGAGCAGACTCACCAATACCGTTAGTAATGCTGTTATTTTCCCCGGTAGCGGCATTATAGTTAGCGTTACTGCCCAGAGTATTAACAGCGTTAGACGCGGCTCCCTCCACTACAGCAGGCACGGCGCCGTACTTCACAGGTCTGTTGAGCACTTCCCTCTGGATGATATATGGCGCCGTTTCCTCACGCATAACCTGATTAACCATCTGCTGTCTTTCAGCACTGGTTATGGCCTCTGCCGGAACCTCAGCGCTTTTCCGGGCGGCGGCTCTGCTTGTCAGGGTCTTATCGACAATATCTTCCGCCATAGAGCGGGCTTCACGTCCCGCGCTTCCTGCACCGGAACGGATAAGACCAGCCCCGATACGGGACGCCGCGGCGGGGATAAGGCCGGACGCGCCGCCTATAGCAGCGTTCATTGCGGCCTCTCTGTATTTAGCGTCATTATACGCGGCGATGCGCTGGTCTTCACTGAGTGTCTCATCCTCGGCAAGACGCTGGCGAAGACCGACATCACCGCTGACAGCGTTACCTGCGGCTCCTGCCAGCGTACCTCCGATTAATCCGGCCAGCGGAACAGCGGCTGTACCTCCTGTCAGGGCGGACGCGCCGAGAACACCAGCCGCTGTACCGATTGTCTGTAAAGCAGTACCGGGGTCCTGTACCATGGTATTCACCATGTTGCGCGCGGTTCCCATGAAATCGTCATTACGGTCAGTAAGACCGCGGCCTTCTCTGGTGCGAAGGTCAGTCTCTTTCAGGTCAGGGTTGCTGTCTATGATAGCCTGAATGCGCTGTTGCGACTCTTGGTCTTTTCTGTCACGGGTTCTGTCATCATCGCCAAGCGTGCTAATCCAGTTAGACAGGGACTCCGCTCCGATACGGGCGCTGTCGATAAGACTGGAGAAACCGCTGGTGTCATCAATGGCCTTCTTCTCAGTCTTGACCTGATTGTTGGCTCCGGCCAGTTCACGCGCGATAATAGCGGAGGCATCATCAGTGCCTCCGTATTTCTGACTGAGTTCCTTACGGACTGACGCCAGCGTCTCACGCTTTGTCTCGTTACTGGCTTTAGGGTCATTCAGTACAGCATCGAGCTTGCCAAGCGCAGGGTCAGCGCGCACGCTGTCAACTGTCTGATTATGCTCCAAAGCCTGAAGGTTGGCTTTGCGTTCATCTTTGGAGTTACCGGTAATGGGAACCTGTACGTACTTCCCTGTTTTCGGGTCAAGGACGTTAGCGTATGTAACTTTACCGGATGAGCCGTTCCCGCGTCCCCCTCCGCGCCGGCCCCCGCCAGCGGCGGCACGTGCCTGAGCCAGACGGGACGCAAGAATCTGTCTGGCCAGAACACTGATAAGCTGGGTGTCGTCTATTAATTTGTTAGGCTGGACTGTGCCTGATACGCGGGGAATGTCAAAGGCCATGGATGCTACTCCACATTTACTGAATCTATAAGGTCCCGAAGTTCGTTATCGTAATCCGTAGGGTACTCCTTCGGAGCCGTTACTGGATTAATAGCATTTTGCGCCGCCATTAGCAAAAGACGGTTACGTGCCGTATCCTCGGGGGACATAGGCTGATACCTGCTCTGGAGTTCAACCCGGTCCATTACCGGAAGGACAACATCCACCGCTGGACTTTCTGCTTTGTCATTGGACAGAAGAATATCTTCTAACATAGGTCATTACCGGGATATAATCTGTACAGGACTGCGGTTATCGGCGCTCTGGATGTAGTCATACCCATTGCGGAGGATAGAATCTGCCAGAGTACCGCCATTTGCAGCCGGAGCGTGTGTGTTGAGAAGAGCGTTACTGTTAGCAACGGGGCCGATTGTCGCAGGATAAGGAATGGGGATAGGTGCAGTGAAACGGAAACCGGCTTCTTCCTGTACAGGATAATCATAAATACCCATAGCGGCGTTATATCTTTCCTGTGCCTGTGCCACATCCGGACGAACCGCTGTGTTCATGGGGTTAGGGAGAAGCTGTACGGGAGCGCTCTGCTGTGCAGGATAATTATAAATACCCATAGCGGCACCGTATCTTTCCTGCGCCTGCGCCACATCAGGACGAACTGCTGTGTTCAGGAGATTAGGAAGCATCTGTACGGGAGCGCTCTGCTGTACCGGGTAATCCGAAAGCCCCATAGCGGCACCGTATCTTTCCTGCGCCTGTGCCACATCCGGACGAACTGCTGTGTTCAGGGGATTAGGGAGAAACCGCAGGGGGGCGTTCGGCTCTACAGGGTAGTCGGAGAGCCCCATAGCGGCATTATACCTTTCCTGAGCCTGTACCACATCTGGACGAACTTCCGTGCTCAGAGGAGAGAACGACTGCACGGGAGCTCCCTGCTGTGCAGGAGAAGGCATGTACGTACTGAGCGGGGGCAGACCAACATGGATAGGCTGGTAGGCATCCGGCATCTGCCTTATTACCGGAGCAGTATTAATCACAGGAGCGGCAGGAGCGGCAGGAGCGGCAGGAGCGGCAGGAGCGGCAGGAGCGGCAGGAGCCGCCGCGCGTGCGGCCTGTAAATAGCCATATGTGGAAGGAACCTGAGCTGGTGCTGTTTCCCCACGTCCGGACGCGACACGGCCAAGATAGTTGCCATCGCTGACATCGTTGATAGCGTCATTAATCATCGTCAGGAGAATATCCTGAGCGGATACAGATTGTTTTCTTCCTCTGGTAGCCATTGATACTAACTCCTTAACGAGAGAACGGATTCATTCCGGCAAAACCCCTGTCACTGGCGTCCATGAAAGGATTGATGCGCGCGGGGTCATACAGAGACGGGAGACGCTGGGGAGCGTAGCCTGCCCCGGCAGGGGCACTCTGACTAACCTGAGGCATCGTCAGATTATACTGCGGTACAGAGGGATTCTGGAAAGGATTCGGTAACTGGGGTGCCACTCTCACAGGTTCGTCCTGTGCAACGGCGGTACGCTGTACAGGAGCGCTCTGCTGTGCGGGGTAATCGGAAAGCCCCATAGCGGCGCTGTATCTTTCCTGTGCCTGCAAGACATCAGGACGAAGCCCGTTATTATTCTGGGGAGGGAAGACCGTATCGCTGAGAGTCTGATTATTCACTGCGTAATTGCCATTACCTGTGATACCACCCCAGTAATCAGTCTGATTGGCGCCCCATCGCGGCATCCGTTCTTCAGCAGGAGTAGTCCTGTACGCAACACCGGGGAGCGTCTGCTGACGGGGGCCGAGGCGGAGACCAGCGCCGCCGTAAGCGGGGGCAGGCTGGGAGGGCATGGCCACAGGAGCAGGAGTTCCTCCAGTACGGGGAGCCCCACCTCCAGTGCCGCCTCCATGATTTACAGCACCAGCAAGGGTAGCTCCGCGTCCACCCATACCCATTACGGGAATCGGGCTCCAGTTAGCCATAGCGGCGGCCAGAGCGGACAGGACGAGCGGCTGGCTGTAATCGTAGTAATTCCCGTCAACAACATGAGGATATACAGAGGGGAACCCGATAAGCGGCGTAACGGCACCGTTCATCTGACGGGTAAGACCTATACGCGCGTAAGGGCTGACCTGCCCCATAATCGGCGGAATACCGGCCTGAGTATATCCTTCGTAAGAACCGGGAAGAGAATAGTTGTACCCATTATTCAGAACAACAGGACGCGGGGCCGGGGCAGTAAATACCGCCGGCTGCTGAACCACTGTACCCTGCATCTGATAAGCGGGGGTAGTCTGTACCTGTATCACCTGTCCATTGGCATTAGCAGGTTCGTAAATATTTCGCGCCATTATTTTCTCCTACATTCTGCTGGGGTACAAACCGGCACCATGCACACCGCCCAGACTCAGAGAACCAAGTCCTGTACCACCCAAGCCAAGATGACCAAGTCCTGTACCACCCAGACCCAGAGAACCAAGTCCTGTACCCCTCAGACCCATGGAACCAAGCAGGGTCATCGGGCTATTCAGCGCCATATCCGCTCCAGCCAGTGTCAGCCCGATGCGGGCGTTATTGAGCTGGTCAGCGTATGCCGTATCCCACTGGGCCCGTCTGATTGTGTAGGGCTCATACAGATAGTTATTGAACAGATTAAGGTCATAGTTTGCCCGAACATCGCTCTGCATGAGCGCGTTGTCATGAGCCATATTAATGCGGTCATTCATCACACGCTCATCATACATATTCTGAAGCTGTCCGGCCTGAACTTTGTTGTAATTGTTAAGGTCAGCCCAGTTGTCCTGTACAGCCTGACGCTCACCCTGCATATAGCCGGGAAGCAGAGACCCAAGCGCTCCGACTACTGAACCGAGGTTGCCGAGAAAAGCCATAACTGTCTCCTTATCGGCTGGCATCCAGAGCCGAGCTGGCGTCCAGAGCGGATTGCGCGCCATTGCCGGTCATAGTGCCTATATTAGCAAGCGGGGCGTTTGTCTGCCCCAGATATGAAGTTGAGTAATATGTGTCGTTACGGGCGCCGTAATAACCAAGAGCGGACATCAGGCCCTTGGCGGCATTCTCAATCTGGGAGCTGACATTGCCCATGAGGGAACGCGCCACATCGCCGTAACTGGTCGCTTCAGAACCAAGGTTGCGGCCAAGATTGAGTACAGAACTGCGGCGGTTCCAGCGCTTGTCGTTCTTGTAGTCGGTGTACCATTGGTCATCAGCAAGGTTGTAGTTCGCCGTATCCGCCAGAGCCAGCGCCTTTCTGTGGCTGAAACTGCCCATTAATGAGCTGTCTATACACAGATGAAACTGCTTCGCCTTCTGCGACAGGTATATCTCAGCTTCACTGTAAGCGCTGTTCACGGAGGAATCAGCCCTGTTGCGCGCACTGCCACACTGGAGTGTCCGTACAGGTTCGGAGCTTACCTCGTTGAGCAGTTTCTTTTCCAGCGGTACATATTTCCTGCTGAACCTGTCCCACTTATATTTGGCCATATCGTAATAGGAATTGGCCAAGTCCTGCTGCATGTCAGCTATCTGTCCCTGTGCTATGCCATTAGCAATGGCAATAGCCAGAGCCGCGCCCTTAAACGCCAGAGTACGGAGGTTCTCACCTTCAGGGCCGTATTCAGGAGCGGCCCAGTTACAGAACCGGAGCGGCCCTATAGCGCCGTGGCTGGCCTGTCCTGTACCGGTAGAACGGGAGTTGCCTCCTGTAGTACCGGCACGGAGCGTCTGACCATAGAGAGTCTGGTCGAGCGTCTGGCCGTGAGCGTTGACACTGGAAGAGATATTACTGCTCTGCTGATTAATGGCATTGGATACAGCGGTAGGGTCTGCGCATGTACATTCAGGCATTAGAAGCTCTCCTTCAGCAGTGACTCACTAGCGGCAGCCGTATCCTCAATCGCTCCCCGTACCTCACCTCTTATAGCACTGCGTGTGTAGCCAAGGTTAATGTCAGTACGGGACAGGTACTCCGTAGGATAAGACGGCGTGTTTCTGTTGGCAGAGTAGCCAAGATACTGTCCTGCTCCGGCCAGTCCTTCCCACGCCTGATTGTACAGGTTGCCATAGATACCGGCAGAGGTCTTAATCAGGGACACGTTGTCAGCTATAATGTCACGCCCGCGCTTGGCCGTGTTCAGCATCTTGCTGAACCGCACGTCATCACGAGACTCCAGATAGGCACGCTCATTCCTGTACCCAAGACCCTCAGCAAGGCTCAGAGCGTCAGCCTGAGCGGAAAGGATATTGGCAAGCATATCCTTACGGAGCCCTGTACAGTACCGGGAGGTACAGCGCATACTCTTTTTTAGCTGACCACGGAACTGAAGCATGGCCGCGGTTCTGGCGCGTCCTTCGGTAGCGTTATACTGGGGTGTTTCTGCCGGAATATTAAGCGCTTCGTTTATCTCCTGGTCTTCAACAGGAGCGTAGTAATCTTTGTAATGGTCAAGCCAGTTACGGGCAATACGCCAGTACTTCTTGGCCATGTTCCATTCCTTTGTTGCAATATCTACAGCCCGTGCGGAGTTGTAGGCCGCTGAAAGAATAGCGGCGTCAGCAAGGATATTAGCGAACAGCCCATACTGCTGGTCGTTCGTACCGTGCTTCGGATTGCATTTAAGGTCATCGGCGTACATTACTGCACCTTAACGAACCTGCGCGTTGTAATGACAGTTTCCTGTTTCCAGTTTCCCGGAATATTCGGGATTCCCTCACCTTCAGTATTGGAGATAAGGATTTCATCAGTCCCGAGAAATTTCACAGCTTCAGAAAGGAAACTGAACAGGGCCTTCTCTACTTCAGGTCTGTTACCGGTATACCAGTCCTGTATCTGGAAAACACGGGCGCTGTACTGCATAGGCCGGTACGCAGTACCGGTGAGAAACCCGACAACATTATTATTGTCGTTATCGTCATAGGCGACAAAAATCTTCATATCCTTGTTTATCCAGAGCTGGGTAAACACATTGACATTGAGATTGAACGGCTTGTCGTCATAGGCCTTACGTTTGTTTTCCCATGCTTTGCCAAGCATGGGCCCCAGTACACGGCCCAGAGTATCAATGGCTTTGTTAAGGTCTATATCAGGTTCAAGAATGTCTACTCTCATAATCTGCTCCTGACAGCATAATATTAAAATACCCGGAACATGTCTATTTGGCGATTATAGCCGTCCCAAGTTCGGCAAACTCTACTGTCTCTGTACCTGTGAAGTACAGTCTGTAGCTGAGATGCCTTCCGCATTTGGGGAGTCTTACAGGCTTGTCGCCCGAGATAGTACGCTCATACACTGTATGGCCATGGTCATCTTCCACACGTACAAATGTCTGTACAGAACGGAGACGGAGCGCGGCAGGACTGTAGAATGAACGCTTGTTTATAGTCTCAGTACCGGGACTGTATAGCTCTCTGCTCTTCCACTCAAACGGTCTGAACGTGTCGCTCTTATCCCAGAACCATACCGCGCTGTCCTGTAGGAACATCAGCTGTCCTGTATTGGTGGCCTGCATAGCTACAGGAGCATCGGAAATATTGGAGAGCTCCATGCCCCTGACATCCCCGTATGGGTCGCCGTCTATATCAAGAATAAAACTTGTCTCGTCTGTGATGATGAAGAGGTATCCGTTCCAGTACTCAAACCGTGCTGTCTCAGGGGCGAGCTGATGCCACTGTTCAGCAGTGAGCCATTTGGACGTCAGGATATGCCAGCGCGCGGACGGGTCAATCAGGATAACGCCGGGGTCGGATGAATAGATGAGGCCGAAGGGTGTAATGATGGCGCTGTTGTAGTGCCCGCAGGATATATCCGGGAGCGGTCTGCCAATATCAGTTACAGGAGTACACTTCGTATCATCACAGCTGGATACGTCAATAATGTAGGGTGTCGTAGAAGTCGTTACGTAGAGCTTCTGGTCAAGGCACTTCATGTGAATGACACTGCTGTCCAGAGTTAGCTCATATTTAACAGGCCAGTTATAGGGCTGGAAGTTCTCCGAGAGGTACACCCTGTTAGCTACGGAACCGGCCAGACGGATGACACCTTCAACTGCCGTGATATTCTGAAGTCTGTCCGGCGGGGGTGTGACATCCACAGTATCAAGCGGCATGCCCAGCTTCTTTGTGAGAACCGTATCGGTATAGGATACGGACGGAAAATAGATAGTCGCTACGAACAGATAATCAGTAAGCGGGGTCTGGGTCTTACCGTCTACAGGGCGGAAGCCGGTAGAGCTCCTGTACAGGTTGGCACTGACAATCCCATACCCGTCAGGCGGAAGGGATATGCCTGTTACAGAAACAGAAGTCCCGTCAGCAACCATGACCAGATTGCTGGCAGGAGACGGGGCTGATTCTTCTCCCCACTGGTTAACCCATGTATATACATAGGAACGGGTGTCTGAAGCCCGTCCGCACATCTCTTGTGCGGAAGCGTGAGGAGGTACAGGAGGGGTAGGAACCCCGAGCCTGTAGTAGGTCATATCACAGCAACTGCCGCGCACCATCACCTGTGGGCTGTCGCTGTTGCCTGTAATATACAGCCTTTGCCATTCGGGAGAAAGCTCAGCTACGGAAACAACACTGTCCCATGTATACAGGCAGTGCCCGTACATATACAGGGATACGGCTGTGGAGGGTACGTCTTTGTACTTACAGAGCTCACGCCAAGGTTCGAGCTGTCCCCTGCGCAGGTTGACATTCAGTGCCAGTGTGGCCTGCGTGACAGCCAGACTATGCTCCGGAGTACGCGGGACAATACCGCCAAACTGTGTGATTGCTGTCTGCATTAGTAGGCCGTCACAACTTCAATGTCCATATAACCCACACCGTTCATGCTCCCGATAACCTGTACTGTATGATTACCGAGACCGTAACGGGCTGTAGTCAGGGCTGTAAGTTCATTGTCCATAACTACATCAGTATCGACAGCTTTGCCGTCAACATAGATAGTACCGCTGATAGGCGTAACCGTGGTCTTTCCGGAAGAGTCGCTTGTAGTCGGGCGCTTGCAGTCCCTGTACCGGATACGGAAAGAGCCGATACGGGCAAGGTCAAACGTTATAACATAGGCGTCTGATTTCGTCCCCGAGGGGAAACGCTTGGACGCATGGTCATAGACAAGTATTTCAGATGCCGATGTATCTACTATTTCAGTAAGCGTACCGGACTCTGTGAGAGTCACACGCTGTACGCCCATATATCTCTCACCGGGCGTTACTGATATTTTCTGTACAATATTCGTGACAAAGTTCTTGTCATCAAGGGTGACGTCAAAACCGCCGAGCCTGTACTCACCAGCACGGTTGAACATAGGGTCAGCGATATTGAGCGTAACAACACCCGTGGACGTGGCAAGGTCAGCCTGAATGTGCCCCTGACCAATAACGCCGTTGACCGTACTGACCGTGGAGGGAGCGGTATAACCTGTGAGATGCCCGTACCGGTCAAACGACATCCCGTTGATATAACCCTCATATCCTTCCTCGGAGTGGGACACCTTAACAGGGTCTTCCCTTGTACCGGAACCGGACACATTGATACCGGAATTGCCGGCGCTGACAACAAACGCTTCAGACGGGTCAGGATTGGAGGATATAATCAGCGGGTCACGCTGGGTCCCTGTACCCTGTATCGCGATACCATCTCCGGCCTGAGCGCTGAGCGTGGTCAGAAGCGCCCCTGTTGTATCCTCCCGTGTCAGGTTTCCCGCCTGAGAGGATATACTGACAGACCCCCCGCCCCCGCTGTCAGAGCAGGAACAGGGCTCGGGAGCGCAGGTAGGAGGATTATAAATGGGGAGCTGTTTGCCTTCCAGAGAAACGATACATCCGTTCTGTATGACAACACGGTCATACACGCCATCTGCGGGAGGGGTGCCTTTCTCCACACGGACGCATCCTTCACGGGAATACATTCTGCCCCCGAAAGGAAGACACATACTCCAGTCAGGACAGGCACCTTCCTCTTTCGCGGAAGTAATCTCTCCGTCACATTGAGGCGTAATTCTGGGGGTACAGTCAGACATTACATTACTCTCCCAAACTGCATATGGATACTTCCGCGCATTTTGTGCGTTGCTGTCTCCATAGCGGCGGCTGATGTGCGTTTCTCAAACTCAGTCATATACGCCCGTCCCATCTGGATGTTTGTCCATGGCCGGGCCGGTATAAGCATTATGTAAGCCCGCACGCCCATAAGCAGAGTATCCAGCCAGTCAGTGTACAGGACGTCAGGAAGCTCACAGGCATCCTGTCCCGGCATAACGGCCAGCTCCGCGAGAAGACGTCCGGGGCTGTTCGGGTGTCTGACGTGCAGTACCTTCTCAAGGTCATCATACCAGACAATCTCCCTGCCGCAGGGAGTGCACCCCTGCGGCAGAGTGAAAGTCTCTCTGGCGTCATGTCCGCCGCAACAGCCGCACGGAATGATATATGAACGCAGGATACCACATATCTCCAGCCCATCCGGGGATTCCAGCCGGTATCTGGTGATACATGGTTCCAGATTAACTGCCGCGCGACGGCGTATCAGGTTGCCCTGACGGGCCATGTTTCTTGCGGCTTTCAGTAAGTAGAACTGAAAGAGCTGGGCGGGAAGAGTAGGATACTCAAACCGGAGCTCTTCCAGAAAACTATCGAGCGGTCTGGTTTTGAACGGCTCGTAAATTATCTGCGTCTCGCTCACGTTCTGCTTTCTCCTTCTCTCTGCGGTCTACAGCCCGTTTCAGCAGGTTGTCATGTGTAGTCAGGTGCGTTCCGGCTATGGTACTGATAGTGGGTGAGTTCTCGGAATCCATGATAAGCGCCCTGTAAAGCATCCACTGCTTGACAATAGCAACCATCTCATCCGGTACTGATTCACTAAGAGAACGTCCGGTCGGCATTGTGTAGCACTGCACAAGAACATACCGGTTCTGCCCCGGAGCAACCGGAGGCATGACTTTGAATCTGCTGATGTCTACTGAGCTTATGACATATGAGAAAGGCTCATCTGTCTCAGGGTTTATACAGTTTGGATATACAGACCCCGGCCAGTTGAGCCTTTCGTCATCATATGTACGGGTGAGATACCGGTACACTTCACCGGTCTCAGTACATTCACCAACAATACGGATAATCTCGGAGCAGTCACAGACATTCTGCCAGTCACCGCCGGGCATGAGCCGCACAATTTTCTCTGTATGGAACAGGTCTTTGAGAAGGTAGCTGTCATTGATAAGCGCTTCAGAGAGATAGGACTGAAGCTGTGCAACAGACCAGCGTGTGTATTCATACCCCGGTTCCTGATCATTCAGGTCACGGGAGACATCCCCGATTATATCCTGTACTGTCATCAGAACTCCGCTTTCGACATCAGTTTCTCAATATCTTCATAAGGCACAGCTTCATCCCCGTACTGGTCAGACTGCGCAGGCTGGTCCATCTTCTTCATGGTAGAACGGAACGAGCTCATCTTTTCCTGTGCAATCTTATTCTGACGGGATGTAGCCTCACTAAGGGCGGCAGCCATGAGTTCCCTTTCATCCTCGGAACTGTCCTCCTGTACTTTGTCCTGCCATGCCGCAGGGTCAGTATTGCCCTGCTCATCACAGCATTCCAGTATATCCCTCTGCTCCGCGAGCATCGGGTTCCACGGGAGGATAATGCCGGTCTTTTTGTTCTTCAGACAGGGGGAATGCGCCAGCGGAGGTGTGGCGTTCTTAACCCCAAGATGTTCAAGAAAACCGGCCCGTTCCTCGGAATTGAGGTTGAATACAGTGGAAACGTCCTGATTCCCTACTGTAGTTGCGCTCTGATTCATGACTACCGCTCCTTATTATATACTACTTCGCCACGGAACTGGGCTTCTGCCCCTTGACAGACTTCTCCGTGGCAGGAGTGAAACCACCATGGACGCCCTGACTCCACTTGGTGCGCATGATAATACCACGCGCCTTGTCAGTACCGTTGGTCATGGTCAGGTCAATATTGTGGTCGCTTCCAACCTTCTTAAGCGGGAATTTCTTCCCGCCTTTCACGGTATCTTTGGAAGCCGGGCCCGTATAAGTACGCGCCATAACAAACCCCCTTAGCCAATCTGAGTACTGCCCTCAAAAGCCAGCAGCTTGGAAGAGAAGTACAGGGCAAACGTAGATTTCCACAGGGTGGCAATCTTGTCAGGGTCGCCAGCGGCAACCTTGAAGCCGAGCATAACAGTACCGAAGGCGTCATCATAACCAGCAATGGGCTTTCCGGTAGCGTTGCGCTTAACGATGTTGTGACCGAAGGTAGCAAGCGGGTCAGTAAGACGGGTGAACCCGTACAGCTTATCGCCGTCCTGCGGAGTACCGACAGGGAACTGGGTAATCTTAGCCGCGGTCATAGCATCCGCGAACGCAGTCACATCATTGTATTCCCACTCCTCGGTAGTGAAGTTCCAGACAGCACGTTTCGCAACGGGAGCGAGGTACACACCATCGAGGGAGGCATCTGTTTTAGTGACTTCGTAATACACGGAATCCAGATAGGCACGCTGGGGAACCCAGTTGGTCAGAACCACATCACCCACGGCCTTAACGCCCTTAAGCAGGTTCTGCATCCAGCGGTGGCCAACGGTATCATTCAGATTCGGAACCAGCGGGAACTGGAGGTTGAGAAACCCCTGACCCATAGCGGCATCGGCGTGAGAGTCAAAAGGCGGGGTAAACTCCGCATGGGGAGCGTCATAGGGCGGAGTAAATTCCGCAGACTGGCCATCACAGAACCAGCCTTTGAAATCAGGCATACCGCCACGGGCAAGATTAATAACTGCCATAATTCACTACTCCTACTAGTTAATAGGGTCGAAAGTCCAATAACCCATAGCGAGGGCTTCGGGATAGATAACTTCCGCACCCCAAGCGGCGAGGAACTGATACCGGATACCAAAGCTGTTCGGGTCGTTGGTAATCAGACGGGACTCAATGATGTTGCTGGCATAGGCGGTAGCGTCCTTGTTGCCAGCGATAATATAGAAAGACAGGGCACCGGATTCGTCACGGCGAACCGGAACATGAATAGACTCAATAGGCTGGAAGCCAAAGAGCTCATGGTCCCACATACCGGAGACAATACCGCCGCACTTACAGCTCCATTCGGAGTTGGCATAATTGCTCATGGCAAGGTAGGTACGGAGGATAGGCGGCACGATAATGAACATACCGCCGTCAACCCAACGCTTCTGCTCAATCAGGGCACGCTGGAGATTGGCGAGCACCACAGGCAGATTCTGCGGGGTGACATGCACAGGATTACCCGGAGCGCCAAGGTTGATGTCATGGAGACGGCCAGCGGCGCTGAGAGAAGTAAGAGGGGAAACCTGAGCCATCATGCGGCCAAGAACGAAACGCCTCTGCTCGTCAACGTAGGACTGGTAGATAGCTTCAAGGAGCTTATCTTCGTAATCAGCCCAGCGGTCACAGGCTTGTTTAACATCGAGAGAGTCGAACTTAATATCCTGATAAGAAGCGAAGCAAATCTGAAGACAGCGAGCTTCCGTAGTAACGGTATTGGGAACAAGCTGCTGGTTCTTCTGATAGGAACGCATAGGCCCGACTTCCGGGGCGCGCATAAGCTGAATAATCTGGTTGCACTGCGTAACAGGCTCAAGAAGCTCAGAGTTGGTGATACGGGGAAGCCAGTCTTCCTCGTAGATTTTGGAAAGGATAATATCGCTGTACCCAATTCGGGCAAGCGGGGTTGCTTCCATTCCGGTATAACCGGACGCACTGGGAAACATAGGCATAAATTATTCTCCTAGGACATGGATGACAGACTTTCGACAGCTGCCTTGCGGGCTTCAGGAAGAAGTTTCCTGTACTCTTCAGCGGAAATCTGCCTCGTTTGAAACAGGTTGTTGAGTTCCCGCAGGGTGTAGCGGGTTGGAGTAGTCTGCGCCGCCGCAGGTGCGGCACCGGGAGCCACCTGCACGGGGGGTACAGTAGCAACTCCTACGGCATTGTTACGACTCTGCTTGAACTGGTTCAGGAGGTCGATAACGTAGTCAGTATTGCCGTTGAGGTATTCCCGGCTGGCACGGGCGTCTCGGGTTTCAGAACTGAGACCGTCACGCTGGGCCATGAAGTTTCGGTACTCGGGAGTGTTGACCATCTGGGCAAAGTCAGGATGAGCGGCAAAGATACGGGCGTTGAGAAGGTCCTTGCGGGTATTCTCGAGCATCTGCTGATTATACCGGGTACGCTCTTCAAGCTCTTTCCTCTGCTGTTCAAGCTCTTTCTTGAGCGGCTCTGTCTGAGCCATGGCCAGATTGGTAGCGGATTCAACAATAGCCGTGTAATCCTCAGGGCTCACAGACTCCAGATTGTCAATGGCCTGCTGCTGGATGTCAGCCCTGATACTGGCCCTGCGCCTAAGGTCGTTAAGCTCATCAGCGGACTTCTGAAGGTCTGCCATCTTCTGCTGGTCAGCGGCGAGCTGCTGTCTGAGCTGGTCACGCTCATAAGCCAGATTCTGGATAAGAGCAGGGTCATAGTAAGTGCCGGCATTCTGAGGCTGAGTAGCTACAGGCTGTACGGGAGCAGGCTGCTGTACAGGGGCAGACGGGGGATTAACCGGCTGCTGTACAGAGGCAGGCTGAGCACCCGCAGGCTGCACGGGGGCGGTCTGCTGGTCTGTCGTCTGCTGGGTCGGAGGATTGGTTCCACCCGGCTCATTCTGTTTTCTGAATGCTTCGGCCCTTTCCTGATAGGGATTAGTGGGTACTTTGTCGAATCCTGACATAAACGCTCCTTATTATTCCATACCGTAAATCATTTCTTCCAAGGATCTGATTTCGTTAACCCTGCCAAGTTGCATGGCGGCGTTTTGCAGTTTATCGGGGTGCATCACGCCAGCCTTCGCGGCAAGGACAAAATCCGCTTCCAGTCCCTCACGAATATGCGCAAGGAACGCAAGGAGCGTTTCCTTGAGATACGCGTCTGATTTGAGCTGACGGGCAAGCTCACGGATAGGATTATTTTCCGCCTCGGGTGGGAACATACTTCACACCTGTGATAATTTCCTTCGCCGTTTTGCGTCCGGGATTGGGGGCCACAGTACCGGGACGGGAAGTAACAGACGGGGGCGGAGTCTGACGGGTGACGCGGTTTCCGCCGCAACGGGAACAAGCCATAACTATTCTCCCTTGTATCTCGTATCCATAATAGCGGAGTACTCCTTACCCCGTACCGGACACGAACGAAGACTGGCGTCTTTCATAAGACGGTCAAAATTATAATCCTTGATGCCCCGCATAGGGTCAGCTGGCTGAGCCAGCGGATTGTTCTGAAGAGTCATCTTCGGGTCGGCGATTTTCGCCTCATAATTCCTGTTTGCCGAAAGGTCGATTATAACAGGCATAGCGTAATAACCTAATAGTTGTAGTATTGTTTGAGGATAGAACGCATGTGATTGTGTCTGGTTACTTTTTCGGCTTTTTCAGCTGGCTTTTCTTCCCCTTCATGAATGGAGGGAGAGACTTTTTCGCCCCGCTTACTTTCGGTTTCTGACACTTTGCCATTCTTCTTCTCCTTAACTGCCATGATTATTACTCCTACTTATACAGCGGTACAACATACGAACCGAACCGGCCCCAGCCGGACGGCCTGCCAAGCAGGGCATCCCTGAGCCCAATAATAGTAGTGGGCACTTCCGGCCCGGAGATGGAGTCCGGTTCGTCTCCTTCAACAGGAGCAAAGGCATCCTGTATAGCAGTCGCAAGACTCAGAAGTTGTTTGCTGTCCAGCCCAGAAATAGCGTCAGCTATTTTCTCGGCGGAAGCATCATCAATAGCTGTAAGCTCTTTAATGGTACAGGCGGTCAGCGTAGAGTTCTGTATATCAGAATTAGTGACCTGCGAATTGGTCAGTGTAGTTCTATTGATAACGCCGTCTTCGGCGTATTTCGTTTCACCACAAGCATTACCCATTTGTATCTCCTAGAAAAAGAACAGGCTTTCAACCTGTGAGGGAATCTGACTGGCTCTGTACCAATCTGCATATACCTGAGCTACACCAACCGCCGTTGCGTCATTAATATGCAGTCTATATGTACCCGGTACACCAATTATGCCAATATTACGGCAGGGGTCAAGCTGCCACGGGCGTCCGCAGGTTGAAACAAGTTCGTCATTAATTAAATCAGCCCTTACATTGGCAAGGTCAAAAATGAAACCACAGCAACCCTTGCAGGGAGTTACCTGTTCTTTTGTATATTCATGAACCAGACGTCTCACACATATAATCTGAGGTACAGTAAATTCCTTGGCTGACGTCCTGACTTTCTCATCCAGCAGACCAGTAGCAAACAATGTGACACAGTAACCGGCAGGCACATTGAAAACACTGGAGTAGACAGTGCGGTTATTCTTCTGCCAGAGTTTGTTCATATGAGTCTCCCCAGAATAAATCCAATAATACCCCCGTAAATCAGCCCTCTGACAGTGTTACAGCAGATACAGTCCGGCTGTTCAAACGGGAAAGTCCAGTACTTGTACAGAAAATTGTAAACCCTGTTTTCCGGCTTCGGGGTATCCGTGCCGTAATAGTACCCGTGGCAAAAGTTGATGTTGTCACAGAACCATTTGACAAACCTGTACCCGCGTTCTCCGGGAGCGGGAGTCCATGGTTTAATAAGCCTCAACGTGCCCTCCTGTATCATGCGCAACACCAGCCCCAGCCGGGGAATCCGGCGCGGGATTAGAGTTCGGCATCATACCGTTACCCTGTCCGGCGCTCTGTCCGTTGCCTGTCTGCGGGGCCGCTCCCTGTACAGGAGCGTTCATCTGCTCAAGAACATCATCCGGAATATTCATCGCTCCGAAGAGTTTCTTTACAGCCCAGCCTACGACAGGGGTCAGATTGACAGCGCCGGAGAGGGAACCGCCTACAGCGCCTATAACCTGAAGCATCTCCATAGCGTTCTGCTTTTCCGTCTCTTTCTGGAGCAGGCCTTCCGCACCCTTGGTGACTATCTGTACGTCACCCTTTACGGATGAGTCGGACGCGTACAGCATGTTTATGTTGTACATGAGCTCACCGAGCGGGGCAAACACATTGTTGTCAATATTCCCCACCGCCGCATGCAGGGCCCGTGTCGCGTTGCCCTGAAGAAGCGACATACCGCGGAATGTGCGCATTGCGCCCGAGCCTACAGCCTCACCATGCAGAGCCGCCGGAATGTTCGTTACTCTGTCAGCCAGCTGGATAAACATCTCCAGAAGCTGTGAATAAGCCGGGAGATTGGAGGGGATATTGAAAAACCTCAGGGCCGGGTTGCTCCCGCCTGACGGGTCGGAGTCAGAAAGATACATCGTTCCCGGTACAATAGTACCAAGGTCAGTATCCTTCATGTATTTCATAAGCCGCCTGTAGTCGGCCTCGCACATAGGGGCAGAGGCGTTGGCGGCATTGCGCATCAGATATATCAGACAGGAATGATACGCCCGTTCCACGTCACGGATACGCTGGGCGATACCGTCTCCGGCAATACGGTCGCCGCCGGTACGGTAGAAACTGGACGTGTAAATAGGACGGGTCTGCATGTGCGGGTCGGAGTTAACCTTGACCTGCAATACCTTATACCCGGCCATGGAAATCTCGCAGTTGTAGAACTCACTGCGGTCAAGACTGTGGAACCCGTACTCAGCCAGTTCCCGTCCGGACATGATACCGTAATGAGTCAGTACCTCAATAGGGGCAACGTTGGATGCCCACAGGGCAAGGTCTCTCTTTTCTGAGTTAGGCTCTCTGGTCAGCCAGTTCAGATTGAACTCATCATTCGTATCTGCTTTCTTCAGTACATCCAGAACATTCTCAGATATGTAGGAGCTGAGCTTGCCCGCATCAAGAAGCTCCTTGCGTGTCCAGAGCGTGCGGGTAAACACGCAGGTTCCCCGCTGGGTATCCGGACTGTCAGGAGAATAGGCAAAATCAAACGGGGATATGGAACGGAATACAGGAAGTACTTCCGTCTGTACTCTAGGTTTGTTCCTGCCCCACGTCAGACGGGGGCTTCTCGTAATATACGGGCCAGTAAAAATCGAGTAAGGATATACCGTGAAGTAATGGAGGAAGTCAGACAGCGCCCTGTTAAACCCGCCTTCGGCACACTGGTCTTCCAGCAGGGACATCATCTCGTTAGCCGCTTTGTTCGCTTCTTCCTTCTCATGACGCAGAAGAAGCTGTTTCCCACGGCGGATGAAGTCAACCATCTGCGTACCGTCCTGAAAACGGTTCTCAAAGAACCCCTGCTTCAGGACAGTAAGAAGCATCTCACGGGACTCCGGAGAGATGCTCGGCCTCGGCGTGGCCATGATAACCCACGGAAGCGTTAATGTACTGCTGATAAGCGCGTCACTAAGGTAGGCATTCGCTATACCGGTCTTGAGCGCAGTAAGGTTAACTATGGCGTTAACCCCAAGAGCGTCAGCTATCTGCTGGTCTGAACAGGATAAAACCCCGTTCTGCTGTTCCCAGCATTCACGGAGCACATCCCTGAGCCCTTTGCCGTTGACACGCTCGGTACTCTGCCACAGGACTGCGCCGTTCCATCTGCGGAGAACCTCTTTACCCAGCCTGTCAGAGACATTGGAAGGAATATCCTCAATCTCCCTGAGCCAGTCTATACCATTGCTGTCTGTACTGGAAACAGTTTCGTCTGCCATTATTAGATAATCCTACGGAGAACATTTCTGCTCTCGGATAATTTACGGGCTACATCGGAAAGGTCGTCATCAGTGTAGTCAATACCCTTCTGTATAAGCAGGGCCGCATACTGAAGAGCATCCTGATAATGTGACGCTTCATTCTTCTCAGGCTGGGGGGTATACACCGTACCGATAGAACCACTGGCTCTCAGCCTCCTGTACCGGTACTCATGCGTAAACCCATTAATGACGTTCTTGCAGGATGGGCTTATGAGAAGACCGCCTGTATCAAGGTTGAGCATGTGCTCCACAACCTGAATACGGGCCTTCGGAGAGTTTGTAATCTCAGTAACAGCAGGTATGCCGGCTTCCTCGAAACGCTGTCGGGGGGTAATGCCTGTCCATGAGTCCCGCTGATTGGATGGGTCAATGGCCGCTACAACAGGATTCGTATGGTATTTGCCGCGGAGAAGCGGTATCAGCATACCGTAAAGGAAGTTCTCAAACCCTTCATTGTCAGCGAACAGCTCATCCAGTACACACCATTTGCCGTCCTGATTCTGGAGTATAACCGCGGCAGGATGAATACCAGACTGGTCAACGCCAAGCACAACCTCATGAAACATCATGGGCGTGAGTTCGTGGTCTGCGATATGGCGGGAGGGGGAGAAGTTGGAGAATACTGGCTTGCCTTCCACAACAGGTACGTCAAGGAGACAATACTGATTCTCTACAACATCAACACGCCCGTTCTTGAGCAGGGTCTGTATCTGGTTGCGGTAGTACCGCATGCCCCGTTCTTCAGGCGTCATATCCTCGGGGTCGCCTTCTTCCTTGGCACCCAGATTACGGAGATTCTCCGCATCGGGATTTACGTCAAAATACTTCTTCCCATTCTCATCAAACCGGCGCAGAGCCGCAGGGGGCTGTTTCACAACAAGCCAGTTCGGCTCAGGGTTCTTCATGTACACATCCAGCCATGAGTCGTGCTCAGGCTGGTTGAAGTCCATGATAATCCCACCCCAGTTTACACCCCCTAAATCCTGTGGAGGGAAACGCCCGATACGGGTCTGTACAGCGGCAAAGACTTCCGGTGAAACACCGGTTGCTTCGTTTATCCACGCAAAGGTCCAGTTAGCGGAGAGAATCTTACTGCAATCCTCAGGGCCTTTCAGGGCAAACAGGTTGAGCTCCAGATTGACCGTAGTGCCATCCTGTAGAGGGATAAGATAAACACCGCGAAGAGGAGCTACTGCCCCGGTAATATCACCACATTCCCGGGGCAGTACCTCAAGAAGGGACTTGCGGGTCATGGAGGTGAGTTCAGGATACGTGGAACGGATGACTCCAACACGTGAGTAACGCATTCCATCCTTGGCTACAGGCTGGGCACAGGCATAATAAAGAATATCCATGGCGCAACAGCAGGACTTGCCACTGCCGTAAGGGCCGCAGAGCATCTTTATATACTTGTCAGATTCATGAAATCTCAGACCTGTAGGGGATGGAACGTAGTTAAACATTCGCGCTCCTGAGGTGGTCGAGCTTATGGTTCTTCATCCCCTCCGGTACAGGGATGGCCACACCTACATTAACCTGTGTATTAACTACCTGCTGTTCTGTATTCATGGAACCGGAGACTTTATAAAGAAGTTCAAGGAGCTTCAATGCTTCAGCGGGTTTCATGTTCTCATTCACCGCGTCCCGGAAAAGTTTTTCCGCAAGCGCCTGTGAGAGCGTCCCCGCTCTGTACATAGACCCGGCTCTGCTTCCCTTGGCCCTGAGCTGTTCCAGTGAGTTTCTGTACATGTCCTGAAATTCAGGAACAATAAGAATCTTCTGGAGGTCTTTTTCGGATATATTATATGTATTATAAATAGTGTCAAGTTCCGTAATAGGTGTATCCGGAACCTGCATAACGGCGAGGTCCTGAGCAAGAGAAGCCCAGCGATACTGCGCTAGCATAACTATCTATCCGCCACACTACTGTATAATGGGGTTGAACATAGAAAGCTCCTATTTCCAGCGGCCTGTGGCAAGCCACCCTGTATGAACAATAGAGCCGGAGTTATCCAGCGTGCCAATCGAAAAAGCAGTATTGCTCACCCAGCCAACGTCTGCAAGTACGCGCTCTACATTAGTATCATGCGTTGTATAAACAGTAACGGTGCCACTTTTAAACGCCTGTGGAAAATAGACTCTTTTATTGGTAGCTGTAGCAGGTCCATTGAGCGTGGCCGTACCCCAGCACAGCTGAATCCCATTACTATATCTTACATACCCGTCCCCACTTTCAACCACAGCCTCACGGTTAGTCGCAAAGACAGCACCGACAGAATGAACCAACCCAAGAAATACCCTTTTAACAAAATCAAACATAGAAACTCCTATTTCCAGTACCCTATAGCACAATATAACCAGCGTGCTAATCAACCAGATTAATTTTCTCAATTTTGCCCCGTATCTCAAGGATGTCAAGGTACTTCCGCATTGTATCGGCCTGCATTCTCAGAAAGCACATAGGCAAATTAATTTTTTTAATTTTGCCCCGTATCTCAAGGATGCCAAGGTACTTCCGCATTATATCGGCCTGCATTCTCAGGAGGCACAAAGGACAGTTAGGTGTGAACGTGAGCGTGCCAGATTCATATTTGGCTATCATAGCCGACAGTCGTTCGTACCGACCATGCAGTTGTTTGTACTCATCAACCACTCTCTGCTTCCAATCTTCCATTGTATCCTCCTCCTTTTGGGGCCTTCTATTTCACCCTCTTCCAGGCATAAACCGACACAAACGGAGGCATGTTGTTGTGCGGCCTCCCTCCGCCGGTAGCGTTGGTGTTAGCCGCTAAATAATTTGGCGAGTCATTAGCGCACAGACCATTCTCCAGATGCCCAGAAAAGTTCTGATCATCGGTGCCGGTGTACCGCATCAGTCCGTGTGTATGCGAAGGCATCTCCTCGATAATCAGCGTATGCGTCTCTTCGCCTCCGCTTGTCCCCGCCGCATGCTTGGGGCCAGCGCACCACAAGAAAGTATCCTGTATCGGCTCCCACGTGCCACCAAAAAGTTCATGCGGGTCCGTAGGTTTGGTTGATGTGTATATACTTCCAACAGGCCAGCCTAGGAGCTTGACTGATTTAATAAGTAATGCCGTGTATTCTTTTAAATCCCTCATGAAACCCTCTTCCATACATTTACAATTCGTGCGGGAGGCTAGACTGTATCACTGCGTCCGTATATGGGGTTGGAGCGGGAAGCATCAATCACTATGTCTCGTTTTGCTTTACCATTGTTAATCGTTTGCGTCATGGTTTCATGCTCGTGGTTTGCCCAATAAAGCGCTCCTGTATCTGGATATAGAGTATCATTCTCGCCATCAGAGCTTATGTAGGTCACCCGACCCCTGATATTCGGCAGTCCTGCTTCTACCGTAGTCCCAGCCTTGTGATTAGCATCAGAACACTGTAGAACATATCTGCCTGTTAGTTTCTACCATCCTCCCCCGAAAAGTATATTAGGGTCATCCTCAGTTTCCGTTAGGAAATATGAACCAATCGGACGGCATTCAAGAATTGCTCCCTTTTTCGCCTTAAGTACAGCAGTTTTAACGGCTAGGTCAATAACCTGTTGCAGAGTATGATCATCCATCAAGTGTACCTCCTGCCTCTACGTATGCCGCGCTAATGACCGCATATGCGTCATCAATCTGCTTCTGAAAGGCATTATCAGCAGTCTCTCTGGCGGAAGCCTCGCTGGCTATATTGTTCTGAAGAGTAGTATCGGCGGCCTTTCTGGCGGAGGCCTCATCGGTAACGCTCTTCTGAATAGCCGTGTCAGCAGTCTCTCTGGCGGATACCTCATCAGTAACACTCTTCTGAATAGCCGTGTCAGCAGTCGCCCGGGCGGAAGCCTCATCAGTAATACTTATGCGAAGGGCAGTATCAGCAGTCGCTCTGGCACTCTCCTCAGCGGCAATACGGTTAGTCAGAGAGACAACCGTATCCTCACGGGCGAGAGGCACACCACCGGTGACACCATTCTGTACTACAACAGTGTATTTTTCTGTATCAACGGTAATCTCCCCAACAGGGCCAGCGTAATCACTGTGCTGTTGTGTCGTACCCCTGTACAGCTGTATAGGCTTCTTCGTATTTCTCATTCTAAAGACCTTTAGCATATAATGGATAGGAGCATATGAACCCGGCCCCTATCCATTATGTATCTATCCAGCGTTGTAAATAGCTACAGTACCATACCATGTAATACCATTCGGTGTCATAAAGGTCAGAACGTCAATCATTCTGCGTGGCCACTCTCGGGCACCGTCCAGATGCCAGCGCCACGCATGGGCGGACAGGGTTTCATCGGCCCACGCCTTCTCACAGAAACAGCATGACACGAGAACGTTCAGGAGCTGGTCAATCGCTACCCAGAACTGATGAAAATTATGCCGTAACGTCCGAAAAAGTGATGTTGATTGCATCTACTTCTTCCTTTGTCGTGCAGGCTTCTATCTGAGAGCGCAAAGCCCACTTCCGGACATAGAGGTTGTTGCCGTAACTGATTAATTCCAACTGGAGCATTTTCAGCTGATCAAGCGTGAGTTCCGCCAACGTATTATCGAAAGTCATGAATTTGACCTTCTCCAACCCCTGCGCTTCCATGGCGGTTATCAGGCCGTCAATGTTCGTCTTGGCGGTCTGGTTGGCATTCACAACGTACCCGGTGGAAGAGGTGATATGCGCCTTGCTGGAGGCCTTAATCGCTTCAAGTCTGGCATTCAGCTCGGCAAGTTTGCGCGCCTTGACGTTCTCGACCTTGTTGTATTCGGCTTCCTTGGCTTCTTCCTCGGCATTGAGACGGGCTTTCTCTGCCTGCCAGAGTTTTACATACGGCTGGACGTGTTTTTCATAGTTCCGGGCGGTAAGTTCCAGTCTCTGCGTCACGTCCTCATACTCAATGGCCCCGGAACCGCTGTGCCACTGAAGAGCGTGTACGCTTTCGCGCCCTTCAATCGGAGAAAAATCGAAGTGAAGCAGTTCCCCGTCAACGATAATAATATTGTCAACGGGAATCACGGTGACGTCTTTATTCATGGCTGTTTTTCCTCTCTGTAAGTCCCTTCATCGTGCCGGAATGATCCGCCTCAATGAGAACCCTGTGCCCGCTAGCAAGGGCGACAAGCTGTTCTCTCATGGCCTCGCCTTCCTTGATGTTCTCGCACCTCGAAGCAGAGACTTCCGCCCCTACTTTGGACATCTCGCCTGCAAGCATGCCGGTGACATTCGCCTGTTCCATGAGAAGCATAGGCGTGAGCTGGAGGGCACACCCCTCAAAAGAGGCGTTCATGGTGTCTTTGCCCCCGGTGTAGCTCATCCACATGGCGCACCCGCCCTTCTTTGAGTGCTCCGGGCAATCCTCGAAATTCCTGAATGGACAACCCGCCATACTTACACCCTCTCGCAAAGGATTGTGTCAACGTAGTTCACGTTCATGTCCGTGACATGGCTGTGGGCGTCATTCCAGGTACCGTGAGCATGGCCCTGGTTGGAGCCAGTGTAACCGATAATGTTGCTAAAATCAGCAAAATCAAAACCTCTAGGATCATCAGTACCATGGGTATTTGCCCATCTTCCGCCATCTACGTCGACAATGAAATTTTGGCTATTTTTATTAAAGCTGTGATTATGCGACGCAAGCTGTCCCACACTAAGCGTTGTATCGTATGTTCCCATGTCGATTTGGACAGCATTTGTTCCTCTGCCGCTGGCAAAACAGTCGGAGAAAGTGTAGCCGTTTGTGCGGTTTGACAGGGCATCGCTCACAAGGCGGATTGCGCAATCGTTGTAGGTGGTAACTTTAGTCCAGCCGGACGGGGCCTTTTCCTGCTGGAAGAACATTCTGCATCCCTGCGGAAAGTACTTGTCAATTACGGACTGTATGCTTTCCTGCGAGAAGTTCAAAAGGGCGCTTTTCAGAGCGGTTGTATCAAGCGTCAGGTCAAGACCATCAGCGTCATCAAGAGTCGTGGAAGACTTACCATCTACTTTAATGTAGGTGTCGCCTTTGACAACATAGGTCTTCTTAACCGCTCCATCAACAGCAGTCTTAACCGCTTTGGGCGTAGCCGCCGTACCGCCAGTAGCGGCATCAAGCGAACTGTCCACAGCGTCCGAGAGTTTCAGATTTCCCGCCACTGCGTCAGTACCGGAGGGGTCTGCAAGCAGATTCTTAAGCGCCGCTGTATCCAAAGACAGGGCAAGAGTCTTACTGCCAATAGTGGTGCTCCTGCTCCCATTAGCAAGCACGTACCCATCACCGGTGACAGTATGGTCCTCCTTCACAAGAGGATACCCGCCGGCCTTTACCCCATCATGCACAACAAGTGTGTTCTTCGTTGTATCAACAGTGCACTCACCCGCGGGCCCTGTATAACCTGAATGCTGGGCTGTCGTGCCTCTGTAGAACTGAATAGGCTGTTTAGTGTTTCTGGACATCAGTAGCCACCCTCCTTAATCCATCGTGCCAAAATCATAGGGGAAATAAGCCTTTCCGTCTACACCATTGGCAAGAGCATTCCCTGCCTGCGTGGAAACATTGAACGCGTCAACCGAAAGATAAATATCCCCGGAACTATCCGTCCTGATAGTATTGTCCGACAGCGTGGAGACCAGCGAGGCAGTATCGACCGCCAGCGCGCCATCAGAATAGGTCAGACCGCCCTTATCCTTGATACGGGTAGAAACAGTCGTCCCGCTGACAGTGATACCATTGCCGCCAGTATAATTGACACGAAGGGCGTCAACATTAACATAGGTGTCCTTCGTGGAGCCATCGCTGAGCGTAAAGGTGAATTTCAGGTAAGTGCCTTCCGCCTGACCCTCAGGATTAGTGACAAGCTGAGCATCCTTCAGAATGGCACCTTCACCAGACGGAATAGCCACGGACGAAACAACCTGATTATTATGGCCAACGACAGTGAGCGTTCCGGTAGCTTCATTGAAGGAAAGCGTGAAACCAGAAGCAAGTTTGCCGGAGTCGTTAACGTAGAGAATTTTGTCCGTGGGGGAAACAAGGTCAGAAGCAGAGTTCTTAGCCACGTACAGACCGCCGTCAAACGCGGCCTGAAGAGCATTGTTCGAAACCTGACTGATAAGGTCAGACGGGCAAAGAGACAGCTTGTTATCAATATTGACCCTGAGAAGGTTGCACTTCTCAGAAGAAACAAGCCCTTCAGCAGTCACCTTAAGAGCGCCGGACTTATCCTGTACAAGAAGGTTATCAGCATCATCAGACTTAATAGCCGCCGCCGTAACAATGAGTTTGCCAGAACTGTCCTTACTGATAAGGTTCAGGCTGTCAGTAGAGCGGAGCGAATCAGCGGAAGCGTAGGCTCCACCATCAGAACCAGCCGTAATCATGTTCCCGCTGTCTGTGGAAACAACCCTGATAAAGGAGTTCACATAGTCGCGAAGAACGCTCTTATCGAGGGAAATCTTCCCCTTATCGGTAACATCAAGAAGGTTGTCTCTGGAATCATCCGTAAGGTTACTGCCGCTGGTATACAGCCCACTGTCAGAACCAAGGGCGATAGCATTGTTGGCATCCTTAGAGAGAAGCGCCGCGGCCATACCAAGACGCAGAAGGTCTTCCTTCGTCAGGATTACCTTATCGTCAACGGGGGAAATATGAAGAATGTTCGTGTCCGCGTTGGAGAGAACATCATTGCCGCCAGTGTAAAAGCCCCCGTCGGAACCTTTACGCGTGTAGTTCCCCTTATCCGCTGAAACCGTGGCTTCCTTCGGAAGCGTTACAGCCAGCTTACCATCCGAACCAACATCCAGACCGTTGCCTTCGTCAGACGAAACGAGCAGAGGGGCAACGCCGCTGGAAGCCACATCACCAGCTGTAAGCGTGACTTTGCCCTCACTGTTCGTGTGCAGAATGTTAGTATCGCTGGTAGAGAGAATATTTCTGCCACTGACATAATACTTACCATCACTGCCATAAGTGAGGTAGTTGCCAGTCTCAGCGGAAACACCAACACGCGTTACAGCAAGTTTGCCGTCAGAACCTGTATGCAGTACATTATCTTTCTCGGAAGAGATAAATTTTGCCAGTACACTGCCGTCTACAAGGTCACTGGCAGTCAGGATAACCCTGCCATCTGAAGAGGCATGAAGCAGGTTCGTGTCCAGATTGGACAGAACATCACTGGAACCGACAAAGAAATTGCCGTCATTCCCGTATCTGAGATAGTTGAAACGGTCTTTGGAGACCTCAGGAATGACCGGAATATCTACAAACAGCCCGCCGTCAGAGGCAATCTTAATAGCATTGTCACTGGCGGGGGATTTAATGTCATTTACCGATACGCCAAGACCATCATCACTGGTCTTAAGAACGTTACCTTCTACCTTGGAAACCGGCACAGACGCAGGAGTAAGCTGATCGCCTTCCTGCGCAGGCTTATGAGTTTTCTCATCATAGAGAAAAACAGGATTGAAATAACTCATGAACTCTCCTAACGCATAAAGTATTGTGCTGTAAGCGTAAGAACCGCCCCAACAACCGTACAGATAATCCCCATAACCCAGCGTCCGACACGAAGAGATGTTACTACTTCAGTACGCCACAGCTCTATATCGGAAACCCTTGATTCCAATGAGCTGTAACTGCGGACACTCTGGGACAGAACATCATCCAGTTTGTGCGTAAACACAACTATCTGCTCCTGCATTCTCCCAAGAGCGTCAGCTAAAGCCTCCCTGCTCCTCACATCATCATCCCGCATCTGACGCAGAAAGCTCAGGGCGGCTTTCAGTTCGCCCAACTGCTCCAACACGCGACTCTCGTTACTTTCTTCCTGCATTGCGGGCCTGACCAAAGTTACAGGCTACCCAGCTGAGCACACTGTAAAGCGCCTTGTAAACCTTGGACGAGTCCTCTTTGGGCGCCGGGATAACAGTGGCAATAGCAGAGAAAACACCAATCACAGCAAACAGCAGGCTGACATATTTGTCAGAACTGTTAGCGTTAAGATAAGCAAGTAATGTATCAAACATTATTCAAAATCCTTCCGTTCCAATAGAGTATATGTAAACACCGGCCCATAAAAAACAGCGGAATTTTCACATATCTGCATGAAATCGTTAAAGTCTTTCTCAACGGCAAAGACCTGACACCCCGCACTCCAGCGGTCTACCTGTACGGACTTTCTTCCGGCTTTGTGGATGTTGATACCAAACATACCCGTCTCGGTTCTGCCAGTATCAATCTTATGGTCTTTGTTGTTATCGCGGTAAACAGTAACAGGTTTGTACTGCACAAGAGCCTTGTACTGGCCCTTGTGCCGTCCTATCGTAAACGCCCCCCTGTACTGACCGGGTACAAGCACAGCCGTACCTTTGTCATTACAGGGATGCTCAGCGTAATAACGCCCCGGGTCCGTCGTTATACGCCAGTACCTCGTAACCCATCCGTATACATTCCGGTATATACAGCACAGTGTATCATCAAAAGCATTCGTAATAAGCTGGTCATTGCGTATGCCTATGATGTTGATATTGTTGCACCCCTTCTCGAAAAAGGCGTAACCCTTTTCCTTCATCACCCTTACTATATCTTCTCTATCCGGAATAAACATAATCCCCCCGTGTAGTAGTCATATACCATAAGACGTAACTGCCTGCAATTTCGCTTGACAAGCCTTAAATATTTACCTTATCGAATGCACCATAAAACCCCGCCCTTCAGGGCTGGGGATATAAGGCGCTTTCGTAGGGTTTGCGAAAAAAACATTGCATTCATCTCCAAAATGTTGTACAGAATAGATATACCGTAGGGCATACGGAAATTCACGCTTGGGGAAATCGTGTAAGACGCCAAGTCCTAGGATGCGGCGCAGTGGTCGTCGAACCAAGAATCCCCCGGATTTATCCATGGGGAGTGTCAAGATATGTAGCTACTACACGCTATACCCTCCACCACCTAGAAGCCCCCGCGGAATGTTACTTCCGCGGGGGCTTCACCTTATTCTCTAGTGATGTCAAAACTGTATGCCAGAATGCCGTCATCATCCTTATAGTCAGCTGCTTTCACTCTATACCCGGCGTTGCGGAAAAGCTCCTGCGATACAGGAGCCTTCGCGTAATCCCCCACAACAATAACACGGGTAATCCCTGACTCAATCAGCAGTCCGGTACAGGACGGACAGGGGAACACTGTTACGAACGCTGTACACCCTGCCACGCTCAGCCCTGTCATCGCGGCGTGCGCTATCGCGTCTGCTTCCGCATGCAGGGCATGACACAGGTCCAGCCTGTCACCGGAAGCGTATTTCTCCCGCGGACAGACAGGACACGCATCCCCGGGATAAGGGTTATGATTGTATCCGCAGGAAATAATCATTCCGTCCGGACGGGCGATAACGCACCCTACCCGGCGTCTGCGACAGTTTGAGTTAAGCGCGATATAGTTAAGAACCCTCAGCGGGTGCTTCATGCTCTCCGGAAGCGGCATATTTGTAACCCCCCAGCTCTCCGAATATAGTGGTGTAGTCCTTACTGCGGAGCAGGTCACAATACCTGTCTATGTTCTGAAGGACATAATCAACGCCAAACTCATGGGCAACATCGAATATCACAGCCTGCTCCTGCCAGCTCATGCGTGTAAACGTCTTATAATCCTGCGAGTCATTCCACCTCGGGGCAAGAACGGTACAGCAATACTCCTCAACCATGATACGGGTCAGCAGAAACGCCTGTTCCGGAGTAACCGTGAAAGGCCTGTTCCTGAGCCAGCACATAGCATCCCCGCCCACATGAGCGGTATAACGTGACAGCTTCCGCAGAAGGTCTTCAGGTACACCAAGCCTCTTAAGCTCAATGGCCCTGTACGCTCCAAGGTCAAACCCGGCCCCAATCTGTATGCCTTTCTCCGGGTCTATGGGAGTAACGTCAGCAACACTTGTCGTGCCGTAGTAAATGACCCGCTTATGACTGCCGTCATTCATGTAGCAGGGGATGTAGCCCCGCAGGGAATACCCGCAGAGCTCCCCCCTGCCAGCAAGATGACGGGCTATCTTATCTGTCTCGACCGCCACGCCCGTCTCCTTCAACCCCATGCCGCACCCTGTCTCTCTCCTCCGCGCGCTTGGCATCATTCCACGTGCTGAGGTCTCCGGTCAGGTAGCCCGTCACACGCCTGATACGCTCGAAATGAATGCCGTCACCAATCATGCCTGAATCTCTGGTCTCTTCCATAATAACCTCCTAAAGGATATTCTTCTTAATCTGGCGGAGCTTCTCTTCACTTACAGCCTCGCCGTCATGACGTCCGCACAAGGGGCAGGTGTCACCAATCACTCCTGTATATCCGCATACAGGGTCACGGTCTACAGGATGGTTAACAGCTCCGTATCCAATACCGGAGTCGTGCATACACTTTACCACGCTCATAACAGCCTCCGGATTCTTCGCCGTATCGCCGTCAAGCTCAACGTAAGTGATGTGACCGCCGTTCTCAAGCTCATGGAAAGGAGCCTCGAGTTTAATCTTCCTGTACGCTGAGATGTGGAAATTCACGGGAATGTGATGGCTGTTCGTGTAGTATTCCTTATCCGTCACGCCGGGGATTACCCCATACTCACTCCTGTCCGCCCTGAGGAACGCTCCAGCCGTGCTCTCCGCGGGAGAGCCAATCAGAGAGAAGTTCAGATTGTACTTCTCACACGCCAAATCAGCCCTCAGACGCAGGTGTCTGACAATATCAAGCCCGAGCTGTTCCGCTTCATCAGTCTCTCCATGATGATGCCCCGTGAGAGCGACAAGCGCCTCAGCAAGGCCAACGAAGCCAATACCCAGCGTGCCATGCCTTACGGCCTTCTCCACGGTATCATCAGGGCCAAGGTCACGGCTGTCTTCATACAACCCCTGACCCATAAGGAAAGGAAGATTCCTCACCCTGAGCGATGCCTGAATCTTGTACCGCGACACGAGCTGTTCAATTACTTTGTCAGTAATATAGTCAAGCTCGGAGAAGAAACAGTCCGTTCCTTTGCCTCTGGTCATGAGCGCTATGCGGGGCAGATTAATGCTCGTAAACGACAGGTTCCCCCGTCCGGGAGTTATGTCCTTACCAAACCTGTCAGCCATGACACGGGTGCGGCACCCCATGGTAGCCACCTCCGTCTCAATATGACCCGGACGGTAATACTGAAGATTGAAAGGAGCGTCCAGAAATTCCCAGTTCGGGAACAGCCGTTTAGCCGATACTTTAACGGACAGCTCAAACAGGTCACGGTTAGGGTCTCCGAGGTTGTAGTTAACCCCCGCCTTAACCTTGAAGACCTGTACAGGAAAGATAGGCGTCTCACCATGGCCAAGGCCAGCGTCTGTAGCATGCAGGATGCACGAGATAACCATCCTCTGCTCAAAAGTCGTACCTGTACCATAGTTGATAGAGGAGAACGGAACCTGCGCCCCCGCGCGTGAGGCCATAGTGTTGAGGTTATGAATCAGCGCCTCCATGGCCTGATAGGTCTCACGCCATGTCATTTCAACCGCTTTGTTGAAGTCATTGTTATACTCTGCGTAATACCTGTCGAACGTCATCTTCACATAAGGCGCCAGCGCGTACTCAAAGTCCGGTATACTCTGCCCGCCGAACATGTCGTTCTGGTTAGACTGAAGCACAATACACGCCAGCGCCGCCGCTGTACGAATCCCTTTCGGCTGACGCACCGAACCGTGCCCCGTAGAGAAGCCCCTCTTCAGAATATCAGAGAGAGGAATCTGAAGACAGTTAATGGACGTCCCGTAGAAATCAAGGTCATGAATGTGAATAATCCCTTTCCTGTGGAGTTCCGCCGTCTCGTGGGGGATAATATCCGGATTACTGAGGTAGTAATATTTGGATGCCTCGGAGCCGATACGGAGCATGCGGCCCATAGGCGTCCCGCCCCTGACATTGGCATTCTCTCTCATAATGTCCATACAGGACGGGTCAGAGGAAAGAATGCGTCCGAAGTGCCTGTATATCTTTTCCTTGCGTTCCCGTACTACTGACCTCTCATTCCTGTACTTCTCATACACAGCCCTAAGCTCAGGGTCACGTTCCTTCAGATAGTCCAGTATACAGGTCTGAATGTCCTCGACAGACAGCGTTTCCTGTCCTTCCGCGTACCTGCCAACCCTGTTGCAGACCTCAGTAGCGTACTCCGCAGAGTGGTCATCCACGCGGTTCATCGCCCGCTCGGCGGAGTAAACAGCGCCAATTATCTTCTCGGGCCTGAAATCATCAAGCCTGCCATCACGCTTAATAACCTGAAATTTGAAATTCATATAATCTCCAGAATACAGATATACCACAGACCCCAAATCAGGGCTATTGTCAGCCAGAGTATTATTTTGTCATCCGCGTCAGAGAACACTGGCGCTAAAACCACTGTGAGTAAAAATATAATGATGGTAACGCATACCACAATGGAATCGTCAGACGGCAGTTGTGATATACTCTTGGATATTCCCATAGCTACAATCCTTCAGAATATTATTTCGCCAGCCATGCCAGTAATGATAGTAATAGCGCTAAAACCACTGTGAGTAAAAATATAATAGTGACAACGCATGCCATAACGAAATCGTCAGACGGCAACTGCGCTATCTTATGCATAAGTATGCTCTTGAATGTTTCCATAGCTACAGTCCTTTCTTCCGGATAATGGAAAGAAGATGAACGTTGCAGTGACGGCACATTTTCCGGCACAGCGTCTCCCAGCCGCGCTCGGCTTCTGCATCGTCACCGTCAACACTCTCGGGGCCCGACATCCCGCAGGAGGGGCAGGCGACAGTCCGCCCGCCCCCGTCAGTATCAGCCAGGTAGACGTCGGGGCACCCGCAGTACGGACAGGAGTGCATTACTTCCGCAGCTCGTCCGTAGAGTCGAATATCGGCTTCCTACATGCCTCAGCAGTGACACGCTGTACACAGCAGAACATGTCATCCCTCCACCCCGGCAGAAACAGAATCCCATCGCTGTCGCTCATTGTGGCGTAGTCCTCAGAGAGTCGGTACAGGGCGGCATTGTAATTTGCCGGCTTCAACCCCCTGAAGTGGGTATTAGTGACCCTGTACCCCATATCGGTGAGTTCTTTATAAGCCGTATCCCACTCAATCTTTAACCATTCGTACGTTTTCCCCGTCATAGGCTGTATAATCATAACCCTTTTCATCACCTGTTCTCCAGTCCCCCCGGTAGAAGAGCCATGCCACGCATAAAAGGTCAAGCGCTTCGTCCCTAGTGCTGTCTTCCCTCAGGCTCTTACCGAGTGCCTGACACAGTTCCCCGTACTTCTCCCCGATAACTCCCACTCCATAATGAATACTGTCGGCAAAATCAGGGTGTTCCTTCTCCGCGGCCTTCAGCTCCTCGTCTAATGCCGCCATGATATAAGGATTTATATCATCCTCCACCTGAATATCATCGCTCATCGTCATTCCCCTTTCTTCTTCCAGTCCATGCGGCAGAACCGCCATGCCACGCACAGGAGGTCAAACGCCTCATCCATGACACGCCCCTCCCCCTCGCCTTTATTGAGCGCCTGACAGAGTTCCCCGTACTCCTCACCAATGACGCCGACGCCCTGATAGATGCCGTCGGAGAAGGCCGGATGCTTCTTCTCTGCTTCACTGACGCGGGCAGAGAGCCGCCTGTACATCTCCGCATTCCCGATACCCACTACGCACCTCCTATATCTTGCCAGCTATCGGGGCCCCTGTAGACGGTATCTCCTCTGCCTTCAGAGACGGAACCGCCCCATAGTCCACACCGCCTACGCGCTCGCATCCGAACATAGCGGCAGCGCACTCCGCCCCGCAGGCGGCGTATCCCGCTATATCAACCCATGAATCATCTTTCGCCTTACCGTTCCTGACTCTTGCCACTTTCAGCAGAATCATCATAGCGGCAACATCGGCGGAGCTCAGATTCACCGCGGTATAGTCTGTCCAGAGTCTCGCAATCAGAGCGAAACAATCCTCTGGTTCTCCGTACTGGCTGTTGCGGTCTTTCGTGACAATTTCCTCAGCTGTATTAAGGCATTCGGCTCTGGTCATCATAAATCTCCTAATGGCTAAAGAGTGAGACTGTATAAGGTTCTGTATCCACATCAGAATAGGAACTTATGGAATCGCCGCGGATACGGGCCCAGCATTTCGGACACCGGTAGTTGTTGGTTGGCTTTCCGCAGTCATGGCATTTGCGGCTGTAAACGGAACTGCCATTATGGCGGAACCGCTTCCTGCCTTCCTGCCCTTCCCACTCTTCATCGTAATAGTATCTGTAGTAACTGCTTCTCGGTTTCATAATGAACCCCCCGGAGTATTATTTGTTGTATTCAAGACGGATACTCGGAGAGGCTTTGAACACGAGAATCCCACGCTCCGGAATCCTGTACTTGGCACCGGTACGGGGGTTGCGGCCCATACGGGACGCTTTGCGCTTCAGACGGAACGTTCCAAAGCCGCGGATAAGAACCACGTAACCTTCAAGGCAGTAGTCGAAAATACGCCTGAACAGGTCATGGTCATCAGTAATCTTGGATATGGCGATACGTTTCTGCATCCTGTACTCCTCCATTTGGAAATGTTGTTGAAACTGTGCAGCATAATAAAAAATTAGTCAAGACTTTTCTGGGTAAATACGGGGGGCCTGTCCAATATGGGTGGGGGGACCGAGATGTGTCCGCACATATATAAGGTCTACTCTTGCGAGCGAAGCGAGCCGGCTGTCCAAAGGCCCCTGCCCCCTAATAGTAATTGTTATCATTAGCGATATTAATAGTAATGAAAACTATATTCATTCCTAATAACTAATAGTAATGAAAACTATA
>OICL01000050.1_pt1 | contig 83900 bp, 105 predicted proteins | sample 1581231 | NCBI WGS metagenome assembly OICL01 (sample SAMEA3882542, study PRJEB24775) | human gut metagenome | biome: human-associated habitat; feature: intestine environment; material: feces | place: Netherlands | collected 2009/2010 | reverse complement strand
GGAAGATCTATTGCAAAGAAACGATATCCCTGTACCTGAACTAGACGATTGACTTCTGCTCTGCCAGCGTTTTTGCTGGCAGAGCTTTTTACCGGCATGGAGGTCGGACGAGGTGGCCTAAACATTCCGACAGGGTGGCCCAATCTGTTCGTGCAGATGGAACTTCGGTTCTTGGATGTACGGCTGTGTCGCTTTAGACCGTGAAAGTGTCGCTAAAACTCCGTACAAGCGTCGCTACTGCACCGATATATGCACAAATCCAGCAGTAAATACTAAGACGGTTTTCCACGCATCATTCCATTGCGGTCGACATATCTCAGCATCCTCGAAGACAATACCCGTTGCAGCGCACAATACCAAGATTGGCATGTAAAACCATCTTGCATAGTAGTTCGCATTCTCTAATGTAAACATAGCATTCAGCATAGGTACAAATGCACATATTACGCTGAATTTTAGAATCATCGAAAACGGATGCTTTCTATCTGCACGATTAAGAGCTAGTCCGCCAGTAATACCTAGCACAGGCAAATATGCAGTAAGATTTTGCCATTTTGTACCGGATTCAGGGAATAACACTGAACTATATGGTGCATCAGGCATCAAAAACATACTACACAGAATTGCCATATACTTTTGAGGTTCGCTATAACAGATAAACCCATAATCATTCAAAAACGAAGAAGTTCTTGGGTTTTGAGCAAGGCATATTGCTACGGGAATCAATAGTGTACATCCCATGGCACATCCCAAAAGTGTTTCAGCAAATACTCTAATCATTCTTCTCTGGCTAAGAATATATTTTTTGCCTATTAGCATACATGCAAAGTAGATTGTTATAAATATTGCTTCGCCAATAAAGAAATAGTAATTCAGTAGCAAGTTCAGCGCAATCCAAAAAGGAAACTCGCACTTTTTTCCATCACACACTGCGTTATCTAGCGCCATCAATAGATATGGAAACAGTGCAATTGTATCAAGGAAAGTATTGTAAAATATGCTATAAATGCTGTATCCGCTGAACGCATAAAGGATTCCAGTCAGCATTGCATAATCTTTATTCTTCACCCAACGCTTTGACCATAAATACGCACCACTACCTGCCACAGCAAACTTTAAAGCAAAAAGCGGAATCATAGCCCACGGCATGAATTCGGATGGAACAATTAAAGATAACCAAAAAAACGGACTACCAATTATTCCAAAGGCATAAGATGTGAGGAAGCCACTTCCTAAATCTGTTACCCAACTATATGAACCACCCGATTTTACAAATTCGTTGCAATACTGCCAAAACAACATGGATTGGGTATTATAATCACCAGCATAGTGAAATACATGACCCTGAATAGCGTCTTGTAGCGAGATTGGAAGAAACAGCATGGCCGCAAGTAAGAAACACAAAGTAAAAACTTGCCAGTACGGTTTCTTAATATACCGAAACTCCAACATAATTATTCCTTTACATTCGAATTTGCTCGATTCAAATAAAAAAGGCTCCGGCCCTTCCATGAGGGTCGGAACCTTGAAAGCCCCTAATTTTAGGAAATTACTTGTAGGAATCGACAGACAATTCAGAAGAACCATTAGCAATAGCGGATGTGCTATCATAACCAGCAGCGCCAGTAGAAGCATCCTTCTTATAAGTGGTGGTCCAACCAGCGTTGGTATACTGAACTTCCTTCACCTGGCCGTCCTTACCAACAGTGGCAGTCCAGTGACCTTTGACTTCTGCAAGGCTACGAATGGTGCTATTGGCATTAGACAGAGCAGTAGAGGTAACCTCACCGTCTTTAGCGTAGATCTCGGTTGCCTGAGTCTGGATAGCCATAACAGCCATACGGCACTCAGCCTCAACCTTCTGCTTGTTGGCCTTGCTGATGTAGCCGGTGAGCGCGGGGATGAGCAGCGCGGCCAAAATGGCAAGGATTACCAGCACAACGATGAGTTCGACCAGAGTGAATCCTTTTTTCTCTTTAAGGGCACGAATCTTAGAAAGCATTATAATTCCTCCAATTTTTTCGGCATTATTCTTACAACCAAACAATGTCATGTAGCTAAATAATAATATCATACCGAAACCGATTCTGCAACAAAAACCGACAATATTCGCAATAAATATATGCTCCGAATGAGCCCGTCGCGCTGTTTTCGAGTAAAAATTCAAAAACTGCCGTTCTTAGGGCAATATTGGCAAAAACCAGCGCAGACTCAATCGCGCTGTATCGTCACTTTTGTGTCAATGTAACATATCAATATCATACTGGCAAGATACATAAGTTTTCTCTAACACCGCACATATTTTGCGCATAGTTTTCCTAGCCGAACACCAACTGTTACATCATGTTACCCTTGATTTTGCGCCGATTTCTATAAAAATCGCAACAAATCTATAAAAATCGAGCATATCTCGCTGTATGTTCAATAGCAAGATATGTGTTTTTTGTGCATTTTTAGCTGTTTTCGAGTGTTTTATGCCCTAAAAGGCTGTTCACATCAAAGGAGGAGACATTATATGGTATCCGGCAAAGCATGAATAGTGCAGGCGGTCGCTGTCATGACAATGCTCGATGCGAAAGTATGTGGGCCAGAATGAAGACAGAATTACTATACGACCGCTATGATCCCGAACAGTTGACCGTGGAGCAGCTGAAATCGCTAGTTTGGAGATACTTAATGAGCTATTGGAACAATCGCCGTATTTGCTCTGCCAATGGCGGCTTACCACCCATGGTGAAACGCAATAGATTCTATGCTGCTCAGACAATGGCTGCATGATGCGGCTACTTTTTGAGTTTTATCTGTCAACTGATATTGACAATATCAAGAGTCGTCCCTCTTCGGACAATATCGGATATAGACTTTTTGGGGCACTTTTGTTATAATATAGAAACTCAACGATTACAGTGCCTCGCGTATGGGCGGTAATCCAGAAAGGAAATTGTGTTTATGGCAAAAAACAATAAACGTCGCGGCTTCACTTTGGTGGAGCTTATTGTCGTGCTGGTGATTCTGGCAATTCTTGCTGCCCTCTTGATTCCGGCATTAACCGGGTACATCGACAAGGCGAAGAAAAACGAGGTCATTGCTGAGACACGAATGTTGACTCAGGCGGCGCAAACAGAATTAGTGTCGTTGTATGCAAGTGATGAGTTCGGCAAAAGTAAAAGCCAAGCTTCTGGCCAAAACTTAGTTGTTGCTTCTAAAGACGGCGATGTCCCCACAGGAGCAATTGCCATGGATAGTGCTCAATCACGCTATAATGATATGGTCTCTCTGGCAGAACTTTCAAGCCTCACAAACGGCAAGGGCTCATTTTTCATTATTGCAAATTTCAACGGCGCAATCCGTTGGACAGTTTATAATGATGGAAAAGGTTATATTGGAATTTTCTGTAAGGACGACGGTTCAATGGAAGCCTTCAAAGAAGATGAAGTGGTAAATTACCAAGGCTACAGCTCTTATTTCGGCAAAATCATTTGCATGAACACCGTTGATTCTCACACTCCTAACCGTGGCGACGACTCAGGAACCCCAACGCAAAAAATAGACTACTGGAGCAAAAATAACCTTTATAATGGTCTGGGTATTGACGGTTATCAGCCTGATGAATGGCACTAAAATAATACTGTAAATCAAGCCCCCGTAGAGCGTTTGTACTCTACAGGGGGTGCTTTTTTTTCGCTAAAACTTATTCGCAGCTTCTGTTCACGATAAAGATTAGCTGCGCCATCCGTATTCTGATAGTCAAAAACGCATTGAAAGCTTTTGTGGTTATCCCTTTGAGTCAGGTTGCTTACACAGATGCGGGACCTGCTGACCGCTGTTAAGAACGAACGCCTCTACCCCATCATCTACGTCACCGCGCTGTACGGTCTGCGCCGCAGCAAGGTGCTGGGGCTGAAATGGGACAGCATCAACTTTGCGATGCAAACGCTGACCGTACGGCACACCGTGGCCCGGGTCACGAAGGTCGTGGAGAAGAACAAGACGAAGAACGCATCAAGCTTCCGCAGCTTGCACAGAATTTGCCAAAACTTTTTGGCACTTGCCCAGACGGGCATCGTTCACCCCTTTATTTTAATACCTTATTCAGCAATTCCTGATAGCTATCTCGACGGCGTACAAATAGGATACACCGTAAACTGATTTGAAAGGCTCACAGCTTACTTGCCGCTGCCGTTCAGACGCGGGATGGTCTCAGTCTTCGTTTCATTGCAAACTGTGCAGGTATAGGTCTTGACGCCATCTTTTTCAGCCGTAGGTTCAGTAGTTACGACACCGTTATCCCAAGTATGGTCTTTTTTGGGCGTGAAATCGAAAGTGCTACTCACATCACCGCAGACTTTGCAGTAGAGTTCGGTGCGACCCTCTTCCTTGCAGGTAGGCTCAATGACACGCATGGCGGCATGGTGACCGGTGGAGTGTACAATGTTGTCCTTGTAGGAGAGGCTGTCATCCTCTTTGCACTTGTGCATCGTGTAGCCATCCTCGGTGCAAGTCGGCGGTACAACGGTCACTGTGAAGGTGTACTTCGTGGGGAAAACCTTTTCGGTCGTAGTAGCGTCACAGTTCTTGCAGTGCAGCGTCCTGACACCATACTCGTCATGCGTGGGCTGCGTGGTGATAGTGCCTTCGTCCCAGACATGACCCGTGCCACCGTAGGAGTAAGTCGTGGTATGAGAAGCGTCACGCTTGCAGTGCATCAGCATAGTACCCTGCTCGGTGCAGGTAGCCTTTTTCAGACACTCGGCATTTGCAAAGTCCCAGTCGTGGCTGCCGATAGCGGGCATAGGCTTCAGAACTCTTTCGTTGCAGCCCTCATAGTTGCAATACACCCAACGCTCGCCCTCGGTCTTACAGGAAGACTCCTTAACGATTTCGCCAAGGCGCGTGTAATCGTGGGTATGTACCTTGACGATATCTTCGGTCTTTGTTGCGCTACAAACAGTGCAGGTGAAGGTCTTGATGCCAGTTTCGGTAGCGGTCGGTTCCTTCGTTACTGTGCCTTCGTTCCACTGATGCTCACCAGTTGCAGGAAGGTCTTTCACATGCTGATTATCGTTGCAGCGCTCACAGACATTGTCTACGCTGCCAGGAGCGCCACAGGTAGCGGGAGTAGTGACTTCCTTATACTGATGGCCCAACGCAGCAACAGACGTATCCTGATAGGTCTTTGCGGGATTCTCATTGCAGGTATGCAGCGTGTAACCGTCCTCTGTGCAGGTAGGAGCGACCACAGTTTCCGTGAAGGTATAGCCCAATGCAGGAATTACTTCCTTATGCACATGGGTCTTGTCATTCTGACAGGTATAGGTGCGCTCACCGTCTTCTTCGCAGGTCGGTTCCTTCGTTACAACGCCTTCGTCCCAAGCGTGTCCCGTCGCAGGAACAGGTTCCGTGTAGGTGTGGTTCTTATCATTCAGGCAAGTGAAGGTCTTAACACCATCCTCGGTGCAGGTAGGAGCCTTGGTGACAGTACCATCATCCCACTTATGACCCAGAGCCGGGATTTCCTCGGTCTTAGTCTCTGCGCAGCCGGTATTCTGGCACTTGTAGGTCTTAACGCCAGCTGTCGTACAGGTTGCTGCCGTCGTAACTGTACCGGCGTTCCAAGCATGACCCAGTGCATTCGTATAATCGCGTTTTTCGGTCAGAGCGGAATCCTGGTCGCAGATGTAAATGGTATAGCCCTTTTCTGTGCAGGTAGGCTCTACCGTAGTGCCCTTATGCCATGTCTTCTCGACTACCGGGATATCCTCCGTGTAAGTAGCACCGCAAGAGGTGCAGGTAAAGGTCTTCGTACCCTTCTCGTAGATGGTAGCGGGCTTTGTGACCTTACCGGCATCGTAGGCGTGCGGCAGCTTTGCCTTGTAATCGCCCTTATAGGTCAGACCGGGGACTTCGTTGCACTCATAGATGGTATAACCCTCAGCGGTGCAGGTCGGAGCAACAACGCTCTTGATATGATAGGTCTTGTTGAGAGACGGGATTTCCTCTGTGCGCGTCTCATCGCATTCCTTGCACTTGAAGGTCTTGATACCGGTCTCGGTATAAGTAGCAGCCTTCGTGACTGTACCGCCATCCCAGCTGTGTCCCTTTGCCGGAACAAAGCGGTCATTGTAGTTCATGCCGCCCCACTCATGGCAGATATGCTCATCGTAGCCTTGCGTGGTGCAGGTCGCCTCATGACGGCGAACCGTGAATGTGTATTTTACCTGAGGCTTTGCGGTAGGAGCCGGAGTAACTGCCGGAGCAGGTGCCGGTGTTTTTGTCGCTGCCGGTTTTGTCGCTGCCGGTTTTGTCGTTCCACCGGAAGTCGAAGTGCCGGTGCTCGGCTTTTCTGTCTTAGCCGGCTCGCTGGTGATGTTGTCCTTCTTATCGGTGTTCTCAGCAGGCGCGGTGCTCGGTGCAGGCGTAACCGTCGGTGCAGGTGTGGCAGTTACTTCTGGTGTTTCCGGAACCGCAGCCTGACTTTGGCTTGTGGTCGCATCCGAGCTTGCCGTATTGGTGTTGTTTTTCCTCTTTTTGCAGCCGGTCAAAGAAACCGCAACCGTAGCAGCTAAAGCTACAGCAACGATTCTTTTCGCTGTACTAACTCTCCTTTTCATAGTAAACCTCCTTCACTTTAGGGGGTAGCTTCTTAACTATATTATACCAAAGAAAATATCGTGTTTACATTTATTTTTATAGATTTTACAACTTCTCTATCAAGTTTTACTGTTTGCATAATTAGCACATCACGAAACTGTGCATAGTATCCAGTACATATGGCTAACTCTTAGTCTTTGCCACTAGCCATTGATTTTCGCCTTTTTCTAAAAACTTCCGTCATGTTGCATATTGACTCTTTCCAGAGAAAGGAGTACGCTATTCTGAATCGAAGGAAGGGATTATTATGGAAGTCAGTATATTGCTCATGCAGCAGATAGCCCAGCTGTTTATCGTTCTTCTGATGGGCTATGTAGTCGTCAAGGCAGGGCTTCTGAAAGCCTCAGACAGCAAGGTTTTGTCCGTAGTTTTCGTGTATCTGGTCATGCCGTGTGTTGTTCTCAACGCATTTCAAATCGATGATACGCCGCAGATTCGCACAGGACTCTTGTACTCGATGGGCATAGCGGTCGGAATGCATGTCGTGTTTCTGGTCCTCAATGCCATCTTTAAGAAGCCACTCAGATTGGATGTCGTGGAGCAGGTCAACATCATATACAGCAATGCGGCTGCGCTCGTCATCCCTCTGGTTCAGGCTTTGCTCGGCGAGGAATATGTCGTGTATTCCTGCGCTTTTGTCATCGTTCAGCTGATTCTTCTCTGGACGCACGCAAGTGCCTGCCTGCAAGAGGGCGCAAAACTTGAATGGAAGAAGATTCTGACCAATGTCAATCTGATTGCGATTGTCGTCGGTGCGCTCTTGTACCTTCTGCATATCTCGTTGCCTACACCTATCGTGAGTACGCTCAGCAGCGTAGGTGCTATGATAGGACCTATGGGTATGCTGCTGGCCGGTATGGCGATTGCGGAAGTACCGTTAAAGAAAGTCTTCTGCACACCGCGCAACTATCTTCCCGTTGTACTTCGTCTGATTGTAGTTCCTATCATTGTTCTGCTGCTACTTCGCGTGTTCCACGCATCTGACTGGATTGCAGATGGTAAAGCAATTTTAATGACAGTCTATCTATCGGCTATTACGCCGTCTTGTGCGACAGTCACCTCAATGGCGCAACTCTACAGTCGTGATGCGGCGCACTCAAGTGCATTGTATGTTCTGAGTACGCTGCTTTCCATCATGACGATGCCTCTGATGATTGGACTGTTCGATATGCTGGTGTGATATACCTTTTATAAGTACTGATTAAAAAAGAGAAAAGCGCCCACCTTTCACGGTGAGCGCTTTTTCTTTTTGTGGAGTATTACTTGATACCCAGAGTGACTTTCAAATTGTCATTGTATGAGGGGCTTTACGATGGTGGAGAATATAACTTATCACTTATGGTGGGGAAACCCGCTATTTGCTGCTTTGTGGCAATAGAAAAGCGCCACATCGCTGCGGCGCTTTTGCTTTGCCCGGAAGATGGAGCGAGGGGGCTGTTCAGTTATCTGTTGTGCTTTTTCTTGCTGCCAACAACGGCTGTTCCAATGGCTGCACTACCGCTGACAAGCATAAGGACAACCAGCAAAGCAGGGTTGCTTGTGTCGCCGGTCTGCGGAATGGTGTACTGAGGTGTGGCCGTGGCAGCAGGTGCCGGAGTGGTTGTTGCAGCAGGAGCCGGGGTGGCCGTGGCAGCAGGTGCCGGGGTGGTCTTGTCTGCGTCCTTGTATTGCAGGGCAGCAATCGCATCTTCAATGGCCTTTGCCATAGCGTCAACCTCTGCCTGCTGGGTAATGTTCTTGCCACGGGCAACGGCATTGACGGCGGCTTCCACAGCGGAGAAGTCCTTGTAGTTGTCCTTGTTCAGTGCATTTGCTTTGGCAATGGCTGCATCAACCTTGGTGTAGTCGGCGTCCTTGTATTGCAGGGCGGCAAGGGCATCTTCGATAGCCTTTGCCATGGCATCTACTTCGCCCTGCTCGGTAATGTTCTTACCACGGGCAACGGCATTGACGGCGGTTTCCACAGCGGAGAAATCCTTGTAGTCATCCTTCTTCAAAGCATTTGCCTTGGCGAGGGCTGCATCGACCTTGGTGTAGTCGGCGTCCTTGTATTGCAGGGCGGAAAGGGCAGTTTCGATAGCCTGTTCCATGGCATCCACTTCGCCCTGCTCGGTAATGTTTTTACCACGGACAACGGCATTGACAGCAGATTCTACTGCGGAGAAGTCTTTGTAATCATCCTTCTTCAAAGCATTTGCCTTGGAGATGGCTGCGTCGACCTTAGTGTAGTCAGCATCCTTATATTGCAGGGCAGCAATCGCATCTTCGATAGCTTTCGCCATTGCATCCACCTCCGCCTGCTCTGCCAGTGTCTTCCCCTGAACCACCGAATTGATTGCACTCTCCACGGAAGAAAAATCCTTGTAATCATCTTTAATCAGGGCATTTGCCTTGGCAATGGCCGCATCTACGCTGCTATAGTCGGCAGGGCCATTGATTTTCGGATAGTCGCCAACCTGTGCAAATGCTTCTCCCAGCAATCCTGCCACCGTGCCGTTTCTAAATTCTTCTTCTGTCTTTTCACTGGCCGTACCAGCGTTCTCAGTTGTTCCACAAGCCCCAAAGAAACAGTTTGTAACAACGATACTACTATCGCCCCACAGGTGACCTGCGAAAACGCCAGTGGCCTTGATTCCGGGCACAGCGGTTCCCTCGGTAGAAAGCATTGCCCGATATACATAGCAATTTTTAACAGTTAACGCGGAATCTGTCATCTCACCAGCAAAACCACCTACCAAACTCACTCCCTGAACATCATCAGTTTTAGAGCTTACAGAGCAGTTTGCAGTATAGCAGTTTGTGAATGTAGACTTACCTGCTCCATATGCGGGATCATCGTCTACTTCACCAACAAAACCACCACCATAAGCCATCGTTTTAACCTGGTTGTTTTCGGCAGCACACTTTTCAAATGTTCCGCCAGTGGAATAACCCACAATACTTCCCGCACAGTTATTATTGTTGTTGCGCTTGCTCTCCAGTGAAGAATTCACCACCGAGCAGTTTTCGATGGATGAGCCATAACACACACCTGCAATACCGCCCACATAACTGTAGTTATTTTGACCGATTGCCACAAAGTTTGCGTTTTTTACGTGAAGATTTTCAACCGAGCCGAAAGCGACCCACCCGAAAATGCCAGCCGTAGCGAAACCTTCTGGGTCTACTTTTCCGGTAGAAACCGCATTTGTGATGCTATGTCCGTCACCATCATAGTTTCCCGCAAAATAGCAACTCCCAGAATAACCGATCGGTTCCCACGATACACCTGTCAGGTCAATATCAGCAGTTTGCTTGAAGTAATAGCCATAGCAGTTTCCAATACCTGCGGTCTCAGTATCAAACGTTTCTGCATTGCCAGAGTTTAGAAACTCTGCCAAAGCAATCAAATCCGCTTGCGAAGTAATCAGCCACGGGTCTTGCTGTGTACCTGTTCCGCCGCTAAATAATGGTGCTTCTGCTGCAAACGCTGCCATTGGCACGAAAGTCATAACAAGGCAAAGCGTTAGCAGAAGGCTAAGAACTTTTTTCTTCATTTTCATTCCTCCTCGTGTGTTTTAATCATTAAGAATTGTTGCCGCAGCAAGTGTACCGATAAAATAGATTGAAGCAGCCGCAACACCTGACAATCAGGCGCAAAGTTTCAGCAGTGTTCCCCCTTCCCACAAAAGAAAAAATCCGAAAACAGGGCATAGTTCGCCCTGCTTCCGGATTTTACCTGACGATTTGATGTAATAGAGCTTGACACCCTGAAAAAAAGGCGCAATACTACTGCCGAGCCGAGCCGAGCCGAGCCATTTTCGCGCCTTTGAGCATCATTGTCAAGCCCTCCTTCCGTAATTTTAGTAAGAAAAGAATATCAATCCCATTCCTCACAAATATAGATATTATAGCAGATTCTCTATAAAACCACAAGTAGCGTTCAAAATATTGTCGGTCACTATTCTAAACGCATTACCTCTTCCATTGCTCTTAGTAATTGCAGAAGCATCGGAATAATTGAATTCGTAATCCCCTCAAAATCACATTGCTTTTTATGGTATACAGAGGTATCAACCAAAACAGCATCTATTCTATCGTTCATTTTATTTCCTCCTCCGCATAAAATGTCAGGTTTTCAAATTACAATCACAAAATGTTTTCCTATAAACACAAACAATAATATATCTTCAAATCACACTCTACCGTAATTATATCTTCGATAGCGAAGCAAATCAAACACATATTTCATTTAAAACAAAATCATTTAATCTGTTCAATAATAAACATTCCCTGGAACCACTGCACCATTTGCTCACTACAAAAATATTTATATTTTTCCCGTCCCATTCCCACACTCCGACGCTATCCATTGTAATTGAGAGGAGGTATACTTTCTCTCGTGACAACTGAATAGCGTCCTCTGCCGTACCGCTTTTGGGGAAGCAGCGCCATGATCCGGAGCATCCGGGGAGCGTGCCAAGAAGGCGTGATAACATGCTGCAAGGCCGGCCCAAAGGCTGCCTTGCAGGGCACAGCGCCGGGAAGGGTTGCCTGTCTGGAATTTGCAGGGGGAGAAAAACGCAAAACCAATATAGCAGCAGATTATGCCGTGAAGGCGCTCGCTTTCACGGCATTGCTGTGCCGCCATATTGGTTCCATTCGTACATTTTTGAAATCGTAACGATTGTAGTATACTGGTTTTGCGGACGAGGAAAACGCCCCGTCCCGCCAGTCAATCCTTGGAGGTGCAGTCTTATGCCACAATGCTTTGGGAGGCCCTTCTCATGACAGCCAGCTTGCGCGTAAAAAACGACAAATACTATGTTGTGCTCACGCATACGACAGATGGCAAAAAAAATCAGACCTGGGTTTCCACAGGTCTGACAGTAACAGGAAACGAGGGCAAAGCCAGGCAGATCATGCTTGACATGCTCGGCGAAAAGCCTGAGCAGGCTGCCCCGCCCGATATGCTTTTCAGTGACGCCGTGCGCCGCTGGCTGGAGGATGTCCAGCATCGCGTGGACGAGATCACCTACCAAGGCTACGAGGTACAGGCCCGGGCGCACATCCTCCCCTACTTCGATGATCTGCAGATCCGCCTGTGCGATGTTGACGGCGAGACGCTGCAGGCCTACATCAACGTAAAGGCTAAATTCGGGCGCTCTGACGGCCACGGCGGACTATCCGCGGTTAGCTTGCGTCAGCACAAGAACGTACTCAATCAGACGCTCAAATTAGCGCAGAGGGACGGTCTGATCCAGACAAACCCAGCCGATCTGGTCGTCATGCCGCACGCGGCGCAGTTTAGCGGCACGTTCTACACCGAAGCGCAGATGCGAGACCTGTTGACCTCCGTCAAAAACGAGCGCCTCTACCCTATCATCTATGTCACCGCGCTGTACGGCCTGCGCCGCAGCGAGGTACTGGGCCTGAAATGGGACAGCATCAACTTTGCGATGCAAACGCTGACCATACGGCACACCGCGGCCCGCGTCACGAAGGTCGTGGAGAAGAACAAGACGAAGAACGCATCCAGCTTCCGCAGCTTTCCCCTGACCGACGATGCGGTGCGGCTGTTCAAGATCCTGTTACAGCAGGAGCAATACTACCGCAACCACTTCGGCAAGGATTACATAGACAACGACTATGTGTTCACCTGGGAGGACGGGCATCCCTACTCCCCCGACTATGTAAGTCACACCTTCCACAAACTGCTGAAGAAGTACGACCTGCCCCATATCCGGTTCCACGACCTGCGCCACACCTGAGCCAGCATGCTGCTGTCGGAGGGCTACGGGCTGAAGGACGTGCAGGAGTGGCTCGGTCACTCGGACATCAAGATGACCGCGAACATCTACGGCCATCTGGACATACGCCGCAAGCGTTCCATCGCCAACGGTTTGGAGCAAGCGCTGCCGCGTTTGAAGCCGTAAAAAACAAAAAAGCGCCAAATCCTTTCGGATTTGACGCTCCTGCTGACCTTGACAGCCATCTTTGGTCCGAGTGGCGAGAGTCGAACTCACGGCCTCTTGAACCCCATTCAAGCGCGCTACCAAACTGCGCTACACCCGGTCAACCGAGCTGTCTCGAATCAGCTTTATTATTATAGCGGATATGAAGGAGAATGTCAACAGGGTTTTGCAAAAAATATAATTTTTGCATTTTTCCGCGCAAAGCGCTGCATAAATCCGACGGCGGATGCTTGACTTTCCCGCGCAGGTGCGCTATACTTAATATCCTACCATAATAGCAAAGGAGGTGTGCCCCATGGCAGAGGACAAGTGTGGGAAAAAAATGATTGCCGTCAACCGTGAGGTGCGCCACGAATACTTTGTCATCGAGGCACTGGAAACAGGCATCGAGCTGGTAGGCACCGAGGTCAAGAGCCTGCGCGCCGGAGGGGTCAACCTGAAGGATTCCTGGGCAGACATCGATGACGGCGAGCTGATCGCCAAGGGCATCCACATCAGCCCCTATGAGCAGGGCAACATCTTCAACAAGGACCCGCGCCGTCCGCGGCGTTTGCTGGCACACAAGGCGGAGATCCGCCGTCTGGGGCAGCAGATCAAGCTGCAGGGCTACACGCTGGTGCCGCTCTCTCTTTACTTTAAAAAGGGGCGCGTCAAGCTGGAGCTGGGCCTGTGCAAGGGCAAAAAGCTGTATGACAAGCGTGCGTCTGCTGCGGCGCGCGACGCCAAGCGCGACATTGACCGCGCACTCAAAACGCAGCGATAAGTTGTTTCTACTTCACTTTCCCGGCGGGCTTGCCTGCCGAATAAACGGGGCTGTAATGGTTTCGACGGGGAGAGAGAGGCGTGAGCAGCGGGCCGTGGCGGTGACCCACGATAAAAGCGCCAACTTAAATTAACTGACAACAATTATCCTGTTGCCGTAGCTGCCTAATTAGGCGCTGCCGTCCTGCCTGTGTTAGTACCGCATGGGGTCAGGGCGTCGATTAGGTACTGAACGTGAACGGGCTTAAGCTTTGCGGCCCGGCATGAACTTATGAAGCTACCAAGGTGTAGTGCGTGTGTGCTCGCCCGCACCAAGGGAAATTTAATAAACACACTGCGCCCGGAGATACTCTAACTGATTTCTTTTCGGACACGGGTTCGACTCCCGTCAGCTCCACCATATTGTGCAAATCCGAACTCAATCTTCTTTGTGAAGCATTGTTTCGGATTTGTTTTTGTTTTAGAGGATGTGGATCAGTCCACATCCTCTTTTTTCGGCGCATCGTAAGTAAGCGCCTGTTTAGCATTCCAGATGCCAGCCGTGGTCGGGTCGTTCCCGCCAACCCGCGGGCCGGGCATGCCCGAGCCCTACGATGCAGCAAAAAATAAAAAGCCGCTTACCTCAAACGAGATAAGCAGCTTTTGGCAGGACTTTGCGCACAGCGTCCGAACACTTCACCACACGCAGCATCGTTGATTTCTTGCATCCGCACGACCACCTTACCATTATCGGTATAATTAAATGCAATGTCAAAGTGATCGTCGTACAAATAGATGGCGTTGACAAATGTCTTAATCAGCCGCTTTTGGCTATCACGGTCTGCCATATCCAGCGCGGCTATCTCTTGTAGGAAAAACAGAATCATATCCCGTGTGAGCTTAAAGCCCCCAGCCAGTCCCGCCTCAGCGCGGGCTGCACTGAGGGCTTGTTTTTGGTCTGTCAGTTCATCCATGCGGGTTTTCGTCATCTCATTGATGATGCCCATTTCGATGGCTTTCATCACATTGGAGAGCGCCTTATTCACATCGGCTATTTGCTTATCCAGTGCCTTGATGGTATCGCCGGATGTATCGCTACGCTCATAGGCAGCCCATACCTGATTGGCGATGCTTTCCAGTGTAGCCGGATTTTCTAGCAGTTTGCCGATTGATTTCAGCACCAGCGGCTCGATAACATCTTGCCGCACCGGTTTTTTGTCGCACAGCTTTTTCTTTTTGCGATTCCAGCAGGTATAGTAGTTGTGCTTTGTGCCGTTGCGTCCGTGACCGCTCTCCCCTACCATCATCGAGCCGCAATGACCACAGAACAGTTTATCCGTCAGCAGATACTCGGTTTTAGACCATACCCGCGCTGGTGCGCGGCGGTTGACCTTGAGCATTTCCTGCACTTTGTCGAATGTGGCGTGGTCGATCAGTGCAGGCATACCGCCCTCATTGCGGATGTCGTGGAAGATGTACACGCCGGTGTACTTCTCATTTTTCAGCAAGCGGTGCAGGCTGTTGACGGTGAACTCGCCGCCGCGCGTCGTTCTGACCCCCCGCGCGTTGAGCCATGCAACGATTTCCGAGATGGTTTCGCCGTTGGCGTACCGCTTGAAAACCTCTGTCACAAACGGGGCGGTTTTGGGGTCAACCTCATATCGTTTTGTGTCGGGATTGACATTGTACCCGATAATCTTGCAGCCGCCCACGGTTTGGGATTTCTTGGCACTCTCGCGCTGGCCCCGGCGCACATTCTGCGCCAGTTGAAGCGAGTAGTATTCTGCCATGCCCTCAAGCACGGAATCCAGAATAACGCCCTCTGGGCCGTCTGGCACATCCTCTGCAACGCGCTCCACCCTGACCCCATTCTTTTTACAGCGGTAACGGTTAAAGGCGATTTCTTCGCGGTTACGACCAAATCGGTCAATTTTCCACAATAGGATAACCCCGAATTGATGCGTTGCGGTATCGGACAGCATCCTTTGAAATTCTTCTCGGTCATCGTTGCGCCCGGTCATTGCCCGATCGGCATAGATATGGATGATTGTGTAGCCATGCTGTTCTGCATACTTCTGCGCTGCGGCAATCTGCCCCTCGATAGATTGCTCGGTCTGACCGTGGGACGAATACCGCGCGTAAACGACGGCGATTTTATCAACTGAACTCAAACTATCACCCCCTTATTTAACGAAAACGGCCTCAAATTTGCGTTTAATGGCTGTAAAACCAAATTGTTATAAGAATAACGCCGAGAATGACCGTCACCAAAATGGCGCATCCCTCGTTTGTGTTCAGTTTATTATATTGGGCATTGAGGTCATCCTGCGTGGTAAAGTCAAAGCTGTATCCGCAATTCTCGCAGTACGCGATGTTACGGCGATGAATCTTTGTATCACCAGATGCGAGACTAATGCCCGAGACGGTCGTTGCGCCGCCTGTCGACGTCGTACCGTTCACTACATGCTTAAACCGCACCTTGGGGCTGCTGCACATTGGGCAGACCCTCTTTGATGGCTGGGTCTGTTTGACCTTATTCTTTTGCGCGTGAAAGCCGAGAGCGCACAGCAACGCAATGACAAATGCGATGATGAGTGCCGCAAATCCTAAAAGCATATACAGACCGATTGTCAAAATCAATGTAATAAAAGCCATCATGTTAAATCCCCTCCGGGCCATAGTCTGGCAAGCCCCGACAGATACCTACAGCCACACCTTCGATGCGCAAATCGTTTATTTCTTCTTTCGTGTAGGTCATCGGCGTAAACCGAGGGTTTTCTGGCTGTAAAATCACAGTGTCATCATGCCGGTAAAAATGTTTAAGCGTTGCTTCATCGTCAATCAGCACCGCCGCTATCTGCCCGTTTTCGACGTTAGGCTGAGAGCGGATGCAGACCAAATCGCCGTCTTGAATTGTCGGGGACATCGAATCACCCTTGCATACTAAAGCAAAGTCGGCTTTCCATAGCGAAGATACACCTATATATCGTTCTATGTTTTCTTGTGCCAGAATCGGAGTGCCGCAGGCAATATTACCAATCACGGGAATGGCCTTTGTATCGGGTAACGGGATGAACCCTTTAGGGACGGCTTTGCCTTTTGTGGCCTCATGTGCCGCGTCGCGCTCCATCGCCTGCCAATCCTCCCACACGAGGCGACTGTTACCATGATGTTTTTCCGTCAATTCATTAAGGATCGCATTAGGAATAGTGTCAAGCCGATTATCTGGGTCATCATCCCAATTATAATCATCTGTCGTCCACCCGATTAAATACTCTGGCGTGGTTTTTAATGCATGGGCAAGTGCAACTATTTTACTGTGATAGGGGTCAATTTTGCCCGCTTCAATCTTTGCAATGGTTGAGCGCGTTCCATATCCGACTGTTTCAGCAAGTTCAGCCTGCGAAATGCCGAGACGCTTCCTGCACAACCTAATTCTATCACCTATGGAATCCATAAAAACCTCCATATAGCGTAATGTATAAAGTTTTCTTTATATAATATCTTACTACATAAGTGACTAAAAATCAAGTTTTTTTTACTTTTTTAAAAAAAGATGTTGACAAATAATCACCCTAGTGTTATGATGCGCGTAGGGATAAATAATCACGTCCCGAATAGAGAGGAGGTTTGATAAAATGTTCAACGGTTTACTTCTTGAAATGGTAATCACACGTTCGCAAATTTCAAAGCGTGATCTTGCAAAAAAGCTCGGCATATCGGAGCAGGGGCTTTATAACAAGCTGAACGGCATTAGCGAGTTCAAGGCAAGCGAGATTCGCACCCTGACCGACGAGCTGTCTCTGTCCGCGCAGGAACGAGAAGATATTTTTTTTGCAAAAGGGTGATTATTTATCACTCTTTGGAATGAGAGGTGCAGCATGGAAAGCATCACAATCGACTTCGATAGGATTCCAGATAAAGAAAAGCGAGTTCTGGGTGACACGCTCTTTACGGCCTGCAAGGCGTTCTACGAAAATCCTGACAACCTCGCCCGGTACAACGCATGGAAAGCAAAGAGGGAGTCTGCTCATGTATAAGATTGTGAACCTCGCGGGGCGCATATCGCTTTTCTTCGTGATTCAGGTCGCTATGTACTACGCCATGTTTGACCCGCTTCTCCGTATCTGCTTTGATTTCCCCATCAACCCATTGATGTTCAGCGCGTCGTGGGCGCTCCTGATTGTCGCCGCCATCATCGACGCTACCATTCTCCCCGTTTTCAATTACGACAAGGGCACCGATGCCCACGTCAAATAAATTTTGGAGGTAACACACCATGATCGAACTGAAAGTAACCGTTGACGCTCCCGAACTGAGCGCCGCCATCAACCATCTGGCCGAGGCCATCGAAAGCAAGGGCACTGACGTCCCCGCCGCTCCGGCAAAAAACTCCCGCAGCAAGAAAGCTGCTGCCAAAACTGCCCCGGACGCACCTGCGGCTTCTGCTCCTGCCCCGTCTGAGCCTGTCACTCCCCCGACCCCCGTTGAACAGCCGCCTGTGGCCATGCCTCAGCCCGCACCCGTGCAGACCCCCGTCGCTGCCCCGGCACAGCAGCCTGCTCCTGCCGCCCCCGTAGCCGCGCCTATGATGCCCCAGCCCGTTGCAACGGCTACTCCCGTGATGACCCCGCCTGCTGCTCCTGTGGCCCAGCAGTTCATCCCTCAGCCTACCGCTGCACCTGCTCCCGCTCCCGTCGCTCCGGCACAGCCTCAGCAGAGCAGCGTCACCCTTGAGCAGATCATCAACGCCGCTATGCCGCTGATGAACAGCAACCCCGCATTTGCTATGCAGTTGCAGAGCATCCTCGCAAAATACGGCGTTCAGGCCGTCACGCAGATTCCTAAAGAGTTTCTGCCCAATGTGGCTGCTGATCTCGCCGCCCTCGGCGCAAAGTTTTAAGGGTGCTGAGATGACGGCGTGGGAATATGACGCCATGCAGGCGTTGCTAACTCGCAAGGCCCAGAATAACCCACACAGTGGAAAACGCGCCGAGGGGTATATGGATGGGATTCTCGCGGCGAAAAGTGTTCTTCACGCTTTTTATCAACAGCAAGAAAAGGAGAAAGCAAATGGCAAGCCCTGAGATTCATGCCAAGTGCGGCGCGTCCAATGCGCACCGCTATCTGGTCTGTACCGCGTCGCCCACGTTTGAGGCGCAATTCCCGGTCAGTACGAGCGTCTATGCCGAGGAGGGTACACTGGCGCATAGCATTTGTGAACTGTTCGTCAAAACTCGCGGCGACGTGGACGCGATGGCTGAGGAGCTGCGCCCTCTGCAGCGGAACAAGCTCTATCAGCCCGAAATGTTGACCTGTGCCAAGGTCTACTGCGACTGGATTATGGAAAAGGCGCTGGGCTACACCAATCCTCCGGCAATTATGACGGAGCAGCAGGTAGACTTTTCCGATGTTGTGCCGGAGGGTTTCGGTACTTGTGATTGCGTGATGATCGGCGATGACACGCTGAACATTTTTGACTACAAACACGGCAAGGGTGTCCGTGTGGATGCCGTGGGCAATCCGCAGATGCGGCTTTACGCCCTTGGCGCCCTTGCAAAGTACAGACCCTTGTACGGTGACACCATCAAAAAGGTGCGCATGACCATCATCCAACCCCGAATCAGCGCTGACCCATCCGAGGATGATATGACCGTGGATGACCTGTTGGCATGGGGCGCTGAAATCCATCCCCTCGCTGTGGAGGCGTTCAACGGCCCCGGCGTATTTGTTCCCGGTGAACACTGCAAATTTTGCCGGGGCAAGGCAAAATGCCGTGCCCGTGCCAACGTCAACACAGCTCTGGAAGATTTCGCCGCCTGTGTACCTATGGGCCGCGTCCCAGCCGATGAGCCAAAAGACAGCATCACGCGCCGCGCGATGGGTCTGCAAAAAGCGCTGACCGATGATGAAATCGGTCAACTGCTGAAACGCGGTCAGTTTTTGGTGAGCTGGTATGACGATCTCAAAGCCTATGCCCAGCAGACCATCCTTGACGGCGGTGAAATTCCCGGATGGAAAGTCGTTGCTGGCCGCAGCGTTCGCGCGTTCCACGATACCGATGCCGCGTTCCAGACGCTTATCAAGGCAGGCTACGATGAGGCCATGCTTTATGACCGCAAGCCCGTTTCTCTGTCCGAACTGGAAAAGCGGCTCGGCAAGAAAAAATTTGCTGAACTGCTGGCCGACCAGATTGACCGCCCGATGGGCAAGCCGACGTTGGTTGACGAATCTGACAAGCGCGAACCGTACAACAGTGCCGCCGCTGATTTTGGAGGGGTTTAACCCATGTTTGACGATTACGACCATATCACAATCAGCTATCACCATCGGGACGATGGCTGGTTTGAGATGGAGCTATATCTGCCACTGTTGGTTGACTGCCCCAAAAATAAGATGCCCGCTATCCTCTCCCAATTCATTAAAGATGAAAAGTGCGAGGATAAGGCCAAAAAGCTACTGGCCTATTGGGAGCGGCAGCGCGATAAGTACGAGCGTAATCGTAAGGACGCGGCAAATGCCTATGTGAACATCTCTACCGAGGTGTCAGATCTGCAAACCGTCATCCGTACTAAAAAGCATCCTGTCGGCACTCGGCTATCTAATACCGAATTGCAGGATGCTAAAAAACAACTTGCAAGCAAAAAGGCTCTTAAAAAGCGCACCTACGATACTTTGAAATTCAGCTATAACCGCAAAACACGGCTGGACTTCTTTATCGAGATGCTGAAATGTCACCCCAAATTACAATGGGTTTTCAATTCTGAGGAGGTACAGAAATGAAAGTTGAGAAAAATAGCCCTCTGGCCCAAATGCTCTTGAAACTGGCCGCTGAGCATGACCCGAAACTGCGCGAGGCTATCCGCAACGGCGAGGTTGAGGGCGTGAACATTATCGCTGTCGGCGGCGCACCCGATGGCGAAGTCAAAGAACTACTGGAATCTCTCGCCAAAGACGAGGATGACTGCAAGAATTGCGAAAACCGCGATGGGTGCGAGGATGCCAAGGCAGCTACACCTTGCGATGATGCTGAGGATGCGGACGATGACATCAGCATCGTTGGCGAAATTCGCAGTATCGCCGATGATCCGGACATTCCTGAGAGCATCGCGGCCCCGGCCCGCGTTGTTTTGGCGGCTGCTGAACTCATGGACATCTTGAGTCCCGTCCCGCGCATGGTTTCTCCGAAACGGATGCGCCCGTACACTGCCCGCCGTGCGGCAATGCTTGCCGATGTCAGCGCCGCCATCCGCCGCGCTCAGACCGACATCCTCGATGCTATGCACCGCTACCCCGAATTTGCCGAAATCACCGATGCCTATTTCGATGATAGCGACGAAGAAAATACAACTGAAACCGAATAAGAAAGGAAATGTGTCATGTATAACAACGATGCACAGAGATGTTTGACCGGCGAAGTTCGCCTGTCCTATGTCAGCCTCGACAAGCCTCGTCAGCCGCAGGGCGGCGTGGGCGATGCCAAGTACAGCGCCACGCTGTTGATTCCTAAGACCGACACCGCCACTATCGCCGACTTCCGCAGTGCCATTCAGGCGGCGGCTCAGATCGGCGCGGGGACGCTGTGGGGCGGTATCATCCCGCCGAATTTGGATTCCATCATCCACGACGGCGATGGTGTGCGCCCCAGCGGCATCCCGTTCGGCGATGAATGTCACGGCTGCTGGGTCATCACCGCCAGCACCAAAAACAAGCCGCAGGTCGTCGGGCAGGACAACATCAACGTCGAACTGGCCCCGCAGGACATCTACAGCGGTATGTACGCCCGTGTGACCGTCCGATTCTATCCCTTTAATACTGCTGGCAAGCGCGGCGTTGGTTGCGGGCTGGGCAATGTGATGAAAACCCGTGACGGTGAGCCGCTGTCTGGCGGTGCATCTGCCGCATCTGATTTCGCCGGTATCGGCAATGCCGTGGCTCCCGCTGCTGCTCCTATGCAGCAGGGCTGGCCGCAGGCAAATCCTATGCCGACTGCCGCTCCGGCTGCGCCCGCGTACCAGCAGCCTTACTCCGCGCCTGCCGCGAACCCGGCACCGTGGAACGGCGCTACACAGATGTATGCTTCTGGCGGCGCTGTGAATCCGCTGACCGGGAATCCGATGTAACACTTCCCCGTAGGGTACTTGATGCCCTATTTGACCCAGCTACCACGCTTTTCGGCAGGGTACTGGTAATTAAATAACCATCCACCTCTTTCTATACCGGGAGGGGCTACGGCCCCTCCTCTCATATACTCGGATAGCTCAATGGTAAAGCAAGCGCGCAATGTCGGTTCAACTCCGGCTCCGGGGCAGAAATCAAGAGGAAATCCAAGCCCGTACATAAAGGAAAGGAACCTACAAATGAGCTTTGCAACTTTGCGTAAAACCGTCTGCACCGATATTGACATCGGCACTGCCCTGAAAGAAATCACATCCAATCCGCACATTGGCGATGTGCTGGCCTTTGACTTGCTGGATGGCCGTCGCATTGAGTGCACCGTCACTGACATCGACGATAAGGCCATCCGCTTTGATTCCGTGGATTGCCTCGGTGACGACATGACCTATGGTAAGGTCGAAAAATGGCTTGACCGCATCAATCATCTGCTACCCGATGAACTGCGCAAGGCTATCGTCGATACCGAACGCAAGCATACTATCAACGGCAAGAAAATTAGTCGTCTTGAACGCCTGTTCCTGCCTGCCATGTCTGAACTGTTCAGCGGTGACAATGTTCTCAGTGATGAGGATCTGTATAAGCAGATGGATTGGTACAAAGACCGTCGGCATCGCATGAAAATGTATGAACACAACGGCGATTCTACTGCCTATTGGACATCTTCTCAGCGATCCGGCAGCTCCTCCGCCTTCTGCTATGTGAGCGCCAACGGCCATGCGAGCAGCGACAACGCCTCCTTCGCGTGGCTGTCCGCGCCCGTCTGCTTCCGTATCCGTAAATCGTAATTATTCCCGCGCCCCTTATGGGTGCGGTCTATGCAGGTTCCCTTATATAAAGGAAAGGAAATGCCCAGATGAAAACCAGATTTGACAGCGCCAAGGTTTGGCGCACGAATAACGATACAGTGGTGAGCATCAAAGAACTGGAAACCTCGCACCTCATGAATATTGTGCGGATGCTCCTGCGCCGCCCTGAAACCGTCCAGACGATGCTTGTCTGTGACATTGAGCGGCAAAGCCGCAATGTTTGGAGAGCGAATGATCTTGTTGACGAAGATGCCATCGCATCTATCCACAATGCCACTTCCATGACACCCCTCGAGGTCGTCCAATGGGTACAGGGCACCCCCCTATTCACCGCCATCGTCTTTACCCTTGAAGGGCGTGGGGTCAACACCTCCGTGCTGATTGGCTCGGTTTTGGCTGAACTCGGATATGAGGAGAACGGCAATGAGTGAACTGCTACACCATCTGAGTATCGACCTTGAGACTTACAGCACCGTCAGCATTGGCGCGGCGGGGTCATACCGATATATCCTCGACCCGTCTTTTGAGATTCTGCTTTTCGCATACAGTCTCGATGGGATGCCCGTTGAGGTCATCGACGTGGCAAGCGGGCAGGTTATTCCCCTTTGGCTGAAAAATGCCCTCAAAAATCCCTTGTACATCAAACACGCCTACAACGCGGCCTTTGAATGGTTCGCTCTCAGCAAGTATCTGGGATGGCTGCCCCCCGATCAGTGGCGCGATACGATGCTCCACGCGCTCTACTGCGGCTACCCGGCATCTCTGGACGCGGCGGGCAGGGCGATGGGTCTGCCCGAGGATAAGAAAAAGTTGACGACGGGCAAGGCCCTTATCCGCTATTTCTGCGTTCCCTGCAAGCCCTCCAATGCCAACGGAAACCGCACTCGCAATCTTCCTCGGCACGACCCCGCCAAATGGGCGCTGTTCAAAGAGTACAACGGGCAGGATGTCGTCACCGAAATGGAGATTGACCGCCGCTTGTCGGCGTTCCCCGTGCCCGCCTTTGTGCAAAAGCAATGGGAAACCGACTTGATGATGAACGCGCGAGGCGTGGCCGCTGACATGGAAATGGTGAGCGGCGCTCTCGTCATCGGCGCTACGGTCAAAAGCCAGTTGATGGCCGAGGCCCGTCAGCTTTCCGGGCTGGACAACCCCAACTCCATCAAACAGTTGGCCCGATGGCTGACCGATGCTACGGACAGCGATGCCGAAATTACCAGCGTCACCAAAGAAACCGTCGCCACGATGCTGAAACAGCCTCAGCCCGCCAACGTGCAACGGATGCTCGAAATCCGGCAGGAACTCGGCAAGACCAGCACCAAAAAATATGATGCGCTGGAAACCTGCATCGCAGATGATGGTCGCGTCCGTGGTCTGCTCCAATTTTACGGAGCGAACCGCACCGGGCGCTGGGCGGGTCGTCTGGTGCAGGTGCAGAACCTCCCCCGCACCTATACCCACCCCCTGCCCCCGGCGCGTCAGCTCGTCAAAGATCGCAATATTGACGGTCTGCGGCTGATGTACGGTAGCATCAATGATACGCTGTCGCAGCTTATCCGCACAGCCTTTGTAGCGACCCCCGGCAATGTTCTGATCGATGCCGACTTCTCGGCCATTGAGGCCCGCGTCATCTCGTGGCTGGCGGGTCAGGAATGGCGGCTTGAAGTTTTCCGCACCCACGGCAAAATCTATGAAGCGTCGGCATCGCAGATGTTCCATGTGCCCATTGAGAAAATCAAAAAGGGCAACCCGGAATACGCTCTGCGCCAGCGCGGCAAAGTCGCAGAACTGGCCCTCGGCTATCAGGGCGGTGTCAGTGCAATGCGCCGCATGGACACTGGGCATAACCTCGACGACCTCTCCGATGATGAGGTCAAGGGCATTGTGGACAGATGGCGCGAAACAAATTCGATGATACGCGATTTGTGGAACATCGTTGATTCTGCCGCCGTCACCGTCATCACCAACGGCGGCGCACAGACTATCCGCTCCGAAACCACCGATGCCGTCATCACTCTGGCCTGTGAGCTGGATGTCATCACCGGCACTCGGTACATGACGATTCTGCTGCCGTCCGGGCGCAAGCTGTACTACCCATCCCCGGAAATCGGCGTAAACCGCTGGGGCAATCCATCGGTCAGTTATATGGGCCAGAATCAGACGACCAAACGCTGGGAGAGGGTCGAAACCTACGGCGGCAAGCTCGTGGAGAACATCGTGCAGGCCATCGCCCGTGACTGTCTGGCAATCGCCATTGAGAATCTGGAGGCGCAAGGGCTACACGTTGTATTCCACATCCATGATGAAGTTGTCATCGACACTCCCGCATGGGCCAATGAGGACACGATGCTGAAAACCGTCACCAAAATAATGACAAAGCCTATCCCGTGGGCGCAGGCGCTACCCCTCAACGCGGATGGCTGGGTCGATAAATACTTCAAAAAGGACTGATTGCCGTATGAAAGCGTTGATTCATCTTGACCAGAACGGCAAAAAGGTCATGGAACGGCGCGTCCATGAGGCCGTTATGAAAGAACGCGCCGACATCAGCACCCGCGCTCAGTACGTTTGGGCGCTGTCCATGCTCCAATGTGGTTTTTCCCCGCGAAGCGTCCAGCGTGTCGTCAATCATTTTGATGCTGTCGTGGACAAGTACATGGAATACCAGACCGAGGATTTAGGCGACCTGTTCATGCGCTCTATGCTCCATGATTCGGGCGTTGAGGTCAAGGCAACCAGCCGAGAAAGGAAACGTAAAAGAAAATGAGCAAGGTACAAATCACCGCCTTTACCGGCGAATACTACTTTTTGAGCAACTACTGCGACTGCCCTATCACCATTGATGGGCTGACCTATCGGAGCGCTGAGGCAGCTTTTCAGGCGGCAAAATGCAATGTTCCGATTGACCGCGCGGTGTTCTGCACTGTCCCGCCCAATGTAGCAAAAGCCATCGGGCGCAAAATCAAACTGCGCAAGGGATGGGAGAAAGAGCGTGACGGCATCATGGCCGATGTCATCCATGCGAAATTTTCCCAAAATCCCGCCCTTGCACAGGCTCTTATCGACACCGGTGATGCCGAACTGATCGAGGGTAACACATGGAACGACAACTACTGGGGCGTTTGCGGATGCGCCCGCTGCCGTAGTGAGGGCACTAAAGGGCTGAATAAGCTGGGGCAGATTTTGATGGCCGAGCGCAAAGCACTGATGGCTACACACGCTGCTGTTACTGAGGAGGCTTGACGATGGTACATCTTGGCGACATTACGAAAATGAGCGGGTACACCATCCCGCCCGTGGATGTCATCACGTTCGGATCGCCGTGTCAAGACCTTTCCATCGCCGGGAAAAGGGCAGGTATGGCCGGAGAACGCTCTGGGCTGTTCTCTGAGGCTGTCCGCATCATCCGCGAAATGAGATACGCCACTTTTGGCGCGTACCCTAAATACGCTGTCTGGGAGAATGTTCCCGGCGCGTTCAGTTCAAACAAAGGAGAAGATTTCCATGCCGTCCTGCAAAGCCTCTGTCGGGTCATCGACCCCGACGCTACTATTCCTAGACCTACGGACGCACGGGGGGATTAAATGGCCCCGCGCCGGGGCAATTCTGGCAGACCACTACTCGCTGGCGTGGCGAACTATGGATGCTCAGCACTGGGGCGTTCCCCAACGTCGCCTGCGCATCTCGCTTGTCCTCGATCTTACAGGTGGGCGTGCCGGAGAAATACTTTTTGAGCCGGAAAGCCTGCGAGGGCATTTTGCGCCGGGCATCACGCCGGGGCAAGCGGCTCCCGTCGTTGTTGGAGGATGCACTGAGGATGCAAATAGAGCGTTCACTCTGAAAATCCGCTCTGGGTGCGAGGGCGGCGGCAAGGGTGCATTGGTACAGACCGAAAAAAGCGCAACCCTCTCCACGTTGCAAGACCAGACGCTTTTTGTGGCGGAACCGTCAAAGGCATACAGTTTTGACAGTTTAGCGTCCAATTCCATGAAATCCAGCAACCCGCACAGCGGGTGCCGCGAGGTTGAAATCGCAAAGACCCTTGACACCTCACCGCCTGACCCCGCAAAGAATCAGGGCGGCATCGCTATTGTCGAACCGACATTCTGTATTCAGGGCAACACGATTGACCGCGCAGACACGGCGGGTGCAAACAGCGCCGGTGTCAAAGAGGATGTCTGTTACACACTGAATACGATTGATCGTCCTGCCGTTGCATTCGCGCTTGACTGCCGCAATATGACTGCCAATGAAGAACTGTCCGCAACCTTGCAAGCAAAAGGCAACGGTGGACAAAGCCTCAATTACATCAATCCCGTAGCCGAGCCACTTATCTATGATGCGCGGGGCAACGGCGACGGCATCACATCCCCTACCATGACCGGCGACCACAACATCCGCGTCACCGACTATACAGCCATCACATTACAGGGCGATACCGTAGCAGGTGCGCTATTGGCCCGCGATTATAAGGGCCCCGGCAGGGCAGATTCTCTCGGTAGAGTAATCGCCCAGCCCGTAGGTGCAGACCTATATAACGGTACTCTAACAGGTGATAAGGCTGTAACTCTGACGACTGCCACCGGGCAGGGCGGAGCTAACACAGGGCCATCGGTGATTGAAAAAATCATCCGCTGGATTGTGCGGCGGCTGACCCCTACAGAGTGTGAGCGCCTGCAGGGCTATCCCGATGGGTGGACAGACCTCGGAGAGTGGATAGACAGCAGGGGCAAGGCCCATAAGGACGCTGACACGCCCCGCTATAAAGCACTGGGTAACTCCATCGCCTTGCCGCAGTGGTACTACGTTCTCGGCGGCATCTCTGATCGTCTGCCAGAAGATGCTACCCTTGGCAGTTTGTTTGATGGCATCGGCGGTTTCCCGTATGTGTGGGCACAGCTACACGCTGGGCGCAAAGAGTTATGCGTTTGGGCCTCGGAGATTGAGGAGTTTCCCATCGCGGTTACGAAGAAATGGTTCCCGGAGGTAGAGGATGGAAAATTATTCTGATTTCGTTGTTCACAAGTCGGAGCGGGCAGTACATACCGACAGCATCGTTCTGACCGTGGACGATCTCAACGACAAGCTGTACGACTTTCAAAAAGACATCGTGCGGTGGGCGTTGGCAAAGGGCCGTGCCGCTATTTTTGCCGATTGTGGCCTTGGCAAGACCGCGATGCAGCTTGAATGGGCGCATCGGGTGTGTGTGCATACAGGTGGAAATGCCCTCATTGTGGCGCCGCTGACCGTTTCCCCTCAGACCGTGGGCGAAGGCTTGAAATTCGGAGTGCCTGTCACCCTCTGCGAAACCGCCGACGATATTCAGCCCGGTGTGAACATTACCAACTATGAAAAGCTGGACAAATTCGCCGGGGTGCATTTCTCTGCCGTAGTGCTGGATGAATCCAGCATCCTGAAATCCTTTACGGGCAAGGTGCGCAATCAGATCATCGACTTTTTCTCGGATACGCCGTTCAGGCTGGCCTGCACTGCTACCCCCGCGCCCAATGACTTCATGGAGTTAGGAAATCATGCGGAGTTTTTGGGTATCATGTCGTATTCTGAGATGCTGTCCATGTTCTTTGTCCACGATGGCGGGCAGACATCGAAATGGCGGCTCAAAGGTCACGCTGAGGACGTTTTCTGGCAATGGCTGGGTAGTTGGGCTGTGGTTATGAACAGCCCCGCAGACCTCGGCTACGATCTGCCGGGGTACGACCTCCCGCCGCTGAGGGTGCATGAGGTCATCGTGGACGGAGATGCACCGATTACCGAGAGCATGACGCTGACGCAGCGGCGGGAGGCCAGACGGGCTACACTCGCAGAACGATGCCAAGCGGCGGCCGATCTGGTGAATGGCGACCCCGGCGAACAGTGGCTCGTGTGGTGCGACCTCAATTCGGAGAGTGAAGCACTGGCGCACGGCATCCCCGATGCAGTAGAGGTCAAGGGCAGCGATAAGGCATCGCTGAAAAGCTCTCGCCTGCTTAGTTTTTCAATGGGTTTTAGCCGGGCGCTTGTCACAAAGCCCTCTATCGCCGGATTCGGCATGAACTGGCAGAACTGCCACAAGATGATTTTTGTCGGTTTGTCCGACAGTTATGAGCAATATTATCAGGCCGTGCGGCGCTGCTGGCGTTTTGGGCAGTCTGTGCCGGTGGACGTGTACATCGTTATCAGTGCCCGCGAGGGCGCGGTCAAGGCCAATATTGAGCGTAAGCAGACCGATTGCGATAAGATGCGGGCGGCGATGGGCGAACAGACCCGCGAAATCGTCAAAAAGCATTTGCAAAGCACCTGCCGCCTGACAACGCCCTATGAACCGCAAACGACTATGACACTGCCTGCATGGGAGGAATTTAGACATGAATGTGCTTAACCAGTTGATCGACAGCGCACAGCGCTGGGCAATGTATCAGGGGGATTGCGTGGAAACCCTGCGCGGCATCCCCGATAACAGCGTCCACTACTCCATCTTTTCCCCGCCGTTCGCCAGCCTGTACACCTACTCCAACAGTGACCGGGATATGGGCAACAGCAGCGACGGCGCGGAGTTCGCACAGCATTTCGGCTACCTCGTGGCGGAGCTGTACCGGGTCATCATGCCGGGGCGGCTGGTATCTATCCACTGCATGAATCTGCCCGCCATGAAATCCCGTGACGGCTTTATCGGCATCAAGGATTTTCGCGGTGACATTATCCGCGAGATGACCGAGTATGGGTTCATCTTCCATTCGGAGGTGTGCATCTGGAAAAACCCGGTCACGGAGATGCAGCGCACGAAAGCCCTCGGCTTGCTACACAAGCAGATCCGCAAGGATTCTGCGATGTCGAGGCAGGGGCTGCCTGATTATGTGGTGACATTCCGCAAGCCCGGTGAAAACCCTGAGCCTATCCCCCACGACCATGAATCGTTCCCGGTGGATGTGTGGCAGAAATACGCATCACCGGTCTGGATGGATGTGCGGCAGTCCAACACCTTGCAGCGCAAGAGCGCCCGCGATGAAAAGGATGAAAAGCACATCTGCCCGTTGCAGTTGGATGTAATCGAGCGGTGCATCGACCTGTGGACGAATCCCGGCGACATCGTGCTTGATCCGTTTGCGGGTATCGGTTCTGTGCCCTATCAGGCTGTTCTCATGGGTCGTCGTGGGCTAGGCATCGAACTGAAAGATAGCTACTACGCACAGGCCGTGAAAAACCTTGAGGGCGCGGCTAGTGAGGCCGACAGCCACGAAATCAACACCAATGTGCGCCTGCGCTGCCCCGTGTGCGGCATCAAGGTTGACGGCAAAATCTGCCCGCTGTGCGGTAAGGATTTGATGGCAAAGGATGAGTAAAGCATGGAACGGACGACAAACTCTGCGGATGCCCGCCGCGCGGCGGACTATCTGTCCAGATATTGTAACGAAAACGGAACAGACGTTTGCAAGGGATGCTTTGCCCGTGAGGATAGCGGGTTTTGCATTTTATGCGAAAGTTCACCTAATAATTGGGAGTTACCCTCAATCTGGTCTGCACAGGACATCGCGCTCGCAAAGGCCATGATGCCGTTTGCAAAAACCATCGTCTGGCCCGTTGAGGCGAATCCTAATCCGAATCACCGCTATTTTAAGGGCGATGGCCAGCGCACTATTCCCCTGCCGACAGGCGCATTTAATAATCTGCGTCCCGGCGAGATTGTCAATCTCGCCGACATTGTAGGAGGTGAAGCCGATGCCCGATGATGTTTTGGACATGATCGGCACGGCGGCAGCGCTGGAACAGTTGGCCGAGGAATCCGCTGAACTTGCTCAGGCCGCGCTCAAGATGGCCCGCAAGCTGCGCGGTGAAAACCCTACTCCGAAATCCCGCGCAGACTGCATCGCCAATCTGCAAGAGGAAATCGCGGATGTGGAGCTGTGCATCAGTATTTTACCCGCCGCGCTGCATGACCCCGCCGAGGTCGGCAAGACGATGGCCGCAAAGCATCGGCGGTGGAACGAACGGCTACACGACGAAAAGCTCTGGGAGGTGAGCAGCCATGAGGATCGACATTCGGGACAGTAAATACTCCGTCATCTACAACGAAAAGACCGGCGCAGTTGAGGATGTCCTGTGGTGCAATGAAAGCGCCGAGGATTTGAAAAACCTCAATGTCGTGGCCGACATGGCCCGTGAACTGGCCGTGTATCGGCAGGCGGGTGTCGCTATGTTCGCCGGGGCAAAGGCCATCCGTGACCTGATTGAGCGCGGACGGCGCACCTACCATCAGCGTATTGTCCACGGTATGTGCGTCACCAACTACGATTTGCCCCTTGCAAAAGCTATGGATTTGCTGATGCAGGCGGGCGCTCTGGCGATGAATGAACGCGATGCCCTGCGCGAGTGCGCCAGCAGAACAGCCGCCGAGCGCCTTTTTAACTCGCTGTTGCGGTGAGGTGCCACTATGATGCACTTGAAAATCACCGATGAAATTCGGGAGCGCTGTCTGCGCGAGGCGGCGCATGATGCCCGCATCAATGATCGCATTGTCACATCCACCCCGCAGACCCTTGCCGAGCGTGGCATGACGATGCTCGGCAGTACCCGCGCCACCCCGCGCATCCGTTCCTACCTCTACTGTGACGCTGTGGATGCCTGTTTCTACTACGCCGGGGCGGTGCCCAGCGTCGTCGTGACCGCCCGCTGGACGGCTGACAGCCCAGACATCGCCGAGGGTTCTAAAAAGCTGCAAATCGCCGCTGAGGCCGTGCGCCGCATGATGACCGCGATGGATAAGGCGATGAAAGTCGAAAAAGACCGCCAATGGGCGGCATACATGGAGGAGCAAAAACTGAAATGAGCCATCCGACCACATACGCCGTTGACTTTGACGGCACCCTCTGCGAAAACGCCTACCCTGAAATCGGCGCACCCAATTTGCCCCTGATCGACAAACTCATATCTCGCCGTCGCCTCGGTGCAAAGATTATCCTGTGGACGTGCCGGGAGGGCGAGATGCTGACCCGCGCGGTGGAGTTTTGCCGCTGTTACGGGCTGGAATTTGACGCAGTGAACGACAACACCGAGGAATTAAAACGGGCATACGGCACCAACCCGCGTAAAATCGGCGCTGACTACTACATTGATGATAAGGCTATGCCACCCGATCTATTTGTATCATAGGAGGAATTAGAAAATGGTTATTTTGATAGCTATCGCAAAGGTTCTCATGGGGCTTTTTGTCATCGCTTTAGTTCTGGCGTTTATCACTGCCATCTTCCTGCTGGGAGCTATTGTGGCAACACTCGGAACAGCTACACAGCCGTTATTCGGGAGAGATCGGGAGGATGACGAGCCGGAGATGGTGAATCACCCTGACCACTACAACCGCCCCGGTCAGAAAGAGTGCATCATCGAGATGGAGGAGAAGTTCGGGACGAAATATGTGCAGCATTTTTGCCTGTTGAGCCGCTACAAATACTTATACCGCTGCGGGCTGAAAGACGGCACAACGCAGGAATTGTCAAAAGCCGACTGGTATCGAGATAAGTTTCTTTCGCTGGGCGGTGACAGTGATTTGCTGAATATCTTACCTGATAACGCAAAAGCATCAGCATACCGCCGCATGGGCGGCAACGCCTGCATCAAAAAGGAGGCCACGAGCCATGAATGTTGAACTGATTGCCTATTCCTCCCCGATGCCGTATCAGTGCGGCACGGCCTGCTACTTCAACACCGTATATAACCCCATGCACATCATTGAGCAGGCCGCGAGTGTGTGCTATGACAGTGAGCCTGATTTTGTCAAATTCAAAATTGCCAAGGGGTGCGCTAAGACTGGGCATCTAAGTGTATATGAGCACGCCTATTTCACGTTCCATGTTAAGGGTATCAGCCGCGCCTGCCTTGCTCAGTTGACCCGGCATCGGCATTTCAGCTTTTCCGTGCGCAGTCAGCGGTATTGCAACGAAAGCCGCTCCGAGCCGGTGTTCCCCGCATCCACCGATGAAGATCAGGACGGCATCATTGCCGATGCTTACGATTACGCATGGGATGCCTATGACCGCTTGATTGAGAACGGCGTGGCAAAGGAGGACGCGCGGACGGTTCTGCCCAACGGCGCACCCACTGAGCTGTACATTTCTGCAAATGCGCGGGCGCTGATTGAGGCCAGTCACCTACGGCTTTGTTCCCGCGCACAGCAAGAAATCCGCAATATGTTTGATTTGATGAAGAAAGAAATTGCCCCCCTGTCCCCTGAAATCGCGGGCATGATGGTTCCGCAGTGTGAAACCAATCCCAAATACCAATTCTGCACTGAGGGCAAATCCTGCGGCAGACATCCCCGGCTGCAGGACGTACTGGCAACAGCTACACTGAAACAACTTGAGGAGGCTGACGAAAAATGAAATGTCTGTATAAAGTACCATTCAGCGGCTTTTTTATGGCCTATGCCGAATCTGCCGAGGAGGCAAAGAAAATGTCCCCCGATGATGGCGAGGTTATCTATTCTGAGCAATCCACGGGCGAGATCGAGGCTTGCCCCGATGGCGCGTCCATCCCGATTGACGACCATCATAGCATGTTTATTAACCCGCCAGACGATGAATTTGACGAGGGCATTTCCGAGGATTGGGAGGATGAGCTGTGAACACTGATATTGTTTGGGGCGGTCTGCTGGTGCTGGGTACTGTCTGCGCTACGATTCAGCACTACATCACCAAAAAGAGTGCGGAATCTGAAATCGCATCCCTGAAAACGCGCCTTGAGTTCGCCAAGCAGGAAACCCGCATCTGGAAAACCACCGCATATCGCCATGCCGATGAACGAAATCACGCTGTCCGCATGGCCCAATACTGGCGCAAACAGGCTCTCAACGAGCATTTTGGTTTTGAGCCGGAAAAGGCTGCCCCGTCCCCTACTGTGGCCGAGGTCGTAAATGAGATGATGCGGTATGATGCTCTGATTCAGGCCACAGGCTGGACGCCCGCTGACAACCCCTCAGACGGGGCGTCTGAGGGCGAAACAGTCACGACAACAAAGGTATCGGACGAAGCCGAAACCGCCACACAGAGCGCCGCTGTGGGCGCAGAGGAGGGCGACCATAGTGATTGATTTTTCTGTCGATGAACGGGCGTTCAACTCCCGCAACAATCCTTACTACAACGATAAAGGCTATGCTGACCCTACCGCCTATCAGGGCATTGAGGCGGCAGCAACCAGTGAATACCGGGCACGATTCGATGCTATCGCCGCGCTTATCCACACGGTCAAGTACATTTGCGGGCTGGCGGGGTTTGAGGTCGTAGGTCGAATCACCCTGCGTCACAAGCAGAGCGGCGACATCTACAAGTGAGAAGGAAATCTGAGATATGGCTACACCGAATGAAAAAGAGGATGCCGAGGTTTATCCCGTAGTCATCCTCGACCCGAACGGCAACGATTACACAAAGGGCATCGCGGCATGGCTGACGGCCATTGCAAAGCAGAATCCTAAAAATCTGGTGTGCATCGCCCGTGGCATCGACCCCGAAAAGCCGGGGCAGTCCGTGTACACGCTCATGCGGTGGGAAACCAAGGGCATTGAGCTTTCCGAAATTGCCGGATACCTGACATCCGTTGCATCTGAACTGTTCAGCCGTGAACAGCCTAACAGCGAAACTCCATTATAACGATAAAGCGAGGAAAACGGTCATGCAATTCGATAGACAAATTACCATCACCACCGGCGCATCCCGAAACGATCTCAACTGGAAACCTCAGCTGATGACCGTGGCAGAGCTGTATGACCGCCTGCGGAATCCCGTCCGTTCAACGGAAACGCTCGACGCATATATGCACCTGCCGAAACCTCAGCAGGACGCATTAAAGGATGTCGGCGGGTTCGTGGGCGGCTCCCTCAACGGCGGACGGCGCAAGGCCAATGCAGTGACCGGGCGTGACCTTGTGACGCTTGACTTCGATAATATCCCCGGCTGGGGCACCGATGAAATCGTGAGCCGCGTGGATGCCATCGGATGCAGCTATGCGATCTACTCCACACGCAAGCACTGCCCCAATAAGCCCCGCCTGCGCGTTGTAATCCCCCTTGACCGTACTGCTACCCCCGATGAGTACGAGCCTCTGGCGCGGCGGCTGGCGTGGCTGATCGGCATTGATAAGGCCGACCCTACCACATTTCAGGCAAGCCGCCTCATGTACTGGCCGAGTGCCTGCGTGGATTCGGATTATGTGTTCCGTTGCAAGGATGCGCCGCTGGCATCTGTGGCGTTCCTACTGGGGACCTACACAGACTGGCGCAACATGGTCGAGTGGCCGCATGTTCCCGGTGCTGCTCCGAATTACCAAAAGATGGCACTCAAGCAGGGCGACCCACTGACAAAGCCCGGCATCGTGGGCGCGTTCTGCCGCGCCTATGACATCCGCACGGCGATGGACAAGTTTCTGCCCGGCATCTATACCCCGTGCATTATGGGCAGCGAGGAGCGGTACACCTATAAGGGCGGCAGCACGGCGGGCGGCGCTATCATCTACGATAACGGCAAATTCCTGTACAGCCATCACGCTACCGACCCCTGCTCTATGCAGCTTGTGAACGCCTTTGATCTTGTTCGCCTGCACCTGTACGGCGATAAGGACGACAGCGCCCCCGGCAATACCCCGGTCAGCAAGCTCCCGTCTTATAAGGCGATGTGCGAAATGGCGATACAGGATAGCGCGGTGCAGGCCATCTACAACAAGGAGCAGTTTGCCCAGTTGCAGGCTGATTTTGGCGCTATCGCTCCCATCCCCGGCAGCGGGCCTCAGCAGACCCCCGGCGGCAGTGACGGCGCCGAGCCTGTGCAGGGCGAGGTCATCGGTGATGATGGTCAGCAGGCCGACCCCAGCGCATGGCTGGGCTATATCCAGCGCGATGAAAACGGTAAAATCAAGCAGACCATCGACAATGTTCTGCTGATTCTCAACAATGACCCCCGCCTGTGCGGGCGGTTCATGCTGAATGAGTTCAGCGGGCGCGGCGAGGTGCTGTACCCCCTGCCGTGGGACAAGGACCCCGACAAATTCAAGCGGCGGGCGTGGGCTGATTCGGACATCAGCGCAATGTACTGGTACATGGAAAAAGGATACAAGATCACCAAGCGCAATGCCATCGACGCGGGGCTGGACATCCATGCGGCTACACACGCATTTAACGAGGTGCAGAATTTCATCAAGGGTCTGGCGTGGGATGGAGTGCCCCGGCTGGACACCCTGTTCATCGACTACCTCGGTGCTGACGATTCCCCCTATACCCGCGCTGTCACCCGCAAGGCGTTTGTCGGTGCTGTGGCCCGTGCGATGGAGCCGGGATGCAAGTTCGATAATATGCTGATTCTGTGCGGGCCGCAGGGCCTCGGCAAGTCCACGCTGCTGGACAGAATGAGCAAAGGCTGGTACAACGACAGCATCCGCACATTTGAGGGCAAAGAGGCATCCGAGCTTTTGCAGGGCGTTTGGCTGGTCGAAGTGGCAGAGCTTGACGCTTTCCGCAAAACAGATGTATCCCGCATCAAGCAGTTTTTGAGCCTGCGCTATGACCGCTACCGCGCCGCTTATGGTCGTAATGTAAAGGAACTGCCCCGCTGCTGTGTCTTTTTCGGCACCTGCAACGTCAGCGATTTTCTGCAAGACACCACAGGCAATCGCCGTTTCTGGCCCGTGGATGTGGGACAAGGCGAACTGATTCACCGTGCATGGGATCTGACCGATGACGAAATCAATCAGATTTGGGCTGAGGCAAAGATGCGCTGGATGATGGGAGAGCCGCTGTTCCTGACCGGCGATCTGGCAGACGCAGCCCGCGCACGGCAGGAAGATCACCGCGAGGCATCCGTCCGCGAGGGTCTTATCCGCGATTTTGTGGAGCGCGATGTTCCCACGAACTGGCTTGAGTGGCCGCTGGACAAGCGCCGCGACTATTGGGCCGGGGCTTGCAAGGGGCAGGACATCCCGACGATGCCCCGTGACCGCATCTGTGCCGCCGAGGTTTGGTGCGAACTTTTCAACGGCGCCCCGCGCGACATCAAGCAGGCAGACACCCGCGAAATCAACGCCGTGCTGGCAAGCACCCCCGGATGGGAGGCTAACCGAGGCATGAAGTTTGGGCCGTACAAGCAGCAGCGCGGTTATCGGAGATTCAACAGACAGGTGTAATGTGTATAAAAATCAACTGACACTTTGAGCCAAAAAGCTGACACTTCCTTATATGCCAAGTGTCAGAACCGTCAGAAGTGTCAGTCAAATATGAAAAAATTGTGAACAAGCACACTGACACAACTGACACGCAAAATACAAGTGTCAGTTAAAGTGTCAGCCTAAATTTTAACGATGTACCGTTGTAATATATCTATAACTGACACTTCTGACACTTAAAATAAATAAAAATAAAAATAAGTAAAATAACGCGCGTGAGAGCGCATATACCCCCGTATTTACGGGTCTATACGCGCGTGCGCGTGTGTCAGTCAGGTGGACAAGCGCGGCGGCGATGCCGCGAAAAAGATGGGAGGTTATTAGGATGCCGGAATTGGAAAAGGTCATCGAGCGCAAACTGCGTGACGGTGTGAAGAAATTGGGCGGCGGGGCGCAATGCCTGAAATTTGAAAGCCCCGGCACATCTGGGGTGCCCGATAGGATGATTCTGTTGCCGGGAGGTCGTGTCGTGTTCGTGGAACTTAAACAGGTGGGCAAGCGAGAGCGGATGCGGCAGACGTATGTACAGAATCAGATGCGACGGCTGGGATTTACCGTGTTCAGCACGGTATCGACCCCGGAACAGGTGCAGACGATTCTCAGCCATTGCGAGGAGGTCATTCGGCAAGATGGATTGTAAAGAGTTCCACCCCTACCCCTATCAGCAGTTTTGCATCCAGCACATCATCGATCACCCTGCCGCTGGGCTTTTTGTGGACATGGGCATGGGTAAAACCGTGATGACGCTGACCGCGTTTAACTACCTCAAGTATTATGCGTGGCAAATTCGGCGATGCCTCGTCATTGCGCCGAAGAAAGTTGCCGAGGCAACATGGCGCACCGAAATTTCAGGGTGGCAGCATCTGCGGCATCTGCGCTGCTCCGAGGTGCTGGGAACAGCTACACAACGCCGCGCCGCGATGGCAGTGGATGCCGACATCTATGTGACGAATCGGGACAATGTGCAGTGGCTCGTCAAAGAGTACGGCAAGGCGTGGCCGTTTGATATGGTCGTGCTGGATGAATCGTCATCGTTCAAAAACCATCAGGCCAAGCGGTTTAAGGCCCTGCGGTCAATGCGACCTAAAATCAAGCGTATTGTAGAATTGACCGGCACCCCCTCGCCGCACGGCTTGATGGATTTGTGGGCGCAGGTCTACTTGCTGGACGGTGGGCAGCGGCTGGGCCGCACGATCTCCGTTTACCGCGATATGTACTTTGAGCCAGACAAGCGCAGCAGATCGCAGATATTTACTTACAAGGCCCGCCGGGGCGCGGCAGATGCCATCTATGCCGCCATCAGTGATATTTGCATCAGCTTGTCCAGCGATGACTATTTGACCCTTCCTGACCGCATCTATGATGAGATACCCGTCAAGCTGGACGCCCCTGCCGCTGCCGCGTACAAGCGTTTGGAGCGGGATGCACTGTTGCAAGTGGACGAATCGACCATCACAGCGGGCACGGCGGGAGTGCTGGCGGGCAAGCTGTTACAGCTTTGCAACGGCGCCGTGTATGATGAGGATGGCAAGGTCATCCCCGTCCATGACTGCAAGCTGGCCGCGCTGGTGGAGCTGATAGAGGGTCTGCACGGTCAACACGCCTTGCTGTTCTACTGGTTTCAGCACGATCTCGCCCGCATCCTCGCCGCCCTTGAGCCGCTGGGTTTGCGGGTGCGAGTATACAACGGCCCTGATGATGAACGCGCATGGAACGCGGGAGAGGTGGACATTCTGCTGGCCCATCCAGTGTCTTGCTGCTACGGCCTCAACCTGCAACACGGCGGGCATCACATCATCTGGTTTGGGCTGACATACTCGGCGGAGGTTTATTTGCAGGCGAACAAGCGGCTACACCGACAAGGGCAGACGCATCCCGTCGTCATCCATTCGCTGGTCGTGCAGGGCGGGCAGGATGAGGATGCCATCGCAACGGTCATGGGCCGCGTCACCGAACAAAACCACCTGCTGGAATCACTAAAAGCAAAAATCATCACGGCAAAGGAGGCCGTCTGACTATGACGATGAAAGAATTATCTCAGCTCCATTGGTTGAATTTGGAGATTGACCGTGATAAACAGCACCTTGCAGAGCTTGAGGCCCGCGCCACATCCCCCGGTGGGCCGAATATGTCCGGGATGCCCGGTGGCGGCGGCGCAGGGTCGAGTGTCGAAAGTGACGCGATAGCCATTATCGAACTGAAAGAGCAGATCAGGGGCAAGCTGGCCCGCGCTATGGCAGATCGTGACCGCATCACGGCATACCTTGATGGCGTGGACGATGCACAGTTGCGGCTCATTATGCACTTGCGCTTTGTGGATGGCCTGTCGTGGGCGCAGGTGGGCGCAAGCGTGGGCGCGGGATACACCGGCGATGCCTGCCGTATGGCCTGCAAGCGCTATTTAGCAAAAACCGCATAGAAAAAAGCGAACAAAACGAACAATTCAACGCAAAATATTGATTGTTCGCCCCCATGCGCGTATTATGTATTTGCGGGTTTAGGGCGAGGGAGTTCTGGGCGCTCCCTCGTTCGTGCTTTCCCCGCTGTCACCTCCAAACGCCGCTGCGTGAATAAGCGCGGCGGCGTTCGTGTTTGCGCCGAGGTGGCAAAAGCCCTATACGCTGGGTGCGCCTCTCACGCCCGGCGTTGTGCAGGCCCTTGACCCCTGCACTAAATTTGCCGCGATAGCCACAGGGCGCTGCGCTCCCAAAAGCGCGGTAGGGTGCGAGGCCCTTATGCGGCTCCATTAGGCCATTGCCGTCGTCCGGCCATTGCGGCGGCACAAGTGATCTGCACCTCCCCAGTGATGGCAAATTGCGGTTTGCAATCCATTCACGCGGTTCCACCGCTGGCGGTTTCCGATCAGTGGCCTATATTATATCGCACAGTAGAGCATTGGCAGCTCGGCAGGTTCATACCCTGCAAGTAGCTGGTTCGATTCCAGCCTGTGCAACCATGCGAGGCTTGAGGGCATTTCACCTCGCGGCGCGTCCACGGCAAAACGGGCTTTTTCTCCTTTCCCCGTATGACGCGCCTGATTTTGGTTATTATCGCGGTTCGCCGCGAGGGCCGACGCCGGTACTGCCGCCGTTGACCCGCCCCTATATTACGCGCCACAGTGTCACAACTGCGGCGCATTTTTATTGCTTTCCCGGAGGTCTATGGTGTACCGCACAGAGCGCAATTACGAAAATCTCAATAAGGGCATTTTCCCCGGCGCTGGGCGGTTCGACATCCCCATCCTGCGGCCCGAATTGACTACGGCTGAAAACTGGATAAGTTTCAACTATGCCAAAGGGTGCGAGGAGCCGTCAGAGCATGGCGTTCACTTTTTCGTTGACGATTACCAGTTCAACCGCATCTGGGCGCATCCCGATAACTACCTCGGCATGATGGCGCGGTTCGATACCGTATGCACCCCCGATTTCAGCACATATACAGACTTTCCCGCATTATCCAGATTTACAACCATTACCGCAAGCACTGGCTGGGCGCCTATTGGCAGGCCCACGGCATCAAGGTCATTCCGACCATCTCATGGAGTACGCCGGATAGCTTTGAATGGTGCTTTGACGGTGAGCCAGTAGGCGGCGCGGTGGCCGTGTCGAGCGTCGGCACACAGGCAAGCCCCGAATCGGCGGCGCTGTTCATGGCTGGGTACAATGAGATGCTACGGCGCTTACAGCCCGCGCAGATCATCTTCTACGGCAAGGTGCCCGCCGGGTGCGAGGGAAACATTTTTCACGTTACAGCGTTTCAGGAAAAACTCAAGGCGCGAATCCGCGCCAAAAAAGAATCGACAGAATCGGATTGAGGTGTTACAATGGGCGGTAGAGGCAGTACAAGCAGCATGAGCGCATCAGGAAACGCCCCGGCTGGCCGTGGTATTGGCGGCGGTGGATTGGGCAGTTTCAACCTCGCCCCGCAACAGCAGAATCAGCCCGCCGCGCCGGTAGCCCCGCAAGCAGCGGCGCAACAGCCGGACAATCAGCAGCAGCCTAATGTCGTACCTACGGCGCAGCAGGCGCAGAACCTCAACAATCAGGTGTTCAGCGCCACGGACAACTCGCCGTATCACAACCTGTATAACGGTCAGCAGTATTATGCCAAGCAGAATTTGAGCATCGATCAGCGCCTTGCTGTGATGAATTATTTGTCCGATGCCAAAGAGAGCGGCACGATGTACTCCATGTCGCAGAATATGAACCATGCGATGGCGACGGGTCAGAGACTTACCGCGAATCAGCAGTTTGTGCATGACAACCGCATGGGCGCTATGCACAATATCGGCTATAACGTCAACCTGACCCGGTACGACCATGCGGACGTGCTGGACAGTATGCTTGCCGCCCGTGGCGTTCACAATACCGCCGGTAATATGACCGCTGCGCAGTTGAAAACCGCGCTCGTAGGCCACACCTATGGCGAGAACCGTTTCCTGTCCACATCGTATAACGATTTCAAAAACGCATCCAACGCGGACACATTCACGACCCGCGAGGTGCGTTTCGAGTACAAGGTAAAAGCTAATGTACAGGCAATGATGCCCGGAAACGGCCCCGGTGGTCGTCTGGGCGAGGTCGTCCTTGCACCCACAAGTCCGCAGAAAAATATGCGGATTGTCGATGTTAAGGACGATAAGAGCCGCCGCACACGTTCTAAGGGTATGTCGCCCGGAATCTATAACAACAACCGTCAAATCGTCGTTGTCGTCGAGGTCGGTTAAGGAGGTACGCATTATGGCAACCAAGAAAAGCACTGCATCGAAGAAAAAGCTGACCCCCGGCGATACCGGCATTGATCGCTGGACTTCCAACGGCTACGGCATTGTCAATGGCCCTGTGAGCGCCGCTGATAAAAAGCGTATTGCCAAGCTCAATGCCGAGATGGCCGGTGGCAAAAAGAAAACCGCCCCCAAAAAGGGCAAGAAGTAAGGAGGCCCATCATGGGAGGTAGAGGCAGTTCGTCCTCGATGGGCGGAGGCGGCGCAGCGGGCATTGCGGCTACACAGCAGCAGCCCCAGAACGCTCCGCCGTTTGCGGTGCCGCAGGGCATCAAGATCAATGCCGGTAACATCATCACCCCGGCAGCGGTACAGCAGCAACAGCCGCCGCAACCTCAGCAGCCGCCCATCGCACAGGCCCCCACGCCGACAAATACGCCGGTTCAGCCCGATGCGCTGTCCACGCTGACGAAAATGAGCGACGACCAGCTTACCGGGCTGCTGAGACAGGCTAAGGCCGCGCAGATTCCGAACCACCTGAATGACGCGCCTGACATCACGCAGAAGTTTGCTTTTGTGGCCGGTGTCAACGAAAAGCCTACGGTTCTTGATGATGCGTCGTTCGACCAGTACCTCAAGGACAACCACATTCCCCGCCGCGATATTCTGGCGCGTTCTGTCAACCCGATCACCTTTAAGGCTGGGTCGGTTACATTCACCTATACGGCCAAAGACGTGACGGATATGCTGAAATACAGTTCCCTAAACTACATCGGCGGCAAGCACGGCGGGCAGGTCTATGGCGCGGGTACTTATTTCGATAAGACGGGCGGGCGCAGCACCGGCTACGGCAATGGCACAACCTCTGCTACGGCTATCGCGGTGCTGAATCCCCAGACCGCGCATCCCATTTCGCTGAATACGTTGCGGAGCCGCATCCCGGCCTTCCAGCGCAGCCATCCCAAGTTTGCGCAGGCACTGGGCCGCGCGGATAGTGATAATTATAGCATCTACGCTATGGCGATGGGCTATAACGTCATCACGTCCGATGTCAACGGCTACCACAACATCATTGACCGCAAGGCGCTGGTTTACCGCGCAAGCGACAACTAAACAGGAGGAGGCACGCAATGGCATACAAGGAACCCGTATTCACCAAAGAGGCTATGGCCGCTTTGCAGGCCAGTTGGAACGACAACATCAGCGGCAGAAAGCCCACTGCCAAGGCCAAAAAGAAAACCACCGCCCCGAAAAAGGCAGCGGCCAAAAAGCCCGCCGCCAAAAAGGGCAAGTAACTAAATATCCCCCTTTAGCACTCGACGCTGAAATGCGCCGGGTGCTTTTTTATTTTTACCGATAGGAGGTGGCAGTAGATGCCCGAAAATACCGAGGCTATGCCGGAGATCAGTGCAAGCCCCGCGCTGCAAGACGCGAAGCCCGCCGACACCGGCGAGAAAAAGCAGAAAAAGCCTCGCAATACGTCCGGGATGAAACCGCCACTGAATCAGCTCCCCCCGGAGGAGGCGTTCGCCATCCGCTCTAAAGGCGGCAAGGCAGCGGCTAAAAAGCGCCGGGAGGAGAAGCTGGTAAAGGATGCCCTGCTGAACCTGCTGACAAAACCCCAGCACAAGAAAAAGGGCGGCAAGGCCCACTACAAGGCCAGCGCCGAGTTGACGAGCTATGATGACGTGTTCTCTGAGAATACGACCCTCATGGTGCAGATGCTCATTCCCCTTATCCAATCTGCCATCAACGGCAACATCGACTCCCTGTTCGCCATTCTGCGCGTTCTAGGGCAGGAACCGGGCACCCCCGGCCAGTTTGGCGTTGACGAGTTCACCCCGCCTGAGCCGCCCACAGAGGGCGCAGGCGGCCCCGGCAAGACTGAACCCGCCAGCGACCCTAATGCGGTGCGCATCCACCTGATACGCGGTGAGAGGCCCACCCCCGTGACCGAGGGCGATGTCCCGGCAGTGGAGCAAGCTGACGCCGATCAGGCAAACGCGGCTACACCCATCACGACCCCCGCCGATGGGGAGGCGGTTTCTAATGCCTGATGTTTACATCGAAGATGTCATCGCGCCCAACTATGATGAGCTACTGTATGATGTTCTCGACCATCGGCACTCGCAATATCTCCTCAAGGGCGGGCGCGGTTCGTTGAAATCGTCCTTTATCGGCTTTGCCATCCCGCTGATTATGGTTCAGCCGGGAAACGAGGCTTGCAATGCGGTCATATTCCGTAAGACTGCCAACACCCTGCGCGATTCCGTTTACAGCCAGATGGTCTTTGCCCTTGACAAGCTGGGCCTTGACAGCGAATTTATCTGTCATGTTTCCCCCATGAGCATCACCCGGAAAAGCACCGGGCAGACGATTCTTTTTCGCGGTCTTGATGACCCGATGAAGCTGAAATCGTTGAAATTTCCCAAAGGGTACTGCGCCATCACATGGTTTGAAGAAGCGGACACGTTCGATGGGATGAAAGAAATCCGAAACGTGCTGCAATCTACCAACCGTGGCGGCTCTAAATTTTGGAATTTCATGTCGTTCAACCCGCCCATCACCCTGAACAACTTTATGAATCAGGAGGCGCTTGTCCAGCGCCCCGATAGGCTGGTTCATTCCAGCACTTATCTAACCGTGCCGCCTGAATGGCTCGGTCAGATGTTCTTTGATGATGCGGAGCTGTTGCAGCAAACCAACCCACGCGCCTATGAACATGAGTATCTGGGCATCCCCACGGGCACGGGCGGCGAGGTGTTCAGCAACCTTGAATTGCGCGAAATCACCGATGCCGAAATTGCGTCGTTTGATTACATCTACGAGGGCATCGACTGGGGCTGGTATCCCGACCCCAACCATTGGAGCAAGATGTGCTATCGCCCCTCGAAGATGACGCTCTATATTTTCGATGAACTGCGCTGCAACAAAACCCCGAATGAGGTTTTCTGGCAGCGCTTGCAGAAAGAAAAAAACGTAACATCGCAAGACCTCATTATTGCAGATAGCGCCGAGCCGAAATCCATTGCGGACTTGAAAGCCTACGGCGCATCTATCCGCCCCACTGAAAAGGGGCCGGATTCTGTGCGGTACAGCATGAAATGGCTGCAATCGTTGGTGAAAATCGTCGTTGACCCCAACCGATGCCCGGAAACGGCGCGAGAGTTTGCCGAATACGAATACGAGCGCACCAAAGACGACGAACTGACCGGGCAATACCCCGATAAGGATAACCACAGCATTGACAGTGTGCGGTACGCGCTCAATCCAATCTGGAAACGGCGCGGCCTGTGAGGTACAGCCCATGTCTATTTTTTCAAGTATCTATACCATGATAAGGCAGGTGTTAGGCAGAGTGATTCCGTATCAGAATATTCAGCAGGTGGAGAACATCGACACCCCGCTGTCGCAGGAGATGCAGATTGCCCTCGAAGCATGGCACCGGGCCTATCTGGACAAGCCCAATTACAAGGGCAAGCAGGTCAAAACCCTCAACATTCCGGCGTTCATCGCGTCCGAGATTTCCCGGCAGGTCACGCTTGAATTTAAGTGGAGCATCACGGCGGGCAAGGATGACAGCACCGGCGAGGACATCACCAACCCGCGCTCGGAGTTTCTGAGCAAGGAGTTTGAGAAGCTGGCTACACAGCTGCGGAGCAAGACTGAGATCGGATGCGCGGCGGGCGGTATGACGATAAAGCCGTATGTCCGTGATGGGCATATCTATTTCGACTATACCCCCGATTGGGATTTGTATCCCATTGCTTTCGGCGATGACAGCGACCTGTCCGATGTCGTTTTCCGTGATATGTTCTCGGAGGGCAAGACCTATTATTCCCGCCTTGAGCGGCACACCGTCGAGGGCGATAGAATCAAAATCACGCAGCGGGCCTTTAAGTCCAGTTCCCGCGATGCTCTTGGCAAGGAAATCCCCTTGACGGAAGTACCGCAGTGGAAAGACCTCAAGCCCGTGGTCTATGTCAACAATGTGGATGGACAGCTTTTTGGCTGGTTCCGCGTGGCATCGGCAAACACCGTTGATCCGATCTCTCCTATGGGCGTGGCAGTGTTCGCTAAGAGCATGGACACCATTAAGGAGGCTGACACACAGTACAGCCGCCTGCTGTGGGAGTTTGAGGGCGGCGAAATGGCTATCGACGTTGACCCGATGGCCTTGCGGCCCATTGACGGCGTTATGCGTAACGGCGCAAAGGCTATGGAAACTCCCAAGCTGAACGAGCGCCTGTTCCGCGCGGTCGATCTGGGCACTGATGAAACGTATCATGTTTTCGCCCCGACCCTGCGCGATAGCTCCCTTGTGGCCGGTCTGAACCAAATCTTGATGAAGATTGAAGATCAGTCCGGCCTCGCCCGTGGCACCCTCTCCGATGCCAACACAGAGGCCCGCACGGCCACTGAGTTGACTATCCTTCGCAATCGCACCTATACCACTATCGCCGACAACCAGCAGGCCCTTGAGCGGGCGCTGCGCGAGGTCGTGCGGGCGATGGATAAGTACGCCGACCTGTACAATCTCGCCCCGGCTGGCGAATATGAGGTGTCGTTCGATTGGGATGATTCCGTTATCGCTGACACCGAAACCCAGTTGCAGCAGCGGCTCCTCATGCTCAATAACGGCATGATGAGCAAAATTGAGATGCGTATGTGGTTTTTTGGTGAAACCCGCGCACAGGCCGAAAAAGCCTTGCAGGAAGTCCAGCAGGAAAAGGTCAGCGAAATGCAGGCTGCTATGGCTATCCAGCAGCCCAACCCCGACCAGAGCGATGTCACCGTTCCCCCGGATGATGGCGGTGGTGCCGATCAGGATGGGAACAACCCGGCTACACCGTTCGGGAGTGGCCCCGGCGAGGAGTGATGACCCGTGCTGACCCAAAAAGAGCTTGATGCCGCCGTTCGCAAAATGATTGCGAATCTGGATGAAGTCAATCTGTATTTCATCCAGAAAATAGCGGCGCAGATAAAGAAAATAGGCGAGATGAACCCCACCAGCATACACCGTTACACGATCATGCTGGAAATGGGTGCAGACATCGCCGATATTTCCGGCAAGCTCCAAGCCGCAACCCGGCTGACACAACAGCAGATGGCTGTTGTGTACAACGCCGCCTTGCAGGATAACTTCACCGACCCGCGATTCAAAGCCGCGCTGGCGGCGCATCCGCTGCCCCGTGAGGAGAATCAGCGGCTTGTACAGTACACGCGCAACATCGCCGCGCAGACCTCCGGGGCGCTGCAAAACCTGTCCAACACTACGGCCATATCCGTGCCCTATCAACAGGCCATAGATAAGGCCATTTTGAGCGTGTCCACCGGCATGACCGACTACAAATCGGCTATGCGGCAGACCATCAAAGATATAGGCTGGGCGGGGATGCAGGTGCAGTACGCAAGCGGCTATCACCGCCGCCTTGATACCGCCGCCCGTCAGAACATCATTGACGGGGCTTGCCAAATTGCCCAGCACAGCGCCGACGAAATCGGCAAGGCGCTGGGCTATGATGCGGTGGAGCTGTCCGCGCATCTCAACAGCGCCCCCGACCATGAGCCGGTGCAGGGTCATGTTTTCCTGCTGGCCGAATACGCCAAAATGCAGGCGGGCATGGCCTGCGTGGACGTGGACGGTCATCACTTTGCAGGATTCAAGCGCCCTATCGGCGAGTGGAACTGCGGGCACTTTGCCGCACCGTTCAGCACCGAATATTCGGTGCGCAAATACTCCGACCATCAACTGGCGGCATGGATAACGTCAAACCATGCAGGCGTGACTATCGGCAACAAAGAGGGCCTGACCCTCTATCAGTGTTCGCAGATGATGCGAAAAATTGAAACCGATACCCGCCGCTGGAAAGACGTTGCCATTGCCGCGCGGGCCGCTGGCGACGATGACCTGCGCCGTGAGGCACAGCAGCACATCAACACCCTAAGCGCCCGATATAATCTCATTGCCAAGCAATCCGGGCTGTCACAGCGCCGTGACCGCATGGCAGTGGATGGCTTTAGTGCCATAAAGGTAAGCGCCTGAAACGGCGCTTTTTCTGTGTTATCACGCCGTTTTGGCTGATAAATAAATACCCGGCATTGCAGGGAAATAAATGCGATGGCGCGACGTGCGCGGAGTGGCCGCGCGATTATAAGCTAAATCAATCGCGGCGAAAGGACAATCTTATGGAATTGCTCAAAAATCTGTTTTCTGAGGGCGAGGCGCTGACCTACGACCAGTTGACCGAAAAAATCAGCGCGGCGGGCCTGAAACTCGCCAACATCGCGGACGGTTCCTACGTCAGCCGCGATAAGATGGATTCCAAGGTCAAGGGCTTGCAGGGCCAGATTTCCGACTTGCAGGGGCAGGTCAAGCAGCGTGACACCGACATGGCCGAATTGCAGACCAAGTTGACCGCCGCACAGACCGACGCTGACAAGCTGGCATCCGTTCAGTCCGACCTCGCGGCACTGCGTCAGCAGCGCGAGGATGATGGCAAGGCGTGGCAGCAGAAAATCGCTGCACAGGCGTATGAATTTGCCATCCGCGAAAAGGCGGGCGAGGTCAAGTTCAGCTCCAATGCCGCGAAAAAGCAGTTTATCGCGGATGCCATCGCCAAGCAGTTTAAGCAGGACGAGAACGGCAAGATGCAGGGCTACGACGAGTTTCTGACCCAGTACAAGGCCGACGACCCCGGCAGTTTTGTCGTTGATGAACCCGCTCCGGGCAAGAAGGGCCCGTCTATCACGGTTCCCGCAAAGCCCGACGGCGGTACGCACAAACTGAGTTTGTCCGAGCAGATGGCGGCAGCAAATGCCGATCCCAACTTCGTGCCCGATTTCGACTGATCGAGCTACACCAACCGAACCCCTAAAAAATCAATAGGAGGCAAAACCACATGGCAATCTTTGATTCCAAAAACTTCAATGGTAACGTGTTCAAGCAGTATGTTGACCGCGTTCCCAACCTGAACCGCAACGAGCTGATTAAGTCCCGCGCCATCAAAAAGCGTCAGGACATCGCGCAGTCCATGAGCGATCAGGTCGGTGGCAACTACGTCACCATCCCCCTGCGTGGCATCATCAGCGGCACCGTCCCTCAGAACTATGATGGTTCCACCAACATCACCGCCACCAACACCAAGACTTTCTCCCACTCCCGCGTTGTCGTGGGCCGCGCGCAGGCATGGACTGAGCGCGACTTCTCCTACGACATCACCGGCGGCGAGGATTTTCTCGCCGATGTCGCCGCTCAGATTGGCGAATACTGGGATGAAGTCGATCAGGCCACCATCATCAAGATTCTGACCGGCGTTTTCGCCATGAAAGACGCTGAGGGTGTGAAGTTCGTCCGTGAACACACCTACGATGTCACCGGCAAGACCAATTCCGAGGGCGCTCTGGGCCTGATGGACGGCACCTCTCTGAACACCGCCATGCAGCGAGCTTGCGGCGACAACAAGGGCGCGTTCAGCCTCGCCATTATGCACTCTGCCGTTGCTACCGGCCTCGAAAACCTCAAGCTGCTGGCGTACATGAAGTACACCGACAAGGACGGCATCGAGCGCGAGCTGCAGATTGGCACCCTGAATGGCCGCACCGTTCTGGTTGATGACTCCATGCCTGCCGTGGAAACCGTCACCACCCCGGAGGTGCAGGGCATTTACACCATCACTGTCAGCACCGCTGGCACCGATGGCAACACCATCACCGTGGACGGTCAGACCTATACCTTTGCCGCATCCACCTCCACCGCCAACAAGACCCTCAAGACCGGCGATACCGCTACCGAGGCTCAGGCGCTGAAAACTGTGCTGTCTGCTCAGTACGAGGGCAAGTTCATCGTCACCGTTTCTGGTGCTGTCGTTACCCTCAAGCAGATTTTCGGCGGCGAGGGCAATCTGCCTGTCGTGACCGTTTCCGGCGCTGTCAAGGCCGCTGCCGCCCAGACCACCGCAGGCGTGGCTAAGGTGTCTCAGACCCGTTACACTACCTACGTTCTGGGCGACGGTGCTATCGAGTACACTGACTGCGGCGCTAAGGTGCCTTACGAGATGGATCGTGATCCTCACACCAACGGCGGCGAGGACACCCTTTATGGCCGTCAGCGCAAGTGCTTTGCCCCCTACGGCATCAACTTCACCAAGGCCAAGATGAAGAGCCTGTCTCCCACCGACGACGAGCTGGAGGACGGCGAAAACTGGGAACTGGTGAACTCCAACGAGGCCGAGGGCAAGCAGTACATCGCCCGCAAGGCCATCCCCATCGCCCGCATCCTCTCTCTGGCCTGATCTCAGGTCGCTTAGGAGGTTTACACATGGCACACGATATGTACCTCACCTTTGACGAGTACAAGGATTTTGGCGGCACCGTTGATGCCGCTGCGTGGCCTCCGCTGGAATATGCTTGCAGAAAACGCATTGATCGCTTGACGGATTCTCGTGTCCAGAACATGGCCGAGATTCCCGGAGCGGTCAAACTCTGCGTTTTTGTACTGGCGCAAATGGAAAGCGTTGTCGGTGCCGTGGCACAGGTCACATCACCCACAGTCACATCGTTTAACACGGATGGCTACACGGAGAATCACGGGAATGTGCCGGATGCCGATGCCGCAGCCAAGCAGATGAACGCCATTGCGGCGGATATGCTGTATGGTGAGTTGGACGATTACGGCGTTCCCCTGCTGTATAGAGGAGTGAGGTAAAATGCAACTTTGCAATGACACCATCACCCTGTACAACCGGCGATTCGACCCAGAGGAGGATTGCGACGTTTATGGGCGCACCGTCATCCGGGGCGTTCACTGGTTTAACTCCGAAGCGACCACCGTTGACAGCACCGGGTTAAAAGCGGCAAACAAGGTCACAATCCGTATCCCTACGGATGCGGATTTCGGCGGCAAGGTGTATCTGCCCCCTAAGCAGTACGCCACCACCGATGACCCTGCCGCCGCTTTCACGTTGGCTGCTGGCGATCTCGTAGTTCTGGGCGTTGGTGCTGAGGGCTTGCGTCCCTCAACCATTCATGATGTCTACTTCGAGGCCGCAACCATCTTGCAGGTTACAGACAATCGTCGTGCTCCGCAGGCGCGGCATTGGAAAGTCGTAGGTGCTTAATGCAACTGTCAGTAGATTCGCGGTTTGATTTCGATAGCATAAACACTGTTCTTACCAACCATGGCTTTGGAGATCACGGAATTGTCCAAAAAGTCATTGATAACGCGGTAATACGATGGTGCATGGATTACACTCCTGCGGACACATTTATGCTTGCAAAAAGCCCTTACGCCGCATCTGACATTGGCTCTGGCATCATCGTGTACCCCGGCCCCTATGCGCATTATATGTACATGGGCGAAGTTTATGGCCCGAATATTCCCGTTTTTGATGACAACAGTGGAACGCCTACACGATTTTTCTCTCGTCCAGGCGAGAGAAAAACTCCCACTGGCAGAGCAATTCAGTACAAAACTGATAAAAACGCTCTAGCCGGGCCTTTTTGGGCAGAACGAATGAAAGCCGATCACATTGATGACATTGTAAGGGAGGCAAAAAATGCCGCAGGTATCAAATAGCACTGAGGGAATCCGGAAGTGGTTTAGGCAATGCCCGCTGCTGTCTAAAAACAAACGATTTGGTGCTGATTACCTCGGTGAAAACCCTACCGAATACGCCATTTACGCATCACCATCCACTCTGACCTACCATGAGAACATCCTCGGAGATTATGTTCTGGATGATAAGCAGACTCAAGCCTATATTTTTGCTACGCGTGAGAATTTTGGGGCTGATGTCAAACAAAACTCCGACAATCTCGCTTTTTATACGGGTTTGATTGCGTGGATGGTAGAGCAGAACAATGCCCGAAACTACCCCTGCATAGAGGAGGGTCGGGTTTGCGCTATCGTTCCCACACTGACCGCGTATCCATCGCAGATTGGTGTTGATAGCGCAAAATATCAGATTCAGATACAAATCACATATAGGAGAAACTGACTATGAAGATCGAACGCAAATACATGGCGCACTATCTGAATGCCCATTTTGCAAACGACAGTGAGGGCACCGCCGAGTATGTACGCCTTGGCAAAGATTTGGAGGAGTATTCCCCCGAGTTGAGTGCCAATGTCGAGAAAAAGCAAAACATTCTCGGTAACACGTCCGTGACGATCGACAGCTACCAGAAGCAGGGCGAAGTCAGCCCCTACTACGCCGAAAAGGGCGACCCCCTGTTTGAAAAGCTGCAGGCCATCATTGATGGAAACATGGTTCTTGACGACCTCAAAACCGACATTGTGGAGGTCAAGCTCTGGAACGAGGAGGCATCCGGCGCTTTCCCCGCTGTGCGCGAGGAGTGCTACATCGAGGTCTCTAGCTACGGCGGCGACACCACTGGTTACCAGATCCCGTTCAATATTCACTACACTGGCGCGAAGACCACGGGTACATTCAACCCGAGCACGAAGGCCTTCACCGAGGCCTAAGCATAACGGAGTGTACAATGGAACTGAAAATCGACAGAGGCCTTAAAAGCTACGAGGTCAAAGACATCGATGGCACCCTGCTGGGCACGCTTTATGTCAACCCTGCGGACATTGGTATCGCGGCACGACTGGAGGAGGCCCGCCGCGCCATTCAGCAGATGGCCGATGGGCTGGCAGCAGACGCGGGCGTAGACCAGATCATCGAGGCGGACAAGCTCATCCGGGAGCAGATCAACTACATCTTCGGTAGCGATGCTTCCTCGGTGTTTTTCAAAGGGGTTTCCGCCCTGGCGCTGCTCCCTGACGGCACCATGGTCTTCGAGAAAGCCCTCCAGGCAGCAGTCCCCATTATTGAGGACGCGGTCGGCAGCGCCGTCAGAGCCAGCCAGAAGCGTGTGCAGAAACACGCTGGTGCCTACACGAACACGGCCAAGGGCCTGGCCCCCGGCCAGAAGGCGTGAGCGCTTGGGAACTGCCCACAACCGTAGATGTAGATGGTCAGAATTTTGCCATCCGATCTGATTTCCGAGCTGTACTTGATGCCCTTGCGGCGTTAGCAGACCCGGAAATGACTCAACAGGAACAGTACGCTGCCTGCCTTGAAATTCTATACCCAAAATGGCAAGCGCTGCCCGACGCAAATGCTGCGTTACGGGCAGCGTTTTTGTTTATCAATGGCGGACAACCCGAAGACTCTACAATTCCACGTCCTCGAATTGTAGATTGGGAACAAGATGCAGCCTTAATCGCACCCGCTGTTGATAAAGTACTGGGGTACAGTTGCCGCCGATGTGAGTACTTGCATTGGTGGGAGTTTCTCGGAGCTTTCTACGGTATTGGAGATGGGCTATTTGCTCAAGTCGTAAGTATTCGATATAAAAGGGCTCACGGAAAAAAACTTGACAAGAGCGAACAGGAATTTGCCAAAGAGAACGATCGAATCATCAGAATCCACGCTCCTGAAAGCGCGGAGAATAGGGCAGAAAAAGAGCGGTTGCTTGCGTTACTCAATTCATAATCCAACTCTAACAAAGTCAAAGAGAGGAGGTTGATTCAATGGCAGATGGGTCAATCACAATAGATGCCCGCCTGAACAAAAAGGGCGCAGAATCCGACTTAAAAGCGTTACAGGCAAAGGTCAAGAGCACATCAAAGCAGATTGGTGATCTAGATAAGCAGTTAAATTCTGCGCAAACAAAGCGTAGCGCATTAGGCGACAGCTTAAATCAAGCCCGCCAAAACGCTGATGATACTGCCGTTGCTCTTGAAAAGGTGAACGCACAGCTAGAAAATGTCAAAAAATCCCATCTTGCTGATATTAAATCGGATTACCCCGGCCTGAGTGATTCAAAAGTGCAAGATGTTCTTAAATCTCGCATGGAGGGGGAAACCTCTCTCCTGAATCAAAACCAAAAACTCCTCGATGATCTTGAAAAGCAAGATGCCAAAGTTGCTGAGATTGAATCAGATTACAATGCACAAGGCGATGCTATTTCTGGCTTGCAAAAGCGTCATGCAGCGCTTACCGCACAGCTAAATCAAGAAAACGATGCCGTAAATCAGCAAAAAAGTCTAATTCAGCATCTTAGCGGCGAAGATGATATGCAGGCCTATTTTAACAAACAAGCCGATGCCATAGAATCATCTTTTGCCAAAATCGAGAATCGGCAAAATAAAGCGTACGGTACTGTAGACGAATCGGCTACACAACATGCGGAGCGCATCGTAGCAGATACCAAGAAGGCCGTGAACGCCCAGGATAAGGCCGCCCAGGCCGCGGAGAACAGGGCTGCACGTGAACGCGCAGCCGCTAAGTCGCCTAAAGGAAGTTCCGTGCCCGGTTCATCTAGTTCTGCTGGACTACTTTCCGGCAGAATCACCGGATTAAACAAAGCGCTGTCTGGTACCCTCAACAATGCCCTGCGCACGGTCGGAGGTCTCGGAGCGCGTGTCTTTGATACCCTTCAACGGGCCGTAGACGGCTTGCGAGCCAAGCTCACCCAGAGCAGCAAGAATCTCGCCAGCTTCCGCAACCGCCTTATGAGCATCGTCTCCGGAGCCTTGGTGTTCAACCTGATCTCCGCAGGACTGCGGAAGACCACCGAATGGATGGGCTCTGCCGCGCTCTCCTCGGCCACGCTGAGAGCCGCACTCGGCAACCTGCAGGGCGCGGCATCCACCGCAGCCGCACCGCTGCTTCAGGCGCTCCTTCCGGCTCTCACGGCCATAGCCAACGCAGCAGCAACCGCCTTTTACTACATCGCCCAGCTTGTGTCTTTCCTGACCGGCAAGTCCATAGGGGCAAGCAAGAGCGCGGCCAAAGCGATGGGCAAGTATGCCAAGGCTGCAAAATCGGCAGGCAGCGCAGCGGACGGCGCACTGGCGAAGTTCGATGAACTGGACGTGCTGGATAAAAACAGCGGCGGCGGTGCGGGAGCCATCACCCCGAACTACGACTTTAACACAGACAACCCGTTTCTTGACGAAATCCTGCAGGCCATCAAAGATGGCGATTGGTACGGAGTCGGCCAGCTGATTGGCGAGAAGCTGCGCGATAGCCTGAACGCAATCCCGTGGCCCGATATTCAGGACAAAGCCAGAGCATGGGCGACCAACATCGCCAACTGCATCAACGGCTTTATTGAAGTGCCTGGATTGTGGGAGGCCATCGGTCATACTGTAGCGCAGGGCTTGAACACGGCGCTCATCTTTGCGGATACGCTCATGCAGGGCATTCACTGGGACAGCTTGGGCGCAGGACTCGCGAGAGGGATCACCACTGCGGTGGCAGAGCTCGACTGGCCCCTGCTCGGGCGAGTTTTGACGGACGGAATGCGGGCAGCGATTCTCACGCTTTATAGCTTCGTCCAGACCTACACAGGCTGGGCAGACCTTGGAAATTCTATCGCAGCTTGCATCAATTCGGCCATCGCAAACATTCCATGGATGGAGGCGGGTCTGGGGCTTAGCGGATTCGTTGTCGGCCTTTTGCACACGCTCATCGCAACGGTGCAGGGCACCGATTGGACAGCTCTGGGCCAGAACATCGTCTCGATGGTAAGCGCCATAGACTGGGTCGGGCTTTTTTCCGCGATGGGTACACTCGCGATAGATGTACTGCAAGCTATCAATGGCATCCTTGATCAAGTCGATTGGGGCGCTGTCGGCCAAAAAATCATGGAGTGCATTGAGGCTGTTGATTGGGCTGGCATTTTGTCTCAGCTCGGAGAAATCATAAACAATCTCTGGCCCATGCTAATGACAATCATCGGGGCAAGTCTACTTCCTATTATTGGCGGATTTGTCATCGATTCTGTTTTAGCAGAATTGTCAAAACAGGTCGGGATTATGGGTGTTCAGCTTCTTGGCAAAATTGCGGGTTGGATTGTCGGCACAATGCTACCAACTATTCTCAGCGGCCTGACGGCTTTGATTACGGCCATCGTTTCAGCAATCGGCCTATGGCCCGCAACGATTATAGCGATACTGCTTATTTTAGGCGCTGCCATCATTGCCTGCCTTGTTGCGCATTGGGATGAAATCAAGCAAAAGCTCGGCGAAACTCTGGACAATTTGCAAGAAAAAGTCCATAGCGCCGGTGAAAAAGTCAAGGAAATCTGGAATGGCTTGTGGCTAACTGTCAAGCTGATCGGCATGCAGCTGTGGGAGGATATTACTCAGGGCTGGAACGATTTCTGGACAAATATCGGCACCGCACTGGACAGCGCAGCAGCCGACATCCAGCAGGGCTGGAACGATGCGTGGACCGCTGTCTCGGACTTTGTGTCTGACATCTGGGAAGGCATCACGGACACAATCGAGACGGCCATCAACGGCATCATCGGTCTGGTTAACAGCATGATCTCGGCCATTGTTGGCGGCGTGAACGGCGTCATTGGCGTCTTGAACGGCTTTGGCTTCGACGTTCCAGAATGGGCGCAGGACAAGCTCGGCGTAGAGCGGGTCGGCTTCAACATCGACCCCATCACCGCGCCGCAAATCCCCTATCTGGCACAGGGCGCAGTCATTCCGGCAAATCATGAATTCCTTGCAGTGCTGGGTGACCAGACCAACGGCACCAACATCGAGGCACCGCTGGCAACCATTCAGCAGGCCCTCGCAGAGGTTATGGAAGCCTACACAGGGCAGCAGGACATCACGATCCGCTTCGCCGGAGACCTTGCCCAACTGGCTCGGGTGCTCAAACCCTATATCGACAAAGAGGAGAACCGGCGCGGAGCCAAGCTGGTCACGGGAGGTGTGTACTGATGTTGATTATTGATGGCGAGAAATTCAAAGTCGATGTCCTCAGCTGCAAGCGCACCGCTGACTTCCTGGACAAGCACGCCAAGCGCACAGAGAACGGCGACCTCAAGCGTGAGCTGATCGGTGTGTATTTCAACTACAAGCTGACGATCGCGCCGGGCATTGACCGTGCGGAGTATTCCCGGTTTTGGGACAAGATCACCGAGCCGGAGGAGTTCCACACGGTCACGGTCCCGGGCACGGACGGAGACTATACCTTTATGGCGTATTTCTCCAACATAGGCGACGAACTACTTTTGCAGCGAGGAAAAGCCAATTACTGGAAAGGGCTGACGATCAACTTCATCGCCAAGACCCCCGCCAGATTTTAAGGAGGGCCAGCCCCGATGAGAACCAATACGCGCGTGGAGTTCGGCCTTTACGATGTCACCGCCAGAGGCGACAGCACCCCGAGCTGCACGACCGCAAAGCCTTTTTGCAATCTGGGTCGTGACCTGCTGCTGGAAAGCGTACCGAGCCAAAACAAATACGGCACACTGGAGAGCGAGCAGTGGCTCATGGATGGCAGTTTTTCCTTCTTCCCGGAGGTTCCCGAGCAGTACTTCTGGGGGCTGTGGAGCGCCACGCAGAGCGACAAGAGCGGCGTGTTTGCCGACCCGCCTGTGCTGGACATCACCTTCACGCAAGATCACAGCAGCAGCGGCCTCACACTGCACTTTTACAGCCCAACAGAGGACTGGGCCAGCCGCGTCAAAATCCAGTGGTTCGGCCAAGACGGAGGACTTATCGCTACGGCGCTCTTTTACCCGAACGCGGTGGATTATTACTGCGCCAAGAAGGTAGAGAATTACCGCCGCATCCGCATTCATTTTCTCGAGACGAACCGGCCCGGGCGGTACCTCAAGCTGGCGGGCATTGACTACGGTGTTTACTTGCATTTTAGCGGTCACGAAATCGTGGAGGCCCATGTTCTGGAGGAATGCGACCCCATCAGCTCCGAGATCAGCATCAACACGCTGAACGTGTCGCTGTACAACAAAGAGGGCCGCTTTTCCATCTTGAATCCCGAGGGCTACTTTGACGTTCTGCAGCACAAGCAGAAATTCACGATCTGGGAGGATGTCAAGCAGGACGCACGCAGCACAAGCAGCGTGAGTTATTGCATGGGCACATTCTACCTCTCGGATTGGAGCAACAGCGGCGATACGCTGGCGGACTTCTCTGCCGTCGACGCCATAGGCCTGCTGGACGGCGCACCGTTCGATGGGGGCATCTATGATACCACCGTAGCAGAGCTCGCAGAGGCGATCCTGACAGGATACAGTTACACCTTGGACGAGAGTCTGGCCGCAGAGCGAGTGCAGGGATACATCGCCGCAGGGACGCGCAGAGAGGCCCTGCAGCAGCTCGCATTTGCCATAGGCGCTGTGGTCGATTGCAGTCGAGGAGAGCTTATACGCATTGCCCCTGTGCCGTCCAAGGCCAGCGGCATGATTACCTACGACAGAAAGCTGCAGGACGGCAGCAAGGTAACGCTCAATCCGCTGATTACCGCTGTGGCAGTGACCGCCCACCGATACCTGCCGGGAGAATCCACCGAGGAACTGTACAGAGACACCCTTGACCCGGGCACCTACCGGGTGACCTTCAACGCCCCGGCAGTCGTGGGCAGCCTGACCGTCACGGGCGCAGAGCTCACCGAGAGCGGCGTCAACCTCTGCACCCTGACAGTCGCAGAAGCGGGCGAGGTCTGTGTCACGGGCCACAAATACGCCGACAGCACGGTCGTCCTGAAGCGCACAGCGACGAACCTGCCGCCCAATGTGCAGGACAATGAGCTGACCGTGACAGGCGCCACGCTGGTAGACCCAAGCCGTGCAGAGGCCGTGGCCGTGCGGGTGCTGGAGCATTACGCACAGCGATACGAGCAGAACTTCTCCATGGTCGCCGGTGATGAAAAGCTGGCCGACAGGCTCATCATTCAGAGCTTCGGCGGCGAAATGGTGCGAGGGATGCTCACAAAGCTGGAATTTGATTTGACCGGTGGCTTTTTGGCAGACGCCAAGGTCATCGGGCGTAGACTTACCAGCAACGCAGCCGCCTATGCGGGTGAAATCCATGCCGGAGAAAGGAACCTGATCTGATGTGGCAGCAGCCAATCTACGACCGCACCAAAGCGGATGTGTCCGCAGGCGCGGATAAGTGCTATATCAACGCGGCACTGCTGAATCGGCTGGAGGGTAACTCCGCTTATCTGGCAGAACTGCTGGGGCCTAAAATCCAGACCAAGACATGGGCCCCGACCGACCTGCTGACGCGCAGCGAGATGGAGCGCATCCTGCAAAACATCCAGACCCTGCGCGATGCTTACTATACCCTGCCGGGAACACCGGCCCTGCCCGAGACGCCCAGCACCCTGTACAGCGACATCAATACGATGGAGCAGGTGCAGTGGTCGATGTACGAGCTCTGGCGCAGAAACGCACAACACAGCTACACCGGCGAAATCTGCGCCGGACAGACGATTGGAGTGATCTGATGTACGAACGAAAAGTATGGGTCAATCGCCAGAGCGAACATCCAACTCGGCGCAAGCTGACCCCGACTGGCAACGATGGCGAGTACGACGTCTCCCGCTCCGAGGGCATCATCATGGAAGATGGCGATGCCTTCGATGCGGATACGATGAACGACCTTGAGCGTCGCGTGGCGGCGGGATTCACCGAACTGGACCCCACAGGCGCGGGCGGCGGCGAGGTGACCGTGCAGCCCTACACCTGCGAAAAGAGGAACGGCGTATACGCGCTGGTCGGCAGCGGCGCGGTAGGCCGGTGCAAGATTCCCGCATCCTGGGCGGCAGGCGACAGCTTCACGGTCAACGGCGTAGCGGTTCCGGCCTACTGTGGCGCAGACGCAGTGGACGGAGACACCATCGTCAAGGGCAGATGGGTGCTGTTTTTCTACGATGGGACGCAGCTAAATTTTAACGGCGGCGGTGGCCTCAGCACATCCAAGCTGGCACTCGCCAACGCCACCGAGGACAATGTGCTGGCGGGCAAAAGCTTTTATGCTGTGGATAAGACGCTTAAAGAAGGGACTATGCCGAACCGGGGCGCAGTGGACACAACCATAAACCCGGGAAGTTCTTACACAGTCCCCGCAGGATACCACAACGGCGGAGGCCGCGTAAAGGCGGCAACATGGACAAAAGACAAATATTTATATCTGGTCATACAGTATCAAAACGGCTATGAAATCCCTATGCCGGAGTACGCGGCAACAGTGGTTGCACAAGGCATACCAGAGCCCGGTTTTCTGGCGCATTATAGCGGCTGTGGAAATGTCAATGCAGTTAAAAATGTCTGCAATGCCAATATGCTGAATATTGAAGCCTATGCCAAAAACGGCACGGCACAAATAACACCACTAACCTACCTATATGACATTTTCCACAAAACGAATCATGATCCAGGTGTTGTTTATACATTAGGCCCCGGAGTTTATTGTTACCGTATGAGATGAGGACTAAAGCATGGCAGAGAATACAATTATTCATGAGATCAGCCTCGCCGGGTACAAAGCTACTTCCACCGGCGGAATGCTGGACTTGGGCACATGGGGAAGCTACGGCATTGAAAAGCTGCACCTTACACTGGACGCGGCATGGCAGGATTTGACCATTACGGCGTTTTTCAATGTAAATGGCAAGGTTGTGGCAAAGAGGGTCGTGGGGAAGGACGGCTATGCAGATGTGCCGTGGGAAGCCACAAAGGAAAACACTTTCGCCGGGTGCCTTGCGTTTGAGGGCAGCATAAACGGCCAGCGGCGTATTTCCACAAACCTGAACTACAAGGTCACGAACCACAGCGAGACCACGGACAGCGACCCTGTGCCGACAGATGACCGCTGGAACCAGTTCGTGACCGAGACCAAGGGATACCGGGACGGTGCGTTTGAGGCCGCTGAAAAAGCCAACGCGCGTGCAGAGGACGCAGAGACGGCCAGCGAAGATGCGCAGGCTGCGGCAAGGGCTGCGAAGGCCAGTGAGAATGCAGCGGCGGCGAGTGCAAGCAATGCTGCGGCGGATGCTGCCAAGGCCGGGCCGTATGCAGAGGCCGCGCGGGCTGCCCAAGAAGCGGCAGAGTCGGCCCGGGATAAAGCGATTGCCGCGCAGCAGGCGGCGGAAAATGCGGCTGCTGCCGCGGCGGACAGTAAGAGCGCAGCGGATACGCTGGCGGCGGAGGCTGCGCGGGCTGCCCTGGCGGCGGAGAATTCCAAGGCAGCGGCCAACAATGCGGCCAACCTCGCCGGAGAGAATGCCACGGCGGCACAGCAGGCAGCGGCCACGGCCACAGCTGCCGCCAATGATGCAGGCCAGAGCGCCAGCGACGCAGCGGCAAGCAAGGCAGCTGCCGAGACCGCGGCCAAGGCTGCCCAGGACGCCCAGACTGCTACGGCGGCGGCCAAGGCGGAGGCTGTAAAGGCGCAAGAGACTGCGCAAACGGCGGCCAAGAGTGCGCAAGATGCCCAGGCGGCAGCCGAGAATGTCCGGGACGATGCCCAGACCGCCCAGCAGGGCGCGGAGGCTGCCCGAGATGCGGCGGCTAAGAGCGCCGAGGCTGCGGCGAAATCCGAGGCAAACGCCAAGCAGAGCGCGGACACGCTGGCCGAGAGCGTGAAGAACATCACGCCCGATGACAGCAGCATCGGGGACAAGCCGTGGAGCAGTAAGCACATCATTGATATGCTCTGCCCGCCTCTGGAAGAGAGCGGCAACCCTGTTGTGTGCTACCCTGTGGCGGGATATGCGCTGGGCGTGAAAGCGATGTGGGAACCAGCGCAAGAGGGCACGGGAACGCCAAGCCCCGAAAACATTCGCCCCATCAAGGGCCGTGACAGCGTGACGGTGAATCGGTGTGGGGAGAATGTCATTGAGTTTTTAAGCACAGAAGATTCCTCTTCAGACATTAAAATAGCAGTAGACGCAGAAAAAAATATCACGTTAAACGGAACACTTTCTGGAAAAGGCAATATCACGATTGGAACGTGTCGGCTGCATTGGGTCGCGGGAAAAACCTACATCATGTATATCAAAAAGGTGGGCGGCAGTGCCTCTCTTGGAAGCGGTGACGGCATTACTTTTGCCTATGCGCTGTTCTCTACGGATTATAATCATTACTTCCGAGGTGATACAAACAGCACAAACCTTGATGTGTATATTGCAAGAGACGTTGCGCTGGTAGAAACCGAGCTTGTTTTTATGCTGCAATGCTGGCGAAAAGGCACAGTATTCAACAACTTCAAATTCCAAATTGAAGTTGTTGAAGGCACCACTACTCCCTCCACCTACGCCCCATACAACGGGCAGACCAACACCCTGACCCTGCCTGAAACCGTGTATGGCGGTGAGGTGGACGCGGTGAGCAGTGAGGGGCAGGAGACGCAGAAACTCGTAATTCTGAATGGCACAGAATCATGGAACTCATGGGGAATCAACGCTCACAACCCTGCTATTACAGGATTTTATACATACGACATCAATGATTATGATGCTATAAACTCAAAAGGCATTTGTAGCCATTTAGAGACTCCGAACCAAGATGTGTGAGGTGGGCGGAATGCTGGAATTGGCTTTGCGACAGTCGGATCGTCGCGCTATTTTATGTTCAGTATGCTGACTAGCTCGCTACCCGATATATCAGCGGGACATGAAGTTGCTTCGTTGAAAGCCTACCTTGCCGCCCAGAACGAAGCTGGCACGCCAGTACAAATTGCTTACAAGCTGGCAGAGCCCGTGCCCTTCACCGCGACAGGCGCACAGCCGTTGTCCGCACTTGCAGGAGTTAATACCGTGCTGACAGACGCCGACAGCGCGACTGTGACGGGACGAGCAGACCCCATTAAGAGGATTACCGATTCGGAAGATGCGGTTGCTTCTATCAACTGAAAGGAGAAATCACCATGGCTATCAAGAGTAAAGCGCGGCACGACTTAACGCTGCGCAGCATCAAGCGGGAGATTGCAGCAGGACGCGATGTTGCATTTTGGCTTGATAAAGCCTACACACATCTGGACAATGGCTTACTGACCGAAGATGACATTGCCGAGGTGGAGACGCTGGCGCAGGCGTATTATGATGCGGTGGACGCTGAAACGGTGCAGGACGGCAACGCAACGAATGAGCAGATTCAAAATCCGCTGTACGAGGAGGAAAATCAATGAGACTCTCAAACGGTGAGGTGTTGCTGGCGTGACGGGGCTGGACAGCAAGACCGGGCAGGTGCCCGATGCACAGCTCCCCCGCTTACGTCAGTGGCGTGGAGATGCAGTTTTCCAACGGTACTGTGCAATTCAACATTGCAAAGTCGAAATAAATCATAGGAGGACAATTTTATGCGTTGTGTCAACACCAAACCCGTAGGCACTGACCCTAAGACCGGCAAGCAGTTGGTCGAGGCGATGATTATTGCCGACACGGAACCCGAAACCCTGCCCACCACCGGCGAGGGCATTATCGGCATGAGCGAGAGCGAGGTTTTCGCCCCGTTCAGCCTGATCTATGTGCTGGCCGAGGATGCCAAGCACAAAATCTACATCGCCGGTGAAACGGGCCAGTTCATCGGCCAGTAAGGAGGCGGCATCATGCAACTTTCTGATGTAGTGCGCATCGCCCTCATTTTCAGTGAGGACGCTAAACGCTATGCAAAAAAGCTGGCCGGGAACATCGACCTGAGCGGCAAGGCCGACAAGAAAAAGCCCAGCAAAGCGGGCAACCTTGCGGCTCTGGATGCCAACGGCAACCTCGCGGACAGCGGCAAGGCCGGGGCCAATGTGGCCGTCAAGGCCAAGCCCGGCAAAGCGGGAAACCTCGCCGCGCTGACGGCTGACGGCTCCCTGTCCGATTCCGGGATTGACCCGGCGACCAAAGCCGACCTGCAGGACGGCAAGACCAAAACTGCCCAGATGGCAAAGTCGTTCACGTTCGATAAAACGACTGTGAAATTCAACTACTAAGCGGAGGTGCAACACCTATGACAAACAAAGTTTTTATCGACAACATCCTTGACCCCGCAACCGGCGATCAGGGCTTTTTCCTCGGCATGAACACCGACAACGGCTATCCCGGCATGGATTTGAGCCTGAAGTTCGCGGAGGAAATCAAGGGCTACACCAGTGTGTGGAAGTGGATTCAGGCCCGCATCAAGGCTGGGAACTTCTACGGCATCCATGTGGGCGACTACATCCCGTTCAACTGCACGAACAGCGCCAAGACCCGCATCGTGGCTGTCGTGGCGGGCATCGACACCTACTACAAGTACGGCGATCAGCAGGTCGGTCATCACATCGACTTTATTTCCAAAGATCTGTGGCCCACCTATATCCAGTACAATCTCGCCAACTTCAACAACGGCCTGATTCCCGTGGAAAAGCTGTCTGGCGATGGCAGCAAGACCGAGTTTGTGCTGACGAAACAGATGGACAGCATCGACAACATCATTGTGGGTAGCGATCAGGTCACCGGCTATACCTACGACGCATCCACCTTTACCGTCACATTCGATGATGCTCCCGCTGCTGGCACGAACAACATCACCGTGACCGGCAAGGGCGACAAGCACCCGTGGCTGTGTTCCCATCTGTATGCGTTCCTGAACTCTCTCAAGATGCAGGTGCCCAACGGCACGGGCAAAGACCCCGCCGTTAAACAGGTGGATTACAGTCAGGGCGGCGTGTACTACTTCCTGCCCGCCGAACTCAAGGCTGTTATTGCCAACAAACGCGCCTTGCTGGGTGAGCGCTACTCGGCCAGCGGTCTGCTGAACAGCGACAATAGCTGGTCGTGGACGAACCTCGGCAATCTGTGGGTGCCTACCGAGATGGAGGTCTGCGGCGCTCCTGTTTGGGGCGGCAACGGATGCCCCAACGGCGGGTTTGTCCAGTACCCCATCTTTGCCCACAACATGAACCGTATCAAGGGCCTCGGTGATGGTGGTGGCCGTAGCAGCTGGTGGGAGCTTACCCCTTACTCCGGCTACTCCTCCCGCTTCTGCTATGTGAGCAGCAACGGCATTGCGGCCAGCACCCTTGCCTCCCTCACGTGGCTGTCCGCGCCCGTCTGCTTCCGAATCTCGTAAATCTCCTACTAATATCCCCGCGCCCCTTGTGGGCGCGGCATCAGGTGAACCATGAGTAACGTATTATCCCGATTTCGTAGCATTTCTGAAATGGAGTTCTACAAGAACGCCGTGGAACTGCGCTGCGCCCTGTCCGGCTTTGTTATGCAGGAAAAGTATATTCCCAAGAAATGGCGACCCATTCTCGCTTATCCTACCGTGAATCTGCTGAATACGATGATGGAGCACATCATCGCCGCAAACGGCATCTATCCGTACAGCGGCGGTAAACTCGACCATGAGCTTTTGCACCGCCGCAAGGAATTGCAGGCGCAGGCCGTGGCTGACTGTGAGGCATTGTTTGATCGCTTGCAATTCATCATGGATGAGTTTCATTTTTCCCGGCTGAACACCGGGCTTGACATGGGCATTGCGCCGCAAAAGGAACTGCCCGCGCAGTTGGTTTACATTGGCACCATGTTAGAGCGTGAGGAAACGCTGTTGAAAGACTGGCGGCATAATACGAAATTCCCGGACACTGCAAAATTCAAGCCGAAAGCATCCCTACCGAATGGAGATGCCCGGTATCAAACATCACCGCAGGCCACCTACACACCCAATGCGCCGCCTACGGTGCCCGTTGTAAATGATTCAAGCGTGATGGCCGCAAAGGCAGCAGAGATAAACTATCATCATTATCCCCGTTGACCACCATCGGGTCGATAGCTGTATAAAAGAGCCGTAACAACTGGTGGGAGCTTACCCCTAACTCCGGCAACTCCTCCAACTTCTGCAATGTGAACAACAACGGCAATGCGAACAACAACAATGCCTCCAACACGTGGCTGTCCGCGCCCGTCTGATTCCAACGAGAATCCTCGGCCAGTATTAAAGTAGGTTTGCTGGGCTAATCAATAGGCAAACCGAAATCCGAGCCTTATCATCATTGGAAGGAGTTATCGACCCTCCCGCAGTAGCGGGTAAATAGGTATCTTGACGCGATCAGCCGGACGCTTCTTGCATGGCCCGTGACGGCGACAACAGGCTAAACTACCGTGCGCCACACGGCAGATGGCCGAGTACCGGGTTTCATGGCTGGTATCGCAAAGAAGTACACAACAGCGCCCCTACAATAACACTTTGCGAGGTACATTCCGAGATGACGTCACAAGAGCGGCACGAGGCCCGTTATCAGCGCCGCAAGGCGGCGCGGCGGGCAAAACACCGCGCACGAATAGCACAGTACGATAATTTTGATAAGGTGGCAGACGTATCCTCGCTGGTAGATGCCAACTATAACGCTCGCAAGGGTGTTATGTGGAAAGCCAGCGTTGCCCGATACAATGCCCGTTATTTCAAAAACTCAATCAAAATCCACAAAACCCTCATGCGCGGTGGCGACACCCGCAGAGGGTTTTATCATTTTGGGATTGTGGAGCGCGGCAAAAAGCGAGCTATCCACAGCCTGCACTACTCTGAGCGTGTTGTACGCCGGTCTGCCTGCACAAATGCTCTGGTGCCGATTCTGTCCAGCAATCTGATCTATGACAACGGCGCAAGCCTTGAGGGCAAGGGCATCAGCTTTGCGGTCAAACGGTGCGCTGTGCATCTGCATGAGTTTTACCGCGAAACAGGCGGCAATGACGGGTACATCCTGCTCATCGACTACCGCGCCTTTTTCGACAACATCAATTTGGATAATCTCAAGCGCAATGTGATTGACCGCTATATCCTCGATCAGCGGCTCAATGCTCTGGCGAAAAATTTTGTTGATGCGCCGAATCTTGAGCGCCTCAAATATGGTCAACCGACAAAAGAAAATGGTCTATATATCGGCCCCGAGGATAGCCAAATTTTTGCCATCGCCTACCCCAACAGCATCGACCACACCATCAAAGACCAATGGCGGCAGCGGTGGTTTGCCCGCTATATGGATGATTCTTACATCATCAACAAATCGAAAGAACTGCTGATCAAGTTTCGCCGCCTGCTGTTTGGGCTGTTCGCTGAAAAAGGCATCGTGCCGAATCCCAAAAAGACGCAGATTGTCAAGCTGCGCCGTGGATTTACCTATCTGAAAACCAAATTCACCCTGTTACCCAATGGCAAGGTTTTACAGCAGCCTTGCCGTGAGAGTGTCATCCGGGAGCGCCGCAAAATCAAGAAGTTTTTCAACTTTCTGAAGGCGGGGCTTATGACGATGGAACAGATTCTCACGTCCTATATGTCGTGGCGCGGGTCACTTATCAAAAAGCAGGCCCGCCGTTCTGTCCACTGTACGGATTTGCTGTTCTACAAGCTCTACGGCATCATGCCGTGGAAGATAAAATCAAAACGAAAATCGAAAGCGAGGCACATTCAATGGAAAAATCTCTTGAACGCATCGACGCCATCAATGCTGAAATCACCGCCCTTAAAAGCCTGCTGACCGATACCGACTATAAGGCGCTGAAACACGCCGACGGCGTTATGAGCGCCGAGGAGTACGAGCCCGTCCGCCAGCAGCGCGAGGAATGGCGCGACAAGATCAACGCGCTGGAAACGGAACTGGCCGCAGCTACACAAGAGTTTGATGCGGAGATGGCCAAGGTGGTCGCTACGCAGGTAAAGGAGGGCTGAGGATATGAGACTCTCAAACGGTGAGGTGTTGCTGGCGTGGCCTCTGGCCCAGCACATCGTCACACAAGGATGGTTTTACAACGACGGCAGTATGCACCGGGCCATCGACCTGCGCACCCAGATCGGCAATACCAGCACGCAGCCGGTCTACGCTGCCGAGGACGGCACCGTGGATCAGGTGCAGGACTGGGACGGCCATACCAAAACCGGGATGCAGAGCTACGGCAACATGGTTAGACTCAAGCACGCGCCCTACGAAGGAAAGCCCCTGCAGACCCGATACGCACACCTGAGCAGATATTGCGTCAAGCTTGGACAGCAGGTCAAAGAGGGCGACCTCATCGGCTATAGCGGCACTACCGGCAATGTGTTTGGGGCGCACCTGCATTTTGAAGTCATTCTGAACGGCAGCCGCACCAACCCGCTGGTGTGGCTGGACAGCGATTTTACCACGGCTAACGGGCGGGTGTTTACTTACCGCGCCGGGGAACACGCAGTAGAAAAACCCGCAGACGCTACACAACCCGGCGGCGAAGAAGTGCTGATTGATGTGTCCCACCATCAGGGCGCCATCGACTGGGCAAAGGTTCCCTACCGTGCCATTGTTCGCATCGGGTATCGCGGCTACGGCAGCGGAAAGCTGATGAAGGATGAGCAATACGACGCCAACCTGGCCGGAGCCAAGGCCAACAACAAGCTGCTGGGGTTCTACTTCTTTAGTCAGGCCATCACCGAGGACGAGGCCCGTGCCGAAGCGGATTTCTGCGCCAGCCTGGCCCCGACAGGCTATCCCTTGTTCTTCGACAGCGAATGGGGACACACAACCAAGACCGGCGTCCACGATGGCCGCGCCGACAACCTGACCAAAGACCAGCGCACGGCAATTGCAATGGCGTTCTGTGAGAGGGCCAAAGCGCACGGATTCACGGCAGGCATCTACACCTTCACGGCCTTTGCAGGCGCAAACATTGACTACGCCTACCTGTGTGAAGATTACATCGGCTGGCTGGCCGACACCCGCGCCAACTACGACAAAACGCTGCCACGCTACATCCACCAATACGGGCAGGGCGGCGTGGCAGGCATCACTGGCGTGGTTGATTTGAACCATCTGGTCAAAGCCCTGCCCGCAGCGGACAAGCCCGCAAACAAGCTGCAGGTCATCACGGTAGGGCCGGTGAGCCAGGGAGATGCTGACGCAATTTATATGCTGTGCAAGGAACGCGGCCTGACGGACGCTGGACGGTATAAGAGCTCGTGGGCATAACAAGGGGGGGGGTAAATCTATGAAAAAACTGTTTATTTCTCAGCCGATGCGCGGCAGGGCTGACGAGGAAATCATCAAAGAGCGCAGGGTGCTGATTGCCGATGTGTACATGAAAACCCATGAGGAAATCGAGGTCATCGAATCCTTTTTCGAGGGCGCCCCGGCTGACGCAACGCCGCTGTGGTATCTGGGCGAAAGCCTCAAGCTGCTGGGCACCGCTGATTTTGTGGTGTTCGCCCCCGGCTGGCAGGATTATCGCGGATGCCGCATTGAACACGATGCCGCCGTAGCCTACGGCATCCCCATTGTGGAGGTGTAAATCCGATGCAGTCGTGGAACATCGTCATCACTTCCCCGTGGCAGGTCGTGACGGCTGTTGTCGCCGTAGCTACGGCATTTACAGCCATTGATAAAGCATGGGACACCCTGCTGGCGAAATGGAAAAAGCACAAAGCCCCCGAAGAAGCCCAGAACGCAGAAATCAGCGCCCTTAAAACACAGATTCAGCAAATCACTCCCCGGCTGGATGCCGTGGAGGGGCAACTGACTGCGATGGGCAAAACGGTCAACGACCTACACACAGGGAATCTGGCGGTGCTGCATGATCGGATCTATCAGATGTGCCGCTTGTGCATCAAGCGTGGGTACATCACCGAGGATGATCTGAACAATCTGAAATACTTATACGACAGCTACCACAGTCAGGGTGGCAACGGAACGGGCACGGAACTCTATAAACGGGCCAAGGCGCTGCCAATCCGCATCGAAACCGAGTAAGGAGGATAAATCAAAATGAGCAATGCCGAGTTTATCAAGCGGGCCACTACCGCCGTTGTGGACTACTTCAACCGCCATGTTGATGTCACAGACAACTTCGAGCTGACCGCCGAGAATACGTTCGTTGTGTGGTCGTGCAAGACCCTGCAAAACCACAAGGCGTTGATTTCTACTACCGTCCCCGATGGGATGTACTACGAGATCACCTACAACGGCGACAAGGGTGAAATGTACCTTGATGCCTACAAAAAGATGCACAATGAGTGCATCAAAATTGAGGAGGGCTAAGTCATGGACAACAAAAAAATTACCTCTACCAAGGATACCACCACCAACACCTCCCCGGTGCATGATTTTTGGAAAAACCTTGCAGCGTTGCTCAAGGTGAAAACCATCATCACGCTGGTTATCATCGCGGTGCTGGCTGTGCTGTCCATCAATGGGAGCATTGAGCCGGACAAGTTTCTCACTATCGCCACGATGGTAGTGGCGTTCTATTTTGGCACTCAGAGCGAGAAAAAGCCCTGAGCGCTGACCGACACACCAACTGACACTTGCGCGGGCATCCTTTTTGCGGGATGCCCGCTTTTTTCGTTGCATCGTAAAATATTCTGCATGACACTTTTGCTGACACTTTCCGGGGCAAGTGTCAGTCTGTCAGATTTTTGACTGACACTTGCTGACGCGGATTTGCTGTGTGTCAGTAGGTTTGTCATGTTGATTTTTAACGATATATCAACCTATTATTTCTATATATGACACTTCTGACACTTAAAATATAAAAAGATAATATATGGTATAATATACACCCAAAAACGCCATAACGCCCATGTTTGCGGGTGCGTATACGCGCGTGCGCGAGGGTGTCATAGGACAACAAAAAGCCCATCGGCAGATTTCATGGTCTGCTGATGGGCCTTTTTCATTCGGGGTGCTTTTCAATTTTCTCCTCTACCGCATCCATGATGTACCGGTTTAGGGATGTGCCCGCCGCCGCTGCAGCTTCCCGCCAGCGCTCTTTTGTGCCTTTGGGGGTTCTGATCTGGATGCTGTCAGTCTTTTCACCGAGATATTTCATGGATGCGTTTTTCTGTGCATCTGTGTATTTTGCGCCCATTTTGGGGTACACCTCCTATCCAAAATATAATAACACATATAGGTATATGCTTGCTATATACATTTTGCACAATGCCGCCCTCCTAATTTGCCCGAATCTTTGGTGAATTTGAGTATTGCGTATATAGCAAGCATATACTATAATAGAATCATCGAAAGAAACAAGGCAACGCACAGGAGGACATCAAAATGAAAGCGACCCGCACACACTCCGGCACCTACCGCGTGGAACTCACCTATACCGAGGCCGAAATCCTCTACGGATACGGCACCAAGTATATGTATCTGGGCACGGCCCTCAAGATGCCCAGCGCCAAAGCTGGCATCGTGATTTGGGTCGATAACAAGTTTGAGGTCATCCACGACCTGAACGCTGCTGAGCCTGAATGCCCGTATGAAGATTGAGGAGGTAAGACATGAAAATCACCTGCATTGACGACGCAAGGTCTTATGAGCGCGTTCTTTACGATCTCCGCTCTTTGCCGCAAGGCAAAGCCGTCCGTAGTTACGTGGACGATGTCAAGCGGGATTTGCGAGCATTCTACCACCGCCCAGAGGGCTGTGTCAAAATCATCACAGCTTACTACGATAGTGGATGGCAGCTTATCACTTTGGCAGCTAAGACAAAAGAGGATGCCGATGCTGAATTTAACGCCCTTTATTATCGTGTTTGCGCCCCATCGCAGTATGACTGCACGGGCCAAATGTTCACCGTTTTCTACAAGTTGTTCAAGCGCAACGGGCGCTGGATGGCATATCATCACTTCGCTATGGATGTTTAAGGAGGAAAACACCATGATTAACAACGAAACCATTATTTACGAGCTGTGCAACAAATATCAGTGGTTCACCTGCGGCAGTGTCCGCCAGTACGAAAAAGCACTGACAATGGCAAAGGGTGGTGTTCCCATCACGGAGCTGGCCCGCGTCATCTGGATTTGCAGTGATGAGGTTCCCTATTTCGACATCCTGACCGCAATCAGCACATCCGGTTATACCGAGAACAAAAATAAGGAGGAGCAGGTCGATGAATAACACGAACACTGTAATTGATGAGGATGACAGCGGAAAGGTGCGTTATAAGGATTTACGCTGTGGTGATATGTTTGAATATGGTAAGAATAGCGACTTTTACATGAAAACGTCCGAGGGTCGTCTCCATCTTGCGACTGGAATTGTTGAACACATGGATGATTGTATTTTAGTGCTACCTAAAAATGCTTTACTGATAAGAAAAAACCAACACAGTTTATAAGGAGGTTTTTCCCATGAAATACTACCCCATAGACGAAAGCGAGGCCCGCCGCGCCAAACAGGCAAACAGCCTTAGCGATTATGCTGAGGGATCAGCGACCAGCGAATACCGCCGAGAGATTGATCGAGCGGCTACACTGGCGGAGGAGTGCAAGAAGGGCAAGACCGAGGCCCAGCAGGATAAGATTGACTACCTGCTTGACCGCTATGCCCGCCGCTTGGCTGACAACATGAACGCATCAAACCGCAACCGGGCATCTTGCCCGTCTGTCATGGTCGCCGGATGGTCTAATTTTCCTGTCCGTAAGAAACAGCAGCAACTCTCCCGTGACGACACTCTCATGCGGGAATGGAGGGATATTCAAGGCATCCTTGACCAGATTCGGGCTGTGGGTCACGGCGGCATCAGCGGCATGGATGCTGATGCGCGGGAGCGCGTACAGGCAAAGCTCACCGAGCGCGAGGTCATGCAGGAAAAGATGAAATCTGTAAATGCGTACTGGCGCAAGCATGGGGCGCTCGTAGGCTGTCCGGGACTTTCGGATAAGGAAGTTGCCCGCCTCACGGCATCGATCTCTCAGAGCGCGTCTACGGGGCGTTCTGAGCCGCCATATCCGCGATGGGCACTGGATAACAACGGCGCCGAAATCCGCCGCCTGCGCTCCCGCCTCGCCGTGCTGGACGCGCAGCAGGCGCAGGGCGATTCTGAGCAGACTTTTACGGGCGGTGTTCTGCGCATTACCCCGGAGCGGGTGCAGTTGGTTTTTGATGATAAGCCCGTCGCCGAGATACGCGATATTGTCAAGCAGTGGGGTTTCCGCTGGGCACCGTCTCAGGGCGCGTGGCAGCGGCAGAACACCGCCAACGGCAGATATGCGGCAAAGCAGGCCATCAAGGCCATTGAGGAGGTCGCACAGTGAAAACCGGGAAAGCTATCAAGTGTTGTCCGCTTTGCGGTGGTCGCATTGTTGTCAGTGTCCTATATCAGTGTTCGCTTGACTATGTAATGCGGCGAGACGGGACAATCGGCAATCGGTGTAAGCGCGGCAAGAGTGTCCCTATGGATGCAAGCATTGCCGCCTGTGAGAACTACCGAGCCTGCGATGCCCGGTGGGAAGTCGATGACTTTTTTGTTGACAGTGATAGGCGCTTTTGGGACTATAAATATAGCAAGGAGGATGGCTGATGCCCTATTACGGCATTGAATACCATGGCAAGGCCACCGCATGGGCCGAGAATGAGCAGGCGGCAAAGGATGCGTACACCGATGACCCGTCCTGCGCTGGCCCAGATGAAGAATTTTATATCGATCATGTAGAAATGGTCGATGATGACGAGGAGGACAACTGAAATGGTTAAATACAGCAAAGGCGACGTACTAAATTGCAAGGCTACACTTGTAGCGCATCAAGTAAATGCGTTCGGAGTGATGGGCGGTGGTATTGCGGCGGCAATCTGGCCGTTACTGACCCCGGAATCTCAGAATGCCTATGTGGAGAAATGCCGCCACAACGCAAAGCTCCCCGTAACGGAGTGGATGGGTAGTATCCAGATTTTGGACACAAAGCGCGAGGATCTGAAAATCTGTAATCTGTTTACACAGTTCCCCGCCCCAGTTGATGGGTCGTTTGATTTGACCGCCTACAACTATCTGCGGCAGGCGCTCGACCTGCTGAGGGTCTATGCCGTATTCAATGATTATGACATTGTGGGTGTCCCGGCCCGCATCGGATGTGGCATTGCTGGCGGTGACTGGGACAAGGTTCAGCGTATCATTCACGATGTCTACGATGATTCCGGCATTACGATGCTGATCGTGGATAATCAATAATTCTCTTTGCATCGCGCCTGCAGGGCATCCTGTGGGCGTTTTCTTGCGTGTATATGCTTGCTATATACATTTTGCACAACATCGCTTGTCATTTTCTCCCGAATCTTTAGCAGCTTTGCCTATTGTATATAGCAAGCATATACTATATAATAAAATCATCGAATGAAACGGCGGTTGCAACCCGCCAATCAGATGAAAGGAACGATACATTATGACAGTCTTTCAAGAATTGACAAAAGGAATGAAGCTCAGCGAACCCTCGGAAGATATAAAAAAGAACATGGTAAAAGTCTTTGAAAAGAATTTCGGATGCCCGCCGTGGAACGACAGGTACGATGATGGGTGCAGGGAGTTCACCGGCTGCGAAAGCTGCTGGTTTGGGTACATAAACAGCGAAGCAGAATAAAGACCGCAAAAGCGAGAGCCGGACGCGATCCGGGGAAAAGGAGCCGAAAATGAAGATTGCAACACTTGAAAAGATTCACGAACTGCTGAAAGCGGAAGCTGAAACACCTCACTTCAAAAGGGGGTGTCCACCGGGAACAGTCGCCCGGCGCTGACGATGGCGGGCTAGAAAGGAAATCTAAAAGATGATGTATGATTGGATGTTCACACCTGACGATGCAGATATTGCGGCAAGCAACGGATATGATCTCGGCGTTAGAGGTGGCGAGACCTTCAAAACAGAGAGCCGAGCAATCTGGCACGGCAAGCGCTGGATGAAGGAATGCGGCAGAACCGGAACGATTACTGCGATTCCTGCAATCGACCCTGAGCCATATCACATTATAGAATGGTGAAAAAATCGGAGCATTGAAAGAGGTGATTTCCAAATGACCTACTGCGCAATTCGTCCGGGACCGTATGATGCAGGGGCGCATATCACATCGTCTAACAACCTGCGTACCCTAATGCGGGCTACAACGCGGGCTGTGGGGCAAAGCGGCGAGGCGATGATATATAAGACGGAGGATTTGAGTGTCGTTTATGTGTCCCCGTCCGGCGCACAAGTCTACCGCCCAAAGAACGGAGTATTCCCTGTCGCTATCAAACACGCGCATCTGGGCTGGATAGATGTCAAAGTAGAGAAATAAGAAAAGCGCTCAAACTGTATGGCTTGAGCGCTTTTCTTATTCTTTACTTTTTGCAGAGGGCCACAAGCTGTCCATTGTGCAGCCCAGAGCGTCCGCGATTCTACGGAGAGTGTCAGCGCGGGGTATTTTTCTGCCGCTTTCAATATCTTGAAGCGTTGAGGGGGAGCACCCGGCGAGTTCTGAAAAGACGCGGACGGAATAGCCCGCACGCTCACGGGCGGCCTTTATTTCGGATTTTCCCATGCGGCGCACCTCTTTTAAATCTCAACGTCGAGGGAGACGCAGAACTCTTTGCCCAGCGGCAGCCCGGCCTTTGCAAAGCTGGTGGATGCACTGCGCGGCAAAATGGAAATTTCAAGCAGCCGGATCGTTTCGTCGGACTGGATCAAATCGCCGTTTTCGTCCAGCTCATCGTCGCGGGAATAGTCGACGAAATATTCCCAGCGCGCCGCCGCGTCGTCCTGTCCGGTGATCCACTGGCGGCCAGGCTCTGCACCGCTGCTGCTGATGGCCTCTCTGATTTCATCCGCAACGGCTGCGCCGTCAACGTAAACGCCCGTTGCCTGGTAGATCGCGTCTCTGATTTCATCCATGATCCTGTTCTCCTTTTTCGTGTGGCTTGTTTGCCTTTCGGTGATTATATTGTACCGCTTTAGCGGTACACTTTCAATAGGCAAGCTGCACAAACTTTGCCATGCATTTTTGTACCGCTTTAGCGGTACAGCCTATTGTCCTTGCTGGTATGACTAAAGGTGGAAAAATAAGAAAAGCCGGAGGCATTACGCCTCCGGCATTTTTACTGAAAAAACAAACACCGAACAGCTAACAACTATCGTTATCAGCGGTTCGGATGTCTGTACAATGGCAGGGGTAGAAGGATTCGAACCCTCGGCACGCGGTTTTGGAGACCGCTGCTCTACCAACTGAGCTATGCCCCTATACGAATGATGCCCACAATGCGTATCTTGCACTGTGGGCATCAGCGCTGGAGCTGCTAAGCAGATTTGAACTGCTGACCTCATCCTTACCAAGGATGCGCTCTACCAACTGAGCTATAGCAGCGTATGGCGACCCGAATCAGGCTCGAACTGACGACCTCTAGCGTGACAGGCTAGCGTTCTAACCAACTGAACTACCGGGCCATACCCAGCTTTGTGCGCTGCCGTGGCAGCTGCAACGTTGTTAATTATAGCGGCTGACACGCAAAATGTCAACACTTTTTTTGATATTTTTTACCGATTTTTTCAGCTTCGATAAAATACAGCGCAGTTGCGTAAAAACCTAAAGAACATTGCATTCCGGGGCAGGGCGTGGTATGATAGATTATATCAGAGCTTCGGGCGAAAGAACTGCAGCTCCTCGCCGCGATGTATCCGCTGCAGACCGGCCCAGTGCCGCGTGACCATGATAACGGCATTCAGGGCCAGTACAGCACCGGCCTCGGGGCCGTATTGCAGCCAGCCCACCGGCACAGCCAGCGCAGCAATCAGCACCGCGCCTACCGGCAGATAGCCGGTCAGCAGCACAGCCACGCCGCCTGCCAGACAGCACAGCACACCGGTGACGGGCAGGTACAGCATGAGCCACGCGCAGGTGACGGCCACGCCCTTGCCGCCCCGGCCCTTGTACCAAATCGGCCAGTTGTGCCCGAGCACCGCGCCAAGCCCGCCGTACAGCAGAGCGGTAAGCCCCAGCTCCGGCGCAAGCTGGTGGCAGAACCAGCAGGCCGCCGCAGTCTTGATGACGTCGCCCGCCAGAACCAGCAGCCCGGCCTTTTTACCAAGATGTGTCGCGATATTCGCCATGCCGGGGTTGCCGGTGCCAATATCCCGCGCACTGACGCCCGCCGTGCACCGCGCCACGACCTCCGCTGTCAAAAAACCGCCGAACAGATACCCCGCCAGCAGGCAGAGTCCCCGCAAAAATAGTGCCATACGCCTGCCCCTCCTTTTCCTTACAGTATGGGTGCGCCGCGCCCGATTTAACCATGTCAGAGGAAGTATATTATGGAACTGCAAGCATTGCAACAGGAATGCCTGGCCTGCCGCCGCTGCGGCCTGTGCGAGACGCGCCACAGCGTCGTCTTTGGCCAGGGTGCCGCACACGCCGAGGTCATGCTCGTAGGCGAGGGCCCCGGTGCCAACGAGGACGAGCAGGGTCTTCCCTTTGTGGGCAAGAGCGGCCAGTTGCTGGACCACTATCTGGAGGCCGTCGACTTGAGCCGTGACAAAAACGTCTATATTGCCAATATCGTCAAATGCCGCCCGCCGCAGAACCGCGACCCGCTGCCGGAAGAATCCGCCGCTTGCATGCCTTGGCTGCGCCAGCAATTTCAGCTGATCCGTCCCAAAATCGTTGTCTGTCTGGGCCGCGTGGCCGCGCAGCGGATGCTCGACCCGGGCTTCTCGATTTCCCGCGACCACGGTAAATTTTTCGACAAGCAGGGCACACTGTTCATGGCGACCTACCACCCCGCAGCGCTGCTGCGCTACCCAGACAACAAGCCCGCTGTCTTTGGCGACTTTGTGGCCCTGCGGCAGAAAATCACAGAGGTCTGCGAACATACCTATTAAAAAGATACCACCGGATGCAAGGAGGGAAGCGGCATGGAGCCTGAAGCGTTGGCACTGACGCTGCCCATACGGCGTCTGGTGGAGTTTTTATTGCGCACCGGCAGCATTGACAGCCGCTTTACCGGCTTTGACCGCGCGCTGGAGGGCGCACGCCTGCACCGCAAATTGCAGCGTGCCGCCGTAAAAGAGTACCCGGACTACCAGGCCGAGGCGGCGTTGAAGCAGGACTACGCCTGTGCCCAAATCACCTACACGCTGGAGGGCCGTGCCGACGGTATTTTTACCGATACTGACGGCATGCCGACCATTGATGAGATCAAAACCACAACTCTGCCGCCCGAACTCATCACCGGTGAGCAAAGCCCGGAGCACTGGGCACAGGCGCAGATCTATGCGGCCATCTACGCGCGGCAGAACAGCCTGCCCGCTATGCGGGTGCGGCTGACCTACTTTCAGGTCGATGAGGAACTGGAATTTCGTTTCAGTCATGACTACACCGCCGACGCGCTGGACGCCGTTGTGACCGACCTGCTGACGCAGTACGCGCCGTGGGCCAAGCGTGCCGCCGAGTGGCAGCGCATCAGCCGCGCGTCACTGGCGGCGCTGCAATTTCCGTTTCCCGGCTATCGTCCGGGCCAGCGGGCCATGATCGGCGCGGTGTACAAGATTTGCACCGAGGGCGGGCAGCTGCTCTGCCAGGCACCCACCGGCATCGGCAAGACGATGAGCGTGCTGTTCCCGGCGTTAAAGGCTGTGGGGCAGGGCGGCCCTGTCTTTTACCTGACAGCCCGCGGCACGACCCGTGCGGCAGCGGAGAACGCGCTGGCGCTGCTGCGGGCGTCCGACGCCGATTTAAAGCTGCGCAGCGTAACGCTGACCGCCAAGGACAAAATCTGTATGCAGGATCGGCGCGAGTGTACGCCCGAGGCGTGCCCCTATGCCAAAGGCTACTATGATCGCGTCAGGACGGCGCTGTGGGATGCGCTGGACACCCACGCTCTGACCGCTGACGCCCTGCAGATGCTGGCTCGCAGACATAAGGTCTGTCCGTTTGAGTTGGGGCTGGATCTAAGCCTGTGGTGTGATGTAGTCATCGGGGACTACAACTACCTGTTTGACCCCGTCGTGCACTTGGAACGCTTTTTTGACACAGCGGGGGACTATCTGTTTCTGCTCGATGAGGCACATAATCTTCCGGACCGCGCCCGGGGCATGCACAGTGCCGTCCTTGCCAAAAGCGCCTTCTACGACGCCAAAAAACGGCTGGGCAAGGGCAAAAGCAGCCTGAAAAACGCGCTGACAAAGGTCAACGACATCTTCATCGAGTGGCGGCACCGCTGCGAGGAAGCGCCCGGTGACAGCCGCTTTGGCCGCACGTTCTTTGAAAAGTCCCGCGCCGATGCGCTTGACCGCGCGCTGACAAGGCTCTGTGAGCCGCTGGAGATCTGGCTTGACGAGCACCGCGACCCCGACGAGACCCACGAGGCACTGCTGCAATTATACTTTGACATCCGCGCCTGGCTGCGCGTGGCGGACACGTTCGACGATCACTTTGTATTGCAAATCTCTGCCCACGGCAGTGAGGTCCGTGCCGCAATGCTCTGCCTGGACCCGAGTGACTTTCTGGCGGCGGACTTTGCCAAGGGCCGCGCGGCGGTGCTGTTCAGCGCGACGCTGGCTCCGGCAGGCTATTACAGAGATCTGTGCGGTCTGCCCGATGCCCGCGCTGTAGCGCTGCGCAGCCCGTTTGATACGGAGCATCTGGGCCTGTGGTGTGCCCGCCACGTCAGCACCCGCTACAAGGACCGCGCGGACAGCATTGCCAAGATCGCTGACTTGCTGGCCGTGATGTCCGGGGCGAGGGCCGGGCACTATCTGGCGTTTTTCCCGAGCTACAGCTATTTACAGCAGGTGTGGGAGGATTTCACCGCCCGCTACCCGGACCAGCCGACCCTCTGTCAGGAAAGCGCCATGGACGAGGGAAAACGCGCGGAGTTTCTGGCACAGTTTCAGAAATCCGACGGCGGACCGCTGTTGGGCTTTGCGGTGCTGGGCGGCGTTTTTGGCGAGGGCGTCGATCTGACGGGGGAGAGCCTCATCGGTGCAGCCATTGTCAGCCCGGGCCTGCCGCAGGTCGGCCCGCGGCAGGAACAGCTGCGCGATTACTTTGAGCAGACGCGCGGCTCCGGCTTTGACTATGCCTACCGCTTCCCCGGCATGAACAAGGTTTTGCAGGCGGCAGGCCGGGTCATCCGCACGCCGGAGGACCGCGGCGTTGTCCTGCTCATTGATGACCGGTTCCTGGCCCCCGACACCCGCCGCCTGATGCCGCCGCACTGGGAGCAGCTGAAAACCGTGGACTCGGCGCAGGCGCTGACAGCGGAGCTGGCCGCATTCTGGAAATAACACCTGTCAGGCGCCTGAAATCTGCCGCCGCTGCGCAAGAAAATACGCTTTTGCCATCCGGTGCTGTTTTGCCGAAAAGAACGCAAAATTTGTGTGGTCAGCCCTCTTGCATTTGTATCTGTGCGTGCTATAATACAATCCGCACGAAATTATACACGTATATAATAGGGTATGAAAAATCATGACAAAAGACCTTACGAGCGGCAGTCCGCTCAAAGTTATTCTCCTGTTCAGCTTGCCGCTGGTGCTGGGCAACCTGTTCCAGCAGTTCTATGCGCTGGCGGATACCATCATCGTGGGCCGGTTCTGCGGTGTCAGTGCGCTGGCCTCTGTCGGCGCTACCGGCTCGGTCAACTATCTGATTTTGGGTTTCGTCATCGGCGTCTGCAACGGCTTTGCGATCCCAATCGCGCAGCTGTTCGGCGCGCGGGATTACAGTGATCTGCGCCGCCATGTGGCCAACGCCGCGTGGCTTTGCATTGCGGGCAGCGTGGTGCTGACCATCGGCACCGTTGCGCTGACCCGCCCGATGATGCAGCTGATGCAGACACCCGACGACATCATTGACGGCGCGGTCATCTACATCGGCTGGATCTTTGCAGGCATCCCGTTCATCTTTTTGTACAACATGGTGGCGGCCATCATGCGCGCACTGGGCGATAGCAAGACGCCGCTGTACTTTCTGATCCTGACCAGTGCACTCAACATCGGGCTCGACCTTTTGTTCATCATCCCGTTTCAGATGGGTGTTCTGGGGGCGGCGCTGGCCACTGACATCTCGCAGGTCATTTCCGGTGTGCTGAGCTTTATCTATCTGAGCCGTAAATTTGATGTGCTGAAGATGCAGAAATCTGACTTTGCCTACAGCAAAAAGGCCTGCGCACGTCTGCTGGGCATCGGTATACCCATGGGCCTGCAGTGCAGCATCACAGCCATTGGCAGCGTCATCATGCAGTGGGCGGTCAATGTGCTGGGCAGCACCGCCGTTGCCGCCGTCACCGCAGCAGGCAAGACCCAGGGGCTGCTGACCGTTCCGATGGAGAGCGTCGGCACGGCCATGGCAACCTACGCAGGGCAAAACCTCGGCGCATCCCGGATGGATCGTGTGCGACAGGGCGTCAACAGCGCAATGCTCATTATTTTGATTTACGGTGTGGCATCGGCTTTCGTTCTGCATTTTACCGACGTGCAGATCATGTCGCTGTTCCTTGACACAGCCAAGGAGGTCGACATCGTTGCCATGGGCCGCGAGTATCTGTTCTGGAACAGCGTGTTCTTCGTGCCGCTGGGGGCATTGATCATCTGGCGCTACACCATTCAGGGACTCGGCTTCTCGTCACTCGCTATGCTGGCCGGTGTGGCCGAGATGGTCGCCCGCACGGCGGTGGCGATTGTACTGGTCCCGATTCTGGGATACTTCGGCGCGGAGCTGTCCAATCCCGCCGCATGGATCGCGGCCTGCCTGTTCCTGTACCCTGCGTACCGCTGGACCTGCCGTCAACTGGACAACCGCCTGCTGACCGCCAGACTCCACATTCAGGGCGACCACGCGGAGACTGTGCTGTAAATAGGATAAAAGACCGTTCCGGTGCTGGAACGGTCTTTTTCATTGTGGCTGCGCAGTAGGGGCGGGGCATGCCCCGCCCGCAGCCTTCCCAGTAGCGTATGCTTGCCATACAGCCGCGGGCCGGACATGTCCGGCCCCTACAGCGCTATTTTTCCCAAAGTCTCTTGCCGTCGCCTTACAAACCGTATATAATAAGCCTATACGAAACATATAAAGGGAAAGGAAAGACAATCATGCCGCAGAAAAAGCCGTTTATTACCCTTGCCCAGGCGAAGGAGATCGCCGCCGATATTCCCACTCCGTTCCACCTTTACGATGAAAAGGGGATCCGGGAAAATGCCCGCAGGGTCAACGCTGCGTTCAGTTGGAACAAGGGCTTCAAAGAATATTTCGCCGTAAAGGCCACGCCCAACCCCTACCTGCTGAAGATTCTGCAGGAGGAGGGCTGCGGCGTTGACTGCTCCAGCTATACTGAGCTGCTCATGAGCGAGGCCTGCGGCTTCAAGGGCAGCGACATCATGTTTTCCTCCAACGACACGCCCGCGCAGGACATGAAGAAAGCCTACGACCTCGGCGCGTACATCAATCTGGACGACCTGACCCACGTTGCGTTCCTTGAAAAGGTTGCTGGTGTGCCCAAGACCGTATGCTGCCGCTTCAACCCGGGCGGTGTGTTCGAGCTGGGCAACGGTATCATGGACAACCCCGGTGATGCCAAGTACGGCATGAGCGAGGACCAGATGGCCGAGGCATACACAAAACTGATGGCTGCCGGTGCCGAGGAGTTCGGTATCCACTCCTTCCTGGCCAGCAACACCGTCACCGATGACTATTACCCCAAGCTGGCCGGTATCCTGTTTGAGCTGGCCGTTCGTCTGCACAAGCGCACCGGCGCAAAAATCAAGTTCATCAACCTTTCGGGCGGCGTCGGCATTGCCTACCGCCCCGACCAGCGCAGCAACGACATTGCCGCCATCGGCGAGGGCGTACGCAAGAAGTTTGAGGAGATTCTGGTGCCCGCCGGCATGGGCGATGTCGCCATCTTCACCGAGATGGGCCGCTTCATGCTGGCACCCTACGGCGCACTTGTCACCACCGTGCTGCACCAGAAGCATATTTACAAGGAGTACATCGGCGTTGACGCCTGCGCGGCCAACCTGATGCGCCCTGCCATGTACGGCTCCTACCATCACATCACGGTGCTGGGCAAGGAGGACGCCCCCTGCGACCACAAGTACGACGTCACCGGCGGTCTGTGTGAGAACAATGACAAGTTCGCCATTGACCGAATGCTGCCGGAAATCGACATCGGCGACATTGTCTACATCCATGACACCGGCGCACACGGTTTCTCGATGGGCTACAACTACAACGGCAAGCTGCGCAGTGCCGAGGTCCTGCTGAAGGAGGACGGCTCCCACCAGCTCATCCGCCGCGCCGAGACGCCGGAGGACTACTTTGCAACGTTTGATTTCAGCCCCTTCTTCAAAAAATAATTCCGGGAGGACACCCCATTGTTTGAATTCCTTTTTGTTATCGGCATCGTGCTGGCGTTTTATGGCTACTCCGCAATGAAGAACCCCAATGTCTGGGGCGACCAGGGCCGCGACGAGATCAAACCAGAAAACTGGAACGGCTATGTGGTGCACAACGGCCAGTTCATGATGTACGCCGGGTTCTTTCTGGCTGCGCTGGCCGCACTGGATGTGATTTTTGACTTTGCGGGCTGGCTGTATATCCTGATCCTGCTGGGCGGTCTGGCCATGATCTTCTATCCGCTCGCCCATTGGATGCACGAAAAAGAGGGTAAATGGTGGCCCTGGCCGAAGCATAAAAAGAAAAAGTGAAACTCTCAAAAGCCTTCCCCCTCGGGGGAAGGTGGCCCCGCAGGGCTGGATGAGGGCAAGGCGTATCTGACTACTCAAAAACGGGTCATTGCCACAAGCTTTGCCCTCATCAGTCAGTGGTCGGAGCCACTGACAGCTTCCCCCGTGGGGGAAGCCAACGCAAACAAAAATGCCTGTGCAGGCTTCAAACCTGCACAGGCATTTTTGCTGTCGTAAGATTTATTCCGCCGTATCCGCCAGCATCTCCGCCACTTCTGCCTTGGTAAAATCGCCCAGCGGCAGCACCAGCTTAGCCAGCACTTCCTGCGGCAGGCCTGCCAGCGCGGCACTCTGGTCTGCCTCGGCATCCGCGGCGGGCAGCAGGTGAGAAAGCCCCTCGCCGTCCACCTCGATGCGGGCATAGTGCCCGGTGGCAATGAACGCGCAGTCCAACTCGGCAGCCTTGTCGGCCAGCAGCTGCAAAAGTGCGGCAGGCGTGACTTCGTGTTCAGCCGTGAATGTCTGCACCGCAAAGCCCTGCTGCCGCAAAATGCGCATGGCTGCGGCGGCGTCACTGCCGCTGTTCAATCCCAGCAGGACCTTATCCTGCTTTTCAAATGTGTTAAAACCGTCCATGCTTCTCTCCTTATGCCAAGGTCAGGCCTGACGCCCGCCGTATTTCTTGCTTTGCTCCACAGCCATGCGGTCACAGCGTTCATTTTCGGGATGGCCGGCGTGGCCCTTCAGCCAGTGGTAGGTGATTTCATGCTTCTCGCTCTCGGCCAGCAGCGGGGCCCACAGATCCGGGTTCAGGGCAGGGGAGCCGTCGGCTTTTTTCCAGCCCCGGCGCTTCCAGCCCTTGGCCCAGCCTTTTTCCAGCCCGTTGATGACATACTGGCTGTCGGAGCACAGCCGTACCTCACACGGCTCCTTGAGCTGGCGCAGTGCTTCGATAAAGGCTGTCAGCTCCATGCGGTTGTTGGTGGTGCTGTCGTCGCCGCCGCTCAGCTCTTTTTCGTAAACTTTGCCGTTAAAACGGTAGCGCAGCACGGCACCCCAGCCGCCCGGGCCGGGATTGCCGCTGCATGCGCCGTCGGTGTACACTTCGACCTGCTTCATGCGGTTCTCCTTCTAAAATGGGTTGCTTCTATTTAGCGCTATTTTCCGGCTTCTGTCAAGTGCGAATGTATATTCCGTGCCGGAGCTGCCAAACCTTGGAATTGACAAAAACGCCGGGAAATACTATACTTATCCTAACAAAATGCGTATAGGGGCGCACCGCAGGCGTGTGCCCGGGCGTTCCAACAGAAAAGCCACGGTCGCATCGAGCAGATGGACCTATCTGGCACAAAACCTCTTACGGAACAGGCAGCGGTTTGCAAAAAACACGCTGAGAAATAAATTCTATACGGTGCATCCAACGGAAGCCGATGCGATTTTTCAAGGTGCTTCCCA
>OICL01000047.1_pt1 | contig 85477 bp, 79 predicted proteins | sample 1581231 | NCBI WGS metagenome assembly OICL01 (sample SAMEA3882542, study PRJEB24775) | human gut metagenome | biome: human-associated habitat; feature: intestine environment; material: feces | place: Netherlands | collected 2009/2010 | reverse complement strand
AGCAAGAGAGAAACTAATAGGTGCATATTTATTGGTTTCTCTTTTGGCATTATTAGCGGAATATTTCAATAATTTATTTACAAGGGCAGAATTTTATGTTTAAGATTGCAAAGAACAAAAGAAAAAAATGATCTGAATAATTTTAACAATTTTAAAAAAAATCTTCGCAATTGACATATTTCTTAAAAAGTCCTATAATAGTAAAAAAGAATTATTGGAGGTGCTTTTTATGAAAGAAAAAACATTCAGACTAACTGATAAAATAATAATAAGTATAATAAGATGCCTTTCAGAAGCCATCGGTGATGATGTAAAAGGCTGTTTACGCCGGGAGAATATTAATGACAAATATTCTAATGGAAAGAAACTTATAAAGTGGGACTTTATTAATCGTAATCTTGTCCAGAATTTTTCGGCAGGAGATTTCACTGCTGAGTATGCTAGGCGTGGGGCTTGGTATATGGTACCGTTGTTTGATAAAGAAAACGGAACCATTTATACAGTGATGCGAGAAGAACGTTTTAGAGAAATTCAAAGAAATCAAGCAAAGAGAAGGAAAGCGCATTATGTTGATGCGTTGGTACAATCTTTTAATTTTGATTTAAATACAATGCGTCAGTATTCTTTATTTGAGGAGCCGTCTTTTGAGGAAGAGGAAGTGAAAAGCATTGTAGAAGACATTATAGAGGATTTTGGTATTGATAAAACGATTATTAAGAGATATAAGACAATATTATTTGAAGAGTATCATTCTGAACTTACAGCAGTACGTTGTTGTGTATTAGATAGTTCATTACAAGTGGTTGAAGAAGAGGATTGGAGCGTTTATATTACGCATAGGGAGTCTGTGGTGGTAGATACAGTTAATGAGTCAAGTGAGTCTAATGTATCAAGTATCAAACTGAAAGATAAGGCTAAGAAAAAAGCAAGACAAAGAGAGCTTGTTGCATTGAAGGAAAGTGTACAAGAGCAAAAAGCGTGATATTAAAAAAATTTAAGGAGCGGTTATTATGGGAAATATAATTCCGTTTGACCAAATAACAGGTGGTAAACATTTTAATGGTGAACGTTTGAGAATTGCGAGAACATGGAGAGGATATTCGGCCATACAGTTAGCTGAAAAGATTGGAGTTAACCGACAGACTATCTCTATGTATGAAAATGGTAAATTGGATAATCCGGAATTTTCAACGATTCAAAAATTTAGCGAAACCTTGGAGTTTCCAATTAAATTTTTTTTGGAAGATGTAAAAATTGAAGTTGAAGAAAGTGCAACATATTTTAGATCTTTACTGACAACGAATAAGAAATATAGAATTGAGCAGGAAGATAAAATAAAATTTATTGCTGTAATTTTCAATATGATGAATGAATATTTGGATTTCAAATCATTGAATTTACCGCAAATTCCAAGAAATACAACTCCTCAGAAAGCAGCCGAAATGCTGAGAGAACACTGGAAAATTGGAAATAAGCCGATTGATGACATTGTATATTTGGTTGAATCTAATGGTCTGATTGTAACTGATTTCGCAACTTCTACGGGAGATGTTGATGCATTTAGTCATAGGATTGTATGTGGAGAAAAAGAAACTTATTTGATTGGCTATTCACAAAATAAAAAAACGGCAGCTAGAATTCACTTTGATATAGCACATGAGTTGGGACATATATTACTTCATAATTGGAATGAAGATTTAGAAAACATAGATAAAGAGGATTTTAAAGATATTGAACAAGAGGCGCATTCATTTGCGTCAGCTTTTTTGTTACCCGAAAAAGAGTTTTCAGAAGATGTAAGACCGTATGCTACTAATTTGGCATATTATGCAGAATTGAAGAAAAGATGGAAAGTATCAATAGCAGCTATGATCCGTAGATCCAAAGACTTAGGAATTATTTCAAATGATGATTATAGCAAGTTAATGCGAAATATGCAAAAGCAGGGCATACGAAAGGTAGAACCACTAGATGATGAATTGCGAACTGCTGAACCGTCATTGTTGCGTCAAGCAATAAAAATACTATTTGAAGAAAATGTATTTACACCAAGTGAGTTTTTGGAAGAACTTTCAACAGAATATGGTCTGACTATTTATTCTAATGATATTGAGTCTATATTAAGTTTAAAAGAAGGTACATTTAATGAGGAGAAACAAACGAAAGTTTTTATTAGTTTGAAACCCAAGGAATGATTTTATTAAATGAAGATTGTTTTACTATATGTAATATAAACGAACGTATGCACAAGGAAAGGAGTTCGATGTTTAAATTTATTTTTGATTTAGCAACAGATCCATTAGGGTTACCGATTGAATGGTACCTAGAATGGCTTATATTAGGAGTGATAGGTTGTGTTGCATATTTTATTGCATATGATAAGGTAGGTTTTTTATATCATTCACATATGATTTCAGGACGAATGTCAGGTTCTTTTTTTCATTGGATAATAAGAACTGTTTGTTTTATTGGATTATGGGCAGTTATCTATGGTGTGATTTGGATTGGGAAATTTGTGATGGATAATAAAGTTTTGGTAGATTCAATTGCTGGAATTATCTTGCTAATCATTATAGCCGTAAGGATATTATTATGGAAACAGAGAGGTAACGAGCTACTAAGGATAAAAGTGCAAGTGAAAGAAAGCAATTCTGAGGAGTAAGAAAATATATGTCAAGTGATGTGGTGGTACAAACCGTTTTAGAGTATTTAAAGCAAAAATATGATTTATCCGATTTGGAAAAAGATATAATATCTACAATAACCAAATACAATGAGTATCCTTTTGATAGAAAAGGTGCAGAACAGAAGGTTGTTGAAAACAATTTGAAGTATCCAGATATATCAACTGCTATAAAAATGATTCCGGGAATAAGTGTAATTCCTTTTACTGAAGTTTCAGATGAAGGCATTCGGGATAATTTGAAAATGCAGATTGAAGCTATGTGTCTTAAAGAATATAACATTATTAAGTGTTAACTTGAGCCTCAAGATAGAAAGAGAGATGAGCATTTTGGAAAAAACTTTTGACCTTTCACAATTTGATGAATACAGAGAAGATAACAGAAGAGAAGTAAAAAAAGCAGAGGGCGGTTTGCCAGTTTCTTTGTGGGATACCTATTCTTCCTTTGCGAACTGTTATGGTGGAGTTATTATTCTTGGAGTTAAAGAAAATAAAGATGGTAGTTGGAGAACTACCGGTCTCCGGAATGCATCTAAGCTTCGTAAGGAATTTTGGGATAATATGAACAATCCCAAGAAGGTAAGCATCAATCTCCTGTCAGAAGATGATGTTCAGACTTATGAGGTTGGCGATAATCATGATGTTATAATGGTTATTTATGTGCCGATGGCAAAGCGTGAGCAGAAGCCGGTGTACATTAATAATGATATTTTTAATGGCACATTCCGCAGAAATTATGAGGGCGATTATCATTGTACTAGGTTACAGGTAAAGACGATGCTTCGTGATCAGACTGAGCGCACCATGGACATGGAAGTGCTGGACAAGGTTCCGATGGAAGATTTGAATTATGATACCATTCATGGATATCGTAACAGCCATCGTTCTTTAAAAGAGGGACATCCGTTTGAACGCCTGAGCGATCATGAATATTTGCGAAGTATTGGTGCTGCTGCAATTTCTGAGGAAGATGGACAGTTACATCCTACGGCAGCAGGCATGCTGATGTTTGGGGATGAGTATAACATTGTGCGTCAGTTCCCTGAGTATTTCTTGGATTATAGGGAAGAGTTAGACCCTACCACGCGTTGGAGTGACAGATTGCAATCCAGTTCCGGTGAATGGTCCGGAAATGTGTGCGACTTTTATTTCAGGGTTTATAACAAAATTATTAAAGATGTTAAGGTGCCATTCAAAATGTCCGGTGGCGAGCGTGTTGACGATACGCCGGTACACAAGGCAATTCGTGAGGCATTGGCAAATTGTTTGATTAATGCAGATTATCATGGTTTGCGTGGCGTTGTTATCCGAAAAGAGCCGGATAAGCTAGTTTTGGCAAATCCCGGTTATATCAGAACGGGTAAAAAGCAGATGCGTCTTGGCGGTGAATCCGATCCACGAAACAAGGCTCTTATGAAAATGTTTAATCTTATCAATATCGGTGAACGTGCCGGAAGCGGTGTGCCGAATATCTTTAATGTTTGGGAAGATGAAGGCTGGGAAGAACCGGTGATTGAGGAGAGATTTGATCCGGACAGAACGGTACTGTCGCTTTCTTTCAAAAAAAGCGGCGATAAAAAAACGGCGATAAAAAGCGGCGATAAAAAATCGGCGATAAAGAGCGGCGATAAAAAAGTGACAAAGAAGACACAGATGCAATATGATAAAATTCTTGGCTTTATGGAAGAGGGAAAAGAATATGGCATTTGGGATTTCTGTGAATTGTTAGGCTTAAAAGAAAGTCGAACAAAAGATATTTTGAAAGGTCTTTCCGACTATATTGATATTATTGGCAGTAATCGTGATAGGCGTTACAAGAAAAAGTAAATAGTGACATGAAAATGAAAAAAACATATCATTAAACTTGCATGCTATACATGCAAGTTCGTATGCAAGATACATGCAAGTTTAATGTTTTGTTAAAGACTATGTAGTAAGAATTTGAAACAGCAATCAGATAAGGAGATGAGGTACGTTGAATATTACATTTTTTATTGGCAATGGATTTGATATTAATATTGGGTTAGCTACTCGATATTCACAATTTTATCCGTATTTTATAAAAAATGCGAATGACAATAATATGATCAAGTCTTGGATTAATGGAAAAGAAAAACTCTGGTCTGATTTGGAAGAAAAGTTAGGACAAGAAATAGGCAAAATTCCGGAGGGGGAATTAGATAAATTTTATGATGATAAAGATGAGTTGGATAAGCTATTAATTGAATATTTGGAACAAGAGCAAGCAAAATATGGATTTGAGGCTCCAGAGCCAATAAAAAAAGAATTTTCCAAAAGTATGTTGAATTTTTATAGTGAATTACCGGTGGAGGATGTTGCATCTATTAAAAAAACAATGGATGTGTATAAAGATGAGGATTTTGAATATTCATATATAACGTTTAATTATACTAATATATTAGACAGAATAGTTGGTTTATATGATGGCAAGGCAACTATAATAGCGACTCATCAAGGAAAGGTCTATACAAGAAATAATAAAATAAATCAAATAATTCATATTCATGGAACAACAGATGAAGAAATGATTTTGGGTGTAAACGATGTGGAACAAATAGGAAATGATTTATTAAAAGATGAGGAACTGTTTTTAGATACTTTTATTAAAAGACGAATGAATAATAGCATAGGACAACGAAAGACGGAAAAGGCGACTGAAATTATTAATAAAAGCCATATTGTTTGTGTTTTTGGTATGTCAATCGGAAATACAGATAAAATGTGGTGGGAAGTGTTGGTTGACTGGCTAGTATCAAACGAAAATAATAAGCTGGTAATTTTTTGGAAAGGTTTTGAAGATGCATTAAAGAAAAAATTACCATCAAAAGTGGTACGTTTAAATGAAAGTATTAAGAGAATGGTCTTTGATAAAGGAAGAGGAAAATACGATGAAACTTATTATAAGAAGATAAAAAATAGGATGATGATATCTTATAATTCAAATATTTTTTCCTTGCCAAAACTAAAAGATGAAATGCTAGAATGAAATGTTATCACTAATTAATGAGGGTGTGCATATTTTATCTGCATAGATATTCGAAGAATATCTATGCGCTTGTGATTGTGCAGCAATCGCAAGATGTATACGTAATATAGGGCGTGGGCCCGCGAGACAAACACGCGAAGCGTGGTTGTCATAGGCGGCTGAGTGTATTATATTTTATTTAGTCAAAGCTATGTTTGGCAGGTGAAAACAGCGGAACACATAGGAGGTGTCAGGCAGCATGAGCAAGGCAACGACAAAGTTTGCAATCGCATTTGCGTTTAAGGAGTTATTATTAGAAAAATCAATTGATAAAATAACAATCAACGACATTACGGAAAAATGTGGGATAAACCGGCAGACTTTTTATTATCATTTTCATGATATGTATGAGTTGATTGAATGGATTTGCGAAACAGATGCAGATCATGTCCTCAAACAGAATAAAACATATGATACGTGGCAGGAAGGATTTCTGGCAATATTTCATCTATTGAAAAAGGACGAGCCTTTTGTTGTCAACATCTATCATAATGCTCCGCGAGGATATATTTACCGATATTTGTATAAAGTAACATATCAGCTGATATATGATGTACTCGAAGAAAAAGCGGCAGGTATGGTCGTGCGGGAAGAGGATAAAACATTCATTGCGGATTTTTATAAATATGGGTTTGTTGGTCTGGTGTTAGAATGGATTGACAAGGGAATGAAGGAGGATCCGAAACAGATCATAGAAAGATTGAATGCATTGATTCAGGGATCTTTCGCACATGCATTGAATAATGCAAAACTGAACAAGAGCTGATTACGACAAATCTGCTGGTTTGTCGTATATGGATGCAATGTAAGAGGATTGTCGCTTTCTATGACAGTTCTCTTTTTTTGTGCATAGTAGGAAGAAGATTTTGTGGATATACTGTGTATATGGAAACAAAGAAAAATGTCACAGTTTAAACAAAAAAGGAGTGTGTTTATTATGTATTATTCAGCAGGAACTTATGAAGCATTTGCAAGACCAGAAAAACCGGAGGGTGCTGACCGGAAATCAGCATATATCATTGGAACAGGATTAGCGGGGCTTTCTGCCGCCTTTTATCTGGTGAGGGATGGGCAGGTAAAGGGAGAGCGTATTCATCTCCTTGAGAAGCTGGATCTTGCCGGAGGCAGCTGCGATGGAAGAAAGGATGTCCGAAAAGGCTTCTACATGCGTGGCGGAAGAGAAATGGACAACCATTTTGAATGTATGTGGGATATGTTCCGGGATGTTCCTTCGATAGAGACACCGGGCGTCTCTGTTCTGGATGAGTATTATTGGTTAAACAAGCATGATCCGAATTACTCCCTTTGCAGGGCTTCTGAGAAATGCGGGCAGGATGCACATACAGATAAGAAATTTACACTTGATAAGGATTCAGCCCTGGCATTGTCAAAGTTGTTTATGACACCGGAAAAAGATTTGGAGGATAAGAAAATCAGTGAGATATTGCCGGATTCCTTCTGGGACACAAATTTCTGGTTGTACTGGCAGACCATGTTTGCATTCCAGAGATGGTCATCTGCATTGGAAATGAAACGGTATTTATGCAGATACTGCCATCATATTGATGGACTTCCGGATTTTTCCGCACTCCGCTTTACGAAATACAATCAATACGAGAGCATGATTCTTCCGCTTGTAAAATATCTCGAAAGCCATGGTGTGTCGGTCGAGTATGGCATGGATGTCAAAAATGTTGTCATCAAAGATGATAATGGTAAAAAAACTGCTACACAGATCGTATATGAGAAGGATGGAAAACCGGGTACAATAGATTTGATCGAGGATGATCTGGTCTTTATAACAAATGGTTGCTGTACAGATACTTCCTGCTATGGAGATCAGAATACAGCGCCGGATTTGAGCCGGATTAAAAACGGTGCAGGCGAATCGTGGGATTTATGGAAGAATATTGCTGCACAGGCAAAGAATGGAGAGTATGGTAATCCGGATAAATTCTGCGACGATTTTGAAGCAACAAACTGGATGAGTGCAACTGTAGAAACCTCGGATGAAGAGATTATCCAGAAGATTATCAGCATTTGCAAGCGTGATCCGAGAGAAGGAAAGGTAACAACCGGAGGAATTGTGACAGTGAAGGATAGTACCGATAACTGGTATCTTTCGTGGACAATCAATCGTCAGCCGCAGTTTAAAGCGCAGGATAAAAATACGGTTTTGATCTGGGTATATGCACTTACAACGAATAAAGAAGGAAATTATGTGAAGAAGGCAATGCGGGATTGTACAGGTGAAGAAGTTTGCCGGGAGTGGCTGTATCACATTGGCGTGCCGACAGATCAGATTGATGATTGGGCAAAAAATCGCTGCAATACAACAACCTGCTTCATGCCATACATCAATGCGTTCTTCCAGCCAAGAAAAGAAAGCGATCGTCCGCTTGTTGTTCCGGAAGGCGCTGTTAATTTTGCATTTCTGGGACAGTTTGCAGAGACACCGAGAGATACTATTTTTACGACAGAATACTCCATCCGTACGGGTATGGAAGCAGTTTACACACTTATGAACGTAGATCGTGGTGTTCCGGAAGTGTGGGGTTCTAAGTACGATGTGAGGGAATTGCTGCGGGCCGCATATTATGCAGTTGATAAAAAGCCGATTGATGAACTTCCGCTTTCTCTCAAAGAAAAGATTGTCTTAAAGAAAGTAATAAAAGCTGTGGAAGGAACCGACCTGGAGATTTTGCTCAAGGAAAGTGGATTACTCCGGTAGGAGAGATTATTCACTGATATGGATTTAAGCAAAATGTCTCAGATGACAATATAAGTAAGAGCAAGGAAAGAGGAAGCATGTGCGATGTTTCCTCTTTTTGTGCAATATGCCATTGATTTTGATTATTGATTGAAGATTATAGTTGTTATGGTACAATATATTCGTAAATTCCTATTTAACATTGAAAGAGGGGGTGCAATAAGTAATGAATCAGGTAGAGGTTTTGGATAATGGTGTAGTATTGAATGGCAATTTGCTGACATTTCCACTTTCCTATGAAGATATACGTGCATTATTTGGAGAGGCTCGGATAAATGTTCAAAGTGATAATCATTTTGAATATTTCTATGATGAACTGGGAATATCGTTTGAGGGGGCAACTGCATATCTTCGGAACTTAAAAAAACAGAAGGCCTATATAGATGATGCCCATAATATCACATCTATGACGCTGTATGTTACAGGGGAAAACGTATTCGCAGAATCAAAGACAGAAAAACGGTATATTGGTGGACTAAAAGTCTTAAATCAAAATATGTCGCGCGACAGATTATATCCATATATTCTAGGCTACGGCTATAATTCAGAAATTAAGGATGAGCAGGGGAATATGGTTCGGCAGATTCATATGGATATTGTCCTGAAAGTAGAAGATGAACTAAAGAGAAAAGATATTCCAGTCTATGATGGGGATCAAATTCTATTAGATGTATATATCGGATTCAAACCGGAACGTCCAAAGAGTGACGAGAATTACAATATCACGGTTTCGGATGCACCTTGTCTGATATTCGATACATTTAATTTTAAGCTCGCCGTAATACAGGAACTCATGTACAATCAGGAAGTCTTGAAGCCATATTTTGATATATACGATTATATGATTTTCAAAAAAGCACACTGGAATCTTGAAACAGATAAAAATGTACGCGCCGCGGTAAGCTTCTTTAAGGAATTGCCGATTCCGGCAAGTCTTGCAGGGCTGGTCAAAGAAATTAATATGGATGGTTCCGATGAAATCTATATGCAGATTGCACCAGAGTGGGACGGAAGAGACGAAAGATTCGATTTCAGAAAAGTAACAAAATCGGAGATGGAGCAGTTCCCAAATCTGAAGAAAATGCTCATTTTCGGAAATGAACGTGATGCAGAAAGTCTTAGAAAAGTATGTGATCCGTTGGGGATTGAAGTGGAACCTATGGCTTGTACGTCTGTTTAGATTAGAAGAGATATATTTATATATTCTTGGCTTTTATTTATATTACTTGAATTAAAAGGTTAACAAATCCCCTACCCCAGCCGATAACATACATATAAAAGCTCAAAAGGAATTGAGCTCAAAAACTTCAAGGATGAAGTAATAAGGTTTTCAGAGGTATAGGGGATTACTATACCTATTTCTGTATTATTTCTTTACCCTTGTAGTGGGCTTATTTCCTATGTGAAAATGCGTAATTTATAGTTGTGATAAAAAGATCGGAGCCTGTATTATGGAAACGCAGGTGAAACAGTATAAATTGGGAGGTGAGACGATGTATACAGGAACGATTCAGAGTCAGGTCAGTCTGCAAATGCTGGATCTGAAATGGCAGAAAAAGAAACAGGATATCAACAGTAAGAAGGATACAGAGGGTATGACGCAGGATGAGATCCTGTTGGACAGTCTGGAACGACAGGCGCAGACGGAGAGGGAGCGTTCTGCGACCAGTGAGCTGTATACGAAGTTGAAAACCGGCGGAACGCTGACGGAAGAGGAAATCGCATATCTGAAAGAACATGATCCGGAAGCACTTGCAGAATATGAGAAAGCACAGACGGAGAAGAAAGCGTATGAAAACGCACTGAAAAATTGCCGGACAAAGGAAGATGTACAACGACTCAAATTGAACCGCATGGGAAGCTTTGCGGCACAGGCGAAGGAAATCGCAAGCAATCCATACATTCCAAAGGACAAGAAGGTAGTGCTTATGCAGCGGCTGAATAATGAGGTGTGCATGATCCGTGATGCACATCAGGCGTTTGAGAAGAGCCGGGCATATGAGGAGCTTCCGGAGGAACAAGAGCTGCGCAGGGAGGCAGCAGAGGAATCTGCAGAGAAAACGGAGCATCAAAAGGATACAGAGCAGGCAGAAACGACAGAAGATTCAAAAGTCGACAATAAAAATAAGGCAGATGCAGATGCAGAGGCTGAGGAAGTGGATGAACCGCAATCTGATGTAAAATCGGAAATGTCTGATGTATACGAAACGGTAGAAATTGCAAATGTAGAATCACATGCAAAAATAAAACCGCCGGAATTGCAGAAGACAGCCGGTGATGCAAGCATGGCACGCAGGCAGCAGGAAGCTGCACAGACATTTACAGAGATAACAGAGGAAATCGAACGATATCTGCGACGCAATCACAGTGGCAGAGGAAGCTTTACAGCACAGGTATGAGGAGGAACCGATATGAACGAAGTTCATATTTAGGATCGGTTCCGACGACCAGCCGCCGAACGGATGTGAGGGGGCATTACATATTACATGAAGGGAGAGAAAGAAATGGCAAATTTATATGGAGTATCTGCATATCAGCAGACGAACAGCACGTGGAACAACACCCGCACGAATAACACGAAGACAGACCGGAAGAATGCGGAGAAAACAGATGTACAGAAAACAGAGACAGACAGCGTGAAGACAACGACCTTCAACCAAGCCGATACGACGAGTTCTCTCGTCCCTACAACGAAGAACGGATATGGGACGGTGATTGGAGATGTGGAGCTGTCTGACAAAGCGAAGGACTATTACAACAAACTGAAAGCCAAGTTTGGAAATATGGATTTTATACTTGTAAGCAAGGACATGAAATCACAGGTGCAGGCAAATGCGGCGGCATATGGAAATGCGAGCAAGCAGGTTGTTCTGATCGACGATGAGAAAATTGAGAAGATGGCAACGGATGAGTCTTTCCGGAGAAAATATGAAGGAATTATTGCGATGTCACAGGCAAAGCTGCAGGAGGCAAAAAACAGTCTGACAAGCAGCGGTGCCAGTGTAAATAACTTCGGTATGTCTGTTGATGCAAATGGAAAGGCAACCTTCTTTGCAACTGTGGAAAAGGCGGCGAAAAAGAAGGCGGAAAAGAAAGCAGCAGAGAAGAAGGCTGCACAGAAGAAAGCGGAAAAGGCGAAAGATCAGAAGCTTGCTGAGAAAAAAGCAGCAGAAAAGAAGGCCGATGAGAAGCGCGCGGAAGAATCCAAAAATGAGGAAACAACGATTGCAGATGAGAAGGAATACGTGCAGATCACAGCCGGTTCAATGGAAGAGCTGATTGACAAAGTTTCTTCTTATGCATATGAGAACTCCGAGCGAAATGTACTCACAGAAAGCGAAAAGAGCGTTGGACAGAAATTTGATTTTCGGGGATAGAGGTGACCGGTATGAAGATTGAAGATGCGAGAGTACGGTACAACGTACAGATCAAAACCTACTACTCGAAGCAGAAGGAATTGTATGCGCAGAAACAGAAACTCGAAGAGAAGATAAAGACGACCGAGAATGGCGCAGAGGTTTACAAGGATGAGTCGGCGATTCTTGAGCTGCAATACAGTGCTGTCGATGAGAAGAGACAGGAATATCAGGATTATATGGACAAACTGATGGAACAGTGGCGCATGATCTCGGACAAGATAGCAAGCAAACAGCAGTCGGATGCTATGGCAGATCAGGCAAAAGAAATGAACAAGATCATGCTTGTTGCAAGGCGCATTATGCATGGGGATAAGGTCCCGGCGAAGGATGAGAAAAAGCTGATGGAATTTGATCCGAAGCTTTATATGATGGCAAAAAATGCAGCGGCGATGCTGGAGATACGAAAACGCAAAGAACACAAATCGCTGTGGGAGGATGAAGAAGAAAAGGAGCAGGTAAGCGCAACCGAAGAAGCAAATAATACGGAAGCATTTGCAGATGGACCGGAGGTTGTAGATGTAGAAACTACAATCAGCAATGCCACCGGGGAGATTGATACGTCCGGAGAATAAGAGATACATTTATGATGTCAGTGTAAGTAGTTACAGATATAGATGCAGAAAGGGCTTCCCCAAAAGTGGGAAGTCTTTTTTGTTGACAAGATCATATGACTATCGTAGTGTACATAAAAAGAAGCGTCCCCAAGGAGGAGTACAATGGGAAAACGATGGAGCAAATTGCAGAGCAGACTTTATAATCTGATGGATGAAAAAGCGGAATTTCAGATTCATTGCGCTTTGTATGAGATGAATTCAAATGATGGGTATCATGGGAATAAATTGCCGCGGTATTTTATAACGATAGGCAAGGATATGGTGTTCGATTATCCGAAACAGTTTGATGCGACGTTAAAATATGGGTGGAATTCATATCCGTGGGATTGCGTTAATCGGGGATGTTGTTTGATTTGACAAACTAATACTACAGCTGTAATATATAAATATTACAAATGTAGTATTAGGAGGAAAACAGATGAAAAAACAACGCTTGATAGCTATGGTGATAAGTATGATATTCCTTTTGACAGGGTGTTTGCACAACAACGGGAAGGGAAATATCAGAATTGAAAGCGAAGAGGAGCAGACTGGTATTTTAGATGAAGGGACTCTGGATCAGTGCTTGCGTGTCTATCAATCCATTTATGATGATGCCGGCAATGATATAACGGATGTTCAAAAACAAACGCAGGTTGTGCAGGGGATTGGCTCACTTGGATATGTTGCTATTGATGTGGAAAATAAAGTCGATATGGCATGTGCAGAACAATTGCAGGCGTTTATTCAGAGTAAAAAACAGACAAAGGATGCAGACTGTATTATATTTCGTATTGCAGTGGATCAGAAGTTTTGGGTATATCGTCTTTTGTCACGTGGGGAAAAAGTGACTATTGAGCAACAGTGTATACAATATCATAATCAGCAAATGGAGATTTCAGATTTGCAGGAGTATGATGCAACGGAGTTTTGTTATACGCAGGAGGGATATTTATTTATAGAAGGGTATTGGGTTTCGAATCAGATGTCGGCGTTGCTTGCGGCACCGGAAGAGGAACATATTGCGTTTCGTGTGGAAGTATTAGATGCGGCGTATAAGGCAATGAATGAAGCTTATATAGAACCTATTTCGTATAGTTTGAATAATGTATTTCTTGTAGATTGGGACGCTGAACATTGGGGACAGCTGGATTTCTATGATATCTTTGTCAAATTTTATCAGGAATGTTATCAGAAAGAATGTCCATACAAAAGGAGCAAGGATTTGTCGGTTGGAATGGAATATCAGATTCCACAGGATGAATTCGAAAATGTAATAAGGAAACATTTTCCGATTGAGGTTGATACATTGCGCAAACTGCTTCGGTATAATTCGGACACACAAACATATCTTTTCCGACCACGGAGTATGGATGAGATAGATTATGCGGAAATTCCGTATTCCGAGGTTGTCGGTTGTGTGCAAAATGCAGATGGTTCAATGACACTTACAGTAAATGCGGTTTTTCCTTTGAAAAATACTTCCCGGTTATTTGCACATATGGTAACAGTAAAAAATGAAAATGGTACAATTCATTATTTGCAAAATCGCATAATAAATAATTCCGAGGGAGAACATTGGTGGCATAGTGATCGTTATACGGATGAGGAATGGCAGGAACGGTATGGGATTTCGGATGAAAACAATATATTTCCAAAGCCGGAAACAGAATTGCTGACGAATGAGGAAAAAGAGCAGATAGATGCATCAATCATGGAGCATGCAGAAAGCATCTGGGATGTGTATGAACACGTAGAACTTGAAGATGGATTATTTTATACATCGAATATAAAGAATTTTACGGACGAACAGAGAAGTGAGGTGGTAAGCAGACTGGCAAACTCTGGAGTCGTGGCGGTAACTGATGGCGAAGATATGAGAAATGGTGATTTGCTGGTTGCATTTTATGAGTCGGTTCAGGAGGGCGTAGATGCAGATGTAACTGTATATAGTGTGTTGGAGGATGGGCTGCTGACAGGAATTACATTTGTACATCGTAATGGGCAATTACAAACGTATTATGTTGGTATTCGACCAGATGAAAACAAGAGACCGTCGATGATCGGAAGAAATGCATATGATGTCAAATTTATCAATTATACAGAGAAGGGATATTTTATCTATGCTTACAAATATATTCCCGTACATGCGAGTCTGTGTAATTATTGGCGTGTAAAACCACTTTCTGATACGTGTAAGGCATTGACGGAGAAATATGTATCCGGTTTGGATTATCAAAAATACAATTTGCTTTTGATAGATTGGAACACAGAGACGGCAAGTGATATTCTGATGGATGGAATTTTTGAGGATTTATATCATATTGCATATGGCGAGCCATATAGAGAATCTACAGATTGCATTCCGGGCGACCTGTTTGAACGGATTATGACAACATATCTTCCGGTTACCATAGAACAGCTCCGAAATGCATATATCTATGATGCGGAAAAACATGTGTATTATCAGGATATTGTGTACAATTATCCATATTCACCTTTTGGAGAAGTGGTTGATTATCAATATAATGCAGATGGAACTTTAAGCCTGTATGTAGATGGTGTCTGGCCAGATAAAAATTCTGATTGTGCATTTGTGAATAAGCTGGTTGTACAGACTTTTTCGGATGGAACATTTCGAATCTTATCCAATCACGTAGAGGAAAAGGAGCTGGAGCTTCCTACGATTCGTCCCAGAGATGAAGCATCGACAGAATCGCCAATGTGAGTGTAGATGCGGTTTTACCGTTCGCGTAGTCAGAAGCCTGTATATTGGTTGCAAAGATGTAAGTGTTTGTATCCGAAATCACATATCCGATAAACCATCCGTTCGTATCTTTCTCATCTATCCGTCCGGTTCCGGTTTTTCCATATAGTTTTCCATGTGTAGATGAGGTTATGTAAAGGGAGTTCTTGACGGCATTCATCTGGTCGGTGGAAAAAGGAAGTTCGTTTTTATATAGTCTGGTCAGCAGGAGCACCTGCTCGACTGGAGAAATCTTCAGAGAAGTTTCCATTCCAAATATACTGGATGTATCTTTGGGTGACTGGTTTCCATATTGTAACAGGCGCAGATAATTGCTTTGCATTTCTGTACTGAGACTGGACAGGATTGTGTCGAAGTACCAGTTGACAGAATATTTCATTGCGGAGGAGAGTGTTTGATCCGCTTCCCAGTTGGAAAAAGGATATGACTCATGATTCCACTCTAATTTGGAATTATCAATCGTGATGATTTGCTGATCAAGACCGAACAGGGCACAGTACGGTTTATAGGTGGAATTTGGAGCAATACGCGTGACTGCCTGATCCAGATTGTATATGCTCCATGTGTCTTCGGCAATATCATACAAAACAAAACTTCCAGAGTACGACTGATACTGATCAGATAAATCAAGTGAAGTTATGGAGACCGATTTTGTATCCCACTGGTAATGGAGTGAGTCAGAAGCATGAACGGACAGCCAGGGAGTACCACACAGGATTACAAGAAGTGACAGCAGAAAGGATAAAATGCTGTGCAGTTTCTTCTGAATAGTCAGAGGCTGGTGTTGTTTGATGTTCAAAATCCGACGTTTCATCTGCTTGGCATTTTCACTCAAATTATTTAGCAGGGAAAGGGGCGTGTTAGTTTGCTTATCAACAAAATGGAGCAGGGTTACGCCATATGAAATCTGTTCGTTCGCACCAAGTAACCGTAAGACGGAGGTGTCACAAGCAAGTTCACGCTCTGTATAAAATTCCTTTGTGATAAGCCAAATGAGTGGATGAAACCAATATAAGATTCGTATGATATTCATACAGTAATTGAAAATGGCATCTTTATAATAACAGTGCATAAGCTCGTGCAATAATATATATCGGATTTCTTGTTCTTCAAAGTTGGAGATGCGGTGTAATGGCAGAAAGATGGCAGGACGTAGAATTCCTGTGGAGACAGGTGTGTCGATTATGGATGAAGAATACAGTGGGATGGATTTGCGAAGCTGTAATTCGGAAAGACATGTCATATAGATGGCGTGTATGCGTTTGTCCTGCATAAGGTTTGCTGTGCGGCGCATATGGTGCAGTAATACAAGGGAACGCACAAAAGAGAATAGCATAACGAACATGCCGATTCCCCAGATCACACAAAAAATGGTAGAAATATAGACTGGAAACTGTGTACGCATGGAGATTGCGTAATCATAGATTTGATTTGTGGATGAGGATGTATATTCCGAAGTATTTGTGGTATGGACTGTGTGGCTAAAATGTGCAAGAGGGTGGAACAGATCCTGCATTTTCGTTGATAATGTAGAAAATGAAACTGGCAGAAACGGAACAAGCAGTGAAATCGTAAATGGAATCCAAAGATTAAACTGCATGCGGGGAGTGAGACAATGTTTAAATATTCTCTTCATACATAAAAGTATAAGAACGAAAAGACCGATTGTTATATTGCATATTACGAAGTGAATAAAAAAATTATCCATAGAGATTACTCCTTGTTTTCCTGTTCCAGTAGCGATTTCAGTTCAACAATTTCTGCCTTTGATAAATTTCGATGATCCAAAAAGGTTGAGACCATAGAGGAAAGGTTCCCGTTGAAAAATTTGTCCAAGAAAGACTTGCTTTGCTGACTGATATAGTCCTCTTCCTTTAATAGTGGCGTATAAACAAAGACACGTCCCTGCTTCTCATAAGTAATAATATTTTTTGTTGCCAGCCGTTTAATTAAGGTCTGGATTGTACGTGGATTCCAGTTGGATGTCTGCAATAGCTGCTCTGTAATCTCGTTTGTGCTGATTGGATAATTATGCCATATTATTTTCATAACTTCGTATTCTGCTTCTGTAATCTGTGGCATTTTTTTCATGCTAAAAACTCCTAAATCCTACAAATGTAATAATATAGTTATTATAATGAAGAGGGTAAGTCTTGTCAATTTTTCTTTTATTTTATATACTTGGATGATCAGGAATGTAGCTTCTGTCACAAGGAGGAAAAGCAATGATTGAAATACACGAAGCGAAAGAGGCAGATGCAGCCGGGCTGCTTGCCATCTATGCACCATATGTGGAACATACAGCCATTACATTTGAATATGAAGTACCGTCGCTGGAAGAATTTACCGATCGGATCCGGCAGACGAAAACAAAGTATCCATATCTTGTTGCCAAGCAGGATGGAAAGGTGCTTGGGTATGCGTATGCCGGGCAGTTTCATGCCAGAGAAGCGTATGCATGGGCGGTTGAGACATCCATCTATGTAGATGAAAGCTGCAAGCATATGGGAATCGGTGGAAAGCTGCATGCGGCACTGGAAAAAGCGTTGAAAGAACAGGGATTTTTGAATATGAACGCCTGTATCGCCTATGCGCCGAAGGAGGACGAATACCTGACGAACAATAGCGTGGAATTCCATGCGCATCTTGGCTATCGCATGGTCGGACAGTTCTATCAGTGCGGGTATAAGTTTGGACGCTGGTATGATATGGTCTGGATGGAGAAGCTGATCGGAGAGCATGGAGCGAATCCGAAAAGACCATTTTAATAAAATGTGAATTGACATAGCCGTACGGCTTATATTATACTAATAACAGTAAAATTAAGTCGAACGGCTTATTTTTATAAAAGAATTTTAAAATTATGCCGTACGGCAAAGAGGAATGATAAATATGAAGATAAGAAGTGTAGAAGAATTAGGCGAAGCGATTCGTACGCGAAGAAAAGAACTGCATTATACACAGGCGTTTCTTGCAGAATTTACGGGGTTCAGTGTCAGCTTTATTTCAGATGTTGAACGTGGGAAAGCGACGGCGGAGATAGGAAAGACATTACAGCTTCTGATGATATTGGGATTGGATCTGTCGGTGGAAAGGAGAGCATGAGTTGCGGAAATTAGAGGTATACATAGAAGAAGATGGGGATTTTGTGCTGGCTGGACAGATACAGGGTGAAACTTGGGAAGATGCAAGATTTATATATGAGAAGTCTTATCTGGAAAATCAAAGTCATCAACCGGTTTCAATTAGTTTGCCCTTTCAGGAAGATGCTTTTTCGCCCTTTGAGACACGATGCTATTTTGAAGGGTTACTGCCAGAAGGATATACGAGAAGGTGTGTGGCAGGATGGATGCATGTTGCAGAGGAAGATTATTTGTCTGTGCTTGCGGGACTTGGAAATGAGTGTCTGGGTGCTGTTCGGATTTGTGAGCCGGGTGCAGGTGGATGTAGTCCGTCGTATAAAAAAATATCAAGGGAAGAATTGCTGGAATTTGCCAAAGAAGGGGCTTCAAAATCAGCCCAGTTTCTGGCAAAGGCACATTTGTCATTGACTGGTGCGTCCGGAAAAACAGGTTTATATTATGATAATAAAGATGGATGGTATATGCCGTTTGGGACGGCACCAAGTACACATATTGTAAAGCAAAGCCATGTTCGGCTGAGCGGAATCGTTGCAAATGAACAACTATGTCTGCGTACAGCAAAGATATTGGGAATAGATGTACCGGAAAGTTTCATTATATCAGTTGGAACAGGAGAGCATATATTGTTTGCGACAAAACGTTTTGACCGGCTGATGCAGGAAGATAGCCGGGTGATAGATGGTAAAAAAGTTCCGTTCCGGTTGCAACAGGAAGATTTTGCACAGGCACTCGGTGTTCCGGCTTCTCAGAAATATGAGAAGATAGGGGACTCGTATTTAAAGCGTGTGTTTACATTATTAAGGCAGTATTCAGACAATCCGGTGGAAGATCAATTGAAATTATGGGATATATGTATCTTTAATTATTTAATCGGGAACACGGACAATCATATTAAGAATATTGGATTACTGTATGGTAAGGATCGAAGGACAATCCGGCTTGCTCCGGCATATGACATTGTCTCAACGATGATTTACGAAGAGAGTACAGAACAAATGGCAATGGCAATTGATGGAGAACTGGATATTCGCAAGATTACAAAAGAATCATTTCGCGCAGAGGCAAGGCATATTGGACTCGGAGAGAGAATCGCAATGCGGAGGTTTGAACAAATGCAGAACTCTTTTGAACGTGCACTTGCACAGGCGAAGGAAGAAATACAGGATGCGGGATATCCGGGCGTTGAGGAAATCTATGAGAAGATTTTGAGGAAAAACCAACCAAATCACCACTTAAATCGTCAATAAGATGAAGGGCTATACAAAACTTATAGGCGAGAAAGGAAACATACATATGGAAAATATTCCGGATCAGGAAGAAGTCGAATATCCAATCAAAGAAGATCTCTGGAACACGGAGAGCAATATTGTACGCTACACAGTGAAAAATAATCTACATAAGCAGATTTTTTATGAGTTCCGTTTCTTAAGCGCAAATGGAGAATGGATGGATGATGACCGGGAGACGGAGACGACATGGTATCTGGATGCTGACGATGAAATGACGATATGCATGAACAATCCCGATCGCCTTATTGGGAGCACGGGAAGGGATTCGCTTACATGGGCAAATACAGAGCTGTATGTGTGGATGATGAATGACGCGGGCGTTGCAGAACAGCTTGACATTTGATGTGACATTCAAGGTATATGATTACACGGAAAGCTATGGGGAATATATCAATGATAATGTGTATGGCGTCTCCCATAATAATTCAATAAAAGAGATTTTAGATCCAACCATGAAGCAGTACGACGCGCAGATTGTGATGAGAGATATAAATGATTAGAAAGGCGGTTCCAGCAACGCCTGACGGTAAGAAAAATTGCGTATTATTTCAATTCAAAAGTCTATTAAAGAACAAAAAAATGAGTTTAATACAATGCCAAGATGAAATGCATCAACTTAACCTTGAATTTGTTTGACATACATTTGATGATTATGGTAAAGTTTACCATAAGAAACTAGAGTTTGTTGTATGCGGGAGAGGTACAATCTATGGAGAAACGAATTCGGGCGTTAAAAGCGATTATATTAGTGGTTGTGATGATTGTAGAATTGTTTGGCGTGGATGCCGTGCGTGTAGTTGCAGAAACAATTAATGTTACGGGGGATACGACGATTTCAACGGAAGACAATCGTGACTATGCTGTGACTGATTGCACGCTGACTGTTTCATCTACCGGAAATATCACCGGAACGGTGTATGGATCTGGTGGAAAAATTGTCAATCAGGGATCCATCAGTAAAATTGAAAGAAACATAGAAGTTGATAATCAGGCGGGAGCCAGCATTCAGGATCTTCAAAGTTCAGTGGGTATTACGAATGCCGGACATATTACATCCGCGACATATAGTTCGACATACACTTTGACAAATAGTGGAACGATAGATACCCTGAATGTTCAAAATCCTGGATATTCTGGCAGCACTGCGACAGTCAACATGAATGCAGGAACGATTTCTTCTTTGAATGTAACAAATTATTCGGGGATGAATCCGGTCATTAACTATGCAGGAGGAACGATTACATCCCTGATTGCCGAAGGAACGAATGGTGCAGATCTTGTCGTATCCGGAAGCCATGAGATAAGTCAGCTAAAGGGCACCGTAAATGTATCGGGCAGCGGTATGCTTACGGTATCAGGGGCATTACAGCTGGAAAAAGGCTATACAGGAGAAAAACTGGGGGTTACAAAGGATACAGCTTTAACTGTAAAGGATGGTTATACTGTACAGGTAAATTATAAGGATCATGTGTACAGTATTTCGTCTGCAACAGAACAGAAAATCACGGATCTTGCAGGTAATACTGTGAGTGCTGTGATGGATGATGCAGCTGCAGCTACCATGACGGTAGAGACTCCATTTACATCAGAAACATATATGTATGGTGAGCAGGCTGTGGCAGTATATCTGGCAAAGGATGATTATTATTTTCCGGAAGATTATCAGGCGACGGTGACTGGTGGAAGCGGAACACTGGATATAACACGGGTAAATGCGAAGGAAATAAAACTTGCATATACTTTTGCGGATGAAAAAAAGAATATTCAGATTTCACTGCCTGCAGCAAATGCACGGGGAACACAGGATGCTCCTGCTGGGCTTGACGGTGGGGTGAAGAAGGTAACCGGTGTAACAGAAGATATGGAATATGCTGTAAGCGAAACATCTGAAACATGGACGCAGGTAACAGGAATTACGGATAGTGGAACGTTAGCTATGGAGCCTTGCACCTGGTATTTTCGTTATAAAGAAACAGATGAGAAGAAGGTCAGTGCAGCGACAAAGGTTATAGTGAAAGGGGAAGGCGTTGCAAGCGTCGAACAAGGTGATGTGAATTATGGTACAAAGCCAGATCCAAAAGCTGAAACATCGACCAACACAGAAAAGACTGCTGTGATTGAGTATAAGGAAGCGTCATCCGATGATACTGCATATAGCCAGACAGTTCCAACCGCAGTCGGAAACTATACAGTCCGGGCGACCTTTGCAGAGACAGAGGCGTATGGGGAAGCTGTTGCCACGACAGATTTTTCTATCAGATATCTGGAAACACCGGAACCGCCATATACTCTGGTTGGAACAAAAGGAGAAAATGGGTATTATACTTCAAATGTAGTGGTAAAACCGGCGAAAGGATATATGATATCTACGGAGTTAAATGGTACTTATGTGGAATCTCTGACGATTCAGAATTCCCAGTCAGGAACCGTCTTTTATCTGAGAAATGCATCCGGTGAGCGCACAGGAGCACTTCGGTTAGAGACAATCAAAATAAAAAAGCAGACTCCAAAGCTGAGTCTGGAGAACGGGAAGACGTATTACGGAGATTCACAGAAGCTTGTGATTCAGGATGACTATTTGAGTCAGGTATATGTAAATGGAGTATTACAGAATTTAGATGGAACAGAATTTGTTCTGCAGCTTGGTTCCAATAATGGAAAGAAAAAATATGAGATTACAGCAGTTGATGTAGCTGGAAATAAAAAGACAATTCTTGTAACGGTCGCGGCGGCCTGGATGAAAACAGGGATAATTCCAGAGGGAGTTCTGGTTAATCTGGAAACAGGAAATGGGTATAAGCTTGGGAACGGAAACTGGAAAGTAGCAGGAGACAGCACATCTTATAGCGGAGGAACAGAATTCTATGTGAAAAAAGATGGTTCCTATACGTTTGGAAAGCAATAAGAATAATTGGCGGAAATTTATTTTAACGGTTTTTTGCAGACAATGAAGTAAAGGTGTCGGACACCATCGGAAAATGTTCTGAGGTGTGAGGCGCCTTTTCTTTTGTCACAGCGAAAGTTGATAGGAAGTTCTTTGATCTTGTGCTTTCCATTTGCAAAACCAGCAATCATTTCTGTTGCAAATTCCATTCCGGTACACTGCAGATGCAGACTACGAATAGCATTTGTGGAAAAACCGCGTAGGCCACAATGAAAATCGTAAATAAATGTATGAAATCGTTTCCTGCCCAGATAAGAGAGCACAGGAATCCCCAGATATCGATGCAAAAAAGGCATGGCACGCATCTCCATTGTTCCGGAAAAACGATTGCCGATGACGAAATCATATCCTTCCCGGAGGGCATCGACAAACGGCTGCAGACCAGAAAAATCATAGCTGTAATCACAATCGCCCATAATAATGTATCTGCCTCTCGCAGCGTTGATCCCACCTGTCAGGGCGTTCCCATAACCTTGTCTGGCAACAGAAATAACACGGGCTCCCATTTTTCTGGCAATTGCCGGAGAGCCATCTGTGCTTCCGTTATCTGCAACCAGGATTTCAGCAGATATATCTGCATCTGAAAGAAATGTCTGGATTTCCCGTATGCATAGAGGCAGTGTCCGACGCTCATTTAAGCAGGGCATTAAAATTGTAAATTCCGGATCAAAATTAGATAATTGCTTCATATATTCTCCATATTTTTCGTGTTCTATGAGCAAAAATTATCATATACAATCAGAAAAGTCAAACAACGTAATAAAGAGCGTGAAAAATGAACTTTAATTGATGAAATCAATTAAAAATATAAATAAAGATGAGTTGCAATTGACATATATTTGGTGTTTTGTTAAAATTTTATCAGTTAAATTGTGTTTTTTTCACTTATTTTAAGTAGAATGTGGGAGAAGAGGATGGAGAAAAAGAAAAGCAGACGTTGGCTTATAATTGCTGTTGCAATCCTGGTGATCGCAGCGGCTGTTGCAATTATATTGCTGATTACAAAGAAGAAGGATTCTTATCGTGTGATTAAGATTTATGAGGTCGAAGGAGCCGCATTTGTACAGCGGGATGGCGTGGATGATCTCGAACCATATGCAAACATGCTTCTGAAATCAGGCGATACCGTACGTGTGGATGCCGGGAGCATGACGCTCAAGCTGGATGAAGATAAGTACGTATATGTGGAAGAAAATACGGAATTTAAGCTGATTGCACAAGGAACGGATGAAAACAGTAAGACAGCCATCGAACTTACGAAGGGAGCAATCACGAATGAAATCCAGAATAAGCTTAGTACAGAATCTTCGTACGAGGTGAATACACCGAATGCGACGATGGCGGTGCGGGGAACCGTATTCCGGGTAGAGGTGACGTATGATGAAGCAGGTGTCTGCTATACAAAGGTTTCTACGTTGGAAGGGAAAGTGGCTTCCCGGCTTGTATATGCGGATGGTTCGGTCAGCGAACAGGAAGTGCTGATTGAACATGGATACGAGGTGATCATCTATCAGGATGATAAGAACACGGATTATATGGGAGATGTGGAACCGATTGATTTTTCCAAGTTACCGCAGGCAGTCAGCGAGCGGTTTGGAGCGTTGATCGATGAATTAAAGGAAGAACTAGGGTTGAAAGAAGAAACAACGAATCAGAAGAGCGAATATACGGTAACCTTTTTGTATAATGGTGCGGTGTTCGGAACCCAGACTGTGAAGGCGGGCGCCTGTGCACAGGAACCATCTCTTATGCCGGAGGCAGGCGGAAGCTGGGATTATGACTTCTCAAAGCCTGTGATGGAAGATATTACAATCGAGTGGAAATAATACAGGGGGGATACACATGGATATTGAACGGTTAAAAAAGGTTACAACGATACAGGAATTTTTCCAGATCACAAACAAGGAAACCATCAGCGATGGCACGAAGGCATTTTTGGAAGCGATGAAGGAGGTACGGATTCCTTCCGGGCAGGATATTGTGACATATGGGCAGGAAAGCGATGATGGAATGTATATCATATTAGAAGGAAGTGCGGATGTGTACAGTTCATCGAATGCCCTGATCAATACACTCTCGGTCGGAGATTTCATCGGGGAGCTTGGGCTGATCAACGATGATATTCGTGCAGCGACTGTGCGTGCACGCGGAGAAGTTGTCTGTGCGAATATCTCCAAAAAGCTGTTTGATGAAATCGCATTTGAGAATCGTAAGGTCTATGGCACATTTATGAATATGCTCTACACAAAAACAACAAAGCTTGTTTCCGAACGGGAGCGTATCAAATCAGAGCTTGCGATTGCCACGCAGATACAGACCGGATGCCTGGAGAATGATTTTTCATGCTTTAACCGGTTAGAAGCTGTAAAACTGACGGCCAGAATGCGTCCGGCGAAAGAGGTTGGTGGAGATTTCTATGATATGTTTATGATTGATGAGACACATATGTGTTTTCTGATTGCGGATGTATCGGGGAAAGGCGTTCCGGCGGCGATGTTCATGAGTATGGCAAAGACCCATATCAAGAACTATGCTACACTGGGACTTCCGCTTGCAGAGGTCGCAAGCCGGGCCAATAACCAGTTATGCTATAAGAATGAAGCAATGATGTTTGTAACAGCGTTTATCTGTGTGCTGGATCTTGAAACAAACCGGGTTACATTTATCAATGCAGGACATAATCTTCCGTTTGTGCAGAAGGCAGATGGGGAGTTTCAGATGATAACGGCGAAGGCGAATATGGTGCTTGGGATGATGGAGGATGTTCCATACCGGGAGCAGTATCTGGAGCTTTCAAAGGGGGATTGTATATATCTGTATACGGATGGTGTGACAGAGGCGTTAAACCCGAAACAGGAGCTGCTTGGAGACGCAAATCTGACAAGCATGTTAAACCGTCACAGAGAAATGGCCGGTGATGCAGATGCATTTGTCGATGCCATGTATGACGAAGTAGATGCATTTGCGGACGGGGAGATGCAGGCGGACGATATTACGATGGTGTATTTAAGCAGGAAATAAGAAAGTACATAAGAGGGGTTTATGAAGAGTATTATTCGGGATTTATTGGAAGCGGTGATTGTGTGGCTGCTTGTGCTTCTGATGACAATCAGCAATTTGATTTCACCACTTGATTATATTGTGAAAGATGCACTATACCAGAGACCGCGGGGCGTGTCAGGAGATATCAAGATCATCGGAATCGACGAGCGCACCTTAGAGGAGCTTGGACCGATCGGAACATGGTCCAGACAGTACTATGCAGATTTGCTGGAACTATTGAATGCAGACGAAGCTTCAAAGCCAGCAGTTGTCGGATTCGATATCATTTTCTCCGGAAATGTAGATGAAGCAGGGGATGAAGCGTTTGTAAATGCAGCAAAAAAGAGTGGAAATGTAGTTGTGGCATCCCAGCTGATCTACAAGGAAAAGCCTGAGTTTGATGCAGATGGTGTGAAGTATTATCCGATCGATACGATTATCTATCCATACGAAGCACTCCGGGCGGAAGTGACATGCGCTTATACAAATGTATCGCAGGATTCGGATCGTACAGTCCGGCGTGTATTGATGAAAGAAAGCTATGCAGGACAGGAACAGACGATGTTCCCACAGGCAATCTATGAGCGTTACTGTGAGAAGACAGGACAGACAATCAATACAATTGCATCGGACAAGACCGGACGTACCTTGATTAATTATTCCGGCAAGCCGGGTGATTATGAGTGTATCTCTCTTGTAGATGTGTTACAGGGAAAGATTGATACCCGCGTATTCAAAGACAGCATCGTTTTAGTCGGTGCGTATGCGGCAGGTATGCAGGATAACTTCAACGTGCCAAACGGTGGCAATCAGCAGATGTACGGAGTAGAAATCCATGCGAATATCCTGCAGGCGTTTATGCAGAACCGGTTTTCCGTGAATGGAAATCCGTTTCTGTTCGGCTTGTTGACCGGATTAGTCTGTGCGATTCTGCATTTTGTGTTCAAACGGACGAAGATCTGGCTGTCAACAATATTGCTGATTGCAGGGGTGGCAGCAAACCTGATTGCAGGTGTAATACTTAATAACAATGGAATTGCCATCAGTCTGATTTATGCACCGCTTGTGCTGATTGTCTCCTACATATATTGCCTGGCAATCGGTTATATTCTGGAGAAGCTGAAACAGAAGAAGGTATTAAAAGCATTCAAGAAATATGTCGCACCGGAGATAGTGGATGAAATCTCGAAGAAGGGGGATTTTCATATCAAGCTTGGCGGTGAGAACCGGGATATCGCAGTACTGTTCGTGGACATCCGGGGATTTACAACGATGTCGGAGGTATTGGAGCCGGAGCAGGTTGTTGAGATCCTGAACAGTTATCTGGCACTTACGACAGAAGCTATCTTCAAAAACAAAGGTACGCTCGATAAGTTTGTCGGCGACGCAACGATGGCGGTGTTTAATTCTCCGTTTGATCTGGATGACTATGAGTTCCGTGCAGTATGTGCGGCGTGGGACATCGTACAGGGGGGAATTGCATTAGAGGGAGAGTTGATGGAACGGTTTGGCAGAAGTGTCGGATTTGGAGTCGGCGTCAATTGCGGCCCTGCAGTTGTTGGAAATATCGGCTGTGATTTCCGTATGGATTTTACGGCAATCGGAGATACCGTAAATACAGCAGCGCGGTTAGAGGCGAACGCGAAGAAAGGGCAGGTCCTGATCAGCGATGTTCTGTATGAGAGAGTCAAAGACCGTGTGGAAGTGGAAGAAGTCGGAGCAATTCCTTTGAAGGGCAAGTCGAACGAAGTATTTGTCTATGCAGTAACCGGAATAAAGGGGGAGCGTGCAACATGAGATGTAAGAAAATACTGATCATCCCGGATAGAGCGGAGCTTTCTTCATATACAAAGCTTGCAGACCGGCTGAATCTTGGATTTGAATACAATGATTTTTTTATCCCGAAGCTGCTGGATGATACAGAACAGCTGGACGCAGTGATAGCGGAGTATGAACAGATGTCCGGAATGCCAGGCTATTGTACCTTGCATGGGGCTTTTCTGGATGTGACGGTGTTTTCCGATGATTCGCTGATTGCACGGACATCGGACTATCGCGTGGAACAGAGTCTGACGATAGCGAAGCGTCTTGGTGTAGAAGGGGTTGTATTTCATACGAATTATATTGCTAATTTTAAGACAGACAGTTATCGGGACAGTTTTGTGAAGAAGAATGCCGTATATTGGAGTGAGAAGCTGTTAAAATATCCGGACATACAGATTTACATGGAAAATATGTTTGATGATACACCAGAACTGCTTGCGGGACTCGCAGAGGAACTAAAGGGGTATAAGAATTTTGGCGTCTGCTTTGATTATGCCCATGCCCATGTGTTTGGAAATCCGGATGAGATTGGACTGTGGGTGCAGACATTGGCACCATATGTGAAGCATCTTCATATCAACGACAACGATTTCGGACAGGATCTGCATCTGTCTGTGGGAGATGGGAAAATCGACTGGAAGATGTTTAAGAATTATTATGAAAACTATTTTCCGGAAGCGACCGTATTAATTGAGGTAAACGGCATGGAAAAGATCCGTAAATCACTGGATTTTCTGGAAAGTCTATGATGGAGGGCGTGGCGATTGGAAAATAAAAAGTTAATTACCGTAGAAGCGTCAATGGAAAATCTGGATAAGATCACTTCTTTTGTCGAAGCGTTCCTGGATGATTATGCGTGTCCAATGAAAATCGCAATGAAGATCCTATTGTGTGTGGAGGAACTGTACGCCAATGTTGTAAATTACGCATATGGCTCAAGGGGTGGAAACTGCACGATTGAACTGGAAGGAAAAGCATATGAAACAGAACATGAAGTCTGCATCTGTATGCGGGATCAGGGCGTGCCGTTTGATCCGTTTGCGAAGGAAGACCCGGATATCACGCTATCTGCGGATGAAAGAGAAATCGGCGGACTTGGTATTTACATGGTGAAAACTATCATGGATATCGTGTCCTATGAATATAAGCAACAAGAAAATATAGTTACAATGATTAAAAAATGGCAGATATAAGCTGCCGGAGCAGGAGGGATATTATGGAACTGAAAAAACAACAAGAAGGTAATAAGCTTATCGTCAGTGTATCCGGACGACTGGATACGAATGCTGCACCAATCATGATGAAGGAGCTTGAGGAGCTGCTCGTAGATCCGGTGAAAGAATTTGAACTTGACATGGGGGCTTGCGATTATGTAGCAAGTTCCGGACTTCGTGCGATTCTTTGGGCACAGAAGAAGATGAATGGATTAGGCGGATCCATGGTTGTAAAGAATGTGATTGGTGATGTAATGGAAGTATTTGAGATGACAGGTTTTGCAGATATTCTGACATTTGCATAGCAGAGTCTGAAACGTGGACGTATAGCAAAAAGGGAGGTTACTATGGATTTCAAAGAAGAAATTGTACAGTTTATGACTGACAAGGTAGGAGGAATTACAATTGTTGCAGAAGGGTCTGCAGAGATTGTATATGCGGATTCTTATTTCCGGAAAAAATACGGAGATGCTGTCGTTGGCATGGATGCAGAAGAGATTTTTGTATGGAATGACGATTGCCCGGCATTGGAAATTGACGGGGATGCTGTTGAATGGGAATATATTGACACAAACACAAAAAAATATTTCAAATTCAATTCCGGACTTTTTCAAAAAGAAGGAAAAAATTATAAGATACACCAGATTACCGACATCACGGAATATATGGGACTGAATCGTGATATCACAAAATATATGGGATTTTTCCGAAAACTGTCAAAGTTCCAGACTACGGTTTTAGAGAAACTGTCAGAGACGTATTATGAGCTGCTTCCGATGCTTGCGGATTATTTTAATACAAGCAAAGCCTATTTTATGATTCAAAGAGATGAGGTCATGGATGTCATCACTTATAATAAGATGGGAAATGTGTACAGTAATGACCGGATCGGCTATGACGCGGGTGTGGCAGAGCTGTTTGAGAGTGGCTGCGAAGATGATGTGTTGTTTGGAAGCTTTGATGAAAAGGTTCAGGAGATTCTCCGGTTAAATGGGGCGAAGGATGACAGTACATACCGGATGCTCGTAAGTGGTGAGGTTTCCGGACAAAAATATGCACTTTATCTTGGAGTATGGCCGAATATGGATTGGGAGTCCATGAATGAATCAACATTAAAAAGCGTAATCAGTCTGTATATTGAAAATGGAGTTATGCGCGAGAAACTGGTATATGCAAGTGAGCATGATGGCTTAACCGGACTGTATAACAAGGCAAAATATCTGGAGATGGCTGAAAAAGAGTTCCAATCCCTGGATTCTATTGCAATCTTTAACTTTGATGTAAACAATTTAAAGAAGATGAATGACCAGTTCGGTCATGAGGCAGGAGATAAGCTGATTATCAAGGCGGCAAACAGTTTCCGAAAGGTAACAAGCAACCGCGTACATGCATTCCGTATGGGTGGCGATGAGTTCCTTCTTGTTGCAGAAAATATATCTAAGACGGAGACGGATAAAATCAGGCAACGCTGGGAAGAAGAACTCGCAAGACTGAATATGGCAGACGATGGTATTGACTGTGTTGTTGCGGTTGGCGTCGCATATGGTGAAAAAGAGTATGATTATGCAGCACTTTTGAAGCTCGCAGATGTGAGAATGTACGAGGACAAGAAGGCAAAGAAAAAACCGGGAGAAGAAATCCGGTAAAAGCAGTTGGAAAAGCACTGAAAAATGGAGGGTGAAAAATGGGAATGACATTTCGTGAACTGATTGATTATGCAAAAAAAGAAGAAGCGTCGGATGTACATGTGACAGTTGGTACAAATATTGCGCTTCGCCGGTTTGGAAACCTGGAGATCATGGAGCCGGCACCATCGGCAGAGGAAGCGACGGAACTTATCTTCAGCGAACTTAGCGAGGAACAGATTGCACAGGTAAAGGCGGGTGAGGATCTGGATTTTGCTCTGATGACAAAAGATGGTACAAGACTGCGTGCCAATATCTACCATCAGAGAAATAATATCGCAGCGACATATCGTATCCTGCGTTCGAAGATTCCGACATTTCAGGAATTACATGTTCCGGATGCAATACGGAAACTGATTTTGGAACCGCGCGGACTGATACTTATCACAGGACCAACTGGCAGCGGTAAGACAACCACGCTTGCATCTATGATTGATTATGTAAATCAGAAACAGGCAAAACATGTTATGACGATTGAAGATCCGATCGAGTATGTGTATTATCATGCAAAATCCATGATACATCAAAGAGAAGTCGGAAGAGATGTCGATTCGTTCGCAAAGGCACTCCGTTCGTCTCTGCGTGAGGATCCGGATATTATCCTGGTAGGAGAGATGCGTGATTATGAGACAATCAGTGCGGCAATTACGGCTGCAGAAACAGGACATCTTGTGCTTTCCACATTACATACAACGAGTGCGGCACAGACGATTGAACGTATTATCGATGCATATCCGGCACATGGACAGTCACAGGCACGTACGCAGCTTGCGAATGTACTCCGGGGTATCGTAACACAGCAGCTGATTCCAATGGAGGATGGGACCGGAATGGCAATGGCAACGGAGATCTTGATCAATACAGATGCGATTGCAAACCAGATTCGTGAGAATAAGACACATCAGATTGTATCTTCTATGCAGGGTGGTGCGGCGCTTGGTATGCATACACTGAATGCAGATTTGAAGCGTCTGGTTCGTGAACAGAAGATTACAGAAGAAATGGCAAGAAAATATAGCACGAACGTGAAGGACTTTGAGATGCAAAGATAGATGCGGTCTCAGAGATGAAGCTATATGAATATTCGGGTTTGTTATGATTTTCTTGTGTTAGTACGATGGCGTTTGCGGGGCTTTAAGAATTTTTTAGACACAAGCTTCCAGTCCACTCCGTAATAGAAGATCATGCAGAGACAGAAGATACTTGCAAATTGCGCCCGGTAAGTGAAGAAATAATGCAAAAAGGCGTGGTTTGCAAGTGTCAGAAACCGGATATACGGAATACAGTATAAAACTGTGAATAACCATGGCATATAATTCTTTTTTTCGTTCTTTCGGAACAGATAATACACCATTAACAGTAATACAAAAACACCGATTGCGGCGATATATCCGTATCCTTTCATGAAATTAAACGGGAATATACATGCGATATTCCGTAGAAATGCATTTATAGAAAGCGCCGGTCCATGCAGGCTGCCGGCATCTCCGTTTACCCGTGTGGAGGCGGATGATAAAGCCTGTGCAAAGATATTTCTGTTCAGAGCAATCGATGTAATGCTCCATTTGGCAATCCAGGAAGCCAGATAGCCGATGCCCCAGCAGACAGAACGCGACAGAATGATTTTAAAACCGGTTTTTGCATCGCATAACCGGTTATTTTTCTGCATCAGGACAAGTAACAATGCAAGCGGAAAAAGGAGTGTAATTGTCTCGGTTGACAAGAAATCAAAATATGCGGTGATATTTCCGACAAGCAGGAAGAATAGTCCGGATACCTCCTGTTTCTTCTGATAGAGCAATATTGTAAGGATGCCTGCTATAAGCATGATTAGAAAGCACCAGATGTATTCGAGGCTCATAGGAATAAACCAGAACGATACCGACAAAAGCGCAACAGACATAGCCAGGGCACAGATTGTGTGTCCGGATTTCGTCAGTTGCGTAAATAAAACAATAAATAGTACTGCCAGTATAATGGCAAAAAAGATATAGATCTGCCGGATGTTTAATATCGTTAGCAATGGACGTATGAAAATAGTTGAACCATGCCAATACCGGAAATAATCGTAGGTAGGTGTTACGTTGGAGGTTACTGCTGTATAGAGATTCTCATTTTCGTTGTGCGTTTCTGTATAATAATAAGAAGCGGTAAGCGGCGAGGTAACCGGATGAGCCGAATCAAAGTGATATAGGATATTCAGAAGGATCGCATCCGCATAGTGGTCGATGTTAGAGGCAGGATCCTGTTTTACTACACGGTAAAAGACCGGCTTTTCCAGTAGATATTCCGCCGACTCCTGCGTGTGCTTCCGGATGGCAGAACGCGGAATCAGAGAAACAGCGGAAAGTAAAAAAACTTCCAGAAACGTGAGAACAAGAAAAGAAACGATTCCGATGAGAATCGTTCTGCATAATTTCTTGTGAGATTTCAAACTGTTGTTTTGCTTGAAAGAATGTTTCATATCGCTTCTCCGTGAACTTTGATCGGTATGTGTCAAATGGTTGTGATTGGTGCCTGTTAGCAGATGGGGAGATGCATGGCAGGAAGCGCCTTGTTCAGGTCATCCACCGGCGTCAGAAGACAGGCACAAAACCCTTCGAGTGGCTGAAAACAGCGCACAAAAATCTCTTTGTTTATTTCCGGGCTATAATCGCGGATGTAACGGCTGCTGCCATTGACTGCGACATCGGTATATGCAACCAGCCATTTTTTGTCAGCATTTGGAAATACTGAGAAGAAAGAATGATTCATCATTTCTTCGATAGTTTTTCCTTCGATAACTGCCATCTCGTTGTTACAATAACGGAATACAAAATCAATCCCATGCCCGTCATTGTTAAATATAAGTTCAATAACACAGAAGGCAATCGGCATATTGTCCAGAATCGAAAAACGGTTTCGGATATCGACCACTGTCTCGATGCTGTCCGCAATGCTTTGGTGTAAGGTCGCATTCAGTTTTTTGTGGGCAGCGGCCGTGCGTTTCCTTCCCTGAAATTCGGCACCATCGAGCATATGATAGATGCCATCCGCAATATAATTAATCTGATTTTTGGCAACGACAATCCCTTTGTTTACACAGATAAAATCATGCAGTTCCAATGATTCAAAAAAGTCTTTGATTGTTATATAAGTAAGGAATGTCTGATTATCCATCGTGTGAATACACGTTTTACCATCAACACGTGTCAGATATTTGATATCTTCAATCTGAATATGGTTTTTCTTGAAATATTTTAATATTTTGCTGTCCATTGCAAAACTCCTCAAATTACTTTAATATCTATGATGTGAGTTTAGCAAAGAAAAATGTAGAAGTCAACGAAAGCCCCGTAAAACGATGGATTTCAGGAAATTTTGAAAAAACCCAACCGAAGGTGCGCATATATCGTCTATATAATGTAATAAGGAAGAAAGGAATAAACATATGGAACAAATTCAGGAATTGATAACCCGTGTTATAAACGGAGACACGCAGGCATTTGAGGAGATTTATCAGGCAACATACCGGCAGGTGTATTATACGGCGTTCAGCTTTTTGAAGAACGAACAAAATACGCTGGATGTGATGCAGGATACATACATTACGGCACTCACGCATCTGCAACAGCTTGAAAACCCGGAGCGGATTGTGGCATGGTTAAACCGGATTGCCGTGAACAAATGCAAGGATTTTCTGATGAAGAAGATCCCGGAGCCGGTAGAAGAAAACAGCATCGATACAGAATTGCTGGAGGAAAATGACAATTTCCTGCCGGAAAGCTATGTGTTAAATGCAGAGAAACGGAAGATCATCTTGACAATCATGCAGGAAGAATTAACGGCGATTCAGTATCAGACGATTCTCTTATATTATTTTGATGGAATGAGTGTGCCGGAGATCGCGGCATGTATGGAGTGCCCGGAAGGCACGGTAAAATATCGTCTGTCCGCAGCGCGAGGCAAGATCAAGCAGGGCGTGCAGGATTATGAGAATACGAGCGGCATCAAGCTGTACTCATCTGGAAGTGTGGCATTGCTTACTGCAATTTTTGTTGCAGAATCACAGTCACTTGTGATTCCGAACGTGCTTGCCAATATATTTGCCGGGGCAGCGGGACTTGCGGGTACAGCGGCAGGTGTAGCAGGTGCTGTTGCATCGACGAGTACCGCATCGGCAATCGGTGGAAGTGCAGCGGGAGCGGCTACGGGGACTGCCACTGGTACAGGAACAGCAGTTGCAGGAGCGAAGGCAGCGGGTGTAGCAGGAAAAGCAGGAATAAAAGGCCTCTTTCAGACGTTAAAGGCAAAGGTGATTGCAGGTGTGACAGCGGCTGCACTTGTTGCCGGAGGTGTGACAGCCGGTATCCTTACACACAACAAAAAACCGGATACAGGCAACCATTACCGTCCGGTAGAGATAACCGTCTGTGATGATGATTATATAACATTGACAATCAAACGTGTATATGAACAGGGCTATGTTCCAAGTGAGGAAGAAATGCCGATGTATCAGTTGGATCCGGAAACATGGACGGGGGAAGACTGTCTCATTTATTATACGGTGACAAATAAGACGGATAAACTGGTTTATTATGACCTGCAAATCCGGAGTGTGAACGATGAATGTATGGATTATGACTGGGAAGCAACAAACTGGTGGTACTTAGATCCGGGACGGGAAAATATGGAAATCTGTGCAAATAACTGCAATGGAATCATGCCATACAAGGCAGGCAGAGATCCGATGACCCGGGCAAAAATCGAGCTCGCGGTCTATACAGAAGGAGAACTGGCAGAGCCGATCCTGCAGGATCATAGCGTGCAGGAGATTGATTTTACAGAGGATAAAGAGACGCAGGCGAAGGCTTATACACGGACACCGGCGGAAACGGATCAGGTACTTGTTGACAACGACGAATTGCGTATTACTTATATAGGAGCCGAAGTGCATAATGCACCGGAGAGAAGCTCATTTAATGCTTATCCAATCTTTTATGTTGAAAATAAGACTGATCATGATCTGCTTGTGACAATGAATGGGACATATGCACATTATACAGGACAATTTGCTTTGTTTGCGGGATGCAGCGGCTATATGACAAGAACGAATATAAATGATTGGGATATATCGGATTCGGATGATACAGGAGCGGAGTATCAGGAATTTGCGCAAATGTATCAGGACAAGGCATCATTTGATGTAACGTTTGAAGTATATGATTATACGGCAAGTGGCATTGATTATATTGCTGGTGATATGTATTCGGCAAAGACCGGGCATACCGCTTATCTGCAGGATGCCTTGGCAGCTTCGAAAAAAGAATATCCGGCGAGCTTTGTGCTTGCGGATTATTCAACGCAGCAATAAAGCTACCGGAATAATGAAATAGGTATAAAATGTCAATATGATGATTTAAAACTGAGACGATACAACAAAATAAAACATTTTTTGAAAATTAAAGAAAAATGAGAGAGAAAATATGGACAAAAATCAAAAATAAGTGAACGGAAGAGTCAGCAGGAGAAAAAAACAGAAGGAAAATAAAAGAGAAGATGTAGAATTATCTCTTGCTATATTGTTGAAAAGTGTATAAAATACAAAATATCAAAATACTAAACCAAAAAGGATATATGGAAGATTATGAAGAAAGTTGTAAAATTCGGTGGTAGTTCATTGGCAAGTGCGGAACAGTTCAAGAAGGTTGGAGCAATCATTTCAGCCGATGAGAGTCGTGTCTATGTTGTTCCTTCTGCACCGGGAAAGAGATTTCCGGAAGATACGAAGGTAACAGATATGCTTCTCCATGTGTATGAGACAGCAAAAGCAGGGGAAGATATTACGGAAGAGATGAAGGCAATCAAGGCAAGATATGATGAGATTATCACAGGGCTTGCGCTGAAAGATTTCTCGTTGGATAAGGATTTTGAAGAGATCACAAAGAAGCTGGTCGAGAATCCACAGGTTGATTATGCAGCGTCCAGAGGAGAATTTCTGAATGGTAAGATTATGGCTGCATATCTTGGTGTTGAATTTATTGATGCCGCAGAGGTGATTTTCTTCAATGCAGAAGGAAATCTCAACAGCTATAAGACAGAGAAGGTTCTTAGTGAGAGACTGTCGAAGGCACCACGTGCAGTTGTTCCCGGATTTTACGGACTTGGCAAAGATGGGAATGTCAAGACATTTTCCCGTGGCGGTTCGGATGTGACAGGATCTATCGTTGCACAGGCAAGTCAGGCAGATGTGTACGAGAACTGGACAGATGTGTCCGGTTTCCTTGTAGCAGACCCACGTATCGTTCCGAATCCAAAGCCGATTAAATATATTACTTACAGAGAGCTTCGTGAGCTTTCTTATATGGGAGCATCGGTTCTGCACGAAGATGCGATTTTCCCTGTCCGTAACTGTGGTATACCGATCAATATCCGGAATACAAATGTACCGGAAGATCCGGGTACATGGATTGTTGAGAGCACATGCCAGAAGCAGGATTATGTTGTGACAGGTATCGCAGGTAAGAAGGATTTCTGTACGATATTTATCTCCAAGGCAATGATGAATTCCGAGATAGGCTTTGGAAGAAAAGTACTTCAGGCTTTTGAAGAAAATGAGATTTCGTTTGAGCATATGCCATCCGGTATCGATACTATGACGATTGTTGTTCATGAGGATGAATTCATGCACAAGGAGCAGCGGGTGGTATCTGCAATCCATCGTCTGGCAAAGCCGGATTCAGTTGAGATTGAGTCAGGACTTGCGCTGATTGCAGTCGTTGGACGTGGTATGAAGTCCGCAAGTGGTACTGCTGGTAAGTTATTCAGTGCACTTGCCAAGGATGGAATCAACATCAAGATGATCGATCAGGGTTCTTCTGAGCTGAATATTATTATCGGTGTCAGAAACAAAGACTTTGAGCCGGCAATCAGGGCAATTTATGATACATTTATTGTAGATAAAAAGAAGAACTAATTCTAAAGATATCTGATTTTTAACGAGCAGGCTGGGAATGCCTGCTCGTTGTTGTATATAACCTGGGAGACAAAAGATATGACGGAGTTACAGCGAAGATTGTTTGAATTGCAGGATAAAAAGTATCAGGCGTTTCACTCGAAATTGATACCGAATATTGAACCGGCACATGTGATCGGAATCCGGACACCGGTGTTGCGGAACTTTGCGAAGGCGTTTGCGAAAGAGGATGGTGCGGAAGCATTTTTGCAGGAGCTGCCACATACCTACTATGAAGAAAATAATCTGCACATGATGCTGATCGGTGGCATCAGGGACTATGCGCAGTGTTTATATGAGGTAAAGCGCATGCTGCCATACGTTGACAACTGGGCGACATGTGATTTTCCGGTTCCGAAATGTTTTGCGAAACATAAGGAGGAACTGCTTCCGGAGATCCACACATTTCTTGCATCCGGGGAGACCTACACGATCCGCTATGGCATAGGACTTTTGATGCGGTTATACTTAGATGACGATTTTCGACCGGAATATCCGGCGATGGTCGCGTCGGTCACATCGGAGGAATATTATGTGAATATGATGATCGCGTGGTATTTTGCTACCGCACTTGCCAAGCAGTGGGAGATGTGTATCCCATATATCGAAGAGCGGAGATTATCACCGTGGGTATACAGAAAGACGATTCAGAAGGCGGTGGAAAGCTACCGGATCACAGATGAGCAAAAAGCGTACTTGAAGACCTTCCGTTAAAAGTGTACTATAAGAAGATAGAAAACTATGGAGGCAGAAAAATGCGGACAAGAGAAGAAGCCTTAGCATTTGCGCTGTCGTTTCCGGATACATATCAGGATGCACCGTTTCGCGATGACAACTGGCAGCTGGTGCGTGTGAAGGGGAGCAAGAAAGCGTTTTTGTGGACATATGAACGGAATGGATATATGAATCTGAATGTCAAGGTAGACCCGGAGTGGCGTGATTACTGGCGGGATGCTTTCGCATCAGTCGTGCCGGGCTGGCATCAGAACCGGGAGCATTGGAATACGATTATCTTAGATGGAAGTGTCCCGGACGATGCAGTGCGGGAAATGATTGCCGAGAGCTACCGGCTTGTCACCGACAGTCCGTCGAAGCGGATCTATGAGGCAGTGAAGAAGATTCCACGAGGAAAGGTTGCAACATACGGACAGGTAGCAGAGTTTGCAGGGGATAGGAAGATGGCGCGTGCGGTTGGAAATGCACTGCACAGGAACCCGGATCCGGAGCATATCCCATGCTATCGCGTGGTGAATGCGAAGGGCGAGCTTGCCGGAGCGTTCGCGTTTGGAGGTGCGAATGTACAGGAGCAACTGCTTGCGGCAGATGGGATTTTGGTTGTGGATGGACGCGTGGATCTTGAGAAGTATGGAATGAAACTACCGGAGAATCAGAACGAAGAATAGGAGTTTGAGGGGGCAATACCAGGAAAGGAGTGGAACAGTTTGAAGAATAAGATAAAGAAGATAGCAACGGCGCTTTTGGCATTTACTGTCGGCTGCGCATGTCTGACCGGCTGTAATGTGCGGCAGGATACGATCCGGTTCGGTGCGGCAGGCGTTGGTGGCGGATATTATGCGTTTGCGACGGCATATACACAGCTTGCAAATGCAGAGGATGCGGAAATGAAATTCAATATAAAATCAACGGCCGGTTCGATGGCGAACCTGCGGCTGCTGTCCGAGGGATATGTAGACGTGGCAATTGCGCAGGCCGATCTTGCCACAGCCGCGTATTATGGAACGGATGAAAAAGGGGAATCCTATCAGGGATACCGCGTACTGGCAGGCCTTTATACCGAGGCGTGCCAGATTGTTGTACGCAAGGATTCCGGAATCAAAAGCTTAGATGATCTGCAGGGAAAGACGGTAAGTATCGGTGAAGCAGAGTCCGGAACTGAGCGGAACGCATTGCAGATTTTACAGGTGAGTGGACTTGCTTCTCCGATTACAGAGACGGTCAACCTGACGTATATTGAGGCAGCAGAGAAGCTCAAAAGCGGCGAGATTGACGCGATGTTTTATACAGGCGGTGTGCAGACCAATGTGATTGCGGAGCTTGCAGATAGCTGTGAAATTGCGCTTATTCCGATCGATGCGAAGACCGTGGATAAGCTGAAGCTTGCATATTCATCGTATGAAACGTGTGAGATTCCGGCGAACACTTACAATGGACAGACAGAGCAGGTTGCAACGGTCGGCGTCAAGGCACTGCTGCTTGCGAGTGAGAAGATGTCCGATGAGACAGCCGAAGAACTTACAAGGCAGCTTTTTGCGCATGCAACAGAAATCGAGTATGCAACTTCATTAAAGGAAATAGCGGATGTAAATGCGGCTGTGGATGGTGTGCAGATTCCGTTCCATCCGGGGGCAAAAGCATATTATGCATCACAGGGCATCTCGGTAGATGCACAGGAAAATTAACAGATAGGAGAACCATTTTACATGGAAATACAAATTGATATGTATCAGACATTGTCACTTTCGGTTGTGGTGCTGATGCTAGGACAATTCTTGAAACAGAAAATAAATTTCCTGGAAAAATTCTGTATTCCATCTCCGGTGGTCGGCGGATTGATCTTCTCGGTACTGACTTGTATTTTATATAGCACAGGGGTGGTGGAATTTACATTTGATGATACGCTACGGGAAGTCTGTATGGTATTCTTCTTTACATCGGTGGGATTCCAGGCGAATCTGAAGGTGCTAAAGAGTGGAGGAAAGGCACTTGCTATCTTCCTTGGATTAGTCATTGCCTTGATTTTTATGCAGAATTTACTGGCAGTCGGCGTGTCGCATCTGATCGGGCTTGACTCGCTGGTCGGACTTTGTACCGGCTCCATTCCTATGGTCGGCGGACACGGAACAGCAGGTGCATTTGGCCCGGTGCTTGAGGATTTTAATGTACAGGGGGCAACGACAATCTGTACGGCAGCGGCAACCTTCGGCCTGGTGGCAGGAAGCCTGATCGGTGGACCGATCGGGAAACGTCTGATTGAGAAGAAGCATTTGCTCGATACAATCGTGACAGAGGATGACAGCCTGCTGATCGAGGAAGAAAAGAAGCATGAGAGACATTCGAATATGTATGCCGCAGCTGTGTTTCAGCTGATTCTGGCAGTCGGACTCGGTACGATCATCTCCGAGCTTCTGACGAAGACGGGACTTACATTTCCGATCTATATCGGAGCTATGATCGTCGCGGCGATTGTTCGAAATGTCGGCGAGTATTCCGGAAAATTTGACATCTATATGGGTGAGATCAACAACCTTGGTGGTATCTGTCTGTCGCTTTTCCTTGGAATTGCGATGATCACATTGAAGCTGTGGCAGCTCGCGGAGCTTGCATTACCGCTTATGATCTTGCTCGGGGCACAGCTTCTGCTTATATTCCTGTACACATATTTTGTAGTATTCCGTGTGATGGGAAAGGATTATGACGCGGCAGTGCTTGCGGCCGGAACATGCGGATTCGGTATGGGTGCGACACCGAATGCTATGGCGAACATGCAGGTGCTTTGTGACCGCTATGCGCCATCGGTCAAGGCGTATCTGCTTGTACCGTTGATCGGAAGTTTGTTTGCAGACTTCATTAATAGTCTGGTGATTACGTTGTTCATCAATATTATATAGTGTAGTGAGACGAATATTTGGAAGGAATCCTTATCTTGAAATGAAGATAACGGTTGGAGGAATCGCATGAAGGACAAGAAAGAGAAGAAGGAAAAAACGAAATTCAATCTCGCATTTGATAATCTGGCAATCCCGGAAGTGCATATTGGAGGAAATGCGCATGGTCAAGGCAATGTGGAACATAAGCATCCGGATGCGGACGGAGAGATGGAGGAAGAGGTTGTAACATTTGCGGATGTTGCAATTCCGGAGATCCATATCACAAGATATAAAGAGCTTTCTGATATGATTCACAGTCTGCGCAAGAAGCTCCACGAGAATCCGGAGCCTTCCATGCAGGAAGAAAAGACACAGCATATATTGCAGGAATTTATAAAACGGCATACAACGTTTGAGGTTGTAGATAAAGGCGTGTGGTTTTATGCCGTGAAGAAAGCGGAGAAGGAAAGCGGGAAAGCACCGATTGCGTTCCGGGCGGATATGGATGCGGTATGTGGAAAGGATGGAAAACCGGGACATTACTGCGGACATGATGGGCATAGCAGTATTCTGTGCGGCGTAGCGTTGTATCTTTCAAAGCGGGAAGAATTGCCAGACCGTGATGTGTATCTGATCTTTCAGCCGGGTGAGGAGATTGGCGCGGGCGCGAAGATCTGCAAGGAATTACTTGCGGAAAAGCAGATCGGGGAGATATACGGATTGCACAATATTCCCGGCTATCCGAAGAATCAGGTATTGCTTCGCAAGGGAACATTTGCGTGTGCATCGACCGGGCTTTCGATTCGCATGACCGGAACACCAAGCCATGCGGCATATCCGGAAGCTGGCAGGAATCCGGCTATTCCGATGGCGAAGCTTCTGCTTGAGATCGAGCGGATTACGAAGGAGATGCAAGTGCGGGAGAATTTCGTGCGTATGACTGTGATCGGGGCGGATGTTGGCAGTGCAAATTATGGCGTATCAGCGTTTGAAGGTACGTTGCGGCTTACGGTGCGCGCAGAAAAGGAAGATGCATTTGACACATATGTGAATGAGATTAAAGCTCTGGCTGCGACACTTGCAGAAGAAAATCAGCTTACTATAGCCATAGAGGAAATCGAGCGGTTTCCTGCAACGGAGAATCACGATGCAAATGTAGATAAGCTGCGTGCGTGTGCAGAGAAATTACAATTTCCTGTGACAGAGCTTGCACAGCCGATGCGCTGGTCGGAGGATTTTGGATATTATCTGCAGGAAGTGCCGGGGGCATTCTTCGGTGTAGGCGATGGCGAAGACCATGCACAGCTTCATACAGCGGAGTATGAATTCCCGGATGAGATTATGAAGACCGCGGTTGCAATGCTTGTGGGATTGATATAGGAAAGAAGAATAAAACCATGAATATCGAAGTAAGAGCATATACAGACAATGACATCGAGGCGATGGTGACGATCTGGAACCAGGTTGTCGAAGATGGCGTGGCATTTCCGCAGGAGGAATGTCTGACACCGGAGTCAGGAACAGCATTTTTCGCAGAGCAGACATATTGCGGAGTCGCGGAGGATATGGACACAGGCAGAATCTACGGCATGTATATCCTACATCCAAACAATGTAGGAAGATGCGGACACATCTGCAATGCCAGCTATGCGGTCGACCGGGAATCGAGAGGATTGCATATCGGCGAGAAGCTGGTGTCTGACTGTCTGGCGCAGGGCAAGGCACATGGTTACCGTGTCTTACAGTTCAATGCGGTTGTCGCAAGTAATGTGCATGCACGACATCTGTATGAGCGTCTTGGATTCAAACAGCTCGGCACGATACCGGGTGGCTTCCGCATGAAGGATGGAAGTTATGAAGATATCTGCCCATATTACCATGAGTTGTAAAATGTTAAAAGCATGTAAACTTGGTTGACGAGCCAGGGAAAATGGGGTAGACTACATCTTAGGTCGAGGAAGAACCATGGCGAGATCTGGTTCGGATAGATCTGGCAGTGATAAAGCTGCGAATAGAATAAAAAATTATGGAGGTGAGACTATGGACGGTTGCGATAGTACGAGTCGAGCGATACGCGGTGGAAGACATATGGATATACGAACGCAGTTTGGATATAGTCTCATTTTATTTATGACGATATAACTGCGTTTAGTTTTCTGTTGTCTGAACCACCGTATGAAAGACGGTGGTATTTTTATGCCCCGGAATAAGGAGGTAGAAGACAATGAAGAAATGGATGAAAAGAAAGAATTACACAGCGCAGTCAAAGAAGCATTTGCGGGATAAGAATCTGCAGGAGGCAGCAAAGGTACTCTCCCTGATGGAGGTCGATGATGCGGTCGATGTCTTAGACGAGGTCGATGATGCAACGAAAAAGCAGGTTGTGGATATGCTCCCGGAGGATGCCGGAAATGATATCCAGATGATCCTCTCCTACGAGGAAGACGAGATGGGTAGTCGTATGACGACGAACTATATCGCCATCCGCAGGGGCATAGATATCCGGCAGGCAATGCGCGAGCTGGTTTCGCAGGCAGGTGAAAATGATAATATCGGAACGGTCTATGTATTAGACGAATCCGATAAATACTATGGCGCGATTGACCTGAAGGATCTGATCGTCGCCAGAGAAAATGATACATTGGAATCTATCATCAATACGACGTATCCATTTGTGACCGATCATGAGAAAATCGAGGATTGTATTGACGAACTGGTGGATTACGCAGAGGATTCCATTCCCGTTTTATCTGAGACAAAGGAATTACTTGGTGTTATCACCGCACAGGATGTCGTAGAGGCTGTCGATGATGAGATGGGCGAGGATTACGCAAAACTTGCAGGTTTGACAGACGAGGAGGATTTGAGAGAAACTACAAAGGAAAGCATGAAGAAACGATTGCCATGGCTGATCATCTTGTTGTTCCTTGGCATGGGGGTGTCTTCCGTTGTAGGAGCTTTTGAAGCGGTTGTCGCTGTGCTTCCGATTGTGATGTGCTTCCAGTCTCTGATTCTGGATATGGCAGGAAATGTTGGAACGCAGTCGCTGGCGGTTACGATTCGTGTATTGATGGATGAGAACCTGACTGGTAAGCAGAAGCTGCATCTCGTATGGAAGGAGATGAAGGTCGGTTTTGTAAATGGCTTGTTGCTCGGCTCTCTGGCATTTGTATTTATCGGCATCTACATCGCCTGCTTCAAGCACAATGCATGGCTGCAAGCATTCCTGATTTCCGGTTGCGTAGGTGTATCACTGATGGTTGCCATGGTGATTTCGAGTCTGGTTGGAACCTTGATTCCGATTTTCTTCCACAAGATCAAGATTGATCCGGCAGTTGCATCCGGGCCACTGATTACAACGGTCAATGACCTTGTAGCAGTCGTAACGTACTATGGACTGGCATGGTTGTTCTTGATCCAGATCATGCAGATTGTTTCGTAGGAAAGCGGTAAGAGAAATGGATTTAGGAGTTTATATGCTTTTATTACAAGACGTCAAATAGTCAAATAAATGAAAAAAATAAAAAGCGAATTGCTTGAAAAATATTTTATGCATGTTAAAATATAGTTCGGTTATGAATTGTTTGATTACGAACAATTCATAACCGAACTTTTTCTTTTGCAAAATAGGCAAGCGAAGGACAGAGTGTTGGGAAGATACTACTAAAGGAGGGAATTCATGGACGATTGGAAACACGATCATCTGGGAAATCAGATCATCATATTATCAAACCAGGTAAAACATTATCTGCATCAGGCAGCGGAAGTGGAAGGCATCAGCGGTTCTCAGAGCCGGATCCTGCATTACATTTCCGAATTCAGTAAGAAGACAGAAGTATATCAGAAGGATGTGGAAGAATTCTTCTATCTGCGCCGGTCTACCGTCACCCAGACGTTACAGGCGATGGAGAAGAACGGACTTATCAGGCGCTCCAGCGTTGCCAGAGATGCACGCCTGAAGAAACTGGAACTGACCGAAGCAGGGCAGGCACTCGAAGCACAGATACATACACGTGTGATGCAGATGGAACAGCGGCTGAGAGAAAGCTTAACAGAGGAAGAAATCACACAGTTTTTATCAATTACAGATAAGCTTGGAGCCGAATTGACAAGCCTTGGAGCACCGGAAATCAAGCAAGCCTGTAAGTAACCAGAAGGTCACTTGGCTTGCTTTCCTATGATTAAGAGAGTGAGCGACATGATGCAATTTGTAAATGTCCATATTCAATTCTGGAAATATAGATATGTTTGGAACTTAGAAGTACTTGATGTTCTGTAAGTAATCAGCAATGTTTGAACACGATGTTCAAACAAGCCGCCATTGAGCCACGGATGGCGAATTGGCGGCGGTTGCGTGCAGGAGTTCTGTGTGAATCAGAACATCTAGCACTTCTTAGTTTCAATACATCATATATTACCAGAATTGAATATAGACATATATACAAATGCATCATGGACGAAATTGAAGCATAAGAAAGGAGACAACATGTTAAAGACGTTAGGAAAACAAATCAAAGAATTCAAAGCCGCGTCCATCGCAACCCCACTGTTTATGCTGCTGGAAGTTCTGATGGAAACACTCGTCCCGTTCCTGATGGCATCCATCATTGACGATGGCGTCAATGTGCCGGGCGGTGACATTCACCATATCTGCGTAGTCGGTGCATGGATGATCGTGGCAGCGGCAGTCGGACTATTTGCGGGACTTATGGGAGGTCGTTACGGTGCGTATGCATCTGCCGGGTTCGCGAAGAATCTGCGGCAGGCGATGTATTATAATATCCAGACATTTTCATTTACAAACATTGACAAGTACAGTACCGCCGGACTGGTGACTCGTATGACGACCGATGTAACAAATGTGCAGAATTCCTATATGATGATCCTGCGTATGGGTATGCGTGCCCCGGCGAGCATGATCTGCGCGATGGCAGCTGCATTTTTAATCAATGCACGAATTGCAAGTATTTACCTGATTGCAGTTATTTTGCTTGGCATTGTGTTACAGTTCATTATCCGCAAGGCAAATAAATATTTCAATATCGTATTTGAGAAGTACGACGACTTAAATGCCAGCGTGCAGGAGAATGTATCTGCAATCCGAGTCGTTAAGGCATATGTCCGCGAGGAGTATGAGACAAATAAATTCGCACAGGCAAGCGCGAAGCTTTACAACATGTTTGTGCGGGCAGAGAGCATCATCGCCTGCAATATGCCGGTCATGATGTTCACGGTGTATAGCTGTATCCTGTTAATCAGCTGGGTTGGTGCGCACATGATCGTGAGCGATTCGCTTACGACAGGTAATCTGATGAGCCTGCTTGCATACTGCATGAATATCCTGATGAGCCTGATGATGCTTTCGATGGTATTTGTCATGATCAGTATGAGTATGGCGAGTGCGAGACGTATCGCAGAGGTGATCAACGAGGATACGACCTTGAAGAATCCGGAACAGCCAGATATGGAAGTAGCGGACGGAAGCGTGGAGTTCGATCATGTATATTTCCGTTACAAGGAGACGGCGAAGGATTTCGTATTGAAGGATATCAATGTAGCGATTAAATCGGGTGAGACGATTGGCATCATCGGCGGAACCGGTAGCGCGAAGACGAGTCTTGTCAGCCTGATCAGCCGTCTGTATGATGTGTCGAAGGGCAGCGTCAGAGTTGGAGGCAAGGATGTCCGGGAATACGACATGGAGACACTTCGAAATGAAGTCGCCGTTGTGCTGCAGAAGAATACATTGTTCAGCGGAACGATTTACGAGAATCTCCGCTGGGGTGATAAGGATGCTACTGACGAGATGTGCAGACGTGCGTGTGAGCTTGCCTGCGCCGATGAATTCATCGAGAAGATGCCGGATGGCTACAACACATATATCGAGCAGGGTGGTTCGAATGTATCCGGCGGACAAAAGCAGCGTCTGTGTATTGCGCGTGCACTATTGAAGAATCCGAAGATCCTGATCTTAGATGATTCGACGAGTGCGGTTGATACGGCGACGGATGCGAAGATCCGTGCGGCATTTGCAACCGAGATTCCGAACACAACGAAGATTATCATTGCACAGCGTATCTCCAGTGTGGAGCATGCCGACCGGATCATCGTCATGAACGAGGGTGAAATCAACGGTATTGGAACGCATGAAGAGCTGCTTGCCGGAAATGATATTTACCGCGAGGTATATGAGTCACAAAACGGTGCCGGCGCCAATGCAGATTTTGACGAGGAGGCGTCATCAAATAAGGAGGTGAATCAACATGCGTAATCAAAGAGGAAAAGGACCGGAGAATCCGGGCAGACTTCTGAAGCGGTTGATGGGAATGCTCATGAAGCATTATGGCGTGGCGATTATTATCGTTGCAATCTGTATCATCATCAACGTTCTTGCAAATGTACAGGGAACGATGTTCATGCAGCGGTTGATCGACGACTATATCACACCGCTGTTAAAGAGTGAGACGAAGAATTACACACCATTGCTCCATGCAATCGGACGTGTCGCATGCTTCTATGGGATCGGAATTATTGCTTCGTATTCCTATAACCGGATCATGGTTAATGTCACACAGGGAATGCTGAAAACATTCCGTGATTCGATGTTCACGAAGATGGAGCAGCTTCCAATCAAATATTTTGACACCCATGCGCACGGTGATATCATGTCCATGTATACAAATGATACCGATACGCTGAGACAGATGATCAGCCAGTCGATGCCACAGCTTTTCAACAGTGCGATTACGATTATCAGTACGACCGTCTGTATGTTCATGCTGAACATTCCACTTACGGCACTGACATTTTTCATGGTTGGCATCATGTTGGTGCTGACAAGAAAAATCGGTGGTTTATCCGCGAAGCATTTCATTGCGCAGCAGAAAGATATCGGTACGGTCAATGGTTATATCGAGGAGATGATGCAGGGACAGCGCGTAGTCAAGGTGTTCTGTCACGAAGAGGAGAGCAAGGAAGCATTTGACAAGCTGAATGATGCTTTGTGCGAGAGCTCCTACAAGGCGAATAACTATTCGAATATTTTAGGACCGATCAACGCGCAGCTTGGAAATATCAGCTACGTGCTCTGTGCGATCGTCGGTGGTGTACTGGCGATTGGAAATGTCGGCGGATTCACGCTGGGCGGTCTGGCGAGCTTCCTGACGTTCAACAAGAACTTCAACATGCCAATCAACCAGATCAGTATGCAGATCAATGCAATCGTAATGGCACTTGCCGGAGCGGAGCGAATCTTCAATTTGCTGGACGAGGAGCCGGAAGTGGACGAGGGCTATGTCGAGCTTGTGAATGCAAAGCGCGAAAATGGACAGCTTGTGCCAAGTGAGAAGCGTACCGGACTCTGGGCGTGGGCACACAAGCATACAAATGGCGATCCAACCACATATGTGGAGCTGAAAGGTGACGTCGTATTTGACGACGTGGACTTCGGATATACCGATGATAAGATTGTGCTGCACAATGTTTCGATGTTTGCACAGCCGGGACAAAAGCTTGCGTTCGTCGGTTCGACCGGTGCCGGAAAGACGACGATCACGAATCTGATCAATCGGTTCTACGATATTCAGGATGGAAAGATCCGGTATGATGGCATCAATATTAACAAGATCAAGAAAGCGGATCTGCGAAGATCACTTGGTATCGTATTGCAGGATACGCATCTGTTCAGCATGAGCGTGCGGGAGAATATCCGTTATGGACGGCTTGATGCGACAGACGAAGAGGTCGAGGCAGCTGCAAAGCTTGCGAATGCTGATGGGTTTATCCGTCGTCTGCCGCAGGGCTATGATACCGTTCTGACTGGCGACGGCGCAAACTTAAGTCAGGGACAGCGTCAGCTTCTTGCCATCGCGCGGGCAGCCATCGCCGATCCACCGGCGCTTATCTTAGATGAAGCGACAAGCTCGATCGATACACGAACCGAGCGCCTGGTACAGGATGGTATGGACAAGCTGATGCATGGAAGAACGACATTTGTAATCGCACATCGGTTGTCCACGATCCAAAACAGCGACTGTATCATGGTACTCGAACAGGGACGAATCATTGAACGTGGAACGCACGAAGAACTGCTTGAAAAGAAGGGCAGATATTACCAGTTGTATACCGGAAATGCAGTGCTGGCGTAGGAAAAATAGGGGGGATAGAAGATGCCATTTAAGATAGTCAGAAATGATATAACGAAGATGCGGTGCGATGCGATCGTGAATACTGCGAATACAAAGCCAATTATAGGAAGTGGCTGCGATTATGCGGTCTATAAAGCAGCGGGAAAGCGACGTTTGTCAGAATACCGGGAGAAAAATATCGGTGAGGTCCCGGAGGGAGACGTATTCCTGACACCGGGATTCCGGCTGCCGGCGCGTTATATCATCCATGCGGTCAGTCCGCTTTATATTGATGGGGCGCATGGAGAGGAAGAAAAGCTGAGGGTCTGCTATCGGAAGAGCCTGTCGCTGGCGTGGGAACAGCGATGCCGGTCCATTGCATTTCCGGTGATTTCAACCGGAAGCTTTGGCTATCCGAAGCAAGAAGGTATCCGCATCGCTGCGGACGAGATTCAGGCATTTTTGCAGAATCATGAGATGCTTATATATCTTGTTGTATTTGATGCGCAGTCAGCACGATATGGAAAACGATTCGACAAAGACCTGCAGGCATATATTGACGAGAACTATGTCGATGCAAAACATCATGAAGAATATGGCATACAGACGATGGCGCTGCAGCGTGAACAGGACGATGAAGTCTGCCGGCCTGATGAGACGGAACTAGACGATGCACTCCGCCAGCCTGATGGGACGGACTTGGACGATGAATCGTTCTCGCCTTATGAAGACGATCTGTATGAGGACAATCTGTACGAGGACGATCTGTATGAGGAAGATTCCGACGAAGATTCCGAGGAAGAGAACGCATTCACACAATTGCATGAGAGCAAATTAGAAGAGCGCATGAAGCATCTGACGGATTCATTCTCGGAATATCTGCTCTATCTGATCGAAGAGAAAGGCATGACGAATGCGGATGTCTACAAGCGGGCGCTCGTGGATAAGAAAACATTTTCGAAGATAAAAAATCATGCAGAGTATCATCCGCAGAAGATGACTGCAATGTGTCTGTGCATGGGTGCAAAGCTTAATTTGGATGAGACGAGAGATCTGCTTGCGCGTGCAGGATATGCATTAAGCCCGTGCGATAAGACGGACATTATCTTCTCTTATTTCATAGAGAATCAAATCTACGATATGATTGAGTTAGATATCCAGTTAGAGGAGCATGGACTTTCATGCCTGATCTGATATATAGACAGAGGAGCATGGACTTCTGTGTCTGATCAAATATATTATATAGGGTCGCTTGTGTGGCGACCTTATTTTTTATGCTTTGTGATATGATTTCCTCAACAACAAACAGAGCAACTGATAAAAACGATTGGCAGATATAAGCATATAGGATTGAATGCATGTATGCTGCATATCGAAAATATCAGAAGGATGAAATGGAGGTAATCATTATGAAGAATTTGACAGAGCTGGTATTTATTTTAGACAGAAGTGGATCGATGAGCGGGCTTGAGGCGGACACGATAGGCGGATTCAACAGCATGATTGAGAAGCAGAAGAAGGAAGCAGGCGAAGCACTTGTATCGGTCGTATTATTTGACGACCAGACAGAGGTAATCTATGACCGGGCGGACATCAGGCAGATTCAGCCGATGACAGACGAGCAGTATTTTGTGCGGGGCTGTACGGCATTGTTAGATGCAATCGGTGGTGCAATCAGTCATATCAAGGATGTACGCAAACGTATGCCGGAGTCGGAACGCCCGGAGAAGACAATCTTCATTATCACAACCGATGGGATGGAAAATGCAAGCCACAGATATAATTATGCGAAGATCAAGAAAATGATTGAGAAACGGCAGGCGAAAAACTGGGAATTTATCTTCCTTGGAGCAAACATCGATGCAGTCGCAGAAGCAGGACGCATGGGAATCAGAGCCGGTCGCGCCGTCAATTACCATTGTGATGCTGCCGGAACAGCACTCAATTACAAGGTCTTAAGTCAGACTGTAGCCATGATGCGTAGCTGCGAATCCGCACAGGATATGACAGACTTTCTAGATGAAGAAGATTGCTTCGAGGAGATTGAGGAGGATTATGCAAGGAGGAAATAGTCTAAGAGGTTAGACTATACATCCCCATCAACCCAGCCAGAAACACCACATTCACAACCGTAAACCACAGAAAATATTTCCCCTTTTTGCCCGGATATTCCCGGGCAATTTGCTTGTAGGAGATCAGGCTTGCCATCGAAGCAATGAGTGTGCCGAGCCCGCCGAGGTTTGTGCCGATGATAAGTGCTTTGTAATTTGTTGTAAATCCGGACAGCAAAAGGGCGGTTGGCACGTTGCTGATGATCTGGCTGGCACCGATTGCAATGTATGTTTCCCGTCCGGTAATGATGCTTTCAAGGAAGGATTGGAAAGCTGGCACGCGCTCCATATTTCCGATGAATACGAAAAATCCGATAAATGTGCCGAGCAGTGCGTAGTCCACGTGAAGCAGAGTTTTTCGTGACACAAGCAGGAACAGTACAAGAATAATCACGAACAGGATGCGGATGTCCAGAAGCTTTGCGACATTCAACAGGCACAGCACAAATGCGATGCTGTAAAGGATAATCTTTTTTTTCGGAAGTTTAACTGACTGATCGTTTCGGTCAATCACGATCGCATGCTGCTTGATGAAGAACATGGAGAGCAGGATTCCAAGCAACGAAGCAATCGTAAAGGGGAGCATAATTTCCGCGAATGTACCGAGAGACATGCCGGATTTCGCATATAGATACAAGTTCTGTGGATTCCCCATCGGCATAAGCATACTTCCGAGGTTTGCAGCGATTGTCTGCATCACAACGACCGGGATGATCAGATGTTCCTTCTCCGACATGGAAAGCACAATGATTGCAAACGGCACAAAGGTGATCAGTGAGACATCGTTTGTGATAAACATGCTGAATACAAATGGAAGCAACACCAGTACTAGAAATAATTGTCTTGTTGTATGAACGTGTGCAAGCAGTGCATTTCCGATCGTGCGGAACAGACCGGTTTCCTTGAATCCAGCCATAACAGCCATTAGGCAGAACAGGAGTGTGATGGAATGCCAGTCGATGTAGGAGATGTATTTTCTGTCCGGATGGACGAGGAACATGGAGAGGATGGCGAGCACAAGGCTTACCATCAGGACTGTTTCTCTTTTTATAAATGCAAGTATTTTCTTCATAATGTGTCTCGATTCTGTAAAGTTTTTTCCATTATATCACATGTCACTACACGATAGCGTGATGACCTGCGCACGTATCAGCGTGCTACATTATAATCTGTCACCACGCGAAAGCGTGATGACCTGCGCACGCATCAGCGTGCTACATTATAACATAAAAAAAACACCTTAACACCACAAAATCCATTTGATAAAATGAGCAACGTGGCGGCTGTGCTTGCACAAGCCGGCATATTGCGAAAACACACATGGAGCCGTTAGGCGACATGATATAATCCACACTCGGAAAGAGGAGGAACCGCTATGAACGAAGTTCATATTGAAAACCGGTTCCGACGACCTGCCGCCGAACGAATGTGAGGGGGCGTTACAACATTATAGAAGGTTACTATTGGAAACGCACATTCTCTTTGGAATGATAACGAACAACACAGTCTGTTAAAAATTATCATTTTAAGGAGGTTTTTTTATGCCAAAAACAAAGTTTCAAGAGGTTATTTTCACGATTATGATGGTGTTCGTCATGGTGTATGCGATGATCTGCTACAACATTGCACTGAACATCGGAGGGATGAGCAACGAAGTGTTCCTGTCCGCATTCCATGAGCTTGTCATCATGGGACCGATTGCATTTGTGCTTGATTTCTTTTTTGTCGGTACAATTGCGAATAAGAAAGCGTTGAAGATCGTGAACCCGGAGAAGGAAAATCCGTTCCATCTGGTTCTTGCAATCTCATTTATTTCAGTCGCATTTATGTGTCCGCTTATGAGTCTGGCAGCAACCATTTTATTTAAGCATGCGGGAAATCAGTTTATTGCCGTCTGGTTACAGACATGTGCATTTAATTTTCCAATGGCACTGTGCTGGCAGATCTTTTATGCGGGACCATTTGTGCGTTTTCTGTTCCGCCTGATCTTCCGCGAGAAGCAGAAGCAGTAAAATATGCAGAAAGCATTTGAATAACGTGTTCTATTGGGGGATTTTCCGTATTTCAATATATTTACCCAATAATTTCTGCCCTTTTTTCAAAATCGTTTGGGGGAATATTGGTATATGTGCATTCTTTACCCAATTGGCTCCAATTTCCAGACTTGTGATTGGGGGATTTCTTGATAATGTGAAAAAATCCCCCGATTTGTTTCAGCATGGTTATCTGTAATTGGAGAATTTTTCTGGGAAATTGAAAATTCCCCCAACTTACCACCGCAAGCCTGTCAAACAGAGTAACAAAAATCTCTATGCTATCCCATAAAAATCCTTTTGATTTCTTGTTGCAAAATCCCCTCTGCTCGTGCATAATAGAATACAAATAAATTCTCTTACAAAGCAAGAGAGGGAAAGAGGTAAAAACTATGGGTGACACAAATGATGGAGCAGTCAGAGATGCGAAAAAGCTTGGATTACCGAAGGTTTTGATTTTGGGATTACAGCATATGTTTGCAATGTTCGGTGCAACTATCTTAGTCCCAATTTTAGTGTCCGGGTATTTTGCAGATGCATGTGGGGAGCCATTGACGAGAGGTCTGACTGTATCAGTCACACTTTTCTGTGCAGGCTTTGGTACATTGCTTTTCCATGTATGTTCGAAGTTTAAAGTACCGGCGTTCCTTGGATCTTCGTTTGCATTCTTAGGTGGATTTTCAACCGTTGCCAACCTGGATACCGGTAAATTCGCCGATATGGCAGCAAATGACAAGGTAGCTTATGCCTGCGGTGGCGTGGTAGCAGCCGGTGCATTGTATCTGGTTATGGCTTTGATTATCAAGCTGGTTGGCGTAAACCGCGTGATGCGTTTCCTTCCACCGGTTGTAACCGGACCGATCATTATCTGTATCGGACTTTCGCTTGCACCATCCGCAATCTCAAATGCCAGCACAAACTGGTGGCTTGCGGTAATCGCGTTAGCGGTTATCATCATCTTCAATATCTGGGGGAAAGGCATGTTCAAGATCATCCCGATTTTGATGGGTGTTTTGATTTCTTACGTGGCAGCAGTGATCATGAATGCGGCAGGACTTACGAATCCGGATGGCAGTGCGATCATCGCATTCGAGTCGGTGAAATCCGCAAGCTTCTTCGGTGTACCACAGTTCCAGTTTGCAAAATTCGATCTCACATCGATTCTGGTTATGGCACCAATCGCAATCGCTGCGATGATGGAGCATGTGGGTGATATGTCAGCTATTTCTGCAACCGTTGGCAAGAACTTTATTCAGGACCCGGGTCTGCACCGTACATTAGTTGGTGATGGTCTTGCAACTGCATTCGCAGGAGCAATCGGAGGACCGGCAAACACAACATACGGTGAGAACACAGGTGTATTAGAGCTTTCCAAAGTATACGATCCGATGGTTGTCCGTCTGGCAGCCGTATTTGCAATCGTGCTGTCCTTCATTCCGAAGTTCGCAGCTGTCATTTCCACGATGCCATCAGCGATTATCGGCGGTGTATCCTTCATGCTATATGGTATGATTTCAGCCATCGGTGTGCGGAATGTCGTTGAGAATAAGGTAGATCTGACACGTTCTAGAAACCTGATTATTGCTGGTGTGATCTTCGTCTGTGGACTTGGTTTCTCAAAAGGTATCACATTTACAATCGGGGAGACATCTATCACACTGACAGCACTTGCTATCGCAGCCATTGCAGGCATCCTGTTAAATGCGATTCTGCCTGGAAATGATTACCAGTTTGGTGTAAATCCGGATGGTGACCAGAGCCGTGGTGTCTTTGTGAAGTCTAAGGAATAATAGGATATAAAAAGCCAAAAGTCAGAATTGCGGAAGTTGCGTAGCAACGGAGCAATTCGTATATCAAGTAAGATATTCAATAAGAAAAAGGAGATTACAAAATGGATTTTAAGAATGAGAAAAACATTACGATTTTTGAGCATCCGTTGATTCAGCATAAGATTTCGATTCTGCGTGACAAGAATACGGGAACCAATGAGTTCCGGAAGCTCGTAGAGGAGATTGCGATGCTTGAAGGATTTGAAGCACTTGGTGACCTGCCATTGCAGGATGTGGAGATTGAGACTCCAATCGAGAAATGTATGACTCCGATGATTTCCGGACGTAAGCTCGCTATCGTTCCGATACTTCGTGCTGGCCTTGGCATGGTGCCGGGCGTGCTTGCCCTCGTACCATCTGCAAAGGTTGGACACATCGGTATGTACCGGGATGAGGAGACGCGCATTCCACATGAGTATTACTGCAAGCTTCCGAATCCGATTGATGAGAGAATCATTGTCGTAACCGATCCGATGCTTGCCACCGGTGGCTCCGCCGTGGATGCGATCACACAGATTAAGGAACATGGTGGGAAGAAGATTAAGTTCATGTGTATCATTGCAGCACCGGAAGGTGTACAGAAGCTGCATGAGGCGCATCCGGATGTGCAGATCTATGTGGGTCATCTGGATCGCGAGTTGAATGAGAATGCCTACATCTGTCCTGGACTTGGCGATGCGGGCGACCGTATCTTCGGTACAAAATAACGGAAAAACTGACTATAAGGTCACATAAGGTCAGATATGTAAAAATAATTAAAAACAGTTCAAACTGACGTTGTTAAAAGCATGGAGACTGGGTATTTCAATATATCCAGTTTCTGTGCTTTAATTATATTCATAGTTTTCTTGTATGTACAATCTAAGATGTATATCTGCAAGAATATTAGAAAATTATGAAATAAAAGAACAATCAGGAGGAACAATGATGAGCGAGAACAGATATGAATTGAATAAGAACCTTGCACAGATGTTAAAGGGTGGCGTGATCATGGACGTTACAACACCGGAGCAGGCAAGAATTGCACAGGAGGCAGGTGCGTGTGCAGTTATGGCATTGGAGAGAATTCCGGCAGATATCCGTGCAGCCGGAGGTGTATCCCGTATGAGCGATCCGAAGATGATTAAGGGAATTCAGGAAGCCGTTACAATTCCGGTTATGGCAAAATGCCGTATCGGACATTTTGTAGAGGCACAGATCCTTGAAGCAATCGAGATTGACTATATCGATGAGAGTGAAGTTTTATCACCGGCCGATGATATTTACCATATTGACAAGACGAAGTTTAAGGTACCGTTTGTCTGTGGCGCACGTGATCTTGGCGAGGCACTTCGTCGTATTGAGGAAGGAGCATCTATGATCCGTACAAAGGGTGAGCCGGGAACCGGTGATGTTGTACAGGCAGTTCGTCATATGCGTGCGATGAACTCTGAGATCCGTCGTATTGTAGGTATGGCAGAGGATGAAATCTACGAAGCAGCAAAGCAGCTTCAGGTACCGGTTGAGCTTGTGCGTTACGTCCATGAGAACGGTAAGCTTCCGGTTGTAAACTTCGCAGCCGGCGGTGTTGCAACACCGGCAGATGCAGCACTTATGATGCAGCTTGGAGCAGAAGGTGTATTCGTTGGATCCGGTATCTTCAAGTCCGGAAATCCTGCAAAGCGTGCAGCCGCAATTGTTAAGGCTGTTACAAACTATCAGGATGCAAAGCTGATTGCAGAGCTCTCAGAAGATCTTGGCGAGGCTATGGTTGGAATCAATGAGTCCGAGATCGAGATTCTTATGGCAGAAAGAGGAAAGTAAGATGAAGATAGGAATATTGGCATTGCAGGGTGCATTTGCAGAGCATGAAGCATCCCTGGATAAATTACATATTCCACACTTCGAGATCCGTCAGGCAGATGACCTGCAGGATGATATGGATGGATTAATCATTCCGGGCGGTGAAAGTACAGTTATGGGAAAGCTTCTGAAGGAGCTTTCCCTGTATGAGCCACTCAAGGCGAAGATCGAAGCAGGTCTGCCGGTATTCGGTACCTGCGCCGGCTTGCTTCTTCTGGCAAAGGATATTGACGGAGAAGATGCACTTGGCTTCCGGACGATGAACATCGTAGCGCGCAGAAATGCTTACGGTAGACAGCTTGGCAGCTTCTTCGCAGAAGAAGAGTTCAAGGGAATCGGAACCGTCGGCATGACATTTATCCGTGCTCCGTATATTGAGAGCGTTGGTGATGGTGTCGATGTCTTGGCGACATGCGACGGCAAGATCGTAGCTGCCCGTCAGGGAAAACAGCTCGTGACAGCATTCCACCCGGAACTGACCGAAGAAGTAAAGATTCATCAATATTTTGTGGATATGATTTCGGAAAACTAAGCAAAACCACGAAAGAACCCTTTTTTCAAGGGTTCTTTTTTAATGCCATTTCTCTGATTGTATTTGCCCCTCACATCTAGTATAATTAAGTGATTTTGGATAAAAATCGGATTAAATATTATACAAGGGGGCAAATATGAGCAAAAGAGAAGACATTAAAAAAGTTCTGATTATCGGTTCCGGTCCAATCATCATCGGTCAGGCATGTGAGTTTGACTATTCCGGCACGCAGGCATGTAAAGCTTTAAGACAGCTCGGCTATGAGATCATTCTGGTGAATTCCAATCCTGCAACCATTATGACAGATCCTGGTATTGCGGATGTGACATATATTGAGCCATTGAATGTGACAAGATTGGAGCAGATTATTGCCAAGGAACGTCCAGATGCGATATTACCGAACCTCGGTGGTCAGTCGGGTCTTAATTTGTGTTCCGAGCTTGCAGCTGCAGGCATACTTGACAAATATAACGTGAAAGTCATCGGCGTTCAGGTAGATGCGATCGAACGTGGTGAGGACCGAATTGAATTTAAGAAAACTATGAACAAACTGGGAATCGAGATGGCGCGCAGTGAAGTTGCCTATTCTGTAGAAGAAGCACTTGCGATTGCAGATAAGCTTGGTTACCCAGTTGTTTTGCGTCCGGCCTATACAATGGGCGGTGCCGGTGGCGGACTTGTCTACAATGTAGAAGAGTTGAAGACCGTCTGTGCAAGAGGTCTGCAGGCAAGTCTGGTAGGACAGGTACTCGTTGAGGAGTCAATCCTTGGCTGGGAAGAGCTGGAGCTTGAGGTTGTCCGTGATGCAAAGGGTAACATGATTACTGTCTGCTTCATTGAGAACATTGATCCACTCGGCGTACACACGGGAGATTCCTTCTGTTCTGCACCAATGCTTACAATCTCTGAGGAATGTCAGAAGCGTTTGCAGGAGCAGGCATATAAGATTGTAGACGAAGTACAGGTGATCGGTGGAACAAACGTACAGTTTGCACATGATCCGGTGACAGATCGAATCATTGTAATCGAGATCAACCCTAGAACTTCCCGTTCTTCTGCACTTGCTTCCAAAGCGACAGGATTCCCAATCGCGCTTGTATCAGCGATGCTTGCAGCCGGACTTACATTGGATGAGATTCCTTGCGGCGTGCATGGAACCCTCGACAAATATGTTCCGGGCGGCGATTATGTCGTAATCAAGTTTGCCAGATGGGCATTTGAGAAGTTCAAGGATGCGCAGGACAAGCTTGGTACACAGATGCGTGCTGTTGGTGAAGTTATGAGTATCGGTAAGACTTATAAGGAAGCATTCCAAAAGGCAATCCGAAGCTTGGAGATCGGTCGTTACGGACTTGGCTTTGCGAAGGATTTCCATGATAAGACAAAGGATGAGCTGCTTGCAATGCTGGTAGAGCCAACCAGTGAGAGACAGTTTATCATGTATGAGGCACTTCGTAAGGGCGCGACAGTTGAGGAGTTATACAACCTGACGAAGATCAAGCATTACTTCATTGAGCAGATGAAGGAGCTTGTAGAAGAGGAAGAAGCACTGCTTGCAAAGAAGGGTGAGACACTCGACAAGGAGACTATGGAGCAGGCGAAGAAGGATGGTTTCTCAGACCGTTACTTAAGCAAGCTGCTTGAAGTTCCAGAGGACGATATCCGCAATACCCGCCTTGGCTACGGCATTACCGAGAGCTGGGAGCCGGTACATGTAAGTGGAACCGAAGACCGTTCTTATTACTATTCAACTTATAATGCACCAGACCACACAACAATTACGAACAACAAGAAGATCATGATCCTTGGCGGTGGTCCAAACCGTATCGGTCAGGGTATCGAGTTTGACTATTGTTGTGTACATGCAGCCCTTGCATTAAAGGAGCTTGGATTTGAGACAATCATCGTAAACTGTAACCCGGAGACGGTTTCGACAGATTACGATACATCTGATAAATTGTATTTTGAGCCATTGACACTCGAAGATGTACTTTCGATCTACGAGAAGGAGCAGCCGGTGGGCGTCATTGCACAGTTCGGTGGACAGACACCGCTGAATCTGGCAGCAGACTTGAAGAAGAACGGCGTGCGTATCCTTGGTACATCCCCAGAAGTTATCGATATGGCAGAGGATCGTGATCTCTTCCGTGCAATGATGGAGAAGCTTGACATCCCGATGCCAGAAGCTGGCATGGCAACGAATGTTGAGGAAGCACTGGCAGTTGCGGAGAAGATCGGTTATCCGGTTATGGTTCGTCCATCTTATGTCCTTGGCGGACGTGGTATGGAGGTTGTCAGCGAGCCGGAATCTCTGAAGAAATATATGGCAGCCGCTGTTGGTGTGACACCGGACCGTCCAATCCTGATCGACCGTTTCCTGCGCCATGCAACTGAGTGTGAGGCAGATGCGATCGCAGATGGCAAGCATGCATTTGTACCAGCTGTTATGGAGCATATCGAGCTTGCAGGTGTTCACTCCGGTGATTCAGCATGTATTCTTCCATCCAGAGGAATTCCTGAGAATCTCGTGGAGACGATCAAGGATTATACAAGAAAGATCGCAGAGGAAATGGGTGTCTGCGGTTTGATGAATATGCAGTATGCAATCGAGAACGACAAGGTATATGTACTCGAAGCAAATCCACGTGCATCCCGTACCGTACCATTGGTATCCAAGGTATGTGGCGTATCTATGGTGAAGATTGCAACACAGATCATGACAAGTGAGTTAACCGGCAAGCCATCTCCGCTTCCAGAGATGAGGGAAGTAAAGCCGAAATATTATGGCGTGAAGGAAGCCGTATTCCCATTCAACATGTTCCAGGAGGTTGACCCGGTATTAGGACCTGAGATGCGTTCAACCGGCGAGGTACTTGGACTTTCAACGAATGTCGGCGAGGCATTCTACAAGGCACAGGAAGCAACCCAGACAAGACTTCCGAAGGAAGGCACGGTGCTTTTTTCTGTCAGCCGCAAGGATAAGCCAGAGGTTGTAGATATCGCGAAGACATTTGAAAAATGTGGATTCCGTATCGTGGCAACAGGTACTACTTATGAGCTTCTGATCGCAAATGGCATCCAGGCAGACCGTATCAACAAGATGCAGGAGGGCAGACCGAATATCGTAGATGCAGTGATGAACGGCAAGATCCAGCTCATCATCAACACACCGGCAACACAGGAAGAGAAGGTGTTTGATGACAGTTATGTCCGCAAGACCGCGATCCGTGCAAAGGTTCCATATATGACCACGATGGCAGCTGCACGTGCAACCGCAGAGGGTATCGAAGCAGTCTTAAAATATGGTGAGATTGGTGTTATGTCATTGCAGGAGATTCATAAGGCAATCCAATAATCGACAAAAAAATGCGGTAAAATTCAAATAAAAAATGTATACTTGTATACATGCAAAAAGGAGGGTGTAAATTTCCATTTACATCTTCCTTTTTTTGTAAGTGTGTATTATAATAGCACTTGGTCACTAAATATAGTATTAAAATAAAAAAGAAAATACTATATTTAGTGTTTGAGAAAGTATTATAAAAAGGGAGTCAAATATAAATGGATGCAGTACACACAAACGTAATTAAGAGAAATGGCGAGGAAGTAAATTTTGACCTGGACAAAATCGTCAATGCAATCAATGCTGCAAACAAAGAGGTAGACCGGTTGCATCAGTTGAACGATTATCAGGTGCAGGCAATCGCCGATAACATTGCGAAACAGATCGAGATCATGACACATGCGATTCACGTAGAAGATATTCAGGATATGGTGGAGACCGGAATTATGGAGATGCGTGGATACGAGGTTGCCCAGAAGTATGTGCGTTACCGGTATAAGCGGGAACTTGCCAGAAAATCAAATACGACCGATAACGGAATCCTGGCTCTGATTGATCATATGAATGAGGAAGTCAATCAGGAGAATTCAAATAAGAATCCGGTCATTAATTCAACCCAGCGTGATTATATGGCAGGCGAGGTCAGCAAAGATTTGACGAAGCGTATGCTGCTTCCGAAAGAAATTGTGGAAGCACATGAGCAGGGAATTATCCATTTCCATGATTCGGATTATTTCGCCCAGCGGGAACATAACTGCGACCTGGTAAATCTGGAGGATATGTTGCAGAACGGAACCGTCATCAGCGAGACAATGATTGAGAAGCCGCACAGCTTCTTCACTGCATGTAATGTCACAACACAGATCGTGGCGCAGGTAGCAAGTAACCAGTATGGCGGACAGTCCTTTACACTTTCCCATATCGCACCGTTTGTCGATGTGAGCCGGAAGAAGATCCGCGAGCAGGTAATCGAGGAGCGGAAGATGTGTGGCGAAGCACTTGACGAGGAAGTGATCAGCAAGATTACAGAGAGCCGCCTGCGTGCAGAGGTAAAGAGCGGAATTCAGACGATCCAGTACCAGCTTATCACCCTTATGACCTGTAATGGGCAGGCACCGTTCGTCACGATGTTCATGTATCTCGATGAAGTCCCGGAAGGGCAGACACGGGATGATCTTGCAATGATCATCGAGGAAGTGCTGCAACAGAGAATCCAGGGTGTCAAGAATGAGAAGGGTATCTGGATTACACCTGCATTTCCGAAGCTTATTTATGTGCTTGACAAAGATAATATTACCGAGGATTCCAAGTATTGGTATCTGACCGAGCTCGCTGCGAAATGTACCGCAAAGCGTATGGTGCCGGATTACATTTCTGCGAAGGTGATGCGTGAGCTGAAAAATGGCGATGTCTATCCGTGCATGGGCTGCCGGTCATTTCCGACATCCGAGGACAGCCAGAGAAATCCGGATGGCACAAGAAAATATTACGGACGATTCAATCAGGGTGTTGTCACAATCAACTTGGTTGATGTTGCATGTTCTGCAGAGGGACATATCGACCGGTTCTGGGAGATTCTTGAATCCCGTCTGGAGCTTTGTCACCGGGCACTTCGATGCAGACATGAGCGACTGCTTGGAACGGTATCCGATGTCGCTCCAATCCTGTGGCAGCATGGTGCACTCGCGAGACTCAAGAAGGGCGAAACCATTGATAAATTACTGTTCAATGGATATTCAACAATCTCACTTGGCTATGCAGGACTTTGCGAGATGTGCGTGCGTATGACAGGCAAGACACATACTTCACCAGAGGGCAAGAAGCTTGCACTCGAAGTAATGCAGAAATTAAATGACAAGTGTAAAGAGTGGAAGGAAGCAGAGAACATCAGCTATTCCGTTTATGGTACGCCGATGGAATCTACGACATACAAATTCGCCAAGTGCTTACAGAAGCGGTTTGGTATTATCAAAGGTGTTACTGATAAAAACTACATTACGAACAGCTACCATATCCATGTAACCGAACCGGTCAATGCATTCGACAAGCTGAAATTCGAATCCGAGTTCCAGAAGCTTTCCCCGGGCGGCGCGATCAGCTACGTAGAAGTACCAAACCTGCAGGACAATGTGGAGGCGGTAATCTCTGTAATGAAATTTATCTATGATAACATTTTGTATGCGGAGTTAAATACGAAGAGTGACTACTGCGAGATCTGCGGTTATGACGGCGAGATCAAGATTGTGACCGACGAGAACGGCAAGCTTATCTGGGAGTGCCCGAACTGTGGCAACCGTGACCAGAACAACCTGTTTGTAGCCCGAAGAACCTGTGGCTACATCGGAACACAGTTCTGGAATCAGGGCCGGACGCAGGAGATTAAAGACCGCGTACTTCATCTGTAAAAGAATATGAATAAACAAAGGCAGGAGCAGACGATTTCTTATGTTCCTGCCTTGCTTTTTGCAAAATAGCTCTTGCCTAAGCATCGCCAAGGTGCTAGTATGTATGAGTAATTTTGTTTTACGAATAAAATGTATATAAGTTTGTGCATAACTACTAATTCTAAAGCAGACCATTGAAGCACGCTGGCACTTAATGAGCGACAGCTTCATCGTCGCGAATTTAGTACCACTGCGTGATGAAGTGAGCGGGAGCGCGTCTGCGTAGAAATAGTAGTTATGTGCAAACTTTAGAAAAACTATATGTAAAACAATATGACTCATTAAAAAGACAAAGGAGATAAGAACATGAAGCCGATCAAAGAAGGAAAAGTTCGCGAGATCTACGACAACGGAGACAGCCTGATCATGGTTGCAACAGACCGTATCAGCTGCTTTGATGTAATCCTGAACAATCAGGTAACAAAGAAGGGTACTGTACTGACACAGATGTCAAAATTCTGGTTTGATATGACAGAGGACATCCTTCCAAACCATATGATTTCCGTAGATGTAAAGGATATGCCGGAGTTCTTCCAGCAGCCACAGTTTGATGGAAACAGCATGCTCTGCCGGAAATTGAATATGCTTCCAATCGAGTGTATCGTAAGAGGTTATATCACAGGTAGTGGCTGGGCAAGCTACAAGGAAAACGGTACTGTCTGTGGCATCAAGCTTCCAGAAGGCTTAAAGGAGAGCGACAAGCTGCCTGAGCCAATTTACACACCATCTACCAAGGCTGAGATTGGTGATCATGACGAGAACATCTCTTATGAGCAGAGCGTAGCGCATCTTGAGAAGTATTTCCCAGGCAAGGGAGAAGAATATGCGGCAAAGCTTCGCGATTATACAATTGCCCTGTACAAGAAATGTGCAGAGTACGCACTTTCACGCGGTATCATCATTGCAGATACAAAGTTTGAGTTCGGTCTGGACGAGGAAGGCAATATCGTACTTGGTGATGAGATGCTGACACCGGACAGTTCCAGATTCTGGCCGGCAGAAGGCTATGAGCCGGGACATGGCCAGCCATCCTTTGACAAGCAGTTTGCACGTGACTGGTTAAAGGCAAACGAAGGTCATAACTGGACATTGCCACAGGATATCGTAGATAAGACCATCGACAAATATCTGCAGGCATATAAGCTGTTGACAGGAAAAGATTTATAAGACCCAATAATGAAGCGGCAGGATGAACAGTCTTGCCGCTTTTTTCAGTATAATACTTAGACGTATGGTTGGTGAATTCGTACAATCGAAAAATCATCCATAAAAAATAAAACCGGAAACGTATAATATATAGCAGGGGTTATGAGGGGACAGGTTATATGACAGAACATGAATTTTATACTGCCATAAAAGGTCTTGCAAAAGGAAATAAGGACATGCTCCACGCCATCTACGACGCATATGGACGGCTGATCTATACAATCGTTTATGACATCTTAAAGAATCGGGAGGACGCGGAGGATGTGACATCGGAATTCTTTATCAAGCTGATCCGGGTAGCGGGTACCTATCAGAAGAAGACATCGCATCGGGCATGGTTGATCCGGATTGCAAGAAATATGGCAATCGATCTGCTACGGAAGCGTGGGCATGAATATCTGTTGCACGAGACAGAAGATGCGCCACAGGATCAATTAGAAGAAGGTGGGACGGTGGAGACGGCATCTACCGTCGAAGAACATGTGGTATTGGCAGAGGATATGCGGCAGGCAATGCAGACGCTTTCCGACCGGGAGCGAGAAGTGCTGGATTTGAAGCTGCTTGGAGATCTCAAATTCCGGGAGATCGCAAAGACTTTAGGACAGCCGCTTGGCACGGTGACGTGGCTGTACAATCAGGGAATCAAGAAATTAAGGAGGTGTCTGAGAGAGTATGGAACAACAGAATAAATTAACCGAAGAAGAAAAAGCATATCAGGCACTTCGCACACAGGATATGCAGGACATGCCGGATCTGTGGAGCCGGATTGATACAGGATTTGAAGAGGAAGTAACAAAGCAGACAGCAAATCAGAAAAAAGGAAGAACCAGACAGCTTGTACTTGTGGCAGCGGCAGTGCTGATCGTAATCATTGCGGTGCCAATCGGCATCAGCTCGATGCGGAAATCAAATACAAAGGAAATGGCGACGGAGGCGCATATAGAGGAAGCCGACGACATGGCAGATGAGATAGCGGCGGCTGAGACCGCACCATCGAATCATGCAGATGCGTCAATGGCAGCAGACAGTGCAGATGAAAGCATAAATCATGTAGAGGACAATGCAATGTCAGAGGCGCAGAAAGATGAGGATCATCCCTCAGAATATCTGACGATCACACAGGTCGTTTTTACGCAGTATGATGCGCAGGGCAATATCGTGCAGCAGTTTGACAGCGAAGATACAGACGGTGCGATCGACAAGGTACAGTTTTTGCTAGAAACGTATCAGGTACTGGATTGGAAACCGGTCGATATGATACAATCTGACATGCCATATTATCTGATGGAATTGAAGTTACAGGATGGATCGAGTGTGGCAAATGTCTATGATGAAGGGGAAAAATATGAAGGAAAAACAGTTGCAGATCTGATGCAGGAATTGCAGGATTTAAAAAAATAATAAATTTTTTGCAACCAAATCGAATCTTATAAAGTGTTATAGATGGAACGAAACGTTCGATGTCAGGAGATAATAAGGAGGAAAGAGGAAATGGATAACAATCAGAACCAACAACCAAATGGCTATGGAGCACCACAGCCAAATATGCAGGCAGGTATGCCGCAACAGCCGGACATGCAGTCAGGTTACGGTATGCCACAGCAACCGGGCGTACAGCCGGGTTACGGTATGCCACAACAACAGGGCATGCAGCCGGGCTACGGTATGCCACAACAACAGGGCATGCAGCCAGGATACGGCATGCCACAGCAGCCAGCCGGTGGGAATCAGCCGCCAAAGAAAAAGAAAACCGGACTGATCGTCGGCTTGATCATTTTAGCGGTAGTATTGATCGGTGGCGTCATCTTCGCATTTATGAAGTTTGGCAAGAAGGATGGAAAAGGAAGCAGTAAGGATGCAGAAGCGGCGAAGCAGACAGTTGTGGATTTCTGCGAAGGTATGAAGAACCGGGATATGGATGCAATCGTGGATGCATATTATCCGGATCTTCAGTCCAGTGTAGCGGACAATTTCTACACATCGAATGGTGTATCATCCGAAGATGAATTCTGGAATCACTATGATACCGTATTTGGCGGATACTCATTTGCATATACAGCATCTGACGCAGAAAAGGTATCAGATTCCAAGAGACAGAGCACGCTGGATATCGTCAATGCAGCATATAGTTTATCCCTGGATGCGGACACCATGTATGAAGTGGACACAGAGGAGACATACTCTGGTTCCAACGGGAAGATGGTACTGGCTGAGCAGATTTACCTGATTGAAGAAGATGGTAAGTGGTATGTGATCTACGCAGAGTCTACACAGAAGGAAAACACACTTGTAGCGGCTGCACCGGAAGATACAGAGGAAGATACGGAAGAGACAACCGAGGCAGAGGAAGAGACGACCGAAGCAACAACCGAGAGCGCTGCAAGCACAACACCGGTAAATGCAGATGGCTTTGACTGGGAGAATATGCAGTTTACAATGCTTGGAAAACCTTATAACCTTGCGACACTTACCTATGACGATATCTTAGCAATGGGTTATTCCATTGAAGATGATTACCTCGAGGAGGAACTCGAAGACAATCAGTATTCGATGAGCGCCCGTGCAGAGGCTGCCGACGAGTCAGATATGTATATCCGTTTCAAGAACTTTACCGGTGGAGGAACAAAGAAGGTTCCGGATTGTGAGATTCTTGGAATCGAGCTTAGCCGTGATGATTTTGATAACAAGTATGATGCAGCACTTGGAAATGGCATCACTTTTGGCATGACACCGGATGAGGTAAAGGCGGTCATGGGCGAGCCGACCGATAGTTATACGAGCGATACGAGTGATTACATGACACTGACATACGAAGAAAATGATGATGCATACGCAAGCAGCGTGGAATTCACATTCCAGGACGGTGTGCTCACGAAGTTCGATATGGAGAATTACAACTAAAATCGTTTCATGGAGGAATCAAGTTGGAAGACCATGCAGGGATTGCACAACTTGTTGAGATGTATGCATCGATGATCTACCGCATCGCATATACGCGGATGCAGAATGTCGCCGATGCAGAGGATATCACCCAGGAGGTTTTGCTCAAATATCTGAAAGCGGGCAAAACCTTCCGGGATGAAGAACATCGAAAGATGTGGCTGATCAGAGTGACAGTAAATACAATTAAATCAAGTTTGACAAGTGCATGGCGAAGACATACGGTTGCCTTAGATGATGTAACAGAACCTTCGTACGAGGCAGCAGATCTGCCGGTATTGAAAGAAAAGGTAGAGAAGCTTCCGGAGCGCTATCGACTGCCAATGTTTCTTTATTACTATGAAGAGCTATCGGTAAGGGAGATTGCGCATGTGACAAAAAGCACGGAGGGAACAGTGAAGTCGCTTTTGAGCAGGGGGAGAAAGATGCTCAGGGACGAATTGAAGGAGGATGGCTATGTCTGAGAACATGAAGAAGATATATCAAGCGTATGCGGATTCGATTGCACCCGCACCGGACATGCAGGAACGCCTGAAAAGGCAGCTGTATGCAGAAATGCAGGGAGAACGCCCCAGGAAACGAAGAAACGGAATGATACATTTCAACCGGTGGCTGGCTGCAACCTGTGTGCTGTTCCTTGTGAGTGGTGGCTGCCTGATCTATGCGGTAATGGGCACCTCCAGGCAGACAGGGAGGGCAGACGGCCGCTGGATGATCGGAGCTGACACAGGCGGAACGCGTCTGCTGGGAGAAAAGAATGTGGCAGATACCGATATCGAACGATATCCGGAGAAAGAAAAACCATGGATCCTGCAGGAGATGTTGGAACTCGATTCCGTCATAGTGTTTTGCAGCACGGAAGATGGCAGTGGGGCAGGAAAGCAGATGCGTATGTCGGAGGATGAACTCCGGTCATTGTGCGAATCACTGCAGAGTGCAACAATCTGTGAGGATGTAACAGCCGGTGCAATAGCAAGCGAGTCAGCAGTCCGCTATCAGGTACTGATACAGTATAAGCCATTTATCAGTTTTACGGTTTATGATGACATGTATTTACAAATCGGGGACGAAACTACGATTTATAAAATAAAAAATTAAAAAGTACCATAAAAAAGGAATCCTCCTTCGTATCTTATATAGAGGCTTTTGAAAACAAAGATGTATATAAGATCGAAGGAGGATTTTTTATGAGAAAACGAATTTTAGCAATGGCGTTAAGTATCTGCATGGCGGCGGCTGTGTGTGGATGCGGAAATGCGAAAACAAAGCAGGCGGAGACAGAGAGTAATGCAACCGAATCAGCATCAGATATATCGGAGGATTACGATGGTATGGTAGAAGATTCCATGATTGCTTCCGACGAATGTAATGCGATGCCGACAGCCGATGACTACTGTGAGGAACCGATAGACTGGAATACAAACGAATATTCCTACACGGAGGAAAATCCATGGATGAACGTGCAGACGTCACCGCTTTCGACCTTCGCCGCCGACGTGGATACAGCAAGCTATACGCAGATCCGAAGTGCGATTGAGAATGGCTACGATATTGATCCGTCGATGGTGCGTATTGAGGAAATGCTCAATTATTTCCATTACGATTATCCGCTTCCGAAGGACAACGAGAAGTTTGCTGTGTACACAGAGTATATGGACTGCCCATGGAATGAGGGCACGAAGCTGGCGCTTGTCTCGATGAACACACAGGCAATTGATTTTAAAAGTGCACCTGCATCGAATCTCGTATTCCTGATCGACGTGTCCGGTTCGATGTTTGACGATAACAAGCTTCCGCTTGTGCAGCAGTCGCTCACGATGCTGGCAGAGAATCTGACCGAGAAAGATCGCGTATCGATTGTTACATATGCGGGTTCGGATGAAGTGGTTTTACAGGGCGTAAGTGGTGATAACTATCATGAGATTTCCTCTGCGATTGAAGGGCTCGAAGCATATGGAAGCACGAATGGAAGTGCCGGAATCGAGACGGCGTATAATCTTGCACAGAAATATTTCATCAAGGGTGGAAACAACCGCGTGATCCTCTGTACCGATGGAGATCTGAACGTCGGACTGACCAGTGAAGGACAGTTGGAGAAGCTGATCACAGAGAAGAAGGATTGCGGTGTCTTCTTAAGTACCTTTGGTGTCGGCTATGGCAATTACAAGGATAACAAGCTGGAACTGCTCGCGGACAAAGGAAACGGAAACTACGCGTATATCGATTCGATGTTTGAAGCGAAAAAGGCACTGGTCGATGAGCTTGGTGCCAATATGGTGACTGTGGCAAAGGATGTCAAATTACAGGTGGAATTCAACCCGGAGCAGGTGAAGGGTTACCGGTTGATCGGCTACGAAAACCGTGTGATGGCGGCTGAGGATTTTGCGGATGACACAAAGGATGGCGGAGAGATGGGTGCCGGACACAGTGTGACCGCACTTTACGAGATCATCCCGGCTGATTCGGAGATGGAACTGCCGGAGACAGATTTGAAATACGGCGAAACTGCGCAGGTTCTAACCTGTGGAACCGAAGATTACACCGATGAATTATTCACAGTCAATATCCGCTACAAAGAACCGGATGGAGATGAGAGCAAGCTCGAATCCTATCCGTGCAAGACAGAAAACTACAACCGGGATGGTTCTGACAACCTGCGTTTTGCAGCCAGCGTCGCCGCCTTCGGAATGCTCTTAAAAGACAGCGAATATTCCGGCAGTGCCGACCTTGGCATGGTATACACACTTGCCAGTTATGCAGCCGGATCGGATGAGTACAAGAAGGAATATCTAAGTTTGGTGAGAAACTATGGAGAGAAGCAGCCTGGATTCTCCGAGGATATAGTAGAATAATTGATGGTTTCAAATCATATAGAGAAAGATATTACAAACATAATTATATCAACACAGGTGGCAAATAATTAAATATATGCTTTGGGATACATTACTAACATAATAATCATATCAACACCCAGCAGGCATATTGGACAAATGGATTCCAAGAAGGGGCATTTGCGACCGCCGGTACTTAATGAGCACGAAGTGCGAATTTAGTACCGATGCGCGGAGCAACTAAGCGGAAGCGGCCCCGGATTGGAACCATTGTCCAATATGCCTGCGTTCGTTAAGAAATAACTTTACGGAACCCAAACCATTTGTTATAATACTTTAAAATGTTAAAGTATTGCGGAGGTAGAAACTCATGGGTATGAATGGAACTATGATGCAGTATTTTCAGTGGGATCTTCCTGCAGATGCATCCCTTTGGAAAGCACTGGCAGAGGATGCGGCAAAATTAAAGACCGCAGGGGTGACGGCAGTCTGGTTACCGCCGGCATATAAAGGCGCACAGGGAAAAGAAGATGTCGGATACGGTGTCTATGACCTGTATGACCTGGGTGAGTTTAATCAGAAGGGATCCGTCCCGACGAAGTATGGTACGAAAGCAGAATATTTAGCGGCGATCAAAGCACTGCATGATAAGAAAATCCAGGTATATGCAGATATCGTATTGAATCATAGGATTGGTGCAGATGAGGTGGAGCAGGTGTCTGCGGAAGAGTTCAATGCGAACAGCCGGAATCAGATGGTAGGCGATTCCAAGACGATTGGGGCGTGGACGAAGTTTACATTTCCGGGAAGAAAAGGAAAATATTCCGATTTTACATGGAACTGGACACATTTTGATGGCATCGACTGGGATCAGGACAGAGCAGTCAAATCCATCTTCAAGTTTGCGGGAAAAGACTGGGATAAGGAAGTGGACTCCGAGCTTGGAAACTATGATTATCTGATGGGTGCGGATCTGGATTTTAACAATCCGGAGGTAACGGAGGAGCTTACCCGCTGGGGCAAGTGGTATACCGAGCAGACGGGCATTGACGGATACCGGCTGGATGCAGTGAAGCACATCAACAAATATTTCTATAAGGACTGGCTGCGTGCCATGAAAGAAGACGTCGAAAAGGATTTGTTTGCAGTCGGTGAGTACTGGCACTGGGATGTCAATGTATTACAGGATTACATAAATGCGAACGAGAGTGAGATGAGTCTCTTCGATGTGCCATTACATTTTAATTTCCATAATTGCTCAAAGGCACATGGCAATTACGATCTGCGCACGATTTTGGACGGTACGCTTGCAAAGGTGAATCCGATGAAGGCAGTAACTTTTGTTGATAACCATGACAGCCAGCCGGGACAGTCGCTGGAGTCGTGGGTAGAAGATTGGTTCAAGCCGATGGCGTATGCAATCATCCTGCTTCGTCAGGAAGGATATCCATGTGTATTCTATGGCGATTACAAGGGAATCCCGACGGCGAAAATTAAGTCGAAGAAGCGGGAACTTGACAAGCTGATGAAGCTTCGTAAGAATCAGGCATATGGCGCACAACATGATTATTTCGATGATCCAAACTGCATTGGCTGGACACGCGAAGGCGATGAGGAACATAAGAATTCCGGTATGGCGGTTGTGATCTCCGATGGAACCGGCGGCACAAAGCATATGTATATTGGTAAGCAGTTTGCAGGATGCCATTTCGCGGATGCGATGGGAAATGCAAAATACAACATCAAGATTGACGAGGAAGGCTTCGGTGATTTCTATGTAAACCGTGATGCCGTGGCAGTCTGGGTGCACAAAGAGAATAAATAGGATAGCTCAATATGAGTAGGTGATGACATGGAAAAGACAATACGGACACAATTTGTAAAAGAATTTCTCGAAGCTGTACTCACGCTCGAATCGGTAGATGAATGTATGGATTTTTTTGAGGATGTCTGTACGGTGAAGGAAGTACAGTCGATTGCGCAGCGGTTTGCGGTTGCGAAGCTTCTGAAGGATGGAAAGACTTATGCGGAGGTAGCGAACGAGACAGGCGCTTCGACCGCGACGATCAGCCGTGTAAACCGGTCCTTAAATTACGGAAATGCAAGCTACGATAAAGTATTTGCAAGACTCGAAGAGAAAAATAAGGCATAAAAAATTGCTGTCTGGACACATAGCGGTTCAGACAGCATTTTCTTTTTAAGCGTCTGCACAAGCTCTTCCGTACAGACTGATCATGTAGAGTCCGGAAAGACCGACCAAAGCATAGATGACACGTGTGAATGCGGTCGCATCGCCGAAGATGCTGGAAACAAGATTGAAGTCGAAGAAACCAATCAGTCCCCAGTTGATCGCACCGATGATGGCAATTGTAAGAGCCACACAGTTTAATACTTTCATAACAAACCTCCATATACGTTAAAAATACAGAAATGTACTTTCTTACATCTATCATTTCCCGCTTCCGCAAAAATATACATTCGATTTTAAAAAAGTGTTTCAAAACCGCAATATTGTTGTTATAATGTTATGTGGTAAAAATATGTTCAAAAATAAAAAGCATACAGGGAAAGGCCACGAAAGTGGAAAGGTACAGTCATGGGCGGTTTTTTTGGAGTTGCGTCAAAAGAGGATTGTGTATTTGATTTGTTTTTTGGAACAGATTATCATTCCCATCTTGGAACGAGACGTGCAGGTATGGCGGTGTATAGTGAGGAACATGGATTTGAAAAAGCAATCCATAAGATTGACAATGCACCATTTCGGACAAAGTTTGATAAAGAAGCAAATACCATGAAAGGTAACTTCGGAATCGGATGTATCTCAGATTATGAGGCACAGCCGATCTTAGTGCGTTCGCATCACGGTACGTTTGCAATTACAACCGTTGGCAAGATCAACAATGCACAGGAAATCATTGATACGATTTTGCAGGGAAGAACACATTTCTTTGAGATGAGTAATGGTGAGATCAATGCGACAGAGCTTGTGGCTGCGATTATCGATCAGAAGGATAATTTCATCGATGGTATCCGCTATGCACAGGAGATCATCGAAGGTTCGATGTCCATGCTGATCCTGACGCCGAAGGGCATCTACCTTGCAAGAGATAAATACGGAAGAACGCCGATCATCGTTGGTAAGAAGGATGGTGCATTCTGTGCAACCTTCGAGAGCTTTGCGTTCTTGAATCTCGGTTATTCGACTTACCGGGAGCTTGGACCGGGCGAGGTTGCCGTGATGACGAGCGATGCATTGAAGACTTTGGTTCTGCCGGGTAAAGAGATGAAGATCTGTACCTTCCTCTGGATCTACTATGGATATCCATCTTCGACTTACGAGGGTGTGAATGTCGAGGAGATGAGGTATCGCTGTGGGCAGCTTCTTGCAAGACGGGATAATGTCAAGCCGGATATCGTTGCGGGTGTTCCAGATTCCGGTACGGCACATGCAGTTGGATATGCAAATGAGTCTGGCATTCCATTTTCCAGACCATTTATCAAATACACGCCGACATGGCCACGTTCGTTCATGCCGACGATTCAGAGTAAACGTAATCTGATCGCGAAGATGAAACTGATTCCGATCGAAGAGCTGATACGGGATAAGAGCCTGCTGCTGATCGATGATTCCATCGTGCGTGGTACCCAGCTTCGTGAGACGACAGAATATTTGTTTGAGAGTGGTGCAAAGGAAGTGCATATTCGTCCGGCGTGTCCACCGCTTGTATATGGTTGTAAATACTTGAACTTCTCCCGTTCAAACTCTGAGATGGAGCTTATCACAAGAACGGTTATTGCAGAGTTAGAGGGCGGCGATGTCACGGATGAAGTATTGCAGGAGTACGCAGATTACACGTCTGAGAAATACCAGAAGATGGTTGATAAGATCTGCGAAAAGCTGAAATTTACATCACTCCGGTTCCACCGCTTAGATGATATGCTTGAGGCTGTTGGAATCGAGCCGGAGAAGCTTTGTACATATTGTTGGAATGGAAAGGAATAAGACGATGTTAGGTGATATCGAATCAAAACCATGGGATTACAGAACGCTGCCGAACAAGATGCTGGAGCTCGTCAAGAATGTGGGCGATATGCAGCAGGAAGGCACCGGGTATTTTACAGATAGTGAATCCGAGATGTTGACAATCCTGAATTACCTGAATTACGGGGAGAAAACGAATATCACGGATTCGATGATCGAACAGATTGATCTGGCGATCAAGACAATGGAAGGACGTAAGCTTGCAAATCGTGACGACGATAGTTTCATCAAGCTTGACTTCTAATGAGGACAGAGGAACAAGTGCTTATTGCCATGTTTGAGGCGCTCATTCTGTGGTATGAAGCACATAAACGCGAACTTCCGTGGAGACAGGACAGGGAGCCGTATCATGTGTGGCTGTCAGAGATCATGCTGCAGCAGACACGTGTGGAGGCGGTAAAGGAATACTACCGGCGTTTCGTTACGGCACTTCCGACGATCCCGGATCTGGCGGAGGCACCGGAGGAACAGATCTTAAAGCTCTGGGAAGGACTTGGATATTATAACCGTGTGCGCAACCTGCAGAAGGCGGCGCAGACGATCTGTGCGGATTATACAGGTGTATTTCCATCAGAATATGCGCAGATCCGGAGGTTATCCGGCATCGGCGATTACACGGCAGGTGCAATCGCGTCGATCTGCTTTGATGCACCGACACCGGCGGTGGATGGAAATGTATTGCGCGTGTATAGCCGGTTGTTGGCGGATGATGCAAACATTGATCTGCAGACAACGAAGAAGCGAATCACAGGGAAACTGCAGGAGACATATCCGCGGAAAAATCCCGGGATCGCGACGCAGGCACTGATGGAGCTTGGCGCAACCGTCTGTGTGCCAAATGGTGCACCGCGGTGTGACGTATGTCCGGTAGCGGAGATCTGTCAGGCACGAAAGCAGGACACCTGGAGAAATCTGCCCGTCCGCAGTGAGAAGAAGAAACGTAAGATTGTGGATAAGACGGTATTTATCCTGCTTACGGAGGATACCGTGGCACTGCATAAGCGCAGCGCAAGCGGACTTCTGGCAGGCATGTGGGAATTCCCGAATGTGGATGTAAAGCTTGACAAGCAGGAGGCGGTAACACAGGTAACCGGCTGGCAGACAGAACCGGTGGATCTTCTGATGCAGACAAGCTACACACATATATTCAGCCATGTGGAATGGCATATGACAGCGTATTATATCCGATGTCGGAAAACAAATAAAAAATGGAAGTGGGTAACAAAGGAGAGTCTGGACGAGACGTATGCATTACCATCTGCGTTTCGCCCATTTCGGGAACAGATCGAGAACTTGTAGGTAAAATTAAAAATTAGGAGGATTGCGAATGGAAAAAATCAGGAAGGTATGTGGCATGCTCAGTATCAAGAACTTTTTGCTCCTGACGGTTGCGGGAATCGTCAACGCATTTGGCGTTGTTATATTTTTAGCCCCCGTCAAACTGTATGATAGCGGTATCTCGGGAACTGCTATGCTGGTGTCCCAGCTCACACCGAAATGGATCAGTCTTTCTCTGGTTTTGATTCTCTTAAACATTCCAATCTTCTTACTTGGATTAAAGCGCGAGGGCGTGGTATTTACAATCTATGCGATTTATGCGGTTTTGATCTATTCCATTGTTGCGTGGATCATCACAGATATTCTACCGGTGGATGTGACGATCGTATCCCCGCTTGCCGGAAGTGATTTGTTTCTGTGTGCAATCTTCGGCGGTATTATCTCCGGCTGCGGAAGCGGACTTGCGGTACGGTTTGGCGGTGCGATGGATGGTATCGACATCATAGGTGTTATGTTCGCGAAGAAGCTTGGGTTAAGTCTCGGTTCGTTCGTAATGGCATACAATGTAATCTTATATATCATATGTGGAATTGTGCTTGACAGCTGGATTTTGCCGCTTTATTCGGTTGTGACTTATGCGGCGGCATCCAAAACGATTGACTTCTTCGTGGAGGGCTTCGACCGTTCCAAGGCAGCCTTTATCGTGACAGAACATCCGAAGCATGTGTGCGAGGCACTTTCCGCCGCATTTGAAAACGGTATCACAACGATTGATGCGAAAGGATATTACTCGAATACCGACCGTACGCTGGTGTATTTCATTGTGAACCGGTTCCAGGTCGGCAAGATGCGGAATCTGGTACATAGCATTGATCCGTATGCGTATATCGCAATCAATGATGTGGCAGACATCTTCCCGGCGACAAACCTGAACGACCTGAAGGGTGAAACTAAATTGGAAGATACAGGAGATTCCGAAGATGCAGAATAAGGAATCCCATGAAAGAGATAGATGTAAAGGAGTAAAGTCAGCATATGTATTATGTACCGGAAGGAACAACCCGTTGTGGGTATTATGAATGCGAAAGCTGTGGAGAGAAATTCCTGTCTCTGCAGACGATGGAGCATATCAGTTGTCCGTACTGCGAGGCAGAATTTGATCCGGAGATCGGACCGGATGAGACTATGCAGGTGGCTGAAGACACCGCAAAGCTGATACAGGTATTGGAGGGCGAGGATGTCGAGAAGATGGACGCATTACTCAGTCTTGCCATTACCGGTGGAAATTTCGAGTGGATATAATGCGTGCACAGATGAAGCAATCAGCTAGATTCGCAAGTGAATCAGCAGATTGGAAATGCACGTTCGGGAGGAGACATCTACATGATAGCAGTATTAGGACCGAAAGGGACATTTTGCGATAAGTCCTATGAAGAATATAATAAGAAATATGAGGCAGCACACGGGAAATCATTAGAACCGCTTTATTGTCCGACAATTGACGATGTGTTCGAACAGCTCTGTACGAACGAAGCGTGTGAGTATGCAGTTGTTCCGGTAGAAAATATGCTGGATGGCTATGTGCAGCGGACACTTGACCTGTTGCTGGAGAAAAACGTCTATATCGTCGATGAAAATCAGGTGGCAGTCCAGTTTTCCCTGCTTGCCAATGCAGAGAAGATAGAAGATATCCGGAAGATCTATGTGCAGTTCAAGACGAACGGGCAGTGCAGACAGTTCCTGCATACCCTGCATGACGCAGAGATTGTAACGACGAACAGTAACATGGAATCTTATTACAAGATACAGGATGAACCAGGGGCAGCAGCAATTGTACCACATCATGTGATACAGGCGGGCGATGTGCGCGTGCTTGCAGAAGATGTGACAGATGCAAAGGGCAATCATACCCGTTTTATCATCCTGCGCAAGGGCGTGTTAGACGTGGAGAATCCGGACCTTGAAAAGCAGTTAGAAGAGCTTGTAAGTAACGAGAAAGGGTTGGATGCAGATGCGGATGGCACAGAGAAAGCCGCGGAGCTTACACGGGAGAAAGTACGAATCCCGGTCTATATCATGCCTGCCACCGACCGGCCCGGAATCCTGTTCGATATCCTGCGCCGGTTCTATGACAAACGCATCAACTTGATCTCAATCATGTCCCGTCCGACAAAACAATCGATGGGAACCTACAACTTCTACATCGAGATCGACTGCCTGACCGAGCGGCTCGAAGTTGTTGTCGAGACACTGAGACAAATCCAAGTGTATAACGATATTAAGATACTTGGAGCATACAAGGAACATTAGATAAGCCAGGCATCATATAAGATGAGTGTTTATGGAATCATGGCAACCTTCTGATACAATATTATAGGTATGAGCGATGAGATAATTTTTGTATATATATGTCAGGATTGAGTTTCCATAATATATATATGTTTGGAACTTAGAAGTTCTTGATGTTCTGCGTGACATCAGCAATGTTTGAACACGATGTTCAAACAAGCCGTCATTGAGCCATGGATGGCGAATTGACGGCGGTTGCGTGCGGTAGAAACACATAAATCAGAACATCTAGTACTTCTTAGTTTCAATACATCATATATTATGGAAACTCATCCAGACGTATATACAAAATTATCTCATAGCGGATGTAGTTTTGTAGATAGATAAACTGGTTTGCCATGATTCGGAAACAGAGTAAAAAGGAGGCGAGGCGTACCGGACATACGGTGCGGCAACGATGAATAAGGATTTAACAGTAGGGAAACCGGAGCGTGTATTGTGGAGGTATTGCATTCCGTTACTTGGAAGCGTCATTTTCCAGCAGCTTTACAACATTGCAGACAGTCTGGTCGCAGGAAAATATGTTGGTAAAAATGCACTTGCAGCCGTGGGAAATTCTTATGAGATTACATTGATTTATATGGCGTTTGCATTTGGCTGCAACATGGGGTGTTCCGTCATTGCGGCGCAGTTTTTCGGGGCGAAGAATTACCGGAAGATGAAGACGACCGTCTATACGACGTTTATATATTCGGCGGTGCTGTGTCTGATTCTGACACTGACCGGACTTTTTGCGGGCGGCGCATTGCTGCATCTGATACACACACCGGCAGATATATTTGCAGATTCCAAACTGTATCTGGACGTGTATACCGGCGGACTTGTATTTTTGTTCTTCTATAACATTGCAACCGGTATATTCTCGGCACTCGGAGACTCGAAAACACCGTTTATATTCTTAGCTTTTTCATCGGTATCGAACGTATTTGTAGATATCCTGTTTGTAAAGAGCTTTCATATGGGCGTGGCAGGTGTCGCGTGGGCGACATTTATCTGCCAGGGCGTAAGCTGTATCCTGTCCGTGATCGTTGTGCTGCTCCGGCTGCGTAAGATCAAGGATGAACACGAAGGACATCAGAAGGTGCAGGTATTCTCCGGAGAAATCTTCGGTAAGATGCTGAAGATCGCGATACCAAGTACCCTGCAGCAGGGCTTCGTGTCAATCGGAAATATCATCATCCAGAGTATCATCAACAGCTTCGGCTCAGACGTGATCGCAGGATATGCGGCAGCCGTGAAGCTCAATAACATGGTCATCACGACATTTACGATGCTTGGAAACGGCGTCTCGAATTTTGCGGCACAGAATCTTGGTGCACAGAAGATTGAACGAATCAGTCAGGGCTGCAAGGCAGCACTGAAGCTGATCTTTCTTACATGCGTGCCGGTTGTAATATTGTATCTTATGTGCAGCGGCAGTCTGGTGCAGCTTTTCATGGATGAAAACAGTATCGAGGCGAAGAAGGTCGGTGTTGAATTCATGCATATATTAGCACCATTTTATTTTGTGGTGTCGGTCAAGCTTATTACGGACGGTGTCCTGCGGGGCGTTGGAGCAATGAAGCAGTTTATGGTTACAACATTTCTGGATCTGTTTCTGCGTGTGATCTTAGCCGCGCTTTTCTCAAGGGAATGGGGCAGCACCGGAATCTGGCTTGCATGGCCGGTCGGGTGGACGATCGGAACGACATTATCCGTAATCTTGTACCAGAGTACCGTCAAAAAATTAAAGAGCGCAAATAAAAAGAATGAAATAGAATCGAAAGAGGTGACAGAATGAACGATCAGGAACCAATCAGACAGGTAGCAAGCAGTAAGGAAGAGATTCTTGCGTCACTCAAGGAACATGGATATCGTCTGACAGAGCAGCGCAAGCTGATCGTCGACATTATTGCAAATGAAGAATATACCTGTTGTAAGGAAGTTTATTTTCTGGCGCATAAGCGAGACAACAGCATTGGAATTGCGACCGTGTACCGCATGATCAATACGCTCGAGGAAATCGGTGCGATCAGCCGGAAAAATATACAGAAGAATAATTGTAGTGGCAGATGCTGTGATATGAAGGGCGGCTGTACGGTCGTAACAGAGGAGAGCAAGCAGATTATCCTGACAGAGGAGGATATACAGGAGGCTTTGAAGTATATCATGGAGAAAAACGGATATGCGAATGTGGACGAGATCAAAGCTGTTCTGGTAAATCAGCAATGAGTAAACGAAGAAATTATGATGAGGGTACACATGGGAATCAGCTGCGCGGTGTGCTGTGCGTACTGGTTGGCGCAATCTCGTGGGGATTTTCGGGTGCCTGCGGACAGTTTTTGTTTTCGCACTACAACATCAACACGGCATGGCTTTCCTGTATGCGCATGCTTGTCACCGGTGTGATCCTCACAATTGCATATATTATCCGCGAGCGAAAAGCGGCATTTGATATATTCAAATCGACACGGGATTTCTTCGGAATCATCCTGTTTGCGATTTTCGGCGTGGGTCTGTGCCAGTATGCATATTTAGAGGCGATTCATCATACGAACGCCGGGATTGCAACGGCACTGCAGTATCTGGCACCGGTGATGGTGCTGATCATATCCTGTGTACGCAGATTGCGTCCGCCGAAGTTTCGCGAGATTGTGGCGGTGCTTCTGGCGGTTGGCGGTACTTTTCTCATCGCAACGCATGGAAATATCCATCAGATGAGTATCTCGAAAGAGGGACTGAAGTGGGGATTGCTTGCGGCGTTTGGGTTCTGCATGTATACCCTGCTTCCGGAGCGGATGCTAAAAAAATGGGGCAGTCAGCCGGTCGTTGGCTATGGCATGCTGATCTGTGGCGTGGTATATAGCTGTATCGTCAAGGTATGGACGATTCCGGTGCATCTCGATTTCCATGGAATATTAGCAGTTGCGGCGATGGTTTTGATCGGAACGATGATGTCGTTTTTGTTATTCCTGCAGGGAGTACATGACATCGGCCCGGTGCGTGCCAGCATGATCTCCAGCGTGGAACCGGTTTCGGCAACACTTTTTTCCGTGTTGTGGCTTGGAACGGTCATGACGACGATGGATCTGGTAGGTATGGCATGTATTTTAGTGATGGTAATTATACTGTCCGTAAAGGAGTGACAAAAGCGTATAGGAATTCCCGGAATGTATAGATAAAAAAACATTTACAATCACGCGGGGAATAGGGTATTATAAAATTAATGTATTGGTTCGGGATCTACGCATAGAGAGAAAGGGAAAAATATGATATATACAGTTACATTTAACCCGTCGCTGGATTATATTCTGGATTTGACGGAATTCGAACGCAACCAGGTGAATCGTACGACAGGTGAGAAGATTCTGCCGGGCGGCAAGGGCATCAACGTATCCATCGTACTGCAGAATCTCGGTATCGATAACCGGGCAATCTGCTTTACATCGGGATTTACCGGGGAAGCTTTGAAAGCGCTGTTGATGCAGCGTGATATGAACGCGGATTTTATTGATATTGCAAATGGACTGACGCGTATCAATGTCAAGATGCGCTGTGGCGATGAGACAGAGGTAAACGGACAGGGACCGGAGATCAAGAGCGAGGATATCGCAGAGCTCTATGAGAAGCTTGGATATCTGGATCAGGATGATTATCTGGTACTTGCAGGCAGCCTGCCAGACTGTATGTCCAAGACAACGTATATGGACATCATGCAGATGCTGCAATATAATAACAACAAGATTATCGTGGATGCGACCGGAGAACTGCTCACGAATGTTCTTCCGTATCACCCATTTTTGATTAAGCCAAACCGTACCGAGCTTGGAAACCTGTTCGGTGTGGAAGTAACAACGATGGATCAGGCAGAGGTGTATGCGAAGCAGCTGCAGGAGCGTGGCGCGAGAAATGTGCTCGTCTCCATGTCGTATCAGGGTGCAGTCCTTGTGACAGAGGATGGCAGAGTGATTCGCGCAGCCGCACCGAAGGGACAGGTGAAGAACTCTGTCGGTGCCGGTGATTCGATGCTTGCCGGATTCCTGGCAGGTTATATCGAGCGTGACGATTATGAGTATGCGTTGAAGCTTGGTATCTGTGCCGGAAGTGCCAGTGCATTTTCCGAGGAGCTTGCAACGAAAGAAGAGATCGATACGCTGTTTCAGACGCAGATGGCGTAATAACAACACAGTATAAATGCATGTAGGACAGTTGATTTACAGTCAGCTGTCCTGTTTTTTATGCCGGTAATTTGGGCATATTACATGGTATGTGACTTTTGACGGAATTTGATTGGAAAATTGACTGAAAATTGGAGAAAAATGAAAGAAAATGATTGACAATGACGGAAAATGGCGTTACTATATAGAAAAGTTGAACGAAAATGAAACAAAATGAACGATTTTGACAGAAAGGAGAAACATGTTAGGAGAAGAAAGACAGCAGGCGATACTTGCAGCAGTAGAACAAAGACACAGCGTTTCCGTACAGGAACTGATGCAGCTTCTTGATATTTCCGAGTCCACGATCCGGCGGGATCTGAACGCACTGGATAAGGAAGGCAGACTGGTGAAGGTACATGGCGGTGCGATGGCAATCGGCGGAAGCTTCCATGTGAAGGACGATGCGGTGGAATACCGGAAGGAGATCAACCGGGAAGAAAAGATTGAGATTGCCAGATATGCGGCAGCATTGATCAAGGATCAGGATGTGGTGTATATGGATGCCGGAACGACAACCGAGCTGATGATTGACTATATCACAGCGAAGAATGTGATATTCGTCACAAACTCATTTGCACATGCAAAGCATTTGTCACAGAAAGGCTATACGACATATATCCTTGGCGGTGAGTTCAAGCCGGTCACAGAAGCAATCGTTGGAGAAGAAGCAATTATCTCCTTGGATAAATATAACTTCACGAAAGGCTTCTGGGGTGCGAACGGCGTGACGAAGGGCAACGGATTTACAACACCGGATGTCAAAGAAGCAATGGTGAAGAAGAAATCCATGCAGAAGACGAAGGAGCGCTATGTGCTGTGTGACAGCAGCAAATTCGGCGAGATTTGTTCGATAAGTTTTGCGGAATTCAAGTCTGCAAGGATAATTACAACGAAGATTGAAAATAATGAGTACAGAGGAATAAAGAATATCACGGAGGTGAGCGTATGATTTACACTGTTTCATTTAATCCGTCTCTCGACTATGTGCAGGATCTGGATTGTGTGAATCTTGGATATGTCAACCGTACCAGCGGCGAGAAGATTCTGCCGGGTGGAAAAGGAATCAATGTATCTATGGTATTGAAGAATCTTGGATTCGAGAATCAGGCACTTGGATTTACGGCCGGATTTACCGGAGAGGTTTTGAAATCCATGTTGAAGGCAAAAGGTGTGGAAAGCGATTTTATTGAGTTAGATGCAGGCATGACACGAATCAATGTCAAGATCCGCGCGAAGGAGGAAACCGAGATCAACGGACAGGGACCGAAGATTTCCGCGGATGCATTGGAACTGTTATATCAGAAGTTAGAGACCTTGCAGGAGGGCGATATCCTTGTTCTGGCAGGTTCGATTCCGGAGAGCTTGCCGCAGTCCGCGTATATGGATATCATGAAGCGTCTGCAGGACAAGAAGTTGAAGATCGTTGTAGATGCGACAAGAGATCTTCTGGTGAATGTGCTTCCATATAAGCCGTTTATGATCAAACCGAATAATTTCGAACTCGGTGAGATCTTCGGAGTGGAGATCAAAGACAAAGACGATGTATGCAAATATGCGAAGAAGTTGCAGGAACAGGGCGCACGGAATGTGCTCGTATCCATGGCGGGTGACGGTGCGGTATTACTTGCAGAGGACGGAAGTGAGTACCGGGCAGAGGCTCCAAAGGGCACAGTGAAAAATTCCGTCGGTGCCGGAGATTCGATGGTAGCAGGATTTATTGCAGGATATTTGATTACAGATGGCGGAGCAGATGCTTACAGAAACGCATTTGAAATGGGTGTATGTACCGGAAGTGCGAGTGCATTTTCGGAAGAGCTAGCAACGAAGGAAGAAGTCGAAGGCTTGTACGTGAAGACCTTCGGCAAAAAATGATAAAGGAGGGGTTGCATATGCGAATTACAGATTTGTTAGACAAGAGGAGCATTTACCTTGGTGCGAAGGTAAGCTCGAAGGAAGAAACACTGGATCGTGCCGTAGCCTTGATGGCAGAAAGCGGTAAGATTGCCGATGTGGAAACATACAAGAAAGGTGTGTATGCACGAGAGGAAGAAGGAACAACCGGAATCGGAGAAGGAATTGCGATTCCGCATTGTAAGTCCGCTGCGGTGAAGCAGGCAGGACTTGCAGCGATGGTGATTCCGGATGGTGTGGATTTCGATTCGTTGGATGGCGAGCCGGTACATCTGCTGTTCCTGATCGCAGCACCGGATACCGCAGACAATGTACATCTCGATGTACTGAGCAAATTATCCGTGCTTCTTATGGACGAGGATTTCACGAATGCATTGAAATCCGCGAAGACAGTAGATGAATTCTTAAGTATCATTGACAAGGCGGAAAATGGTGATGCCAAGCAGGAAGAGATTCCGACTATCTCAGAAGCAACAAAGAAGATTTTAGCAGTAACGGGATGCCCGACCGGAATCGCACATACTTATATGGCTGCCGAAGCATTGGAGAAGAAAGCAAAGGAGCTGGGCTACGCAATCAAGGTAGAAACCAGAGGTTCCGGCGGAGCCAAGAATGTATTGACTGCAGAAGAAATCAAAGAAGCAGATGTTGTAATCCTTGCAGTCGATATTGCTATTACAGGAACAGAAAGATTTGAAGGAAAACCTACGATCAAAGTTCCTACAAATGTTTGTGTAAAAGCACCTAAGAAACTGATCGAAAAGATCGAAAATGAATTAGGTAAATAAAAGAGAAACAAAAAACTATACTTAAAGGAGAAGAGAACAATGAAAAAACTTGGAGCGGAATTAAAACGTCACGCATTGACGGCCATTTCCTACATGTTACCTTTAGTCGTAGCATCAGGATTACTGATCGCGATCGGTAACTTAATGGGAGGAGAAAACGTAACTGAATTATCTAAAATGACAATTCCTAGTGCAATGACAACACTTGGTGTATTAGGAATGGGATTATTGCCATCCTTCATCTCAGGATATATCGCTTACTCAATCGCTGACAGACCTGGTATTGCACCTGGTTTCTTAATGGGTCAGATCGCATCGTTCTTAGGAGCTGGATTCTTAGGTGGAATGGTTGGTGGTTATTTAGTAGGTTATATCGCATTATTCATTAAGAATAACCTGAAAGTACCTAAATGGGCAGAAGCATTAATGCCAATGATGATCGTACCAACATTATCAGCAATCATCGCTGGACTTATCATGTTCTTCGTAGTAGGAACACCAATCACAATGGCAACAAAAGCCTTAACAAACTTTATTACAGGACTTGACCAGTCTTCAAAAGCAGTTTATGGATTCATCATCGGAGCTCTTGGATGTATCGACTTCGGTGGACCAATCAGTAAAGTACCTAACTTAATCTGTGATGGATTAC